>PJUC01000031.1_pt1 | contig 184131 bp, 138 predicted proteins | sample 1512161 | NCBI WGS metagenome assembly PJUC01 (sample SAMN08177676, study PRJNA422409) | Soil metagenome, whole genome shotgun sequencing project. | isolation source: Soil enriched on filter paper | place: USA: Madison | collected 2015-01-15 | reverse complement strand
GGCGAACCAATCCCACCTTAAATGAAAGACTGTAATCCTTCTGAGTACGCTTTACGTACTGACTTGATTCAATTTTATCCATACGATACTTTTTGGTGTATCGCTATTTCAGGACGGGACAAGGGCATAAAAAATACGGAGGCGAATAAAATCGCCTCCGTATTTTTTATCTATTGAAATGATTATTTCTTAATAGTGAATTTGCTGGTTGCTCTTTGGCTACCTGCCGTTAATTCAACTGCATAAACGCCATTTGCTAAGTTAGCCAAGTTCATGTTGAACGTTTGTTCACCTGCAGCTTGTTTACCATAGTTCTGTGTGTACACTACACGACCTGCGATATCAGTAACTTTAACAGATACCTCTGTTGCTGCGCTTAAAGCATGCTTAACATTTACACTACCATTACTTGGGTTAGGGTAAACGTTTAAAGCTTCAGCTTTTTTGCTAAACAGGTCTTTTATTGAAGTAGGAGGTGTACCTAAAATATAATCACGTCTTACTGCATTGTTTCCGGTTAGCGTACCATTGCCATCCGGATTAGAATTGTCTACACCCGGGTCATTGAACAAGGTTCCGGATTGATCTCTGCCGTAACCTTCTACGATCAATGTATTAGTATCATCAGGAATGAAAATGTTTTGAATAGTATCTCCATCTATGATCACACCGCCTCCGTTCTGTACACGGAAAGTATAGTCTTGGCTTTGTCCTGCGGGGATGTTGAATCCATATATTCTACGGCTCAAATAGGTAGGTTCAAAGTTGTCACTTCTATTAAATGTATAGCCTACCATCCAGAAAGTAAGGGTATCTGTAGGTTCAACAGCCTGAGTACCGGAATTGGAAACCTTAATGGTAAATTGCATGCTATCACCAGCAGCTACATTAGGATAGGTACCAAATTGGGTATGACTGGTAATATCAAATCCCAGGTCAACATTTTTTTGAGCAAAAGCTCCAACCGCACAAGCAGCGATAACTGCTACCGAAGTAAAAATTTTTTTCATTTTTTTTCTAATTATTTATGTTTAGTTGGCGAATTTAATGAAAAATAAAACGTTGGTCAAAATAAAGTGACAACTTTACTATTATTTTAACTTGTAGATCAGGCTAAGGGTATACCAGCGCCCGGGTAAAGGCACTACGCCCGACTCTATATACTTAATATCAAACAGGTTGTTGACATCAGCATCTATCTGGAATTGTTTCAGTTGGTAGCCTACTCTAAGGTCGGTAAGTACATATTGTTTGCGCCCATAGCCGTTGAGCGGGTTGCCGGCATTCCATCTCTGCTGGTAGCGGTTATGGATACCGATATTAAAATGTTGGTATAAGGTTGCGTTGACTTTGAGTATTGCCTGGTGCTTCAAAGCATTTACCGCATACTGTGACATCCAGGACTGCTTACTTTCATCTGCGATGCTTCCTATTTTAGGCTTGAGATAAGTATAGCCGGCGTGGATATTTAATAATACCTGGTCAAAGGTCTTGCTATATCCCGCATCCAGGTGAATACCCTGGTTATTCAGGCTAGTGAAATTTTGTGCGGTCCATGCACTTGCTGTATCCGGTCTTACCCAATCAATAAAGTCGCGGCCGTTTTTAAGGAAAACAGAAGCATTTGCATACCACTCATTTTTCCGGTATTTTAAACCGGCCTCATAGCCGATCATATACTCAGGATTCAGGAATTCATTACCCTGGTTGCCCGGACCTTTGTAATAAAGATCGGTAAAAGTAGGCAGCCTTTGTCCATAACCCGCATTGGCAAAGGCACGCAGCTCATGGTTAATCTGGTAGCCCACATCTATGCCGGGATAAATATTAAAACCGTAAACGGTATTTTGATTCACATAAGCACCCAGGTTAATATCCAACTTTTCCTTCCATTGGTATTGATACTCCAGGAAGCCGCCGTAGTTCATGCGGCTGTGATCTTTAAGGTTAGTACTCTTTATTTGCTCACTGCGTACATTCAGGCCCACCACTATATTGCCGAAGCCGGTGTTGAACGTATTATCCAGGCTGGCATCAATAGTATGCGTACGGTGTTTATTCTGGCTTACCTCCGGCTTTTGTTTGATATATACATAGTGATCGTAGCCGTTCCGGTAATTAACAGAAGGGCGAAGAGTCCAGTACTCGCTGATCTTCACCGGGGCGCGCAAGGCTAAGTAAGTGGCATTCACTTCTTCTTCCGCGTTTTTATCGCCCGGAGCGGCATAAAAGGCATTGGCGCCAAAATCGCTGTTGGCCACACCACCAAATAATTCGAGACTTGCATTTTTGCTCAGCTGGCCTTTACCGGTGTAAAGTACTCTTGTGTTTTTATAAGCGGTGTTGTAACGGTAACCATTACCTTGCTCCCAGCTGGCACCTACCAGGTGTTGCCAGTTGCCGGTATTCATTTGGCCCACAAGTTGCGTACCAAAACCGCCGTACCTATTGCCGGTGGTATCGTCATTCTGGAAGGAAGAGCCGGTGTAAAGCCTTGCTGTAAACGTGTTGCTTTTATCTTTTTTAGTGACGATGTTAATCGCACCCATAAGGGCATTAACTCCGTAAATGCGCGCTGCCGCCCCTTTGATGACTTCTATACGTTCAATAGCATCAATAGGGATGGGAATATTCATCATGTTGTGCCCGGTTTGCGGATCGCTGGCCTTAAAGCCATTGATCAGGACCAGGGTCTGGTCGAAAGTACCACCGTCAATGCCAATATCCGCCTGGCTGCCGTTTGGTCCTTTTTGTCTTACGTCAACACCGGCAATATAAGCCAGCAGGTCATTTACCGATTTTGCGGGAATTTGGGCAATCTGTTGTGCGGTAAGGACCTGTATGTTGCGGTTTTGTTTTTTAAAAGGGATCTGCAATTTATCCGAAAGCACGACTATGTCTTCCAGTTGCTGTTGGGTACTATCCGTCTGTGCTATAGTGTTTAGACCAGCACTGCACAATATGGGTAAGGAAAGTAAAAATTTTTTCATCTATACTGATTATCTTATTATTTCAAGAATTGAAAAGCGCCGCGAAAGTAGGCTGATTGCAATAAAAAACGCAAGGTTCATTGTCATTTTTTTGCCTTGAACAACCAGGAGTGTAAATCATAGCGCCTTAAGGGAAAAGAAAGCATCTGTTTAATAGCTTACTTGAGTTAAGCTATTAAGCAGAGATCTTGTAGTACTACCTATTCAGGCTTAATCTGTTAAGTTTTCATCAAACCTGATTTTTATCATTTCTTTTCTTTGTCAAATTTTCTTAATTTGTAATTAATAAAAGCCTCTAAAACAATTTTTATGAATACGATACTTGTTCCAGTAGATTTTTCAGCCACTTCTTTAAATGCCGCCCGCTATGCCGTGCGCATGAGCCGGCAGCTGAAGGCCCAAAAACTGATCCTGTTTCATACCTATGGTGGTTCCTACCAGATCTTAGACCAGGGTGCGGAGGTCGTTTATGAAACGACTAAAGTGCTTTTAGAGAATATGAAAGAGGACCTTAACGCGCTGCAGCAGGAGTTGAACCAGATCGCGCCGGCAAACCTGGAAATAGATAATATTGTTTCTGACGGTTTCCTGATGGAGGAGGTGCTAGACCTGATTCCGCGGGAAAATATAGGCCTGATCGTGATGGGCATTACCGGTAAGAATACGATCGAGCAAAAGCTCATCGGAAGTAATACTTACAGGCTGGCCAGCGAATCGCCGGTGCCGGTTCTCATAGTGCCTTCTAAAGCCGACTTCACAAGTGTGAGGAATGTGGCTTTGTCGCTAAAATTTAAGGCCGGGATGATGGAAGAAACGCCCTTCCAGAAGATAAAGTATATGTTGCAGGAGTTAGGGGCCAAACTGACCATCCTGAATGTTGCAGATGACGACTACAGGACCCAGCCGGCGGATATCCAATCCGGTGTTACGGCCAGTCACCTTATGTTTGATGATATGGAAGCCCATATTGTCTACCTGGGTAATGAAAATGTAGTGCCGTCAATCATGCACTATGTTAGTGATAATGATATACAGTTACTGATCGCGGTAACGCATAAGCACGGCTTCCTGCAGTCCCTGTTTAAAGGGTCAGTGACTAAGCAATTAGCTTTCCATACTGATGTCCCATTAATGGTATTCCGGGCACAAGAAGAATAAAAAATAATCCCCACAGAGGCTCTGCGGGGATTATTTTTTTTAAGGGTTCATCATTATTGTGTTTTTCCCTTGTAGAAAATCTTGTACATATTCTGCCCGAAGCGATATTGTAATACATCATAATCCAGGCGCCACTCTGCCACCTGGGCATTGGTCACATCATAGACTTCTCCATCGGAGAACATACGAATCATACCCGCTGTATTGGTATACACTAAAGAATTATATTGTGCTACATAGTTATTGCCGGGGTGGAAGGCGTCCAGGGTATAGACTTTTCCTTTGTAGAACACTTTGAAATAGCCACTGGGATCTTTATAAGAAACTATATTGTCGGATACCCGGTAATACTCAGGCGTAAAATAACCTACTTCCAGTGCCTCGCCTTCGTAATAAATTTTAAAATAGCCATCATTGGAAACATAAGCTATTACATTGTCTCCGGCTTTGTAGCTTGCCGGTGGAAAATTTTCTACTTCTTCTGTATTGCCATTATGAAATACTTTAAAGATCCTATTGGCATCTACATAAGCAACCACGTTGCGGCCTACATCAAAGCTGGTCACGGTAAAGTTTTCCTGCTCAATCATCTCGCCATGGTAGAATATTTTAAACCGGTTAGCATACGTGACAAAAGCAGCAATATTATCGGACACCTTAACAGAAGGGAGCTGCCCGGCTGCAATGCTGGAACCGTCATTAACCGCATTAGTGTCGAGGTTCAGTATATTGGTCGCTCCCAGGAAACTTTCAATTTCGTAGATCTCTCCATTGTAATAAGCTTTGTAGAGGGAACGTACGTTGTCAAAAAACAGGACTATACTATCTCCTACGGAAGCGCTTGCGATATAATTGGATAATTTGGTCGATTTGCCGTTTTCCCAGACAAACAGGGCATTATTGTTACGGTAAGCTACCAGGTTATCGGTAACGGTGAAATCAGTGGTAAACCCCTGGTTGATCTGCTGTACCCCGCCTTTGCTGTATATTTTGAAATTGCTGGTATTATCAATATAAGGGATCGCCACCCGACCGACCTTATATTTTATAGGGATCAGGCTCTCAATCCTGCGTTCTACGCCATTGTCCCAAGACATGAATTGGTTCTGAAAGTTAACAAATGCAGATACAGGTTGTGCCTGTGTCACACCAAATTGTGCTAATAGAATTAAGATTACAAAATAGAGTTGCTTCATATCGGATTAAATTCAGTATCCAGTAAAATTAATGATTTTATGTTTTAGCGGGCTTCTTTTTGCTCAGCAAGTGGTAGCATTGGATCAGGGCAATAATACCATTGGAGATAATTAATGGATATTTCCAGCCTAAGAGTATCCCGTAAATCACAAATAAAACGCAGCCAACAAAGTTGATAATCCTTACCCAGCGCAGCTCTCTGGGTATAAAAGAAACCACGAGGATGGCCATGGCCATATATCCGACTACTTCTACAGCATTATTGTCCATTGAGTAAGATTTAACTTATAAGGCAGGTAAAATTTCTTCCATTTTAGATCCGCGGGAACCTTTGACCAGGATACTGGCTTCACTCAGCGGGTGTTCTTCCAGCCAATTTTTGGCCAGACCTGCATGGTCAAAATAAAGGAAATTATGGGTCGTCGCCTCAAATTCTTTGCCGACCAACACTACATTTTCAAAACCTAAAGCCTGCACCAGGTCTGCCAATGCCTGGTGTTCGAATTGGCAGTTCTCGCCCATTTCTTTCATGGCACCTAAGAACAACCATTTTGTTTTTGGCGTTTGTAAAGCGGCCATATTCTCCACTGCTAGTTTCATACTGCTGGGGTTGGCATTGTAAGCGTCCATGATAATGGTATTACTGCCTTTTTGCAGGAGCTGAGAGCGGCTGTTGGAGGGGGTATAAGCCTCAAGTGCCGCCTTTATAGTGTCTACATCCATGCCGAAGTGCGCCCCGATTGCAATAGCAGCCAGGGCATTGGGTAGATTGTAATCGCCTACTAACTGGGTCTGGATCGTAGTTTCCATATGCGCGCTTAATAAAGCAAATTTTAATAAGCCATCACTGGAAAGCGCTTTACCTATGTAATGGGCATTGCCGGTCCCGTAGGAGATCTGGTGTACAATACCTTTGGCCATTTCCACGAGATAGTCCAGGTCACTATTGATGAATATCGTACCCTGTATTGCGCGGATGTAATCATACAGCTCTCCTTTGGCTCTCTTTACGCCTTCTACACTACCAAAGCCTTCCAGGTGTGCCTTGCCTACATTGTTGATCAGGCCATAATTAGGCTCCGCAATAGTACAGTAAAAGGCAATCTCTTTTTCATGGTTGGCTCCCATTTCAATAATGGCCATTTCCGCATCTTCCCTGATGCTGAGTATCGTCAGGGGAACACCGATATGGTTATTTAAATTGCCCGCCGTAGCATAAGTTTTGAATCTTGCGCTCAGCACCTGGTTGACCAGCTCTTTAGTCGTCGTTTTACCATTGGTACCGGTAATGGCGATAAAAGGAATGTTCAGTTGCCGCCTGTGGTGCAGCGCCAGTTGTTGCATGCTACTTAATACATCATGCACCAGGATGCATTGTTCATTATGAACCGCCCCGGCTTCGTCTACGATCGCGTAGACTGCTCCATCCTGCAGGGCTTGCAGGGCAAAGTCATTGCCATTGAAACGATCGCCTTTTAAGGCAAAATACAGATCACCCTTTTGGACTTTACGGCTATCGGTTTGTACCAAAGGGTGGGCTTTATAAATTTCGTATAATGCAGAAACGTCCATGTTATCTAAACTTAGGTATTGCTTTTTTGAAAATGTAAATGTAGGATATCTTTTGTAGCGGGACCTACTTTAAAGCGCTCATCGCTCCTGATACCGCAAACCCAGACGATTTTTTTATTGGATTCAAGTACCCATACCTGCTCTTTTTCGTGCTGAGGTATTTTCAGGTCGATCAGTAATTTTTTGATCTTCTTTTTCTTCATGCCCATACCGATGGGGTACAGGTAATCGCCCATACGCCAGGGACGGAGCAACAAAGGAAAGCTTAATGAGCTTGCATCTATATAGGCCTCTGAGGCGGCTATCTGCGCGGGTTTGGGCATTTCTTGCACCCTTTTTGATTTAAGGGTGAACTGTTCCCGCTTGATATGAACGGCCTGGTCCTCAATCAGGATGTTTTCACTATGATCTGCCTCTATAGGAGTAATGATGAAAAAATTACGGTCTTTGAGCAAACGGTATTGATCAAAATTAATGTATCGGCCGGAGTCGCTATCGATCAGCTGTAGGGCATCCTGTAACTGGTTTGGCCCCAGGCCGAAAGGCTTCAGGAGTTCATAAACAATCGTAGCAAGCGGCTGGCAGTGTACCAGTTTTCTTAATGGTATGTACAGGTCCTTACCTCTTTGCTCCACCAGTTTTTTCCGGTATCCCTGGATGGACTGTTTATACAGTTGCTCGATTTCACCGAAACGTAAACTGTTTTGATAGATCGAGTTCACTGCATTGGGAAATATGTTTTCAATTGCCGGTAAAAGTTCCAGCCGGAGTTTATTCCTTAAGTAATCAGTCTTTTGATTAGAAAGATCTTCCCGCCAGCTTATGTTTTCCTGTTCGGCATATGCAAGTAGCTCAGCTTTGCTAAATGTAAGCAATGGCCTGATGATGCGCCCTTTTTCAGGCAAAATCCCATGCAGTCCTTCGATACCTGTGCCTTTGAAAAAATTCATCAGCAAGGTTTCCACGCTGTCCTGCTGGTGATGTGCTGTAGCAATATAGTCAAATGCCAGTTCCTTTCTTAAGGTTTCAAACCATTCATACCTGAGCCTGCGGGCTACGAGCTGCACATTACCTTCTTTAGCAACAATAGCCGCTGTATCGAAGGTATTCTGGTAATAGGGTACCTTATGAAGTGCCGCCCATTCTTTTACCAGCCCGGCATCTTTTTCTGAATCCTGTCCTCTTAACTGGAAATTACAATGTGCGATCACAAAGTCGAACCCGGCCAGGCCATAAGGGCTTTTTGCAAAATATTGTTTTGCCGCGGTAAACAGCTGCGCCATGCACATACTGTCGCTACCACCGCTAACGGCCAGGACTACTTTGGCATACCGCCATTCCTGCTGTTCGAGGGTTGCTGTAAAAGATTGAAATAAGGTCAAGAGATTGGTTTAAAAATTTGGAGGCATAAAGATAGCATTTATGCCCGTTTAAAGCATATTATCAGTACGCAAAAATGTTGGTAAATTTAATAAAGGGGAAACTACATTTTTTGATTGAGCCCATTCATTGCTTCGGCCGGAGTGAGCTGTACGTAGTCATTGATGGCTTCAATATAAGTGCAGCCGGGGCGTCCTTCCTGTTTGAGTTTAAGCGCCATATTGTTCAGTACTTTTTGCACTTTATTGCCTAAGTCGGGGCTTTCAATGGCCGAGCTCAGCTGTTCGTTCAGTTCCTGTATCTTTTCCTTAGCGGCTTTTAGTACAGGTACATTCTGGCGCATAATATACCATTCTGCAAACTCATGCACATAGTAAGAGATCAATGCCTTGGCCTTCGGTACTTCTTCCTGGCGTTTTTTCAGGGTAGCGTCATTGATCTTCGACAGGTCATCTACATTAGCCAGGGTGATCTTATCCCTTAAGCCAAGTTCAGCGCTTACATTATTCGGGATAGAAAGATCTATAATGATTTTAAAAGTATCCGCTTCTATCATTTCCGGCACGACAATAGGCTGGGGCGCATTGGTCGCTACGATAATGATATTGCTTTGGTTGATGGCTTGTTGCATTTGTGTGAAAGGGATCACGTTGATGCCTAACTCTTCCGCAAATGCTTTGGCCTTTTCTTCCGTCCTGTTAATAACAGAGAGATGGAGGTCTTTGTTTTCCTGTAAGAGATTTTTGCAGGTGTTCTTACCGATATCACCGGTGCCGATTACCAGGATTTTCTGCTCTTCCAGCGTTAAGGCATGCTCCTTTAAAAACAGGATGGCTGCGTAGGCAACGGATACCGTTCCCGAGCTGAGTTCTGTTTTGCTGCGGATGGCCCTTGAAGATTGTAAAACGGTATTGAAAAGGCGATCCAGGAAGGAGCAGGTGGCTTGTCGCTCTTTAGCAAAGCTATGTGCGATCTTCAGCTGCCCTACGATCTCATAGTCTCCCAGGATCTGTGAATCGATGCCTGCCGCTACATTAAACAGGTGCTGTATCGCTGTAGTGGCATTTTTAGTATAAGCAAACTCTTTAAAGGCTTTGAAATCACCTGCAGTAAACTTGCACATTAAAGCGGCCAGCAAAGTAGGGTCTTTAGCGATGCCGTAGACCTCTGTGCGGTTGCAGGTGGATAATACAAACAAAGAAGAGACCCCATAATCAGCTGCAGATTCAAGCATTTGCTCATACATAGCTGTATTGATGGCAAAGCGGCTCCTGAACTCTACAGTAGTATTATGGTAACTGATTCCAATACACCAAAAAAACGGTAAGCTGTTTTTTTCTTCTAATAGCATCATAATTCAAGGTCAATCTCAATCTGACCGGCGCGTTGGCAAAGATACGCCTTCTGGATTACACCCGGAAGTCTTATTGTCATAGGATTGTCATATAGGTGTATTGGTATTAGGTATGGAGCTAAACAGGCTTACAGGCGAAATAATACCCTAACTTTGCTTCCTCTAAAAAGAACACACGTTTTATGGCAAAAAAAGGTTTGATTTTAATGAACTTGGGCTCTCCGGACAGTACTTCGGTTAAGGATCTGAAGAAGTATTTAACGGAATTCCTGATGGATGAAAGAGTGATTGACAAACCTTATTGGCTAAGAAGTATTTTAGTGAAATTAATAATTGTCCCGTTCCGATCGCCCAAATCCGCCGAGGCTTATGAGCAGATCTGGTGGGAGGAGGGCTCTCCATTGGTGATATTGACAGAAAGACAACGAGCAGCGCTCAGCGAGCAGGTAGACATGCCGGTCAGCATCTCGATGAGATATGGTAATCCTACACCAAGGGCGGCCTATGAAGCTTTGTTAAAAGCCGAGCCGGATCTGGAAGAGGTCATCTTATTCCCCTTGTATCCGCATTATGCCATGAGCAGTTATGAAACTGCGGTAATACACATGCAGGAGGCCAGGAAGGCATTAGGCTATTCCTTCAAGCTGAAAGTCGTACCGCCTTTTTACGAGCACCCGGCTTATATACATGCTTTGGCAGAAAGCATGCGGCCCCACCTGCAGGATGATTTTGACCAGTTATTGTTCAGCTATCACGGGATACCGGAGCGGCACCTGGCTAAAACAGATCCCTCGGGTAAGCATTGCCTGCTTGTAAATGACTGCTGTTCTGTAGCCAATCCTGCACATCATACCTGCTACCGTCACCAGGTCACGCGCACTACCCAGCTGGTAACGGAAGCGCTGGAATTGGATAAGCGCCGGGTGCAGCAGGCTTATCAAAGTCGCCTGGGCCGGGACCCCTGGCTTACGCCGAGCACGCAGACCGTAGTGCCGGAAATGCCGGCTAAAGGTATCAAAAAGCTTAAAGTGGTTTGTCCTTCCTTTGTAAGTGATTGCCTGGAGACACTGGAAGAGATCGAGCTGCGGGCTAAAGAAGAGTTTTTAGAACTGGGCGGAGAACAGTTCGATTATATTCCCTGTATGAATACAGATGAAGTGTGGATAAAAGCTATGGCTGAATTGATCAAAACAGCCCGGTAATTTTTTAATAGCATAGTAGTGTAAGATGAGCATTAAATATTCGGTACTGGACCTGGCAACCATTGTTAAGGGCGATAATATTCAAAGAACGTTCGACAAATCAGTATGGGCAGCACAACACGTGGAAGCCTTAGGCTACACCCGCTACTGGTTTTCGGAGCATCATAATTTTCCTAATGTGGCCAGTGCGGCTACTTCCCTATTGATCGGGCATGTGGCCGGTCAGACTAAAACACTACGGATCGGTTCGGGTGGCATTATGCTGCCTAATCACAGTACTTTATCGGTGGCCGAGCAATTCGGTACCCTGGACGGTCTTTATCCCGGGCGTATTGACCTGGGTCTGGGCCGCGCACCGGGAACAGATATGCATACCGCCAGTATACTCAGAAGAGGGCAGTTGGAGCAGCATTACGATTTCGAAGGACATATTGCAGAACTAAGGAAATACATGAGCACGGATAATGAGCAGGCTAACGTACGCGCTATTCCGGGAGAAGGTGCTGATGTGCCTTTATATATACTAGGCTCTTCAACTGATAGTGCTTTCCTGGCGGCTAAGCTGGGTCTTCCTTACGCTTTTGCGGCACATTTTGCACCGGGTCAACTGGAAATAGCCATGCGGATCTATGAAGAACATTTTGTGCCTTCAGCGGTATGTAAAGAGCCTTATAAAATGGTTTGTATTAATGTAATGGCGGCAGATACGGATGATGAGGCGCACTTTTTATCTTTATCTCACTTCCAGGCCTTCATTAATATATTGACCGACAACCGGCAACCGTTGCTGCCGCCGGAGGAAACTACCCTGGATAATTTGCCGCAGGAAGCATTAGTCCACTTAAACCGGATGGCGGCCAGAACATTTGTCGGCAGTAAGGCAACCCTGAGCCAAAAGTTAAGCGAATTTGTCCATGATCTTAAGCCGCATGAAATTATTGTTTCCGGAAATATTTACGATTTCAAAGCTAAATTGAAATCATATACTATTGCCAGCGAGATTTTTAAAGATTTTTAATCCTTGAAAAACCCATTTTTAAAAAGTACTTAATAATTCCATAACAATTAGTTGCTTTTTTGGTAATATTAAGTTCAAACCTTTGCACGCATAATTAAAAGATTATCCTAACCAATTATTTATGCGTACTTCATTAACAGCAATAGCTATAGTGGCCACCACCGCTGCGGCTTATGCGCAAACTTCTACCAGTAAAATTTCCGGCGTTATCTCTGACGGAAAATTGAACGAAACCCTTATCGGTGCCAGCATCTATGCAAAGGACAGTACAGAACCGAAAGTGGCTTATGCAGTAACAGACATTGATGGTAAATACGAACTGGAACTTAAGCCGGGTGCTTATACTCTGGTAGTGGAATATGTAGGTTACCAGACTAAAGAAATTAAAGACGTTATAGTAGCCGATAAAAAGCCTATCGAAGCACTGAACATTTTAATGGAAGAAACGAAAAGCGATGAACTGGAAGGTGTTGTCGTGATCAGTTCTTATAATAAAGAGAGTGTCAATTCACTATTCAGTGCGCAAAAAAATGCGGCATCGGTATCTGATGGTATCTCTGCGGAGATGATCAAGCGTACTCCGGATAAGAATACCGCAGATGTATTAAAAAGGGTGAGCGGTACTACGATCGTAGATAATAAATTTGTAATCGTAAGAGGCTTGAGCGACCGTTATAATACCGCCCTGGTGGATGATGCAGTGTTGCCAAGTACTGAACCTAACCGTAAGGCTTTCTCCTTTGATATCATTCCTTCTACTGTAATTGATAATATTATTATTACCAAAGCGGGAACCCCTGATTTACCTGCAGATTTTGCCGGTGGTGTGATCAATGTACTGACGAAGGAAGTACCTAATGATAACTTCAATACAATCAGCATAGGTACCGGTATGAATACCGCATCTACCTTTAAGGATTTTAAGACCGGTTACAAAAGCAGTACCGATATCTTAGGATTCGATGGAGGTCGTCAGCTACCTAAAAATTTTCCATCTGACAGAGATATTCAAAAAAGTCCTCTAAGTCCGCAGAAAAGTGCAGAATATCTTTCTATGTTGAACAATGATTATACAATCAACAACAGGAAAGCGATGCCTGCAGCTAATATACAGTTAGGCATGGGCCGTGTCTATCCATTGGCAGGTGGGCGCAAATTTGGTTTCTTTGCTGCAGCCAACTATAATCACAGTGAAAATATCAGGCCGAATGTAGTGCGCCAATATGATGACTTCAACTATAACGATAATATATATAACTATTCTACCAGCTTAGGTGGGGTGTTTAATATGGGTTATTATTATGGTAAAAGTAAGATCAGCTGGAAAACTTTATTTAACCGCAATTTCGATGATAACCTCCTGGTACGTGAAGGGTATCACACCGGTCGCCAAAGTGAGATCAATTATTATGCCTTTGACTTAGTGCAAAAATCATTGTTCAAAACAACCCTGGCCGGGGAACACCAGGTAGGTAAAAAGAATAAATTAAACTGGTTAGCTTCTTACAACTATATCAGCAATAACCAGCCTGACCAAAAGAAAGTATCTTATGGTAAGGCAAGCGGCATTAACGAGAATTTTACCGCGGATCTGGGAACATTAGGTAAAGCGAACAACAGATTGTTCTCTAAATTGGGTGAATCTATTGTCAATGCTAATGTAAACTATACGATTCCGGTAAGTCTGTTTGACAAATCAAATGTGAAAGTGGGTGCATTCGGACAATACAGACATCGTGATTTCACGAACCGTTATGTAGGGGCTATTTATACACTTGCGACTCCGGAAGCCGTAAGAACAAGTCCGTTGGACCAGTTATTCTCACCTGAAAATATCAATAACGGATACTTCGAATTGAAAGATCAGACCAATGAGCAGGATGCTTATGTCGCCTCTTCAATTACAAGTGGTGCCTACGCGATGATGGATAACAAGATTAATGAAAAATTAAGATTGGTATGGGGTGCAAGATTCGAAGCTTATCAAACAGAACTGAGTACGGTTACTAAAAAATATGTAGACCAGTTCTGGTGGGATGTTTTACCATCAGCGAATCTAACTTACGCGGTAAATGATAAAGCTAATTTCAGGGCATCTTACTTCAGAAGCCTTGCCCGCCCTGAGTTCAGGGAGTTAGCCTTGATGTCTTACTATGATTATGAATTGAGTGCCAACTTCAATGGTAACCCAATGCTGCAACGCACGACAATCAATAACTTTGATATCAAGTATGAATATTTCATGAATCCGGGTGAGATCATCTCTGGTTCTGTCTTCTACAAGACTTTCAATAACCCTATTGAGCAAAGATTAGCGGGAGGTAACAGTGCTTATGATATCACTACCGTTAATTTCCCGACTGCAAGAAATATTGGTGTTGAATTTGAAGTCCGTAAAAAGTTAGGATTTTTGGGATCAGACTTCCTGAACCAGTTCATCGTGTATGCGAATGTGGCTTATATCAATTCCCGGATGAATCTTGACCCGGTAAGATATATTAATAATATTGAGTCTTCGAGCAGACCATTGGCCGGTCAATCTCCTTATATGGTGAATGCAAGCCTTTCTTATCAATCGGTCAATAAGAAACTGAACGTAACGGCAAGTTATAATGTATTTGGTCAAAGGATCTATTTAGTAGGAGATAAGCGTTTTGGTGATGTTTATGAGTCTCCAAGAAACGTTTTAGATTTCCAGGTAGCTTATCAGGTGAGCGAAAGAAGTGAATTTAAACTGAATGTAAGAGATATCCTGAATAACCCTTATCATTTCTATTTTGACCAGGATGTGGATGGCAAATTCGGAGGAACAGCCTTCCAGGATGGCAGGATCCAGGCTAATAAAGACTGGATATTACAAGAGTACAGACCGGGTACTAACATCTCCCTGAACTACACGTATAAGTTTTAATCCATCGATTTTTCAATTTTTATAGTTAAAGAATAATGAACGGCTGCAGGTATGCAGCCGTTTTATTTTTCTGCGGGGCTTAATTTTGTTATTTTTGGCCTTCCATCTGATTATTGAAACAATAAAGAAGTAGATCCCTTGGCGACATTGAATTTTGGTGAAGCAGCACTGCAGACCTCTGTGGAGTTCCTGAAAGGCATAGGTGCTTTTAAGGCGGTATTGCTACAGAAGGAACTGGGCATCTTCAATTTCAATGATCTGCTTCATTATTTCCCTTACCGTTACCTGGATACGACACAGGTTCAATCCATCAGCTCCTTACAGCCCGACCAGGAGTGGGTGCAGCTGAAAGGAATCATTATGAACTTCCAGGAGCATGGTACCGGGTTTAAGAAGAGGCTTACCGCTACTTTATATGATCCCGGCGGGCAGCTGGAACTGGTCTGGTTCCAGGGCATCAGTTATGTGACCAAAAATATCCAGGCGAATACTGCTTATACCGTTTTCGGGAAGCTCAGCTTTTTCAATGGTTTCCCTACCATTACCCATCCCGAACTCGAAAAAGTACAAGTGGGGGGAAATGAGAAGACAGAAACCATGTTGCCTACCTATAGCGTTACGGAGAAGCTAAGAGCAAAAGGGATCACAAACCGGAATTTTGCGAAGATCACCCAGGCTTTATGGTCAAAAATACAACCTTATGATGTGTACGAAACATTGCCTCAGTCCCTGTTGCAGCAATATGGCTTGATGGGTCGTTTCGAAGCTTTGAAACAAATACATTTCCCGGTAAATGCGGAGTTGCTTTCCCGGGCGCGGCACAGGTTGAAATGGGAGGAATTATTTATGGCCCAATTGAAGATCAGCCAGAGTAACCTGCGCAATAAAAGCCAGGCCGGCTTTTCATTTCCAAGTATCGGCAATGTTTTCAATGATTTTTATGAAAAATACCTGCCCTTCCCGCTTACGAACGCGCAAAAGCGGGTGATTAAAGATATCCGGACAGATACTTTACGAGGCCGGCAGATGAACCGACTGGTTCAGGGGGATGTGGGCAGCGGTAAAACGATCGTAGCCTTACTGAGTATGCTCATGGCTCTGGACAATGGCTTTCAGTCCTGTATGATGGCCCCTACGGAGATCCTGGCACAGCAACATTATGAAGGAATCAGTAAGTTGCTGGAAGATATGCCGGTGAATGTAGTCTTGTTAACCGGCTCTGTTAAAGCGAAACAAAGAAAACCGATCATGCAAGGGCTCGCAGACGGAACTGTACACATTGTAGTGGGTACCCATGCTTTACTGGAAGATAAAGTGGTTTTTAAAAACCTGGGGCTGGCTGTGATTGATGAGCAGCATCGTTTCGGGGTAGGGCAGCGCGCCAAGCTCTGGCAAAAGAACAGTTTGCCGCCGCATATCCTGGTAATGACCGCTACACCGATACCCAGGACCCTTGCTATGACTATTTATGGCGACCTGGATGTTTCTGTAATTGATGAATTACCACCCGGCCGTAAGCCTATTATTACGATGCATCGCTTTGACAACTACCGGCCTAAAGTGATGGACTTTATCCGGCATGAAATCTCGAATGGCCGGCAGATTTATATCGTTTACCCATTGATTGATGAAAGTGAGAAGATGGAGTACGAAAGCCTGATGGCAAACTATGAACAGGTGAAAACCCACTTTCCTGATCCCAGATATAATGTAGCGATGGTACATGGCCGGCAGGACCCCGGGGATAAGGAACGCAATATGCAACGCTTCATAAAAGGGGAGGCGCATATCCTGGTGGCGACAACTGTGATTGAAGTGGGCGTGAATGTACCCAATGCTTCTGTGATGCTGATTGAAAGTGCGGAGCGCTTTGGCCTTTCCCAATTGCACCAGCTTCGGGGGCGGGTAGGGCGCGGAAGTGAGAAGTCCTATTGTATTTTATTAACTTCAACGGAACTCTCTAAAGAAAGCCGGCAACGTATGAGTATCATGACGCAGACCTCGGATGGTTTTGTAATTGCAGAAGAAGACCTGAAAATGCGTGGTCCAGGAGATATGTACGGTACCCGGCAAAGCGGCGCGCTGGATTTTAAAATTGCTGATATCGTACAGGATGCGGCTATTGTAGAGGCGACAAAAGCGGCGGCAGAGCAGCTGCTAACGAATGACCCGCAATTGTCGGCACCGGACAATCGTTTGCTTTACCTGGCCCTGCATCAGACCCAAAAAGGGCAGCCTATGCCCTGGAGTAAGATCAGTTGATTGTTGATTTTGCATTTTTAAGTTTAGATTGCTTTGCTTTATCAATTGCCTCGTTCCTTGAAATTTATTCCGGTCTAAATAGCGAGCTGGGCATGTTATATGCGCAAAGGTACAATTCTTTGATAAACCGTAAATCTGTTAATAGCGTCATTTCAACCGTAGTAAAAAGCGGAATATAATACAGCAATTTGCGCAGTGGAGAAATCTGTCAAGTAGGTATTAACTTATACGGGATTGTGTATCTGTTGTATTTTTGTGCTATAATTTATAGATTTCTCCGCTTCAGAAATTTCTTCGTTCCTTGAAATTTCTTACGGTCGAAATGACGGTTGGGGTGTAAAAAATAAGCAAGAGTACGATATTGCGATAGTAATAAATTTATTCCTGGCGTCATTTCGACCGAAGTAAAAGCGGAATGTAATGTAGCTTTTTCGTAGTGGAGAAATCTATAAAGCTTATGAAGGAGGCATATCTTAATTTGAGATTTGAAACAAATACTACTCAAATGTATAGAGGCGGTTATATTTATATAATGACCAATTTACATAGAAATGTACTATATATTGGCGTAACATCCGATCTAAAAAAACGGGTAGCACAACATCGTAACCACATTTATAAAAACAGTTTTACTGATCGTTATAATTTAGTGTACTTAATCTATTACGAAGGTTTTAATAATATCAAGGAAGCCATAGAAAGGGAAACACAAATAAAGAACTGGAGCAGAAAGAAGAAAGAAACTATTATAAATACAAAGAACCCCTGTAAAAGAGATCTTTATGATGAGATAATGAATGGTGTATTTAGCTTGCTATAACTGTTTCTGGATTTTATAGATTGCTCCACTCCATCAATTGCTTCGTTCTTTTAAATTTCCTCCAGTCGAAATAGCGAGTAGATTTTTTTCAGCGGCAGAATGATTAACTTTGCCCTTTATACAACCGACAACCCAAATATTATGAGTTTAGAAGCAAAAATAATGGAACGCCTTAAAGACGCTATGCGTGCAAAAGACGAAGTGGCACTACGTACCTTAAGAGCGATCAAAGCAGCTATATTAGTAGAACAAACGGCAACAGGTGCCAAAGAGAGCCTTACAGAAGCAGATGAGCTGAAGCTCCTGATGAAGATGGCCAAACAAAGAAAAGATTCCCTGGATATCTTTACGCAGCAAAACCGTGCCGATCTTGCCGCAAAAGAAGCCGAAGAGATCGAAGTGATCAACCAGTTTTTACCGGCCCAGCTTACTGAAGCGGAGCTTGAAGCGGCCATTAAGGAGATCATAAGCCAGTTAGGCGCCAGTACTCCGGCAGACCTGGGTAAAGTTATGGGACCCGCCAATAAAGCCTTAGCGGGAAAAGCGGATGGCAAGGCAGTTGCTGATATGGTTAAGAAATTATTGTCCTAATATACTGGTCTATATAATTACGAATAATCTAAAAGTTCAACTAGTTTAAAGTTGAACTTTTTTATCCTTATTAAACAGTTAAACCTGTTTAGCGGTACGGGTTTAAATAAATATTATGAAGTATCATTTACCAGGCAAGCTGTATTTTTGAATTTATGGGTTTAGATCTTGTTTTACTGGCACTCCTTACCTGGTATGGCTTCAAAGGCTACAAGAAAGGGATTGTCCAGGTTTTGTTTTCAGCAATAGCGATGATTGCGGCCACCCTGGGAGCACTTAAGCTATCGGGTAAGCTATCCGGTTATTTTTTCCAGAAAGATTCGGACATCAGTCCCTGGCTGCCGGTACTTTCTTTTATACTGGTATTTGCAGCCATCCTTTTCCTGGTCTACCTGGTTTCCAAAACGATAGATTCCAGTCTGAAGAAAGTAAGATTGGGCTGGCTTAACCGGCTGGCCGGTATGGCTTTGTATCTGCTTATCATTTCATTTGTATTCAGCACCGTATTGTGGATAGGCGACAAAGTGAATTTAATCAAGCCGGAAACGAAATCGGCTTCTGTTACTTATCCGCTTATTGCTCCGATAGCCCCCATGGGATTCGAATTTTTCGGTACTATACTGCCTTTTGTAAAAAGCAGTTACGCGGAACTGGAAACGCTTTTCGATAAAATAGACGGGCACTTACCTTAAATGACTATGTGGTTACTGATCGATAATTACGACTCTTTTTCGCACATCCTGCTGGATTACCTGCTGCAGATCAATCCCGATACAATATGTATTCAAAATGATAGCTTAGATGTGGCCGGAATTGTTGCCATGGCTCCGGAAAGAATTATTCTTTCCCCCGGCCCTAAAGCTCCCGAGCAGGCAGGGATCACCATGGAAGTAATCAGCCATTTTTACGATAAAATCCCTATCTTAGGCGTATGCCTCGGACACCAGGCCATTGCCCGGTTTTTTGGTGCTAAAGTGGCCCGCGCTTCTTACCCCTTTCATGGAAAAACCAGCGAGATCGAACACTATGATAAGGGCATTTTTAAAGGAATGGAAAAGAGCTTTAAGGTGATGCGCTATCATTCCCTGAGCGTGACCCAATGGGAACATACCGGTATTGAGCCCTGGGCGATTACTTTGGATGACCACAGTCTTATGGCTTTTGGGCATGAAAAATACCCGGTTACCGGTATACAGTTTCACCCGGAATCGGTGCTTACAGAGCACGGATTAGCCTTATTAAAGGCATGGTATGCGTATTTTAAATGAATCAACTAACAAATACGTAATTTCGCATCCGGGACTTATCCAATTAATTTATAGAATTTTGACTTTATTATAAAATATGAGTGCAAGTAATTACGACGAGAGTAGTATTAAGTCCTTAGACTGGAAAGAGCATATACGGCTACGCCCGGGTATGTATATCGGTAAGCTGGGCGATGGCAGCAGTATGGATGACGGTATCTACATCCTTGTCAAAGAGGTGGTGGATAACTGTATCGATGAATATACTATGGGCTTCGGTAAGCAGGTCAATATTACGATCCAGGACGGTACGGTAACGGTAAGGGATTATGGCCGCGGTATTCCATTAGGTAAGCTGGTGGATGTGGTGAGTAAGATCAATACCGGTGCAAAATACGATAGTAAGGCATTCCAGAAATCAGTAGGATTGAATGGTGTCGGTACCAAGGCGGTAAACGCCCTGAGTAGCAGTTTTGTGGTGACCGCCTACAGGGATGGCAAAGCCAAAACCGCTACTTTTGAGAAAGGGGAACTGATCACAGAAAGTAAGGAATCGAAAACCACGGAAGAAAACGGAACAGAAGTAATTTTTACACCGGATAATACGGTGTTCAAAAATTACCATTTCATCAATGATTATGTTCAAAACCAGATCTGGAACTATTGCTACCTGAATGCTGGCCTGGCTATATACCTGAACGGTAAAAAGTATGTTTCCAAAAACGGTTTGCTGGACCTGCTGGAAAATAAAACCAATGCAGATGACCTGCGTTATCCCATTATTCACCTGAAAGGTGAAGATATCGAATTGGCGATCACGCATACCGGAGCCTATGGAGAGGATATTTATTCGTTTGTAAACGGGCAGCATACCACCCAGGGTGGTACTCACCAGCAGGCGTTCAGAGAGGCTTATGTAAAGACAATAAGAGATTTCTTCAAGAAAGATTATGATGCTTCTGATATACGCCAGACGATCTGTGCCGCTATTGCTGTAAAAGTACAGGAGCCGGTTTTCGAAAGCCAGACCAAAACAAAACTGGGTTCACTGAGCGTTGCGCCGGAAGGACCATCCATGAAAACATTCGTGCTGGACTTTATGTCTAAAGCCCTGGATGACTTCCTGCATAAGAATGCAGCAATTGCCGAAGCAATTAAAAAGCGAATTGAGCAAAGTGAGCGGGAGCGTAAAGAGCTATCGGGTATCCGTAAAATTGCCAATGAAAGGGCCAAAAAGGCGAACCTCCATAATAAAAAGCTGCGTGATTGCCGGGTACATCTAAATGCGGAAGCGCCTGCAAAAAATAAAGAAGAGTTCCAGGTTAAGCAGCTGGCATCTACCATTTTCATTACGGAAGGGGACTCTGCGAGTGGGTCTATAACTAAAAGCAGGGACGTAGATTCGCAGGCTGTGTTTAGTTTAAGGGGTAAACCATTAAATAGCTTCGGCCTGACTAAAAAAGTGGTGTATGAGAACGAGGAGTTTAACCTGCTGCAACATGCCCTGAATATAGAAGACGGCCTGGATGGCCTGCGCTATAATAATATCGTGATCGCAACCGATGCCGATGTGGATGGTATGCACATCCGTTTATTGATCATGACCTTCTTTTTGCAATTTTTCCCGGATATCGTACGTAACGGGCATGTCTATATCCTGGAAACGCCATTATTCAGGGTAAGGAATAAAAAAGAAACGATTTACTGCTACTCTGAAATCGAAAAGCAGAGGGCAATTGAAAAGCTGGGCAGCAAACCGGAAATCACACGGTTTAAAGGCTTAGGAGAGATTTCTCCGGAAGAATTCGGTAAATTTATAGGTGAAGACATGAAAAAGGATCCGGTACTCATTAGTAAAGATGCGCCTATTCAAAAGTTGTTAGAATATTATATGGGTACGAATACCCCGGCCCGGCAAAAGTTCATCATCGAAAACCTCGTGGTAGAAAAAGATGATGCGATGGAACTTAAGGAAGCACTGGTGGAAGCCAGCTAATGACTATGAAATAACCTTATTAACCCTTTAATTAAAATACGATATGAAAATGAGCTACAATGTGTTGAAAAAAATATTACTGGCCGGTTTACTCCTGATGGCTAGCAACTTCCTGTATGCACAGCCACAGGCAAGCGAACATAATATGCCTGCAGAGAATTTCTCAGGGGACCTTTTTGATGGAGTAAGTGGTATAATGGTATATAGTCTCTATCAGAATAACAACTACCTGATGAGTCTTTACACCTCCAGAGTAATGAATAAAGACAGTGCCTTTGATATGTCATTACATCAAATGAGGGCAGCCGAGCACGTTTTAAACCTGGTTAATGAAAAAATACTGGAAAGTAATAGCTCCCGGAATATGAAAAAAATTGATGTGAGATATCTCAGGGATTTAAAGGCTGCATTAATCGTTATTTCAGGGCAGGCCAAAAGCCTTAAAGAGTATATTGAAAGCGGTAATATTGCTGCATTAAATAAGTTTAATCTGAACAAGGCCTCTGCCAAGAGGATGGTAAATATTGTAATGAAGAAAGAGTAATGCTTTTCTTAGTGAAGTATACTTGAGGCTTCCGTTCTGTCACATTGATCTATCAGGATATGTAACAGAACGGAAGCTTTCTTTTTGTTCTGATTTTTACAGGATTATATCCTGAAGAATATCACTCTTGGAAGGGTAGTCGGTCGTGTAATGTAAACCCCGGCTCTCTTTGCGGAACTGGGCGCTCTTCACGATCAGGTAACCTACCGTGATCAGGTTTCTTAATTCACAAAGTTGTGGCGAAAGAATAGACGCATCATACAATTGCTCCGTCTCTTCATGCAGAAGATCCAGCCGGCGCATCGCTCTTGACAGCCGCACATCATTACGTACAATACCTACATAATCGCTCATCGTAGCTTCCAGCTCTTTCCTGCTCTGCGTGATCAGGATCATTTCCCTGGGAGCTGTAGTCCCTTCTGCATTCCAGTCCGGGATGCCGGCCTGATAAGGAGCATGATCAAATAATTCCGCGGCTCTGTTAGCGCATCGGTTACCAAATACAGCAGCTTCCAGGAGTGAATTGCTGGCTAAGCGGTTTGCCCCGTGCAGACCCGTACTGCTGCATTCACCACAGGCAAACAGGTTGTTGATTGATGTCTCGCCATCCAGGTTTACTTTTATGCCGCCGCAGGTATAGTGTGCTGCGGGTGCTACCGGGATTAACTGTGTAAATACATCAATACCTACGCTTTTACATTTCTCATAAATATTAGGGAAGTGATGCAGGAATTTTTCCTGGTCCATATGCCGGCAATCCAGGTACACATTCGGGGTACCCGAAATTTTCATTTCATTATCTATCGCACGGGCTACAATATCTCGAGGCGCCAGATCTTTACGTTCATCATATTTTTGCATGAAAGGAATCCCTTTTACATCGCATAAGATACCGCCATCACCACGTACCGCTTCAGTGATCAGGAAAGAAGGGCTTACGCCGGGTTCGTAAAGAGCTGTGGGATGGAATTGAATAAACTCCATATTTTCAATTCTTCCCTTAGCCCGGTAAACCATCGCGATGCCGTCACCGGTCGCTATGACAGGATTTGTCGTACTTCGGTACACCTGTCCGGCTCCGCCGGTAGCAAGCAGGGTGAATTTTGACAAGATGGTTTCCATCTTGTTAGTCTCCATATTCAGCGCGTATACGCCAAAGCATTGGATGTCCTGTGTAGACTTGGTCACTAATCTTCCCAGGTGATGCTGAGTAATAATATCTGCGACAAAATACTCTTTATGAAAATAGATATTGGGGAGTGATTTCGCTTTTTCTAATAAGGCTCTTTCTATTTCCCAGCCGGTAATATCTTTATAATGCAGGATCCTGAATTCAGAGTGGCCACCTTCTTTACCCCGGGCATAATCCCCGGAATCTTCTTTGTCGAAATTGGTGCCCCATTCTATCATCTCCTGTACGGCTGCAGGGCCTTCTTTAATCACTACATTTACGGCCTCCTGGTCACAAAGGCCATCGCCGGCAATAATAGTATCGGTGATGTGTTTTTCAAAAGTATCGCCTTCTGCATTGACTACAGCGATACCTCCCTGAGCGTATTTAGTATTCGTTTCATTCTCTACCTGAGCCTTGGTCAGGATGGTAATAGTAGCTTCGGGAAATCGTTGCGCGGTTTTCACGGCAAAGGTCAGGCCCGCGATACCGCTACCTACTACTAAGAAGTCTGTTTTCATCTTTTCTAATTTCTATAGCTAAAGTACATATTCTGGGTTAACCTCAGGCACAATAAAATGTGAAGGAAAAATATTGCTAATGGCCTTGCAATGGACAGGAGCAGGATTAATCCTGCATATACCTGCTCATAAAGTAAGAACTAATCCAGTAGCCGTTTACTTTCAGGGAATTCCGCAGCATTTTTTCTAAATATTTGGTGTCGCCGAAAGCATGGTCTGCTACGCGTTTATTGGTCACCCAACCCTCCCTGGATAAAGTGAAGTCTATTTCGGCGGTAAGAGAAGTTTTGCTGTAATGATCACTGCGCCAATAGTTGTGCTGAAAACGTTTTAAGACCTCAAAATACTTTTCCCTGATATAAGGAATGTTGACCTCATTCAAAGGTCTGTTGCTAAGCATATTTGTTTTGAGATAAAACAACAAATGTTCCGACGGCGCAATCTTATCGACAAAACTTTTCAATAAAACATCGTCTTTGCTATCTAATGCTTCGGCCAGCACCATTTTCAGTTCATTGAAAGAACGGTAGCCTGTATGTGGTTGCATGGCAACAGGCTCGCTTAAAAACTTTCCTTTATCGTCTATTACACGCATTTTTCCCTGATAAAAGGTAAGCGCGTTTTTTTGCTCATTATACGCATCCGTTTCATAAAATGCCACCTCTTCAAAAGGGCCCGCATTGATGATTTTATTGTGTGCATCAATGATCGAAAAGTAGTTTTCTTTTTTGGCCTTAAACAGCGGGTAGTAAGATAATCTTTGCAAAGCCTGGTATGCAAAAGGAATTTTCACCTGGTTATTTAAATCAACCAAGCCCCATCTTTTTCCTTTGGCGACCACTATGCTATAACTGCTCTTATCTTTTTGCCTATCGAAGTCGAATACAAAATCTAAATTAATACCACTGTATTCAAAAGGCAAGACCTGTTCATTCTTCTGATTAATTAAGCCATAATGTTTTCCCTTTTTTACACTGAAATAAGTGTTGGCACCATCAGAGAATCTTTGCATAATAGAATCGTAAATCATGGGTACTACCATGCTTCCCGTACCTTCTTCGATCAATCCGAATTTACCTTGAGTACTTTTTACAAATAGCAATCTTTGCGGGGCGCTGTTAAAGGGATTCAGTAATCCGGACTCATTTTCGATATAGCCATAGGCTACGACAGGTTCTTCTAAAAGCTTGTCAAAATGATGATTGCTAAAGGCCAATGTACCATCCTGCTGCTTTAAAATTTGTAACTCGCTATGCTCGGTATAGCTCTTGCGGATCCATTTATATGCCGGTGGGAGTAATTCCTTTCCTGATTTATTATACAGGCCATATAATGCGTCTTTTTCTGTAGCAGCAACCAGGAATAAATCGCTGTTGTAAGTACCTATATAGGCAAATTTTAGCGGGATAATCATCTTGTTGTCCAGGCTTAAAACACCATTTAATTTACCTTGTTCCGCCAAAATATAATTTTCAAAGCCGAAGGAATAAAAGTTGCCCAGCTTATCATAAATAGCCGGTATCTTCAAAATGCCTTGAGCATCTGCCAGGCCTTTTTTGCCGGCTTTGGTAACTATATAGTTCCTTTCTCCGTACTCTGTGATGTCCTCATATTCAAAAGGAATTGTGGCTATTCCATTTGCGTCATACATCCCAAAAAGACCATCCTTTTGTGCTATGATAAGTCCGTTACGTAGTTGCCTTACCATGGTATGTATCACCGGAATCTTTTTCTGTTTTGCGGGTAAATACAAGCCAAATAGTTTATCTTTTTTTATCAGGTAATAATTATTGTCATTAGCATTGTCGGTATAAAGGATCTCATCATTTTCGCAGGGGTAAATAAGGGTGCCGTTAGTATCTGTTATGCCCAGTTTACCATTTTGGCGTACCATTAAATTGCGGACGGTCTTCCATGCATTATGGTAAGTCAAGGCTGTATTTATTTTGGTTGTTTGATTGCTGTTTCTATAGTTGAAGGTGTGAAAAATACTATCATAAAGACCATCAATAATCATTTTGTCGTCTTTAACCACGCCCATTTTTCCATTGGCTTTTACTACAGCCAGATTCTTATAAAGGTCAACCGTTTCAAAATCCTGTTTGAGTAAATTGCCAGTAGTTATATTTACAAGTTTGAATGCATTGTTCTTACCCTCAATGATAGCATACTTAAGCTGTTTATTAAAGAACAGGATCTTGTCATACTTAACCGGTAATATTAATTTTCCGTTTTTATCCGCAATGCCATATCTTCCCTTCTTTATTAACAGGAATGAACCCGGTAAGGTGCTGTAATTGGTCGCAACAGAATCATAGGCAAATGGGCTTACCAGGGTACCTGTATTATCTGCAATAGCATATTGATTTTCTTTTTTCACAATAAAGCCGTCATTAGCAGATTGAATGAAATCGTATATCGCGGGTTCCTGTTTATTGTTTATAGAAAAACCATATTTTTTACCCTCCCGGTAAACACCTGCACCTCTCCGATAAACTTCTTCTGGTTTACCGGTACCATAAGGAATGGCTACATCGCCATCTCCTATCCTGTAATCGCTGCCGGAAGGGGGCACCTGGGCAAAAACACTAAGGGAACAAGCCCATAAAGAAAGCAGTATAATAAACCTCATACAATAAAATTAGGATCAAAAATAGAGTATATTAAAACAAAAAAGCATACTGCTTATTACCTATGGTAACAAACAGTATGCTTTCTGCTATAAAGGATTTTTAAAACTTCACTTGCTTAATGCCCATGTTCCAAAGCGTAAAGGCCCAGATATCGGCTGCCTCTTCAATCACTTTAGAAGTTGGTTTGCCCGCCCCATGGCCGGCTTTTACGTCGATGCGGATCAGCGTCGGCTTGTCGCAACCTTGCTTTTCCTGCAGCTCTGCCGCAAATTTGAAAGAGTGCGCCGGTACTACACGGTCATCATGATCGGCTGTAGTGATCATGGTCGCAGGGTAACAAGTTCCTTGCTTCACATTGTGTAAAGGAGAATATTTGATCAGGTATTTGAAATCTTCTTCTTTATCGCTGGAACCATATTCTACTACCCAACCCCAGCCTACAGTAAATTTGTGGTAACGCAGCATGTCTAAAACGCCTACCTGTGGAATGGCTACCGCATAGAGGTCCGGGCGTTGGGTTAAACAGGCGCCCACAAGTAAGCCCCCGTTAGAACCGCCACGGATGGCCAGTTTAGCAGCGCTGGTGTATTTTTCTTTGATCAGGTACTCGGCACCGGCAATGAAATCGTCGAATACATTTTGTTTGCTGCTTAACATACCGCCTTTATGCCAGGCCTCGCCATATTCACCACCACCTCTAAGGTTAGCGATACAGTAAACGCCGCCGGCTTCCAGGAACGGGATCAGGCTCATGCTGAAGGAAGGGGTAAGATTGATATTAAACCCGCCATAAGCATACAGCATAGTAGGGTTAGTGCCATCCATTTTCAATCCTTTTTTATAGGTAATGAACATAGGTACCTTTGTGCCGTCTTTCGAGGTGTAAAATACCTGCTTGCTTTCGTATAATTCAGGATCAAATTTTGCACTCGATTTACGGTATAAGGTAGAGTTACCGCTCTGGATATCATACTTGTAAATCGTTGGCGGATTCACAATATTGGTAAAGGTGTAATAGAACTCTTTATCCTCTTTATAAGCGCCAAATCCGCTGGCAGTGCCTATTCCCGGTAATTTAACATTGCGTTCCAGCTTGCCGTTATAATCATATTGAGCAACAAGGGTCGTTACATCTTTCAGGTAGTGCGCAAAAAGCTTACCCCCGCCGGTAGATACCCCGTCCAGTTTTTCTTTTTGCTCCGGGATCAAAGTCTTCCAGTTTGCCACTGCCGGGTTTTTAGGATCTACCAATACTACCCGGTAGTTAGGCGCATTATTGTTGGTAGTAACGATCAGCTTATCGCCTATGTTGTCCACTACATCAGCATTGGTCTTAAAACCTTCAACTACAGTGATGAAGGGACTGTTATCGCCGGCTTTCAGATCTCTTACTTTGATCTCGCTGCCATCAGTTCCTTCAGAAATACCCAATACCAGGAAACGCTCATCTTCGGTAAGGCTTGCTCCTACATATCTCAGCGGGTGCTCTTTATCTTCATAGACCAGCACATCCTGGCTTTGGTCGGTACCCAGTTTGTGGAAAAACACTTTCTGGTATTCGGTCTTTGCAGAATATTTCGTGGCTTCATCTTTAGGTTTCGAGTAGCCGCTATAATAGAAACCTTCTTCTCCTTTCCAGGAAATACCGGTGAACTTTACGTGTTCCAGTTTATCGCTTAAAAGTTTTTTACCGGCAACATCCATCACAAATACTTCCTGCCAGTCACTTCCGGAAGCGGATACTGCGTAGGCAAAATATTTTTGTTTCTTGGAGAACGAAGTAGCCTGCAGGGCAACGGTACCATCGCCTGACAGTTTATTAGGATCTAACAGCACCTCCGGAGTGCCATTGATGCCGTCCTGGATGTATAACACCGATTGGTTTTGTAAACCATTATTTTTATAGAAAGTATAGTATTTGCCGCTTTTAAATGGTGCAGAGAACTTTTCGTAATTCCACAAAGTCGTTAAGCGATCAATGATAGATTGACGATAAGGAATCTTGTTCAGGTAGTTCCCGGTAAACGCAGACTGTTTTTTTACCCAGGTTTCCGTTTGTGCAGAGGTGTCATTTTCCAGCCAGCGGTAGGGGTCTGAGATGTTAGTGCCGAAGTAATTATCCTCCTGGTTTACTTTTTCAGTTTTAGGATAATTGAGCTTTTCGGGTTTGAGATTGTTGATTTTCTGTGCATCTGCTGTGCCAGCCATAGTTACTGCAATTGCTAGGAATAAATAAAAAAACTTCATTCTATGTAAAAATTGAATCATTCAAAAATAAACAATTCGCTGCAATAAAGGGTTAAAATAATGGATCGCTTCTTTTTGAGAAAGATAAATGCTTACTTTAGTTATTCAATAAAAAGAGACATATATGAAGATAAGCTTTCACGGTGCTGCCCGTGCCGTTACAGGATCGAAGCATTTAATCACGTTGGAGAATGGCAAAAAATTATTGCTGGACTGTGGTATGTTCCAGGGAATGGGCCCCGAGACCCTGCAGCTGAATACCAATTTCGGCTTCAGACCCAAAGATATTGATTACATGATCCTCTCCCATGCCCATATTGATCATGTAGGGCTGGTACCTAAATTTGTAATGGAAGGGTTTAGCGGTACTATTTTCTGTACAGATGCCTCTAAAGCATTAGCAGAAATACTGCTGGCTGATTCCGGCAGAATCCAGGAGTCTGAAGCTGCATTTATCAATAAGCGCAGAAGAAAGCAGGGCAGAGACCTTGTAGTGCCCCTATATGTAGAAGATGATGTGGCGCCGGCTATACAAAGGATGAAAGTCGTGCCTTTAGGCGAATGGTACCAGATCGACGAGCATATTAAAGCGATGCATACCGAAGCGGGTCATATTATCGGTAGTACCTGTATCCACCTCGAAATACTCGAAAACGGCAAGCCCACAAGAATAACATTCAGTGGTGATGTCGGCAGGTACGATGATGCGATCCTGAATGCACCGGCAACATTTCCCCAGGCGGATATCATATTGATGGAAAGCACTTATGGTAACCGGGAGCATAATAAAGCAGAACCTTACCTGGAACGCTTTCTGAAGGTTATTGTGGAGACCTGCCTGGTACGAAAAGGAAAACTTATTATTCCATCTTTCAGTGTGGGCAGAACCCAGGAACTCTTGTATGCTTTGAATACTTTGTCTTTGCAGCAGCGCCTGCCGCCTATCCCTTATTATGTAGACAGCCCGCTGTCTGTAGAAGCCACAGAAATGACCAAGCGTTTCCCCAAATTATTTAACCCGGAGGTACAGGATGTGCTGGAGCATGATGATGATCCTTTCGCGTTCCCGGGCCTGACGATGATCAAGGATGCCGATGCTTCAAAAGCATTGAACTTCAGAAATGAACCTATGGTGATTATCTCCTCTTCAGGTATGGCCGAAGCGGGTAGAATAAAGCACCACATTTCCAATAATGTGGAAAGTTCCAGGAATACCATTTTGATTGTAGGCTATTGTGAGCCCAACTCCCTTGGGGGTAAATTAAAGAGTGGTCATAAAGAGGTAAAAATATTCGGCGAAGAGCATGAAGTAAATGCTTCAGTAAAAGTTATTGAAAGTATGAGTGCTCATGGCGATTACCATGACCTGCTGCATTGGCTGGAATGCCAGGATCCGGGACAGGTAAAGCAATTATTCCTGGTACATGGAGACTATGAAGCGCAGGTATCTATGCGGGAAAAGTTATTGAATGCCGGGTTTACTAATGTCAGCATCCCGGAAATGCATGAAAGCTTTGAGCTATAAAAAACATAAGGCGCCGATTCGATAAGAATATCCGTCGGCGCTCCTGTATGTGATGTATAGAAAAAGTTAGGGCTATTAATTATGAAATAGCGACTTGTTTTGAATTGGATGGGACATTGTCCGGCTGCTGCTGCTCCGCTTCCTGTTTTTTTAATTTATAAACTTTAAGGGAGCGGTTGAATTTGTAAATTTTGCTCAGGTCATAGAAAATAACAACCGTAAGGAAAGCAACTACAATAAAGAATACATTGAACTTTAAAGACTGGTATAAGAATGCAGCTATAAAGGCACCTAAAAGGTAGGAACTGAAAATGCTGATCAGTAATTTTGCTTTATCCTTAATGTCTTTATTATTCCTGTATTTCTTATGGGTAAACATAGAGAATACAATGGCGAGGTCGGTAGTCGCACCCGTTAAGTGGGTCGTCTTTACTGCAAAGTTGGAAATACTTGCCGTAAGCCCGTTTTGCAATCCCATCGACAATAATAAGATCATTAGTAAGAGCTCCGTTTCAAATAGGGTACCATTATAAAAACTTGTTCCGTAAATCGCTACGCCCAGGATACAGAGCAACTCCAGCATAATCGGCATGGCATGTGCCAGGTAAGTATTCTTCCTGTTGAAATGAATAACGATAAAGTTCGATATAAAACTTCCCAGGAAGAAGGACATGATCCAGAGCAGTACGATAGCGATCTGGTAATAGTTATTTTGCGATACCTCTGAAGCGAGAATGGCAAAATAACCGGTAACATTGGAGGAGAAGGAATAAAAGAGCATAAATGAGGCCACATTCACCATGCCGGCGACAATGGCCGTTAAAATACCAAGCTTTATATTATCTCCTAAACTTCTTGTATTACTATATTTTCTTAACATCTTATACAGTTTTTTCCTGGTCTAACTACTCCGCTTGATGACCAGCCGGGCATAATCTTTTACAAAAGAAGGGGCGATATAGTTGAGTTCTATTTTCTCATCAGACAATAAATTAATGTCATAATATTCGGTCACTATACCATCTGTAATTTCTAAAATATGTCCGCGGCCTTTCAGGCGCCATTCTAATTCTTTTTCCTCGTGCTTGTCCTGTAGGATCAATACACCACCGGGTCTGAACTGCCAGCTTTTAGCAGTGTGGAACCTTATAGAGTCCCGGTCTTCCTCTGTCGGCGGTTGTACCAAACCCAGGTTAGTCACTACCGATTTTTCTGCTCCTTTAATATTCCAGTCGATCTCATCCCAGGAGCCTACAAACTCGTTTTCAGGATTGTATTTATTGCCTATAAATGCTAATACAATAACTGAGATACTGGTAAAAAGAAGGATTAATGCGATTCTTATTTTCATAATTAGTCTCCTTTTTAATTAAGAAAAAGAGCCGGCTGTATTAAATATTACGGTTAAATCATCCGTAGCTACATTACGCGCTTCTTTTTCTTTATAGGTTATCCTGATCTTATTCACTTTTGCTTTCTGCACCATACCGGAGAGGTCAAAACTTCTCTTTACCGTTTTATTAAACTTGCTGTCTGCACCACAAACGATCGTATCAATTTTATTGCCTTCCAGGTAATCATCAAATGTGGACTGAACCGCACCGCTGAACAGGTCAACATTTACAGAATGTAAACTATTGGCATATTTGTTCCGGATAATACTGATCGCATCCATAAAAGCATCTGTATTCAGACTCCTTAAGATTTTGTGCTTAGAGAAAAACAGTAAGTCCGTAATGCTTTCAGAAAGATGATAGCCGCAGGTCAGTAATACATCATACTGGTTGGCGCCATTATCCTTTTGTAAAAACTCTTTTAAGATGTTCAGAGAGCTAATAGAAAAGTCTGTCGGTATTAAGATTCTCTTTGGCATAACCTTATTGTTTTTTGTTAAGGCAAAAGTAGAACCCCGAAATTAGAGCGGCCTAAGCATGAATTAAGAATTGCATTAGAAAGTGGCGCTCAAATTAGAAAGCGATTAGAAAAGTCATAAGGAAACCTTAAACAGCCCTTTTATTTCTTAAAGGAATGTTTAACGCAGCAGTAAAATTGAAATATAAGACAGGAAAATGTGCCTAGTCGTTAATGACGGCAAGTGGTAATTCAATGCTTACCGTAGTGCCTTTATTCTCCTCGGCAGTTACCAGGATCTTACCGGAATGTAGCCGCACAATATTGCGGGCCAGGGGAAGACCGATGCCATAGCCATCATAGTTTTTGGTATTAGACGCACGGAAAAACGGATCATAAATGTACCCCAGTTCCCGCTCAGGGATACCGATACCCTGGTCCCGGATCACGATGACCACTTTACGGTCCGAGGAGCCTATGGAAACCGTTACCATCTGGTTGTCGGAATATTTGCAGGCATTACTGATGATATTGGTAAAGGCCAGGTGTAGTAATTGCTCATTGCCGATAACTTTAAGCCGGGTAGAGTTCTCTGGCAGCAGGCTGGTATCAAAACTCACTTTTCCTTCGGGGTTTAATTTTTCTATGGTATCAATACAGTCCCAGATCAGCTGATCGATCCGCATCCGCTCAAATTTTTGCGCTTTACCATTAAAGCCTGTCTGTGCCAGGAACAATAAGGCTTTTGTCTTATTATCCAGCTTTTCGGTTTCATGTAATATGATCTGCAGGGTTTCGATATACTCTTCCGTGGTGCGCGGGCGGGAAAGCGTTACATCGGTAGTTCCCATAATACTCGTAAGCGGTGTTCTGAGCTCATGAGAGGCATTGCTAATAAAGTTATTCTGCGTTTCAAAAGAAGTTTCAATCCGGCTCAGCATGTCATTAAAGGTCTTCACCAATTCTTTCAGTTCCTGGCTGTAATGCGTATCGTCTAATCGTAAGTGCAGGTTTTCCGAGGATATCCGTTTAGCCATATGCGTTACCTCGCTGATGGGCTTAAAGATGGTTTTGGAGATATAATAAGCACTCAGGATACCTATAGCTACTGCTACCAGGATGGCAATAAAGGAGATGCGTTGCAGATGGGAGATCAGTTTCTGGTTAAAATGGCTTTCGGCAGAAGCAATAACGATATAATCTTTACCCTGAAAGCTATATAAGATCCCTTTATATAAATAATGTCCCTTTTGGTAATTGGCTTCTTTACTTTGACGGATAATGGTGAGGAAACTTAGCGGTACGCCCAGGGAATCTGCTATATGCTGTTCATTCTTTGTGTTCAGCCTGGAAAGTTCCAGGATATAGTCCCTTTCATGGATCAGTTTTTCTGCTACTTCTTCTATCACCGATTGATAGCCTGCGACAAAGCTCGTATCATTATAGGCACCATCAATATTTGCTTTAGCGATTACATTGGTACGAATCTTTAAGGTTTTAAGAAAGTCATCGTACACGAAGTTTCTCAAAGACAAATAAATGAATACGCCAAATAATGACGTAATGGCTATGGTGGAAACGAATATGGTTAAGATCGCTTTTGTCTTCAGGTTCAATTTGGATAGTATCGTCATATGCAGCGTTTACGAATGAGGCTCGACTTTCAAAACATAGCCCATACCAATAACGGTATGGATCAATTTTTGTTCGCCCAGCGGTTCTATTTTTTTTCTTAAATAATTGACATAGACATCCACTACATTTGTCGACATGGAAAAGTCAATGCCCCAGACACTTTCGAGGATCTCCATCCGCGATAGTACCCGGTTCTTATTCTTCAAAAAATGGAGCAATAGCCTGAATTCGGTACTGGTGAGCTGTATCTCTTTGTGGTTACGGGTGACTTTTTTCTTGTAATCATCCAGTTTCAGGTTATCAATGCTCAATACATGCTCCTCATGTTCTTCTTCTTTATGTTCCGCAAGGGTGTTCGCTTTGTCGGCTCTTCGTATGAGCGTCCTGATGCGAGCGACCAGCTCGATAAACTTAAAAGGCTTTACCAGGTAGTCGTCGCCGCCGCACTCCAGTCCCTGAACAATATTTTCTGAGGTACCTAAGGCAGATAAAAATAATACCGGAACCAGTTGATCTTTCTTCCTGATAGCCTTACAGACTTCTATGCCATTGGCGCCCGGTAACATAATGTCCAGGATGATGAGGTCAAATTTACTTTGTTCAAACATCCGGATCCCGGCAAGACCGTCCATAGCCACGCTTACCTCGTACCCTTCTTCCATCAGCCCTTTATTGATAAAGGACACTACGTGGGCTTCGTCTTCAACCAACAATATCTTTTTCATTACTTAAATTATTTCTGATAATCCAGGAGCATTTATGCTTTAAAAATAAAAAGAAATTTTAAAACCTTTCTTCTGCACCCATGCCGAACAGGGCATAATCATATTTTACAGGGTCTTCAGCGTCCAGTAAGCGCAGGTGTTTGGTCAGTTCTACGGCCGCTTTCCAGTCATTTTGCGTTCTTTCCAGTAGTTCCAGTTTGCGGGCCACATCACTCACATGCGTGTCCAGGGGACAGATTAAATCCGCAGGGCTCAAGCCATTCCAAAGGCCGAAATCAACGGCACTGTTTTTTCTTACCATCCACCTCAAAAACATATTCAGGCGTTTACAGGCTGATTTTTTCGCTGGTGTTGCGATGTGTTTCCGGGTCCGGTCCGGAGCATCGGGCAGGGAGAAGAAATAGTTATGGAAATGAATAAGTGACTTTTCCGCATCCGGGGCACTTCCTTCGGGAATAAAAGCCGTTTCCAGGCTATCGTGAAGGGTATAGTGGTGTCTGAAAAATGCGATACTATACAGTAGATCCGTAGCGTTAAACGTGCGGTGTACAAAATGTACAAAAGGTTTCAGGTCCCGGGCTTCGTGCCGGCATATAAACTCATAAGGAGATTCGTCCATTAAAGTCATGATACGGTTCGTATTACGGATGATCATGGTACGGTTGCCCCATGCTAAAATTGCTGCAAAAAATGCAGCAATTTCTATATCTTGTTTTTTTACAAACCTATGCGGAACGGATATAGGATCTTTGGTGATAAAATCTGCCTGATGATAATGAGCAAACTTATCGTCCAATATACGCTTTAACCCTTCCAGTTTATGCGGATCAATTACCAAAATCTTCCTAAAAATTTCTTTTTAACTTTTACAGAAATGATGTGTTGATCTTCCGTCGGGCGATCCCTGGCATCTTTTTTTACTGCTGCTATTTTATCTACAACGTCCATACCTTTAGTCACTTCACCAAAAACGGTATACTGTCCATCCAGGAATGGGGTGCCACCCTCGGTTTCATATACACGCTTATGCGTTTCTGCCATTGATTTCTCATTTTGCTGCTCCATTTTTTTTAATTGATCAGCAGTATATTTTCTCCCCTGGACAATATAGAACTGGCATCCGGAACTCGCTTTTTCAGGATTATTATCCCGGGCCGCTGCCAATGCACCTCTTTTGTGGTAATATTCATACCTTAATTCCGCAGGTATTTTTTTTCCGGTATCTCCGTTGCCCAGTACTGCTCCCGGCTTGGCATTCCTGGAGTCCGGGTCTCCGCCCTGTATCATAAATTCAGATATCACACGGTGAAAAAGCAGGCCATTATAGAATTTCTTTTTGGCCAGTTTTACGAAGTTTTCCTGGTGTAGCGGTGTTTTATCATAAAGGATCGCTTCAATGGTTCCCTGATCCGTTTTCATGATCACCTTATATTTCTGAGAGAAGCCGGCATAGCTTAGTACCAGCAAGGCTCCCATCAATACTATTTTTTTCATTTTATTTTTATTTTGTTGTAGCAAATATACTGAGAATAGCCGTAGGCAAAAAATGTGCTGCTGATCTTTTATGCCGGAATGATTATAGCATGTTGCCGTATTGCAGCAACGGGACCAGGCGCCAGGCTAAGTGCTTTTAAAAACAGAAAGACAAGGTGTCACACCTTGTCTCCTGCTTTAATAATCAATCTATAGTTGAACGCTCTTATTTAATTAGGGTCACATCACCTTTGTAGGTTTTGATTTCACCGTTAGGTAACTGAACGGTAATTATATAATTATAAACACTTTGATCACATGGTTTACCATTGTCAATGTCGGTACCATTCCATCCTTTTAAAGGATCGTTGGTATGGAAGACTCTTTTACCCCATCTGTTATAGATTTCAAAACGATGCAATTTCTGGAATTTGCCATTCGGGATCAGGAACACGTCGTTTTTGCCATCTCCATTCGGGCTAAAGGCATTCGGGATAACCGGATCATTAGGAAATCTTACATCCAATGTTATAGGTACCGTATCTCTACAGCCATATTTATCAACACCGGTTACATAGTAAGTGCCGGGTGCTTCTACAGGTATTGTGGTAGCATACTGTAGTGTAGGATCGTAAAACTTATGTACCGGGAGCCAGGTGTAAATTTCTGCTCCTTGTGCCGACATTTTTACTTCGTCCTGGTAATCCACCATTGTACCTGATTGTGGGAGTACATTGGTTAATTGGAATGGTGGTCTTACATTAATGGTCAGGTTATGCGTTGTCGAACATTTGGCAATAGGAGTCGTCGCCGTTATCGCATAATTATAAGTGCCGGTAGGCATTTTAAAGTAATTGGTTTGCAGGTTTGCTGCTCTTAATCCCGTAGCCGGGCTCCAGTTAAACAGGTAATTTACAGAATCCGGGCTTGCTATTACAGGAATCGCCACCGAATCTGTAGCATTAAGACATACTGTAGTGTCTGAAGGCATAATTACGATAGGGTACTGCTCTACATAGGCATGGAATACTTTGCTTACCGGCGGACAGGTAGCAGGCGCTCCGGGTTGCGTTGCGGTGATGATATAATCACGGGTAGTCAGTAAAGTTGGCGTAATCACCAGGCTATTATTATTGAACTCTGCAGGAGACCAGCTGAAGTCCAGTCCGGGATCCACTTCTCCAGTGATCGTGATCTGGGTACCGGGACAATAGGCCGGTAGCGGCGTACTGATGCCAGCACGGATAGAGTCGAGGATGTATACCGTATCTCTGCGGATAACGTCGGTCAAAGCGCCATCACAACCACAAGGGTTCAGGGATTCAATCACCACCATTTTCGGCCCGGTAGGCATATTAGGTACGAGCAGAGGCTTTATCTCGAGTGATTTATGACGTTCGTAAGCAGCAAAGTATATGCTGTCATAAACATATTGGTAATCTACACCGTTAGTAGCAATAGTTCCGCTTGGAGGTAAGATGTTAAAGCGTAATACCATTGGGATAGTTGTATCCCCGTTACGGGTATAGTTGATAAAGGCCGATTTACAACCCCTAACAGCATGCGGAATAGAGCCATAGCCCGCATAGCCTGATTCTGATTCGGCATCCAGGCCTACAACCTGGAAGTCAAACTTAAAGGTCACTACGTCATTATTTGACCCCGCGTTCAGCTTATTGGGAGCGTATACATTGGAAGGGAAGGTCGTCCAGTTGCCGTTAGGAGCCTGGGAACATACCGATTGATAAATCATACCTTTAGGGTCAATCCTGGAAACACTTGGGTGGAAGTGGTCCTGGTTGTTGGCAGAGCCATAATAACTACCAAAGGCCAGACCCGTAAAGTTGGGCTCAAATGCGGCAAAATAAAATGGTTTGGGAACAGTCGTGAACGCATCTGCTGTTACCGGCATCCCGTTTTGAGGCGTATTGTTCACCTGTGTGGTAATCAGAATGTTACCACAGATGTCCACCATCATCGCACAAGGTACTATAGAAGCGTCCGCAGCACCTGTTCTGGTAGAAGCTATAGAGCCGGATAAAGTAGCATTCAGCTTGTCGATGAATACATAACCATTGGCCACTAGACCCTCTGCAGCAGTATTGGTTACCGGGTAACTTCCTTGTGTTCTTCCTGCCACAAACATATTGTCTCCACAATCAAAAGCCAGCCTTGTTGCGAAATCGGTAGAAGAGGTACCTAAATAAGTGGCACCCATTAATTGATAGGAGGCATTGTTGAGCAATAATGCAAAACCATCAATCCCACCTTGATTCGTCGTGTGGTAAGCACCCGGGGTAGTCGGGAAGTTGGTACTATTGGTGTAGCCAACAACACCCAGCGTATTGTTATTTTGGTTGTATTCTATTCCGATACCGCCGTCCCAGGTAGTACCACCGAGATAAGTACCATATATAATTGAAGTCAGGTTAGGGTTCACCTTAACGATTACGGCATCATGGCTACCGGCATTGGTGGCCTGAAGTGCATTCGCTGTAACCGGGAAGTTAGAAGACCCTGAATTTGAAGTAACCCATACATTGCCGACATTGTCAAAAGCAATATCAGTAGGGTTTACCGGGTTACCCTGGTCTGTATTTCCTGCATATACCGTAGTATTACCCCTCAGGGAGCCTTCCAGGCCCGAGCCGCCAAGATAAGTCGAGGCCAGGAGTGTAGAACCGTTTTCAGAAAGGCGCATGATATACAGGTCGCTGGAACCGCTAAGGGTCGTTTGAATAGCATTAGTGGTTACCGGCATTGTCGTAGTAGATACGGTACCCGCCATATAAAGGGTATTAGTCGCATCTACACGCATAGAGGTTGCCATAGGGTTACCGGAAGCAGTAGTGCCTCCAAAGAAAGTGGAGAATAACAATTGGGTACCGTCAGCGCTATACTTATTAATACCGGCAATGTAAGATACAAAAGCCGTCTGATAGGCCCCTGTGGTTACCGGCCAGCCGACACCTGAGTAAGATGCTGAGGAAGCATATGTATTTCCCAGGTTGTCATAGGTAGTGGCATGGGCATACTGAACCCCGCCGGTGGAGCCACTGTAAGTGTTGAAAATAAGGTCAGGGTCGACTACTAATGCTGTTGCCTTATTATAACCCTCAGGGAAGCTAAAACTAAGTACCCCGTTTTTTAACTCATACTTACTTTTCACTTCGATACGCTTACCGTCAATTACCTGGTAGCAAACGGGTGCTTTTTCAATGACTTCATTAACCGAAGTTTTTATTTTTAAATCACCTTCAGCAGTTAAAGCCGGACTTACACCTTCAAAAGAAAGCTTGATCTGGGCAGCATTGGCGTTAGGCGCTACTATGAAATCATATTTCATGGAATTTCCCTCCGCATTGGTGTACACCTTCAGGTCGATCCCGTCATATACATCGGCTTGAGTCACCGCTCCAAATAAGCCTACATTGCTGGCCCATTTTGTGGCATCGTTACCAATAAAATAGTTATAGTAAGTACTCTTTTTCTTTTCGGAAGTAAAACTGGAATGAGCATTTGCACCTACAAAATTGACTTTGTAAGCATGCATATTGATCATCTCCTTACTTAAGTCGGGGTTTGTTCCCGATTTGGATCCGCAAGTAAGCTCATGCATTCTTTCCAGGTCTTTAAGACTCTGGTAGTTGTATACAAAACCTTTCTGGGTCAGGAATAATGCGCCCCCCGGAAGTTCCGCTTTGTATTTTGCTTCAGAAGTCCACTGGCCCTTGTTTTCAATAAAACTGATACCGGATGGAGCTGGAGTGGTAGTGTGCTGGTGATCATGATCGTGGGACCAGGCCACATTTAAAGGAGCGATTGCCATGGCTGCGAAGGCAAATCTTGCAGCAAGCTTCCTTTTAAAAATTGATAATGAACATAGTGATATTTTCATTGCAGAGATAAATTTTCTTTATACTATAGTTTCCTTTTTAACAAGACATAAAAAATGTACAAACCGTTGGCCATTGACCTTATTTTTTGCGATTTTTTTCTGCCTGGAATAATTTTATTATACCCTTTAATCTTTAGATGGGTGAAATTTAGTAAAAATTTTATGGCTTTAGTGTAAAATTGTTTATTTTTTATTTTTTTAAATTATATTTGGTAAAACCCTTAATTTTATGAATTATTTCGCAAAAAGATACCTATTTGTTATAGGTGTGTTATCGTTCCTTAATTTTAAAGGAAATGCTCAAACCACTACATGGTGGGATTACTGTCATTCTGTAAAGCATGATCTGGTTGCCACAGCAAGTGGAGAGAAAAATGTCCCCAATACCATCGTCAGGTCAAAAGAGGCTACTGTTTTGGTTGGCTATTCTGATTATGACCAAAACGGCCGGATGAACCCGGTTTTTTCCTTGAGAGGGCCTTTAAGCCCTGAAACGTTCCGGTTTACTTTTGCACCACTGCAACAGTTGGAAAATGAATTCGGAATCCAGTGTAATACTTACCTGATGGACATTAGTGAGATTACTTCAGAAGGAAATTTTTTTGTTACCGGTTTCGGCTACTTTGGTCCTGACCAGGTACTGCCAACCTGCGTGGGCTTTGTTGCAGAACTTACACTGGACGGGCAGGTAATTAAGACTTCAATTCTTAAAAGCTTTAACGCGGAGCATGAAGAGCCGGATAATTTTAATGCCCTACCTTATAATATTGTAGTAGATGAAGAAAATGCTAAGGTTTTAGTGACCGGAGAACACTTTAATCGCCGGAACTTTGACCCTTTTGTAGCTGCTTATGATCATTATGCGCCAAATGAAGATCCGGGAAAAGCATTTATTCTGTGCCTCGAAAATGGTGATTTTAATCCGAATTGGGCAAAAATTGGTACGCCTTATGTGAATCATGCCGATGGTACTCAATCCGGAAATTTTGCATCGATGTTTGAAAATGTATGCATTACACCGGACGGTTACCTCGCAATCGGTAAAATGAAGGCCGGAACATTTAATCTGGGTAGCGGGGCGAGCACAAGAATTGAAGCGGCCATGTTTGATTTCTCAGGAAATATAATGTGGCAAAAATCTTTAAAGCTGAATTATGCTTTTTCTAAGGGTGTTTCCGCCTATTTCTCGCATGATCAGCAAAAGATATTTTTACTGTACCAAAATTCTTTTACCCATACATTTGGCTTAATGGCCATTGATCCGGCAACTGGTGTGCATGGACAAGCAAGTGATATACCTGGCCCATGGCCGGAAGGTATCGCCTCAAACATTAAGCGTGCCAGCCCTTACGACGAAACACTGATTGTTGGCGGATACGGCTCTAACCTGGTTGCTCCGCTCACCTTGACCCCATTCTATGTTTATTTAAAATATGATGCCGGTCTGGATGAATTTATGCCTATCAGCCCTGACGCATTGGTTTATTTAGATGGTGGCATATCCTATCAAACCCCGGTACTAGGGGGATATTTTACATTTTACAATCATAGTTTTAACATGTTTGATATTGATAAATCATATGGTTTTGTGAGTAATCCCATGGCTGTCAGTGAAGGACTGAATTATTTTGCTTCAAAGAACGCTGCTATTGATGAAGTAGTTTTTTATAAAACGACCGATATACACTGCTATTGTGCGAGAGCACAGGGAAATGTATATCATTTCTCTTATCCTGTTCCGGATTCACCAACATTAGCTATTGGGGAACTCAATATGGAAATATCCATGGTTGAAGCAGCAGCAGATAATCGCAATCCGGAAGGAGACCTGATCTGTGGTTCCTACGATGGGCTGGAAATCATTTATCCATTTTCGGCTAAGAAAGAGTTGGAACTGAATAAGATCAATGAAGCTTTTAAAGAGGATGATCTTGTTGCTGTTTACGATGTTGTTGGCCGTGAAGTGTATAAAGGGAAATATGGCCTGTTTGTTCAAAAGGTTAGACTTCAATCGGCTAATGAAGCAGTATATGTCATCATTAACCAGGCTACGGGAAAAGCGAAAAAGGCAGTATTTATAAAATAGAAATTATAATTCTTTAAAGTAAAGGTGATCCTGTGTACTACAGGATCACCTTTGCTTTAAATTCGGTACTCTGAACAAACGATTATTTCACCAAACAACTTTCTGCCATTCGCAGCATTATAATTGTGACATTGTTAGCGTGTCCAGGGCCCTTATACCTCGCTCACTTTGCTGCAGGCTACATAACTCATTTACCGGATCATGCTCAAAATAAAGTAACCAGTTACTAGCTGCAGCTTCTGTAAGTATGGATTTCTTTTCTTTTAAAGTTTCCAGGGGACGCGTGTCATAGGCCATTACCCAAGGTAGGGGCAGGTGGTGCATACTGGGCAAAAGGTCCGCGCAGTATAAGATCTGGCGGTCTTTATAGCTCAATAAAGGCAGCATCATAGACTCCGTATGGCCATGTACATATCTTATATTGAAACCGGGCAGAAATTCTGCGCCGTCTTTGCCCTCAAAAAAATGAAGCTGCCCGCTTTCCTGTATCGGTAAAATATTCTCTTTCAGAAAAGAAGCCTTTTCCCGCTCATTAGGAGCAGTGGCCCAATCCCAATGTTGGGCATTGGACCAATACCGGGCATTTTTAAAGGTCGGGACCAGGCGATCTCCATTTTTGATCACGGCACCACCTACATGGTCAAAATGTAAATGTGTCAGGAATACATCGGTGATCTCATCAGGGCCGAACCCGGCTTTTTGGATAGACGCGATCAGGCTGTCTTCACCATGTAAATGATAGTGACCGAAAAACTTAGCATCCTGCTTATTGCCGATACCGGTATCAATTAAGATCAGGCGTCCGTCCGTTTCTACCAGCATACAACGCATGGCCCAGGAGCACAGGTTGTTTTCATCTGCCGGGTTGAGCTTGTTCCAGAGGCTTTTTGGCACCACCCCGTGCATGGCGCCCCCGTCCAGTTTAAACAAGCCGGTGTTGATGGTATATAAATTCATATGTATTTATCTATTTAAATTGGGTGTAATGAAAAAGATGTACTCCTGGGCTACAATCGCTTTGGGTACATCTTTTCTTGTTATTTTATAAGGTTTCTTTCAGCCATTCGAAGAAGGCTCTTTGCCATACCAGGCCGTTATGTACCTTCAGCACCCAGTGATTTTCATCCGGAAAATAAACCAGGCGTGATTTGAGTCCTTTCAACTGGGCTGCCTGGAAAGCCTGAAGTCCTTGTTCAATAGGTACCCGGTAATCCTTACCACCCTGGTAGATCATAATCGGCGTGTTCCATTTATCAATATAGTTACTCGGGTTAAACTCGGTATATCCTTTAGGGGCAGGTTTTTGCCAGTAATTGCCGCCGAGATCCCAGTTGGCAAACCAAAGCTCCTCGGTGGTACCATACCAGCTCCTCATATCAAACAAGCCGTTATGCGCGATAAAGGTTTTAAAACGGTTGTTGTGGATGCCGGCCAGCATATACACACTGTAGCCGCCATAACTGGCTCCTACGGCGCCCAGTCTGTCTTTGTCTACATAAGATTCTTTAGCCATTTCATCAATTGCCGTCAGGTAATCCTTCATCGGTTGCCCGCCCCAGTCGCCACTGATGTTTTCATTCCATTTCACGCCCCAACCCGGCATACCGGTACGGTTAGGCGCAACAACGATATAACCGTTAGCCGCCATCAGCGCGAAATTCCAGCGTACACTGTAGAACTGCGTTAGTGCACCTTGAGGGCCACCCTGGCAGTATAAAAGGGTAGGATATTTTTTATTTTTATCAAAACCCGGCGGATATACTACCCATACGCCCATGTCTTTGCCTTCGCTATTCTTGAACATTTTAAGTTCAGAAGTACACATTTCCAGGTTATTATATACGGCATCATTGGCTTTGGTCAGCTGCGTCATCGCCCCGTTTTTGAGGCTCACCTGGTAAAGTTCGACAGCATGGTTAAAGTCGGTACGACTTACCAGTACGCCGTTTGTGGTTTGGGCATGCACGCCTGCTACATCCCATTGCCCATTGGTAATTTGTGTTACCGCATTTGGTTTGTTGATATTCAGAGAGAACAGTTGTGTGGTGCCCCTATAGGCGGCATTGAAAAAGATCGTTTTGCTGTCTTTGCCCCAGATAAATCCGCCGTCTACCGTTTCATCCCATCCCGCGGTCAGATTGGTTTTCTTTAAGGTTTTAAGTTCTAAGATAACCAGGTCTATTTTATCCGCTTCAAAGCCATCTCGTGCCATACTGGTCCAGGCGATATATTTCCCATCGGGGCTGAATTCCGGATGGGTGTCATAGCCCATCATGCCTTCGGTCCAGTTGCTGGTGGTACCACTGGTAATATCGTAAGCGTACAGATCTGTATTCGTGCTTTGTGCATAGGCTTTGCCGGCCTTCTTTTTACAGACGTAAAGCAAGGTTTTGCTGTCATTGCTGAAGATGAAATCTTCAGCGCCGCCAAATGGCATTTGCGGGGCATAATAGGGTTCGCCCTTCAGGATGTCTTTTGCTTCCGTACTGTTTACAGTAGTAATAAAGACATGTGAGTAGGAGCCTTCATTAAACTCATCCCAGTGACGGTAATCCAGGTCATTGAAAATGTAACCGGAGCTTTGTGGTACATCGTTATATTTTGCATTGGCTTTTACTTTTTCCAGATTTACCGGCTGACTAAAAGCAATCGTTTTGCCATCCGGCGCGATACGTATATTGGTAGCCTCCTTAAGGCCGGTGTGTATTCTTTCCCAACTGATGCCTTTGTCTTTAGAGAGGTAAAGCGCCCCGTCGTTACTGGCATACAGGCCGTTTTTATCCCATTGTACAAAGGTTTTATTGTCCAGGATACTGGTAGCAATACTTTCCCCGGTCGCGTGGTTCAGGATGAAATCCTTGCGCTCGTTCTTTTGCGTTGCCAGGTTACTATGTCCCACGCTGTAGAGCGATTGGGTACCGTCGGGCAGTGTACTGACCAGGTTGACTTTTCCCAGTTTCCAAAGGGTTTCCGGGGTTAATGGTTGTTTTTGTGCCATAGCTAATAAAGGAGATATTGCTAATGCTAAAAAAAATTTTTTCATTCGAAAATCCGTTTAAGAATGTTGTAGTACTACTTTGTAATGCAACAAAGACTAAGGCGCAAAGTAAGGGAATTTCCGGTGGATTATGTAATTGTTACCTGTAGTCTGCTCATCCTTGCATTTAACATATTGGAAGTAAGTATTTGAACTTCATTGTCATTATTAAGTCATAATTTAGTATGCTGAAATAAATACATAGCAATCGATGAATGAAATGACCAACATGGACGCTTTGATGGCCGCCGTTCCGGAAAAGGGTTTCTTGGATGCCCCGATAGATCCACGTTTAGATTTGGTAGCAGAAATTAAGCGTTTGAAAGAAGAAAAAAAGGCCGTATTATTAGCACACTATTACCAGGAATCCGAGATCCAGGATATAGCAGATTATATAGGTGACAGCCTGGGCCTGGCAGAGGCTGCCGCAAAGACTGATGCCGAAATTATCGTTTTTGCAGGCGTACATTTTATGGCAGAGACGGCCAAAATATTAAATCCCAATAAGAAAGTATTATTGCCCGATCTGAATGCCGGCTGTTCTTTAAGCGACAGTTGCCCGCCCGACGTGTTTGCCGCATTTAAAAAGCAACACCCGGACCATATTGTGATTACTTACATTAACTGCAGTGCCGGGATGAAGGCTTTAAGCGATATTATCTGTACCTCCTCCAACGCACAGCAGATTGTTGAAAGCCTGCCTAAAGACCAGAAAATTATTTTTGCGCCGGATAAAAACCTCGGTGGTTATATCAACAGGGTAAGTGGTCGTAATATGCTGCTTTGGGATGGGGCCTGCATGGTACACGAGATATTTTCCCTGGAAAAAATCACCCGGCTTAAAGAGCAGCATCCGGAAGCGAAGCTGATTGCCCACCCGGAATGTGAAGAACCTTTGCTGAAAATCTCCGATTTTATTGGTTCTACCAGTCAATTACTAAAATATGTCACTACCGATGCTGCGGATACATTTATTGTAGCAACAGAGGCCGGAATCCTGCACCAGATGCAAAAAGCAGCGCCTAATAAAACGCTGATCGCGGCACCGCCGGAAAATAACTGTGCCTGTAATGATTGTCCATATATGAAATTGAATACTTTGGAAAAATTATACTTATGTCTGAAGTATGAAACCCCGGAGATCAATATGGAGGAATCTTTAAGGTTGGCCGCAAAAAAGCCAATAGATAAAATGTTGGAATTAAGCAAGCAATTTGGGTTAATTTAACCGGTTTTTCAAAATTTAGCCTAGAATAAAGCCATATTTTTAAGTGATGAATTAATATTCATCACTTTTTTTATTGCTCTGAGATATTGTATTTTTAAATAACTTTAACTACCTTTAAGCAATTTTTGTTTAAAAACAGAGATTTGCCCTTTATCATCCTATTAAAAGTAAAACCATGCAAAAAGTTCTTTTGAAAATTAGAAAATTGGGGCTGGTGCTAACGGCAATGCTGTTTAGTCTGCCCTCCTTTGCTCAATTAACGATTGTCGATAATGCGACTGCGGCCCAGCTGGTAGACAACCTGGTGGGTACCGGTGTTACTACAATGAATCCCACTTTAACCTGTAATAACAATGCTTCCGGAATGTTTTCGGGTACCTCCAACCTGGGTATTGACAGCGGTGTTGTATTGACGACCGGTGCAGCGAGGACTAATGGGGGCAATATCGGGGTAAATTCACCTGCCAGTATGGGTATGTCTAACCCGACTTATTCCATAGCCTGGGGCCCGGGAGATACCGACCTGAGCGCCATGTTAGCAGGCTCTACCACAAGCAATACAAACAATGCCTGCGTACTTCAATTCCAATTTGTACCGGCAGGAGATACTGTAAAGTTCGATTATGTATTCGGTTCTGAAGAATACCCGACGTTCGCCTGTACCCAGTGGAATGATGTTTTCGGCTTTTTGATCAGTGGTCCCGGAATCGTATCTAATATTCCCACTTTACCAACGAAACGGAATATAGCCCTGGTGCCGGGTACGACCAATATTCCGGTAGCTATTAATTCTATTAATGCTGGAACCAATAATCCAGCAACCTGTGCTGCCCAGTATCCCGGTGCTCCTTTTACCCAGTACTTTGTGGATAATGGCACCGGAACAACAGTTGTATTCAACGGTTTTACAACGGTTCTTACGGCCGTTCAGAGTGTTATTCCTTGTGATACCTACACGCTTAAGCTGGCGGTTGCCGATGTGGGTGATGGTAGTTATAATTCCGGCGTGTTCATCAAAGCCGGTAGCTTAAACTCTATCGGGCTGATAGCAGGTGCCCAGGGTATGAATATTACTGCCAGCGATACCGCATTTATAGTCAGGGGTTGTCCGGCCGCAGAGGTGACTATTGAGCGCCAGACTGCAGCGCCTACGCCACTTGTAGTGCCTTACGTTTTGGGTGGTACTGCGATAAATGGTGTAGATTATGAATTTTTATCAGGTACAGTTACAATTCCTGCGGACTCTACAATCGGCAGATTAAATGTAAAGGGTTTGCCCTTAACGACTACAGGGGCCAATAAAATTGCTATTGTTAAATTCCTTTCTCCATACAGTTGTGGTTCCAATGCTATTGTTATAGATTCTGCTATCGTATCAATCCAGGACTCGATCCTGTTGACTTCAAGTATTGCAGATACTTCTATCTGTTTTGGCGTGCAATTGGACGTAAATTTCAGTACAGATACCATTTATGGTCCATTGACTTTTGAGTGGGTACCTAATTCGGGAGTAAGCAATGCACAGATTGATTTTGCAAGTCTTTCTTTCCCCGTGGCCGGTGATTATGAATACCAGTATAAAGTCAGGATACCCAGCCAGGATACGAGCTGCCGGGCTTCTACCGCAACCTTATTGATTAATGTTCAGGATCTTCAGGTGAACATTGGGCGTGATACGTCTATATGTTCTTATGATCAGTTACAAATGTTCGCAGAGGCCTCCCCGCAGGATACAGGAGGTTCTTACCAATATACCTGGTTGCCGGCAGACCGGTTTAATGATCCCACGCTGGTAGCGCCTCTCGTTTTAGCGGGTGGTGGTTCTACCGATATCGTGGCCATTCTCCGGACGAATATCGGCTGTATAGGGCGTGATACGATGACCTTGACGGTTAATCCGGGAGAATTTGTAAGTGTAGCTCCTTCTGATACGGCTATCTGCCCGGGAGAAGTAGTTGTACCGGTAATCAGCAGCTCCCTGGAAAGTACCCCATTGTTGCCAAATTATGAATATTACTGGACTCCGGAAATCGCATTAAACGGAGGTCATCCGACCTCAACAAACCAGCGGTTTAGCCCGGCTTCTAATACACTTTACCGTTTAGTGGTTAAAAACCAGTTTGGCTGTTATGATACGAGTTTTGTAGACGTGACCGTGCATCCGAATGCGGTAGTTAATGTGCCGGATTCTGTAGTGATGTGGCTGGGAGAAAGCTACCAGTTAACGCCTGCTACAAATGCCGTAAGGTTCAGCTGGTTCCCGGTATCCGGTATCAGCAACCCGGCGATTGCCAACCCTGTATTCGCTCCTGAGGTAAATACCCGCTATTTTTATACCGCAACTACCGATTATGGTTGTACGTTGAGCGACTCCATAGATGTATTAGTACGCCATGAAGGGATAATAGATATGCCTAATGCATTTAATCCCAATAATGCCATCTTCAGGCCTGTATTCAGGGGTAATTTCAGCCTCGAGGCTTTCGAGGTGTATGACCGTTGGGGTGGTATGGTGTATACTTCAAACAATATCAATAATGGATGGGACGGCACCATTAAAGGGAACGCAGCACCATTGGGGGTATATGTTTATACCATTAAACTTATAAATAATGCTTCAGGTTCCAGATCTCAAAAATCGGGTAATGTGACCCTTTTGAGATAGAAAAACGGGAACTTTTGGATTTATTTAAAAAAAGTTAAAAAAAAACAAGGAAAATCAAAAAATTTTTAAGACTTTTAATGGCTCAAAGAGTTTGACCATAATTTGAATCATTAAATTATTTGTTAACAAAATAATATTTGGATAAAAATATGAAGTGTAGAAAAACTATCGCCAGTGCATTCCTGATCGCCAGTTCGGTGTTGAGCGGTATCGATGCTAAAGCACAGGATGTTCACTTTACACAATTCAATGCGACTCCTATGATTATCAATCCTGCATTTACAGGGGCGTTTCAAGGTGAGTATAGAGTTTCTGCCATATATCGTGATCAATGGCGTTCTGTTTTAGGGGCCGAGGCTTTTAAAACATACGCAGTTTCTTTTGATATGCCGGTCATCAGGGATATTTCCATTGATGACTACCTGGCTGTAGGTGGTCAGCTTTACAATGATAGAGCGGGTGCCGGAAACTTGAATAATTTTTCCGCATTAGCATCTGTAGCCTATCATAAATTTTTCGGAGAAAGCGGTAAAGCTGCCTTAACGGTAGGTTTACAAGGTGGATATTCCAGTAAGAATATTGACCTGAGCCGTTTGTTCTTTGCCGGTGATTTCCGGGAAGGACAGTTTGTTCAGGGGCTTGATCAGAATTATGCCAATCTGAATAATAAAGTAGACGCCTGGTTGATCAATGCCGGTCTTGCGTTTTCACATGCTCCTTCAGAAAAATTCTCTTATGTTGTAGGTGCGGGGGCCAATAACCTGACCCAACCTATGGAGTCTATGATGAAGCGTGCGGAAACCAGAGATGTAGGTTTAGGCATCAGGTATACGGCCCAGGTCGGTGCGATCATCGGTGTGGGAGAGCGTATGAGCTTGCGCCCGGCTTTCTTGTTCCAGACACAGTCTGCAGCACAGGAAATCATAGGGGGTACCGAGTTACATTATAAATTAGGAGATGATTATACCGTTCCTACTGCTCCGGCAGTCTTCCTCGGAGGTTGGTATCGCCACCAGGACGCGGCTATGGTTACTGCAGGTATAGAGTTTAATGGCTTCCGCGTTGGTGTAGGCTATGATTTCAATACCTCTGGTTTAAGACAAGGTACCAATGGTTATGGCGGTTATGAATTAATGTTCAGATATACTGCTCCAAGCCCAATAGATTTTGCGAGGAAACTGTTATACCCTTGTGCAAGATTCTAAAGCATTTTAAGTAAAATGATTTTTTGAAAGGTGCCTTTTTACGCGTATTCATTCAAGGGATTTCAAAACACAAACATTACATTTCAACGTTGCATAAAATATGAAACGCAAACCAATACTATTTTTACTAGCAGCCACACTGGCCTTTACCAGTGTTCAGACCAATGACGTTTTAGCACAAAGTCGGGACAAAGACAAATACGGAAAACGAGCAGATGACCCTGTTGCCAAATTAGGCTATCAGAAAAAATTGCGTTGGGCAGATGGATTGTTTAAAGAAGGAAGTTTTTCAAATGCTGAAGAGTATTATATTCAATTGGCTAATGAACAACCACGTAATCCTTATTTGAAATACCAGATCGCGGAGTCTCGTTGGAACCTCAGGGATTATGGTCCGGCAGCCATAAGCTATGGCGAAGCTTATGATATAGCAAAAGCGGTTTACCCTGAAGCTAAATACAAGCAGGCTTTGATGTTGAAAATGAATGGTGATTACGAAGCTGCAATTGCGGCCTTCGAAGAATTTAAAAAAGATAATCCTAAGCCAACCAAAGAACTGAAGCCTCTGGTGAAGCAAAGTGATCTTGAAATCAAAGGTTGTCGCCTGGGTATGAGATCAATTGCCAACCCGGAAGCGGTAAGCATTGGCAAGCTGGGTACCAATATCAACTCTGTAAATACAGAATTGTCTCCATTCCCTTTAGGCGATAGTGCTTTATTGTTTGCAACGATGCACTATGACAAGCAAGCGGAAAAAATTGAGAATAAAAAATCTGAATATGTATCCCGTTTTGTGGTTTCCAGTAAGGATAAATTTAACGAGAGAGACACTTTCCAATGGGCATTGCCATTCATGGATGGAAAATTCAATGATTCCAGGTTCCACGTAGGTAATGGTTACCTGTCTGAAGGTGGAGATCGCTTTTTCTTTTCAAAATGCCTGGATAAGAAAGGAGATACAGCCCGCCTGTGTCGCATTTTTGTATCCGAATTCAAAGAAGACCGTTGGGAAACACCACAGGAATTAGGCTTTGGTATTAATGAAAGAAATTCATCCAGTACCCATCCTTGTATCGTTAAAATCGGTAAAAAAGAAATCTTATTCTTCTCTTCTAACCGGAAACTGCAAAGTCGTGGTGGATATGATATCTGGTATTCTGTTTACGATCCACGCCTGAAAACATACCGTCGTCCTCAAAACGTAGGTAAGCAGATCAATACAAAAGGTAACGAGGTAACTCCTTATTTCGACAGCAGAACCAACAAATTATATTTCTCTTCTGATGGTTGGGAAACAATGGGTGGATTAGATGTTTTTGAAGCTACTATGGCCGGAAACAGCCCATCCCGTTACACTGCCGTGAAAAACATGGGTTACCCGGTCAATACTTCAGCGGATGATATGTATTTCATCCTGGATACTTATGGCAAACCCGATGGTTACCTGGTATCTAACCGTGTAGGTTCTGTAGCTTTGAAAAACCCTACTTGTTGTGATGATATCTTCAGAGTGCAATTTGAGCCTAAGTTAAAAGTAGTAGGTAAAGTTATTGATGCAAAATCACAAGAACTGGTAAAAGAAGTAGTGGTTAAAATGACCGATGAAAACGGTACTGTAGTGCCTTTCAACTCTACTGACGGTAAATTTGAGTTTAACACACCAAGAGGACATGCTTACTCTTTTGTTGCCGATAAAAAGAAATACTCTTCTTCTTCTGCAACCGTAAATACTGAAGGTGTAAAAAGAGAAGATAAGGATAATACGGTAGAAATTGAATTGTATGTTAATCAGATAAACAATGATATATTCCGTATAGACAATGTGTTCTATGACTTTAATGAAGCGACTTTACGTCCTGAATCATTAACCGATCTGGAGAAATTAGCTACCTTATTAAGAAATAACCCTTCTTTACGTGTGGAGATCTTCTCTTACACTGATGGTAAAGGAACTCCGAATTACAATGAACCGTTGTCTGTAGCAAGAGCTGAGTCTGTATTGAACTACCTGGTGAATAGTGGGGGTGTTGATCGTTCCCGTCTTTCTATCCATGGTATGGGTGATAAAAATAAAGTGGCTCAGGAAAAAGTAAATAATAAAGATAATGCTGCCGGTCGCCAGTTAAACCGTCGTACAGAATTTAAAATTTACGATGAAGAAGAAAAACGCATGATCTTTGATTCTGCAAAACCAGGAACTATTGGTAGCCAGGAGAAAAACCTGCAAATCGATACAGAAAATGTATCTGATGAAGTGGATGAAGATTCTAACCTGTCTAAACCAGGCAGCCGCGTAAACAAATAGTAAATTGATTTGATTTTTTAATAAAGGTTTGCCCTAATTTTGGCAAACCTTTTTTTATGGATAAACATTCCACATGAATTATACAAAGATTAATATACAGGCTACAGAGGTTGCCGACCGGGAGTTATGGCTGGGCATATTGAGCCAGCAGGAAGCGATCATAGGCCTGGAAGAGCTGGATCGGGAAGGCATCATTGCCTATACTACCAATTGGGAAAGCATACAGGAAGAGATAGAACACTGGAGTAAGCAAACAAATGTTCCATTTGTACTAAGCGAAGAAGCAGAACAGAACTGGAATGCTACCTGGGAGGCTAACTTTGAACCGGTAGTAATAGAAGGATTCTGTAGCGTACGGGCTGATTTTCATGCTCCTATAGCCGGGGTACAATATGATATCCGCATCACGCCAAAAATGTCTTTCGGTACCGGCCATCACGCTACTACAAGATTGATGATGACGCAGATGAAGGACCTGGATTTCAAAAACAAATCGGTATTCGATTATGGCTCTGGCACCGGTATACTGGCAATACTGGCAGAAATGTTGGGTGCTACACACGTGGATGCGGTCGATATTGATGAATGGTCTTACGAAAACGGATTGGAAAACGTTACTACCAATCAATGTAAGCATATAACCGTAGCACAGGGAGATATTAACTGGGTACCACCGGGTACAAAGTATGATATCATCCTGGCCAATATCAACCGGCATATTTTGTTAGAATCCATGGCACAATTAAACAGTCTGTTACATGCGGACGGGCAGTTGCTGTTAAGCGGCATCCTTAAGCTCCAGGACACCCATATTATTGTTGAAAAAGCAAAGTCCTGCGGCTTCGAACCGCTCCGCCAGACAGAAGATAATGGCTGGACCTCGATCCTTTTCAAGAAGGTTAACTAATGAAGCAGCTTAGCTTTGGTATCTAATAAAGAGAAAAAGGAAGTCATACAATGACTTCCTTTTGTGCTTCTATGACCTGTTCAGATCCTAGAAATCTTGTGTAGCAACTTTATCTTGAATGGCTTGTAAAGCTTTTGCTTCACCTAATATTGCGCTCATCTTGTTACCTTTCCCGTCATCACCTTTAGCAATATAACCACCTCTTGCAGTTTTTGAAATTACTGCATTGTGCATTGGCACGTTTTTTTCTTTTGTTTTTAAACAGTAAGCGGTAATCATTTTTGAAGTATCCATGCTATTCTTTTTTTAATTTAAATGGTTATGTTTGATTAGATTGTCTGTAGCAAATGTAAGTTATTTTAAGAATTGAGCCTATAGTAAATCAGTACCAGTACCACTTATTAACAAAAAACCATATTAACCCCAGAAATACCCCAGGATAAGTGCTATGATAACCAATACAGGCGGCGGAATTTTGGTAAACTTCAGGGATAGGTAAGTGCAAATGATTACGAGGATACTGGGAATATCTACATTCCTAATCCAGGAAAAGCTGAACAGGTTCTCTTTATTGATATGAAAGATCTCCATGGTAAAGAGGATCCCGGAAGCCCAGATAATGCCAACGATCATGGCGTTGATGCCTTCCAGCGCCCGGTAGATGATTACATGCTGTTTCAGGTTTTGATAAATAGGGTAGAAAAATAGTAATAACAAGGTACTGGGCAAAAACACTGCCAGGAGTGCGATAGCGCCGCCAAAGATCTGTGCAGAGGTGCCCAGTTCATTCATAGACATACCCCCTACATAAGCGCATACAGAAAAAACGGGCCCTGGTATAGCTTGCACCATACCAAATCCCGTCATAAGCTCTGTAGAACTTAAAAAAGGATCCTGTCCCATATTGAGTGGTCTGGATACAAACTGGAAAAGCATCATAGGCAATAAAGCCTGTCCGCCGCCATAGACCAGCGTTCCGAAGCGGTAGAAGTTTTCACTCAGGTTAAAGAGCCGCCGGTATTCCCATTGGTTGATCCGGGCCAGTTCAGACAAAAGCCCCAGTAACAGGAATACGGCGATGAACAGCCTGATATTGATCCATTTTAATTTTTTGCGGGGTTCTTTCTGTTCCGGAATGCGTTTATTACTTAAGTTGGTTACAAATCCCGACAGTACAAAAAGTATAGGTATAATCCAGGGGCTATGATAAATAGTCGTCACCAGTGCACAAACAATCATAATGATCCTGGTGGCCGGGTTTTTGACCGAGGATTTCATCATTTTCAGGGCTGCATAAATCACGAAGCCAATTGTCATCGGGTGGATGTAGTGAAATAATGTTGAGGCAACATTCTTTACATTGATATAACTCACCAGGAAGGAGAAGGCGAGCATGATAATGCCGGCGGGTAAAACCCAGATCAGTAAAGTAATGATGGCCAATAAAGGTCCGCCTCTTTTGTAACCGATCAGCATCACGGTTTGGGTGGAGGAGGGGCCGGGGAGCAGCTGGCTAAAGGCATTCAGCTCCAGTAACTCTTCCTCCGTAATGTCTTTTCTCCTTTCTACAAATACCTTCAGCATCATGCCGAAATGCCCCTGGGGGCCGCCAAATGCAGTAAGGGTATACAGCAATACCGCCCTTAAAAAATCTATATGTCTGAATAGCTTAACCAGGGTGCCTATTTTTTCAGAAAATTAAAAAAAAGGCGAAACTAATGAAAGTTTCGCCGGTTTTTTTTATTAATTTATTTTATATAAGAGGTATTATAATCCACTGATTACGATTCCTGCAGAAAATGGCCTTACATCCGGGTTGGAACCAAGCGTAGCTCCGGAATTAGTAAAGATCGGGTTTAAGGTGTATTCTGCAAACAGGGAGAAGTTACCCCATCCTATTCTCGCAGTAGGTGTTAAACGCCAGCTTTGGTTGAACCTCCTGGTCTTGGTAACATCACTGATAAATTTACCGGAGAGCGGTACGCGCTCTTTATAGTGTGATCCACCAATACCGGCAAAACCTACTTTAGCACCCAGGGCAAATTTAAATCCTTTATTCCGGTTGTTTTTATCTGCAAAAAAACGCAGTTCTAAAGGCACTTCCAGGTAAGTCATGCTAAATTTATTTCCTTTTATAGAGCTGTCTACATCCTGGAAAACGATCCGGTCCGTGCGGCTGTCCAGGATCATTCTTTCTTTGTTGAAATATACATTACTGAAGCGGACACCGACACCGGCACCAAAACTGAAATGTGATTTCTTAATAGGGAAGTCATACATCAGGTACAATCCAAGGCCCCTGCCTGTATTTTTCATATTGACACTATCGGGTACATTCGCCCATCTATCATGTGACAGCTGTATCATAACGTGGTCCCGGGAAGGTTTTGATACCACCTTTTTCTCATCAGTACTGCTGGTTGTCGTTTGTGCCTGAGCACTAAACGCAGCCATAAAACTTAGGAATAAAATACCTAAAATATTTCTCATATTAATCTGGATAAAAACGAACTTCCTTAAATAAAAGTGCACAAAGATAGCTTATTAAATTGCTACTTTTGTAATTCATACTTTTTTTTGCTCAAAAATCGCGCAACTTCTATGCTGCAACTAAGCTATAAACGTAACAATTTTCCTTTTCAGTATCCCTTCAGTCTGGCAAAAGGTACCAAAACGCATCAGGATTCCCTTCAGGTCTGTTTAGGATTGGCTGCATTGAAAGGTTGGGGGGAGGCGACTGCCATTAGTTATCATAATGTAACGGTGGAAGGGATGATACAAGTGCTGGAGCAAAGAAAAATGATGATCGAGCGCTATACTTTTATAGAGCCGGAGCGGTTTTGGCACTTCCTGCATCATTTAATTCCCACAGAAAAATTTCTGACCTCTGCTCTGGACATCGCCGGCTGGGATTTGTTTGGCAAAATGAAGCGGCAACCGGTTTACCAGCTGCTGGGCCTGGAGTGGAAGAATATACCGTTGACCGATTATACTTTAGGCATGGCGGAACCACAGCAAATACAGGAAAGAATAAAGGCACACCCGTTCCCGGTTTATAAAATGAAAATGGGCAGCGCGAAAGACCTGGAAACACTTAAGGCAGCAAGGCAGGTTACGAACGCTCCTATAAGGCTGGATGCTAATGAAGCCTGGACGCTTGAAGATGCAAGAATACTATTGCCTGAATTAGAGACTTTAAACATTGAACTTATCGAACAGCCTTTGCACCGGGATGATATCGCCGGTATGCAGGCCTTGCGCGAATGGACTAAAATACCGCTTATCGCGGACGAGGCCTGCCAGGGAGAAAAAGACCTGGAACAGGTCGCTGCACTGTATGACGGGATTAATGTTAAACTGTCTAAGTGCTCCGGTTTGACCCCTGCCTTTTCGCTGATTAAAGCGGCACGTGCCCGGCAATTGAAAGTAATGCTGGGTTGCATGAGCGAGGGGGTAGTAGGCTGTACGGCCATAGCTCATTTGTTGCCCCTGGCAGACTATGCCGATATTGACGGTCCGCTCATCCTGCAGGATGATACCTTTAGCGGCTGGCAGGTGCAGGACGGTTATATTATGGCACCGGAAGGTCCTGGTCTGGGTTTACAGGTCACAGGATCATAAATTATCCGCTTTTTATTGAATAATTTTCACCCTTTTCAAATGGAAGAGGTTTAAAGGATTTTGCTCAAAACCGATCACGTTGTTTTGGGTAAAGTGCATCATTTCATCATAGAAAAGCGGCACCACAGGCGCGTTGTCACTAACAATGCTATCCATTTTCGCGTACATCGTATAGCGTAAAGCATCATTATTGGTTTGCAGGCTTTGGCGATACAATTGGTCAAACTCCTTATTGTTAAACCTGGTATAGTTGGGTGGGGCTGGGAATTTACTGTAGAAGAAAGCCAGGTAGGTTTCCGCATCCGGGTAGTCCGCAATCCATTGCCCTTTGAAGAAGGCGGTCTGGCTTCTGCTCATTTCCTGTCGGAGGATGCCCGGCTGCATGACTTGTACCCGTGTAGGGATACCCACATCATTAAGCTGACTGGCTACAAAATTGCAGACATCTACATTTACTTCGGGACATTGTAAAATAATGGGCGGCAGACCTTTTCCATTAGGAAATCCGGCTTCAGCCAACAGTTCCAGGGCCTTTTGAGGACTGTAAGTATAATTATTAGCAAGGCGTTGTTCCGTACCGGGCATCCCTTTAGGTATAAAGCCTGTCGTAGCCGGTACGCCGACCCCGTTTCTGAAATAGGTCACAATTTTTTGCCGGTCAATCGCATAGTTGATGGCTTGTCTTACCTTTTTGAATTTTAAGCCGCTGTTTTTAACCAGCACATGAGTGCTGTCCATCAGGATACCCAGGTATTCTGTATTCAGGTACACCAGTTTCTGCAGGCGGATCTTGCCGGCAAAATCAGGCTTTAATTGTGCTTTTTTTGTAAGGACCAGGTCTTTGAAAGAACCGTCCAGGCCATTGATGAAATGAAGCTGGCCCTGCATGAACAACAAGAACTCCGTGGCTTTGGTATCGTTAAAGCTTACCTGTACCGCATCAAGATAAGGCAGGCGCTTGCCTGCAGAGTCGACTTCCCAGTAGTTAGGATTTTTATGGAATACCAGTGTATTACTTTCATCCCAGTAGTCAAACTGGAAAGCGCCGGTACCGCAAGGGTGATTCCGGAAATCCTTACCCCATTTTTGTACCACTTCTTCCGGTACGATAGAGCAATAAGGCATACTGAGTATTTCCGGTAAGGGGCGGAAAGGTTCGGCTAAATGAATGATAAATGTGGTGTCATTGAGTGCCTCAAACGGTTTGTTTTTACGCACCCGGTCGTTAAAGATCCAGGCACCGGAAGAAGCGGTTGCCGGGTCTATCAGGCGGTCAAAACTATATTGAACATCCCTGGCGGTCATCTTCCGGCCTTTGCCACCGGGGAATGCCGGGTTGTTGTGAAAATAAACATTGTCCTGCAAATAAAAAGTATACTGCAGGCCATCTGCAGAAGCTTCCCATCTGCGGGCGAGGGATGGGACTACTTCTAAGTTTTGGTTGACCTCCGTAAGTGTATTGAACAGCAAATGCACATTCCACATAATGCTGAGATTCTTGGCGAACGCGGGATCAAGGGTTTCCAGTCCCCCGGAAATATTATAGCGGAATACCGTTTGCTTACTTGCTTTTTTTTGCCCGCAGGATAAAAGGAAGGTCGTGCAAATGAGCAGTAGTAACAATCTCTTCATGCTTCTTCTTTATAGCCGGTTTAAGGTGAAGTTACTTAATACCTTATTGCCCGCTTTTCTCTGCCCGCTTATGGCTCCCGGGTAGATACTTAAACTCAGGCGCTCCGTTTTATTGGAGATTTCCAGCCGGTTGCTTTTAAAAATACCTTCAAAAGGAAGCGATTGCCCGCTCTTAACAAAATATAAAGTTCCTTTGAGCGATTTTTCAAAAGGGGCGTCCAGTTGCAGGAATACTTCTTCCTGGTCGATCTGGCCCTCGTATAATCCGGCAACCGAATTAGCGCGCAACTTTTTTAATTTAGGCTTTTTAGCGATGCCCATTATAACGGTCCCGTATTCACTCAGGTATTGACCTACCGAAGCCATAGGAAAAGCTACTCTTTCGGGTTGCGGATTGGTATTGCCCATGCTGTCGGTATTGAAGCAATGAGCGGGGTAAATGATTAAAGAATCAGAGGTGAGTAAAAATTCCTGTATGTCTGACTTCATACACTTTTCCTGGCCTTCCGGTTTAACCGGGAACCGTAAATCTGCCGCTTGTTGCTGCCTTATCCGGACCATCTGCCGCTTGATATAAGCCAAACCATTTACACTAAATAGGTCCTGCAGGCTGATGAGAGAACCCGTAGCGGCATTGAATAAAAAATGTTGTGCCGGGCCTGTGGCCCCCTGGCAGCTCAGGGAAAGTATTCTTTTATTGTTAACAGCTGTTGTATAGGTCCAGTTTGCAATAGTGCTGTCGGCACCGGCATTAATTAAGGTTTTTGTAGCGGCAAGTTGTAAATAGGTATTAATATTTTTAACGGCTTTCTGAGCCCGTTTATGTTGAAATTCCGGGAAACTGCTAGCGGCCTGCTCCACTTTGAAGTAGTCTTTATTTTGCGCAAGAGCAGGCAGGATCCCTATCAATGAGAACAAAAACAATAATCCTTTTTTCATAGTTTAAAATAATTGCGTTGACGATAGGCCCTTGGCGTACCTCTAAGGCGCCCGGCGGCTAAAATTACAACAATTCCGGAGCAAATGCCAAAAGGCTTTTATGCGTTAAGAATTTACAAAATAAGGCCATTCCGTATGTAATATTGCGGGTAATCCTTATTTTTAAGCGTATAAATGTCAGTAAAGCTGACAAAAATATTAATGGCAGGCCTTTTGCTGGATATTCAGTTATAGCAAACAATATAAAACAAAACGATTATGGGATTAATGGGTTATTATGTGATCGCGGGGATTATGTTCCTCGTGGGCATGTATGTGAGCAACAGGTTGAAGCGCAAATTTGAAGAGTACAGCCAGGTACCGCTGCGCTCTGGTATGACCGGAAGAGCAATCGCGGAAAAAATGCTGCAGGACAATGGCATCTATGATGTGAAAGTGATTTCCACCCCGGGGCAGTTAACGGATCACTACAATCCGGCTAATAAAACCGTCAATTTAAGTGAAGATGTATATGGTACCGATAGTGTTGCAGCAGCTGCAGTAGCGGCCCATGAATGTGGCCATGCGGTACAGCATGCCCGTTCTTACAGTATGCTGCAGTTCAGGAGTAAAATGGTACCGCTGGTAAATATAAGCAGCCGTTTTTCGCAAATTATCATATTGGTTGGTTTAGGGATGCTTGCCGGCCGGGCCAATCCAACTATACTTTTGGTCGGTATCGCATTGTTTGCCATCACCACCATATTTACGATAGTAACTTTACCGGTTGAATATGATGCGAGTAACCGCGCCTTAAAATGGCTGGAAAGCACGGGTATTACTGCCGGCCGGGAACATGACCAGGCTGCGGATGCCTTAAAATGGGCGGCAAGAACTTATGTAGTCGCTGCAGTAAGCTCTATTGCAACCTTACTTTATTATCTTTTGATTTTCTTTAATTCAAGGTCCAGGGATTAATATAAAGGCTTAAACGCCGGCTTGAAAAGACTGTTGTGGGATTATCCCACAACAGTCTTTTCTTTTTACAAAACATTCACTTTAATAAAGCGAATACAAAACCTATATACTTATCTTTGTTGGTTTTAGGATGCCCTTCCGGCATCCTGCTATTTTTGAATCAACTAACCATAAGTAATGCAAATTCCGTTGAAACATTTTGTACAAAAAACGGTGTTGCCTTTGAGCGCACTTTTTTGCAGTATTGCGGGCTTTGGACAAACCACAGCTATCAATAAAAATCCACAAGCCATTCTGAAGCATGGAATAGAGCAGTACCAAAACGGTCATTATAATTTAGCCACACATACGCTTACCGAATTCCTGGAGTATAATAAAAATACAGCCCAGAAAGCGGAAGATGATTTACCTTATGCCGACCGGGCCCAGGCCGTGTATTACAAGATGCTGGCCGGGGTTAAGTTAAGAGATCATCGTTTAATAGTTGAGGCGAGAAATTACGTAGACGCAGAAGTCAATGTACATAATCAGCAAAGAGTCGCCTATGAACTGGCTAAATACTACCTGGAAGACAATCGAGACCTGAACGCGGCCATTTACTATTATGAGCTGGCGGGTGTGTCCAATCTCACTAATGCTGAAATCGCTGATTCTAAATTTGAATTAGGCTATGCCTATTTCATCACCCAGCAATTTGATAAAGCCCGCAACTTATTTGTGGGTATAAAAGATATTGAATCCAATAAATACTATTTGCCCGCTAACTATTACTACGGTTTGTTAAGCTATAAAGAAGGCCGCCTGGATGATGCCCTGGCCAGCTTTAAGCGGGTAAGAAACGCGGAAGAATATAAAGATATCATTCCTTATTACGAGGCCGAAATATATTACTTCAAAAAGGATTATGATAAAGTACTGAGTCATTCCCAGAAATACCTGAAACAAAAAGGTACCGTATTCTATGATAAAGAAATGCGCTTATTGACCGGCCAGACCCTGTTTGAATTAAAGCGCTACCAGGAAGCTTTGCCTTACCTGGAAGACTATTATGAAAATTCGGACCGTATCCGTAAAGAAGAGCTTTATGAGTTGGCCTATACTTATTATCAATTGAACCGCTACAGCGATGCGATCGACAAATTTCAACCGCTGAGCAATACCGATGATGCGATTGGACAAACGTCTATGTACCTTTTAGGCGATTGTTATCTGAAAACCGGGGATAAGAAGGGTGCGCGCAATGCCTTCAGCCTGGCCTCAGAGATGAACTATAATGAAAGCCAGAAAGAAGCCGCCACCTTTTTATACAATAAACTCTCCTATGAACTGGGATTTGACCAGTTAGCCGTGAGAGGGTTCAAAGATTATATCACTAACTATCCCAACACGCCAAGAAACGCGGAAGCCAGGAATTTACTTTCCAGCCTGCTGTTGAAGTCCAATAACTATGCAGAGGCCTATGACCTGCTGAGTAACCAGGCGAATAAAGATGCCAATGCCTGGGCGACCTTCCAGAAAGCGGCAGTGGGTAGAGGCTTACAATTACTACAGGATAAAGATTACGAAGGGGCAGAGCAATACCTGAGTGCATCTTTGGAAAATCCGGTTAACCCTTCATTAGAAGCAGTGGCTTACTTCTGGAAAGGCGAGATCGCCTACAAACAGGAGCGTTATAATGATGCCGTAGACAATACCAAAACATTCCTGTCGAAAGCGAAAGGATACGAGGAAGCGATCAAGAAAGTGAGTAGTAAGGCGACCGTACAGAATGGCAATGTCAACCTGGGTTATGCCAGTATGAAAGCGAATAACTATGCCGATGCGGCTACAGCATTTTCCAATGCACAAAGCACTTCTGCGGAAAATAAAGAGTTGAGTAAAGAAGCGGTATTCCGCCAGGCCGATGCTGCATTTATGCAAAAAGACTTTGATGCGGCATTGAAGCTTTATGACCGCGCTATTGCGGGCAACACCGGGGATGTCGATTATGCACGTTATCAAAAAGCCCTGATTTTAGGGCTACAGAATAAAAGTGCTGAGAAGGTTGAATTATTGAAAACCGTGGTGCAGAAAGGGAATGCTAAAATCAAAGATGAAGCGAGCCTGGAGCTGGCGATGGAATACATCAACCTGGATAAGCGTAATGAGGCCATTCCATTATTGAAAAAGTTGGACCAGTCCCAGACTAATATGGCCATCAGGTCCAGGGCAGCCTATTTGCTGGCTTACGCTTACCAGGATAACGCCCAGAATGACCTGGCAATAGGCGCTTATAAAAACTATATTACACAATACCCTGCAGGTGCAGACCGGAATACGGCGCTTAAAGCCTTAAGCACCTTATACAGCAATAAACCAGAGGAGTACGAGCAATTCCTGAAGCAGGAAAGTATTACTGATGTAAGCAGTACCGATGTAGAATCTGTATTTTACGATGCGGCCGATAATGATTTTGGAAATGCCCAATATCAAAAAGCGGTAGACGGCTTTAATAAATACCTGGAGAAATATCCGCAGGGCACTTATAAAGTGCAGGCAAATTACTTCCTGGGCGAAAGCTATTTCCAGTTGAAAAATATGGCTAAGGCAAAAACTGCTTTTGCTGAAGTATTGAACAATAAATGGAACGATTATTCTGAAGCCTCGGCCAGCAGGATGGGCGAAATTTATTTGTCCGAGAAAAACTATACAGCGGCAAAAACTACCTATAATCAACTATTGGAAAATAATGCTGCCGAAAACCCTGCCGGCATTTATGAGGGCATGATGAAAGTTGCATTTGAAGAAGGCGATTATGAAGGCACACGCACCTGGGCAGATATGCTCCTGGCAGTAGGCGATGCGGCTGAAGATGCGAAAAGAAACGCAAGATTGTATAAAGGAAGGTCCTTGCAGATAGAAGGAAAGTATGAAGATGCCAAAGCGATCTACCAGCAGTTAGACAAAGATAATGTGGGTAATGTAAGTGCGGAAGCACGCTACCAGATCGCCAGCATATTGTTTGCACAAAAACGGAACGATGCAGCGGAGAAAGCCGCCAGCTATGCAGCACAGGCCTCTAATAATAACGCGTACTGGGCCGTTAGGAACTATCTTTTACTGGCAGATATCCTTGCCGATAACAAAGATTACTTTAACGCGAAAGCCACCCTGCAAAGCGTGATTAAAAATGCATCCGATAAAGACCTGGTCAATGAAGCCAAACAAAAACTGGAAGCCGTAAAAGCTAAAGAGGCCGGTAAAAGCAAATTGTCTAACTAGCTAAGGAGCGCAAGCATTTTTCTTTTTCAAATTGTACAATCATGAACATTCTTCAAAATAAATATATTATCCCGGCTATCATTGGAGCACTATGCCCGGCGAGCCTCCTGGCACAGACGCGTAGTGGCAACGATACCACTTTCAAGTCGCAGACCTTAAACTTTTACTCTACCTATAAACCGGAAGTGGTTCCGGCACCAAAGCCTGTTTTTGTGCCAACCTTACCGGTGGTAGATACCAGTAAGCCGGTATTACAATACCAGGTACCGGAACAAACGATCAGTTATACCTACCAGGCCGAGCCGATCAAACCCCTGGCACTAAAGCGGGGACGAGAAAAGTTGCCTTTTGAAAACTATGCCAAACTTGGACTAGGTGCTCAGAATACCGTATTGATCGATGCGGGTATCGGTAGTCTTATGGGCAATGACTATGATGCGGTACTGCATTTTAATCATATGTCGCAGAAAGGTAATTATGTAGACAACCAGAAATGGTCGCAAAATACCCTGGATGCCTCCGGTAATATTTACATGGATAAAGCTACCCTTAGCTTAGGCCTGCAAGGGGAAAGAAGGGCTTATCGCCAGTATGGATACAATAATGAATTTTACGCCTTTAACGATGCGGATATCCGTAATGTATACAGCGGGGTGACCTTTAATGCAGCATTGACACCGGTGGGCAGTACCTTCTGGAATTTGAAATACCGCCCTGAAGCGCGTATTTACTGGTGGCATAGCGGCATGAATGCTTCGGAGCGTAACCTGGACCTGTCTATCCCGGTTACCAAAGCGATCGATTCTTCAATAAGTTTTACACTGGCAGCCAATCTTGGATTGACTACCTACAGCAGCAAGGCCTTGGGTAACGCTGCCAATAACTATTTCCAGCTGGCCCCGGCGATCAACTTTTCCTATGAAGGATTTAAGGCGCGTGTAGGGTTAAAGCCGACATTTGCCAGTAATGACAACTATTTATTGCCCGACATTAATGTAAGCGGCAATATCATTAATAATTCACTGCGCCTGTATGCCGGATGGGAAGGCGCCTTAAACCAGAATACTTACAGGAGCCTGAGCTTGTTTAACCCATATATGCAGGCCGATTATGCGCCGCTGCAGGGTCGTTCCAGCTATATTTACGGCGGTTTTGATGCTGCCTTGAGCAACAACCTGACGCTGGGTGCTTCTGTTGGCTATAAAATGTGGAAGAACATGGCGCTGTACCAGAACGATTATACCCTCAGTCCCGACGGCAGGACATTCGGGGTTATTTACGAGGACATGAAAGCCCTGATCATTGATGCGAAAATCCAGTACCAGATCAATGAGCAGTTTAGTATTCTGGGTAGAAGCGTCTGGAACCTGTACAGCCCGGACAGCCTGATCCGTGCTCAACAATTGCCACAGGTAGAAGTGCATGGCGGTTTCAGGTGGGAGCTGATCCCGAAACTGAATATTGGTGCGGATGTCGTGATTTATGATCGTATCTTTGCCCGGCAATCAACAGGTTTGTATGACAAATTACCGATGATCATAGACCTGAATGCCAATGCTTCTTATGACGTACACAAGAGAGTCGGACTTTTCCTTAATGTAGACAATATCCTGAACCAGCGCTACCAATACTGGAACCAATACCGGACTTTAGGGTTCACCATTTACGGTGGATTAAGATTTAAATTCTAATTGATTACCTTTGTTTCCTTTTTTGAGCTTTCCTCGAACGAAGAACAGATAAACTACTACAAATGGACATAGCTAAATATATAGGCCTTTTCTTAGTGAAATACCAATACTGTAATTTGCCCAATCTGGGTGATTTTGCAGTGGTTAAAAAGCCTGCAAGCTACAGTGACGGGCAGGTGAGAGCACCGGAATATGAAGTGAAGTTTTCCTTTTCCGGCGGCCTGATTGATGATGCCTTCCCGAATTTTATTGCGACGAACGAACGGACCAGTATTGCCAATGCCGCTAATGCAGTGAAAGATTTCTGTACCCAAACAAAATTAACCCTTGCGGAAGGAGGAACTATACTGATCCCGGGCTTTGGCAAATTTGTACAAACCAATGGCAAAAACGATTTTATACCGGACCAGAATATCCATGTGGAAACTCCGGGCATTCCTATATTTAAAATAAATACCGCGGCGACTAGAAGCAGTATGGAAGGGGAGACGATTGCCGAATTGCATGAAAAAATGCAATTGAAAGAGCCTTCTTTACAAGACGATATCGTGATCAAACCACCAAAAGTTAATTGGTCTAAAGTGATCATACTCTTACTGATCGTAGGCGTCGTACTGGCCCTGGTTGGCGGTGCTATATGGTATATGAACAATAATAAGGAGCAAAGTGAAAACGCTGCCCCTGCGCCGGTAAGCAATGATGTACCGCCGGTTACTGCAGATACCAATTCTGCTAATCCGGATACAGCCGCTCAGACTCCGGTAACTGCCGGAACTCCAGGCTCCTATACCTTCGCTATCCTGACTTTTAAGGATAAAGAAAGTGCGGAAAAGAAAGAAAAGCAATTGAAAGGTTTTGGCCATGACGTAGCTTTAAAACCTGCTGCGGACAGTAGTATTATATTGACTATTACACTGCCGGCAGTAAGCGATACACTGGCTACCAAAGATTCCCTGCGCCGGTTCTTTAACCCCAGAGGTGAGGTAAATATTATTAAATAAGCACGATCGTGCAAAAAGAAAGCGACCCGTAATCATTACGGGTCGCTTTCTTTTTGCCCTAAAAATGTACTTTATAAATATTGTTTTGCTTGAATACTTAACTTATCTTTATAGTCTATAAATAATTGCCCTCGTGAAGACCATGATAAAATCCTTAAGTTTACTGCTATCTGCGCTCTTCCTGCATAGTATTGCCGGAGCACAGGGCATACATTTTTCTCAATACTATAATGCGCCCCAGTTGCTTAACCCGGCTAATACGGCATTGATGCCGCAGGAGGATTTTAGTGTAGGGGTTAATTACAGGGAGCAATGGACCAGTGTTCCGGCGCCATTTAAAACTTTTGCCGCACATGGAGATCTGCAATTGATGCGCAACAAAAACCTGACGAACTGGATGGGCCTGGGGGTGGGTTTCTTTTCCGATAAAGCCGGCCAGGGGATTTTATCCCTGGATAAAGTGCAGGCATCAATCGCCTATCATGTACAGCTGGACGATTACAATATGATCTCTGCAGGGGCTTCTGTCGGTTATGTGCACCGGACCATAGATTTCAGCAGGCTCACTTTTGATGCACAATGGGATGGATTCCGTTTTAATAAAAACAATGCACAGGGTGAACCTTATGCAAGGCAAACAGCTAATTATCTGGATGTAATGTTGGGCGTTAATTATGCTTTTTTTCCCAATGAAGACCTGTATATCAAGGCGGGTGCCGGTATGATGCATCTCAACCGGCCCAAAGAAAGTTTCTATTATTCGGATGAGAACCGCCTGGGTATGCGCCCTATGGGTAACGTGGATGTTTTATGGAAAGCAGGCAGCAAGTTTATCATTAACCCTTCCCTTTATTATGCGAATCAGAAGGGGGCTTCAGAATTGGTTTTCGGGAGCTTGTTTAATTCCAGTATCGGTGGGGAAAACGGGATTAGTAATGCACTGATCTACGGGCTTTATTACAGGATGGGAGAGAGCTTTATACCTGTTGTGGGTATGGAGTGGAGCCGTTTTAAAGTGATGTGTTCTTATGATGTTACTGCCTCCCCTTTTGCGGAAGCAAACAGGAACCAGGGGGCCTTCGAAATTTCCGTATCCTTTAAGGGTTTATACAGCAGTATGTCCCAGGGTAGAGGAGGCTATAATTGTCCTAGATTTTAACAAAATAATATAGTACCTTGTCCACTTATATAATGGCAAGTCTTTAAATTTGAAAATATTAAATAACTGAAAGCAAAACGTTTAAGTATATGGAAATCGAAAAGTCAAAAATTTTATTGGTAGAAGATGATACGAATTTAGGGCAGGTATTAAAAAACTATTTGGAGCTTCATGATTATGTTGTAGAGCTTTGCCGCGATGGTATTTTAGGATTAGCTGCTTTCAGAAGAGAGAAATTTGATATCTGTCTGTTAGATGTAATGATGCCGAATATGGATGGCTTTACACTGGCAGAAGAAATTCGGAATATTGATCCGGATGTTCCTTTGTTCTTCCTTTCAGCACGTAGCATGAAAGATGATGTAATCACCGGTTACCGTTTAGGAGCAGATGATTATATCGCTAAACCTTTTGATAGCGAAGTGCTGCTGCACAAGATCAAAGCGATATTGAAACGCAACCAGGAGATCCAGGAGAAAAATCCTACAGCTACTGATTTTGATATCGCCAGCTTCCACTTCAACAGTAAGTTGCGCATTTTATCCAGGGAAGGAAAAGAAGTAACCCTTTCTCCTAAAGAAAATGCTTTACTGCAAATGCTTGCAGAGTATAAAAATGACCTCTTACCGCGTGAGCAGGCATTGAAGCGTATCTGGGGCAGCGATACTTATTTCAACGGCCGTAGTATGGACGTGTACATCGCTAAACTGAGAAAATATTTAAGCGAAGATGATAAAGTAAATATCGTCAATATCCATGGTAACGGGTTCCGTTTAGTAGTAGAAGATTAATACTGTAGCAATACGGTTAGTAATAAAACAATAGCGCTCCTAATCCTGGAGCGCTATTGTTTTATTGGGTACCTTTTGCCGCAGATAATAATACGGCTGTTGTTTTCTTATTCAATACGCTGTGCCAGCTCTACTGCCACCATACTGCCCAGGGCCACGCCCATGCCGCCCAGGCGGAAGCCGCCGTGGATATTGCCTGCCAAAGATTTGATAATAGGCATCTTGGTCGCGCCAAAGGCCATAATGCCCGACCATTGCATATCAATCTCAATCGCCTGTCCGGGTGCCAGGTCTGTTTTTAAAAGTTCTATCAGGTGATCCTGTATCTGCTGATTCAGGCTGATATCTGTTGTATTTTCGGTAGCGAAATCAAGATTACGTCCGCCGCCAAAAAGAATACGGTTGCCTACATTTCTAAAGTAATAATACCCCTCGTCAAAGTGGAAGATTCCTTTCACCTTTAAGTTATCTATAGGTTGCGTTACCAGTACCTGTCCGCGACCGGGTTGTATATCCTCCCCGGGAAAGAAGCGATTGCTGAAGGCATTGGTGCACACGATAACCTGTGCCGCTTCAAAGTGGATGTTATCATGAAAACCGTCTTTTACAATGACCTCGTTCTTCCCATTCCCACTTTCAATATGGGTTACTTCCGCACCGGTTTTGATTTCTACGCCTTTCTGTAATGCCAGGCGCAGCAGGCTTTTGATGAGTTTGCCGGTATGCAGGGGCGCTTCTGTCGTACAGGCAATGCAATGTTTAAAACGACCGGAGCTGAAACCGAAACTGGCCAGCTGATGATCGGCCGGTTCAAAACTGTTACCTCCGCTCACGGCGCTTAATAACTGGTTGTAATGGTCGATATGATCCAGTATGCCGGATTCTGCTGCTGTAAGTAACTCATGGCTACCTTCGGTCGTATAGCCAATGGCCGCATCGCCTAACTGGGCTCTTAAAAAATCAATTCCCGATTTCCTTTTAGCGAAGAGGTCAATAAGTGCGGCCTCCGGGGCATGTGCGGCATCTGCTACCAATTCGGACAGGCTGCCCGTCGCAGCAAAACCTGCATTGCGCGTGCTGGCGCCGCTGGGCAGTAAGCCACGCTCCAGGATTAACACATCGTAATTGGGATGTTGCTCTTTTACCTGGATAGCGGTTTGTAAACCCACAATTCCCGATCCGATGATAATGACATCATACTGCAATAAACTTTCTCTTTCCCAAAAACTAATCATAATACTATCCTGTTTCGTTCAAAAATAAAGATTTATCCCGGAACTAACTGCTCCGTTTTCCATGCAATGAGCACTAATAGAAAGGGTTTTGTGCTCATTGTGAGCGCAAAACCCTGTTTTTATCTGAGATTGTGTTATTGTTACTTTACCAGTTTCATCTCTTTCAACAGCCAGGATGCATTGCCATATTTTTCAATAATGAACATGACATACCGGATATCTACAGCGATATTGCGGCAAAGGTTAGGATCATAATACAAATCGCTCATGGTACCGTCCCAGATCCGGTCAAAATTAATACCGATCAACTCGCCTTTGGCATTGAGCACCGGGCTGCCGGAGTTGCCGCCACTGGTGTGGTTGGTCGCAATGAAGGCTACCGGTACCGTACCATTTACCGCCCATCTGCCATAGTCTTTGCGGGCATGTAAATCACGCAATCTCGCAGGAACATTAAACTCTTCCACATCCGGATTATGCTTGGCGATCACATCTTCGAGGGTACTGATGTAAGAGTAATAGTTATGCCCTTGAGGTTTAATACCCTTTACAGGCCCGAACGTTAGTCTTAACGTCTGGTTGGCATCCGGGTAAAAGTTGCGCTCCCCGGACATATACTGCAGTTGCTGTTGCATATAAATGCGGCTGAGCATATCTATCCTTTTATTGAATGTCTGCATCGCAGGTGTAACCGCAGTTTTTTGCCAGCTGATTACCGCGTCATAGATTTTGAATGCCGGGTCATTTTTGATCGCTATAGTATCCTTTGCTTTAGGTTCGTCATAGTAAGGAGCGGAAAGCTGGCTGAAGACCAGGGCACTTTGGCCAAAGACATTGTTGGACCATTTGCCAAAATCATTGCCATTTTCCGCGTATAAAGCCTCGATACGATCAGGTACTGCCAGGCCGGGCTGCATATAGTAAAATGGCATCATGGTTTCAAAAAGCGCTTTATCTACTTCCGGATCATAGTTTTTATAAAAAGCAGTCATGCCTTTTTTTAATTTGGAAAGCGTGTCTGTCAGCGCTGGCCCGTTGATACCTTTTCGGTGTACATCCAGTACTTTTTGCAGGGCTTCCGCCTGTCTTACAATCTCAATTCCCAATACCGTTTCATAAGTACTTTCCTGGGCGCGCAGGTAAGTATTGTTGTTCTCTACAGCCGCGTTGATCTGGTTTAAGATCATTTGAGGGCTATTGCTACCAGTATCCTGGTTCGATTTTGCCATTAGTCTTTGTTCGTAGGCACGTTTTTTATCCGGTACTTCATTGATCGCCAAGCCACGCAGTTCGCCCTGCCATTTTTTATAACCATTGCTGATTGAAGACTGCTTGGAGGCATATTTTAAAAATACATCGGGATCCTTTCTCATGGCCTCATCCCAAACGCCCAGTTTTAATCTCCGTGCTTCGATACGGATCGGGTTGCTGATATCAATAGTCTGTGACAACTGGCTGGCGCTTAAATACTCCCTGGTCACATAAGGAAAGCCGTATACCATCGAATAGTCACCTTCTTTCACACCAGAAGTATTGATGGCGAAGAATTTTTCTGCCTTATAAGGTTTATTATTGATGTTATATTTAGCGGGTTTATTATCCGCACCAGCATACACGCGGAAGATGCCGAAGTCCCCCGTTTGTCTTGGCCACATCCAGTTGTCGGTATCGCCACCAAACTTACCGATGCCATTAGGTGGAAATCCGACCAGTCTTACGTCTTCAAATACCTGGGTCATGGTCACCCAGTACTCATTCCCGTTGTAGAAAGGTTTTACTTTTGCATCATATCCATAAGCGTTCTTCAGTGCTTTTTCCATGTACTGGATCTGCTCATTGATCGCTTTGTTTCTTGTTTCTTCCGGCATCCCGGCTTCAACATACTTGAGTACCGTTTCAGTAACATTTTCTATTTTACGGATAAAGGTTACCGTTAAGCCCGGTACCGGGATTTCTTCGGCATTACTTTTGGCCCAGAAGCCATCAATGAGGTAATTATTTTTATTGGTGCTGACGCTTTGTACGGATCCATAACCGCAATGGTGATTAGTAAAGATGAGGCCCTGGGCAGAAACGACTTCCCCGGTGCAGCCACCGCCAAAAATAACTACAGCGTCATTCAGGGCAGACTTACCATCATTATAAAGGTCAGTGATCGGGATTTTCAGACCGGCTTTCTTTAATGCGGCCTCCTGCTTTTTGAGATCGGCAGGTCGCCACATACCTTCATCGGCTTTTACAGAGTTGGAATTGAAAAATAAACTACAAATTAAGGAAAGGGAAAAAATTTTGCCATGCATACATTAAAGTTCTGAAAAAATGAAAAATAAAATTAGCAATATTTTATGAAAATGTGCGATAATATTATTACATTAGCCAAAAATTTCTGATCTTCGGGAGCGTGAACTCCTATAGGGAGATTTGACTTTCGTTTGTATACCATTATCACAATTGATTCTATGAATAGAAAATTACGGTTACTGTTATCGGTACTGGGTTTAGCCTGCCTTACCCCTAAAGCTGATGCACAACTGGGAAGCCCTTTATTCTCATTAAAGCATGATACTATTTGTAAAGAATCTGAATTCGTTCCTGATTCAATCGTATCGAATGCGCAAACATATCGCTGGTCTTTTTGTACCCCCTTGCTGGGCGCACTACCTCAATCGAGTAGCTTAGGTACGGGTACTTTGCAATTAAATACAAACAATAATTTAACTACGGTTAGGTCCGGAGATTTTTTCTATTCATTTACGGCAAATAATGATGGCAGAGTTTTCAGGTATCAATATGAAGATGGGATTGAAGTGCTCCCGATCGTAACTGATTTCGGGCATTTTCAATTCAGTACCCCCAGTGCTCCATCTGGTACTTCCGTAGTTGAAACGGCTGATGGCTGGCATGTTTTCGTAATCGGGCGTTCTACCAATGGAGCGAGACTCGTTAGATTGGATTTTGCGAATGGACTGAACTATCCAATGACGGGGTATCATACTTACAATGTATTGACTACCCTGACCAATCCTCGTGAAATCTACACGGTTGTTGCCAATGATAGTGTAAGAGCGTTCACCTTTGACAACAACGAGATGAAGCGTATCGATTTCGGTGCTAACCTCGACAGCGTGGCTAATATTACCAATTTTGGAACGATGGGCGGTGTTTTTGATGGAGTAAGCGGTATTGCTGCCGTGAGAGAAATGGACAATTTCCACTTTGTTGTCACCAATGAAAATTCTCATAAACTAACCCATATTACCTTCGGTAACTCTTACTTAAATCTTCCTTTTGCTATAGACCTGGGTTCCTTCAGTGGTGATATTGATGCGCCAACAGGGATCGCTATTGTAAGAAGCTGTAACGATTACTACGGTTATGTAACGAATAAAGACAATGCACAATGGGTGGTATTGAACTGGCCGGCTTCCATTGCAGGAACGCCAACTACTACGGTATATGACCTGGGTGCTAATCTTTTATTGCCTACGGCTTTATCTAATGCCGTGCGCGAAGACGGAGCGGTATATATGCATGTGGTTAACTCCAACAACGCGCTTACGCTGATTAAATACGACAATTGTACCAATGCCTCAGTAGGCGGCTCTAACTTAAGAGTACCACCTAGTGTGAAATATGACCAGGTCGGTACTTACTCCGTATCATTAGTCGTTGATGAAGGGTTGGCTACAGAAAGAAACTATTGTTTACCGATTCATGTTGTAGAATATCCTTCTATCAACTTAACGACACAAGATACATTGATCTGTAGTGGCGATACCATTAATATGCACGCATTGACTTTTGGTACCGACTCTATCGTCTGGAGCCCGGATTATAATATTAATACCACCAAGGGTAACTTCGTAAGAGTATGGCCTGAGTATTCCCAGGTATATACCGTGACCTTCAACTTTGCTGAAAATTGTATCGTTAAAAAAGACTTTAATATTAAAGTGGATAAAGTAGTAGCAGATGCCGGTATTGACCGTATCATCACAGATGGCTCTACCACAGTGATTGGTGGTCCGAATACGACTTTGCGCGATGACTTTACTTACCAATGGACACCAAACCTGTTTTTTGAATCTAATCCCGATACTACAATCGCCTGGGTAAGACCGGCACAAAATATGACTTACTATCTGACGGTGACCGCACCATCAGGTTGTCGCTCTATTGATTCTGTATGGGTAAGAGTACCTTGTGAAGACATCAGATTGCCGAATGCTTTTGTAGCCAGCACACAGACCTATGGATTATTGAACCTTCAATTGACACAGATCAACTACTTCAGGATCTATGACAGATGGGGCCAGGAAGTGTTCAGCACTACCGATCCTAACAGGCACTGGAACGGACGTAATACAAAAGGGATAGAATGTGCTTTAGGTGTTTACGTATGGGAAATTGACGCTTACTGTAAAGATACCAACCAGCGTTTCCGGAAAACGGGTAATGTAACCCTGTTACGATAGGGTGCTTAAAATAAGATAGTAAAGTGGGAAGTTGAAAGCTTCCCACTTTTTTTGTAAATTCATTCCAAATTCTTTCTAAAAAACAAGAATTTGGAATGAAGAGTATAGGCAAATCGTATTTAAGCTATACTTTTGCAATACCATGATTACTTGCGATTTTGCGTGCTTATTTTTGGCTTTAATATTTGAATGAAAAACTTTGCAGAAAGCCCGAGGGCTTGGATTATAGCATCCCTGTTTGCGATCATGGGCATCGTGTTGGTGGCCCGGCTGTTTAATTTGCAGGTGGTAGAAGAGAAGTATGAGTTGATGGCTAATGACCAGGCAATTTATCGGAAGATCATTTATCCTGCCCGCGGATCTATTGTAGACCGTAACGGGAAGCCGATGCTCTACAATAATGTTACCTTCGACCTGATGGTAACCCCGGCGCTTGTGGGTAAGCATAATAGTATGGACACCACAACCTTCTGCCAGATATTGGGCCTGGATACCGCCAGTTTTAGTAAAGAAATGGTCAAGGTGGTCAAGAAGACCGGGAAGGAAAAACCGGGTGTGTTCAAAGCAGAAATATCAAAAGAACTGAATGCCCGCTTACAGGAAAATATGTACCTGTTTGCCGGGTTCGAATTGGTGGAAAGAAGTGCGCGGAGTTATCCTAAAGCTGCCGGTGCGCTGATGCTGGGCTACTTATCTGAAGTGACCCCGGCCATGCTTACTAATGATCGCTTTGCATCCTATCGCCAGGGGGACTATGTAGGCATGAGCGGCCTGGAAAATGTTTATGAAGAGGAACTCAGAGGTACCCGAGGGGTGCAATACCTGGTGCGGGATGTAATGAACCGGCCCCGGGACGCTTATAAAGACGGGACTATGGACACTGCGGCAATAGGCGGAAAGGAACTGGAACTGTATATTGATGCCGAGCTGCAGGCATACGGGGAGAAACTGATGTCGGGAAAAATGGGCAGCGCAGTTGCGATAGACCCGAAGACCGGCGGTATACTGGCTATGGTCTCAGCACCGAGCTTTGACCCTAACCTGCTGACGGGCGAAGGTAAAGGCCGGAATTTCGCGGAACTCAGCAAAATGGCAACGAAACCATTGTATAACTATGCTACCCAGGGTTCTTACATGCCAGGGTCTACGTTCAAGCCTATTACCGGTTTGGTGGGGCTGGATGTAGGAGCGATTACGCCAAGTTTTGGCTACCCCTGCGGTGGTGGCTATTACGCTTGTGGTAAGCGGATCGGTTGTACCCACTCCGGTGGCGGGCATGCTGCAAATTTAAGAGTGGCGATGGCCAATTCCTGTAATGCTTATTTCGTGGACGTATTCCGGAAAGTAGTGGATTATAAAGCTTACGGAGGTGTACATACCGGGCTTCAGAAATGGCATGATTATATGATCAATTTTGGCTTCGGCCATCCATTGGGTGTAGATATTACCGGTGAGTTGGGCGGGCAAATTCCTGATTCCAGCTATTTTAACCGGATGTATAAGGGCAACTGGAACTCCTGTAATATGGCCATTATCGGCATGGGGCAGGGAGAGATCGCACTTACACCGATGCAGATTGCCAATGCGATGTGCCTGATCGCAAATAAAGGTTATTACTATACCCCACATTTCGTAAAAAAGATTGGTGGCGATGCCAACCATCCTAAGCTGGCTAAATACAAAGAAAAGCACACTCCGATGCACATTGCATCTGATGCTTACCAGGCTATTATAGACGGTATGGAAATGGTGGTTACCAATGGTACGGGTAGAGTAGCTAAGCTACCGGGTATCAATGTCGCAGGTAAAACAGGTACCGTGGAAAACTACGCGGTGGTGTATGGTAAAAAGACAAAATTGGATAACCACTCGGTGTTCGTTTGTTTTGCGCCGAAAGAAGATCCCAAAATTGCGATCGCGGTGGTAGTGCAGAATTCGGGCTATGGAGCAACCTGGGCAGGTCCGGTCGCCAGCCTGATGATGGAAAAATACCTGACGGACTCTGTAGACGTAAAACGAAAAGCCCTGGAGGATAAAATGTTTAATGCCAACCTGATCAAAAAGTATACCTATGTGATCGATTCGATGCAAAGAGAAAAAGACCGCATAAGATGGGAGCTTAAGATGGCGGATAAAAACATGCAGGCTGCAATGGCTAAACGAGGCGATACTATATTGGTAGACCGGATGATGGAAAAATTTTATAAAATTAAAAAATAACGGCAAGCAGGTATATTATGGCACAACATCGCAAATCGGTATTGGGTAGACTGGATTGGTTAACCGTCTTGTTGGTATTTTTATTAGTGAGTACGGGTATTATGGCCGTATATACTTCAGAGTATACGAGCTTCAGCGAGCCTTTTTTTGATATGCAGCGCAGTCACATGAAGCAGCTGATGTTCTTTGGGATCTCCTGCTTTATAGCCCTGATCATCATTTTTACAGACAGCAAATTGTTTTTTTCACTGGCGAATCTCAGTTATCTCTTTGGTATCCTGCTCCTGCTGGTCACCTTTGTGATCGGCGGAGAAGTAAAGGGTTCGCATAGTTTTATCAAGCTAGGGTCTTTTACGTTCCAGCCTGGAGAGGCCTGTAAAATATTTACAGCGCTTTGCCTGGCGCGCTTCCTTGCTGCTACAGATACTAAGTTCAATACGCTCAGGCATCGTTTAGTTGCTGCCGGTATCGTATTATTACCCTGCCTCCTGATCATTCTGCAAAATGAGACCGGTTTGGCCCTGGTATATTTCGCCTTCTTTTTTCCTATGTACCGCGAAGGGTTACCCAATAGTATTTTATTGATTGGTATTACCTCCGTGGTCTTGTTTTTGTCTTCCCTTTTAGTGGAGCGGCTGCCGCTGTTTATTGCGATCACCGTAGTTGCCTTACTCTCTGTGTGGGTATTGTGGCGCCAGATCCAGAAGCAAAAAGCGGTCATCTTATTTATCGTAGGTGCCTGGCTTATTGCAGTAACTTTCTCACAGCTGATCGTACCTTATGTATTTAAAAATGTATTTAAAGGCTACCAGGTAGAGCGTATTTATTCTATGCTGGGACAAGACGTACCCCTTGAATTTCAAAAACCGGGACAGCTGGCCGGGAAAGATGCAGATTATAATGTAAGACAGTCTAAAATTGCTATAGGTTCCGGGGGGCTTACGGGTAAAGGTATTATGAATGGTACCCAGACCAAATATTCCTTTGTACCGGAGCAACATACCGATTTCGTTTTTTGCGGGATAGGGGAGCAGTTCGGCTTTATAGGGAGTACCTTATTAGTGCTTTTATACCTGGCCCTGATGCTGCGTATCCTGTTTATTGCAGAGCGACAGCGATCTACCTTCTCCAGGGTTTATGCTTACTCAGTGGCTTCTATCCTGTTCTTTCACTTCGCCATCAATTTATCTATGACCATGGGATTAGCGCCGGTAATCGGGATTACTTTGCCCATGCTAAGCTATGGTGGTACTTCTTTGATGTCCTTCTCGATCCTCCTGGCCATAATGTTGCGCCTGGATGCGGACAGACACATTCTTATTCGTTAATTTTGCGGCATGAATACACAGATATTTCCTCTTTCAGAAGGGCATTTTACAGTAGGCAGAGATAAATCGTTTATTCCTTTTGACCTGGAAAAAGATGAGTTAAATGACCGGAGTACCGGTTCGCTTTTGGTGGAAGTGCAACCCTTCCTGGTGGTCAATGAAAAAGATGTGATCCTTTTAGATACCGGGCTTGGCTTTGCACAAGCTGATGGGGTAACACAACTGACGGCTAACCTGAGGAAGCATAATATAGAACCGGAAGATGTGACCAAGATACTGATGAGCCACCTGCATAAAGATCATAGTGGCGGTATTCCTAACATCCTGGCTGATGGGGCCTATGATAATGCGAAAATTTATGTTTATGCACCAGAGCTTGAGTTTGCTTATGAAAAAGGGGCACCTTCCTACATTACCTCTGAACTGGACGAGTTAAGATACCATCCTAACGTAGTCTTCCTGGAAGGAGAGAGCGGAACGATTGATGAATATATAAGTTTTGAACATACGAACGGGCATTGTCCGCAGCACCTGGTTTATTGGATTGATAGTAATGAAGGGAAAATATTCTTTGGTGGAGATGAGGCGCCGCAGATGAAGCAAATGCGCATGAAATATGTTGCCAAATATGATGCGGATGGCCGGAAAGCAATGGAGTTAAGAGAAAAGTGGAGTGTAGAGGGTGCAGCCGAAAAATGGAAATTCTTATTTTACCATGATGTGCAAACTCCTATGGCAACATTGTAAAATTTGATGTTCAAGGGAAAACAATTAAAGTATTTTTGCAAAAAATAAGCAGATGGAAGATAATTTTATAAAGATATATGTGGAGCAGGAAGATGGTATGGTCAATGAAATGGAATGCCCTACCGATATGGGGTTTAGCCTGATGGAAATGTTGAAAGCCCATGAATACCCGGTATTGGCTACCTGTGGCGGTATGGCATTGTGTGCTACCTGTTGTGTAGATGTATTGGAAGGGCTGGAGGAGTTGCCGGAGATCGGGGATGATGAGTATGCTATGCTGGATACCCTGCCGGATCTTTTACCGAACTCAAGGTTGGCTTGCCAATTACCGATCGGCGCGCATATGGATCAACTGAAGATCAAATTGCACCACACAGATTAAACAGGAATAATTATAAAGCTAAAACACTGCTTTCTACTCAATGGGATGCGGTGTTTTTTGTTTTAAAAACTGTAGTTTTATGCAAGCTGGCGTTTAAAATGAATAAAGAAAATAAACAAGTCGATTCTATTTTTAAAGAAGAGGAAGCTTTTGAATTATACAAAGCGGGTGGGCAGCCTAGTATTCGCAGAGCAAAAAATACCTTGTTAGTAATAGGGGCTTTAATGTTATTGGTGCCCATAATCGCAGTACTGAGGTCTGATGAATCGCCTGATTTATATGCTATTGTTTATGTAGTGTTTACATCGTGCCTCTTTATAGGTTTTAGGTATATGGGCCCAATCGCTCAAGGCCTTATACGGCAATAATGACTGGTTTAATCGCTTTTATTGTATACCTGGCGGGTGCTATTGTTTTGCGGGGTATCAATGATGGTATAGCCGCAGCATTCAAGATCCTTATTAGTGGAATCTTATTTAAAAGCATAGCCATTTACCTGTTGTTGAAAGCATTGCCTGATGCGCGACAAATGCAGCAGTATTATAAAAGAACTTTGATCAGGTAATGGTTTCATTTCAGTATTTATTGGATGGGCTTGAAAAGACAAAAGGTGCTTACAATTACTGTAAGCACCTTTTTATAGTTCCTTTTTTAATTACAGGCCGATCTCTTCAATTCTGAATTCCAGTTTGCCCGCAGGTACATCGATCTCTGCGATGTCTCCTACAGCTTTGCCTAAGAGACCTTTACCAATTGGCGAGGTTACAGAAATCTTTCCGGCTTTCAGGTCCGCTTCTTTTTCTGAAACCAAGTGATATACTACAACTTTTTTCGTTTTCATATTGGTAATCTTTACCTTGCTCAGTACAGATACTTTACTCAGGTCAAGATCTTTTGTGTCTAAGATACGTGCATTAGCGATGATGCTTTCCAATTGCGCGATTTTGGCCTCATGGAGGCCCTGAGCCTCTTTGGCCGCATCGTATTCTGCATTCTCCTTCAAATCGCCTTTTTCTCTTGCTTCTGCAATTGCTTGTGCCACTTCTGATCTGCCGCTGGTCTTCAAAATTGTTAACTCCTCGCGCATTTGTTCCAAGCTTTCTTTTGTTACATAGTTTACAGTTGACATAACAAATCCGGTTTAAATTTTACATAAAAATAAAACACACAATATGTCCAAGTGGTCGGACATATCGCGTGCATCCATATACTACAAAAATAAGGAAAAATATTAAAGATTTAAAATGTATTTCTCAATCTTCTGCTTTAAGATAAGGCTCATTTTATAAGTAGCCTCATGGCTGTATCCGCCTATGTGTGAGGTGCCTATGAAATGTGGATGAGCTAACAGTTCCTGTGCTTCCGCCTGCATTTCAGGGGCCATTTTATGAAGCGGTTCTTTTTCCCATACATCCAGGGCCGCCCCCTTTATTTTACCCGTTCTTAAACCTTCCAATGCAGCAGACTGTGCCACCACTTTGCCCCGGGATAGGTTGAGTAATACAAACGGTTGCTGCATTTTTTCCAGGAAATCGTGGTTGAAATAATGATGGGTAAGAGGATTATAAGGGACATGGAAACTGATCATATCAGCTGCGGATTGGATAGCTGCCAATTCATCTACCTGTATAGCATTTCCGGGCTTGATTGCTTTCTGCTCAATATCATAAGCCAGTACTTTCATGCCCAGCAGGCTTAGCTTTTCGGCAAATTTATAACCGTTATGGCCCAGGCCAATAATGCCTGCTGTTTTCCCTTCAATTTCGTTACCCCTGTTTTCATCTCTTAACCAGATGCCTTCTTTAATTTCGCTGTTCGACTTAAAGATATTATGTTGTAAGCTTAAGTACATACCCAGGGCCTGCTCTGCGACTGCATTGGCATTGCCATCAGGACTACTGCAGCAGAAGACATTTTTTTCCTGTGCATAGACAAGATCAATCAGTTCCATACCGCTACCCATCCTGCCAATCCATTTTAAATGCGTACAGGCATCCAGCATCTCCCGGTCAAAAGTGATTTTGGTACTGGTGATAATGCCTTCATAGCGGGAGGCCTCGGTGAGCAATGCCTGCCGGTTGAGGTTGGATTGATAATTGATGGAATAACCCTGTTGCTCCAGAAAGTCGCCTAAAACAGGGTCAATCTGGGTAACAGTAAGTACTTGTTTATGCATGGACGAAATAGGTATTATATAATTTAACGAAGTCTGCAACAGATAATTGTTCCGCTCTTAAATTAAATATTTCATGGGTCAGTTGATCGGCCTGTAACAATGGTTTTAAGGCATTCCGCAAAGTTTTTCTTCTTTGCCCGAATGCGGTTTTAACTATTTTCAGGAAGCGCTTAGGATTGTCGATCTGGTAAGGATTCTGTGTATTGGTTAATCGAATTACGCCCGATTTCACTTTGGGTGGTGGGGTAAAGCAATTTTCATGGACATCAAACAAATATTCGACTTTAAAAAATGCCTGGATGAGTACACTCAGGATACCATAAGTTTTATTGCCCTCCTTAGCGGCAACGCGTTGCGCTACCTCTTTCTGGAACATACCAATAACCTCATCCACTTGTGTTTCCCATTCTAATACTTTAAACAGGATTTGTGTAGAAATATTATAGGGAAAATTGCCAATGATGGAGAAGTGACCCTGGAAGGGAATATCCGCTTTCAGAAAATCAATATGTATGATCTTATCCTTAAGCTCAGGGTAAGTTTTGTGGAGGTAATTGACTTTCTCTTCATCAAATTCGATTGCTTTAAAGTCAATCACTTCTTTCTTTAACAGGTATTTGGTCAGGGCGCCGCCTCCGGGGCCTACTTCCAAAAGCTGTAAGCCGGGTTGAACAGTTAACTGGCTAACGATTTTCTGACACATTTGTTCATCATGAAGAAAATGCTGGCCCAGGCTTTTTTTGAGTGTATACATATCAATGAAATAATTTTAGAGCAGTATGAAGCTGTTCTTTACTTTGTCGCAAAGGTAGAATATTGCATCAGAATGCTATGATAAAACTTTTGATCTTTACGGGAAGCAGGTTTTATAAATAGCTATAAAAAAAAGAGAAAGACTATCAGAAGATAGTCTTTCTCTCAATATGATTAATCTAATGATTTAGATTATTTGTTAGATTGCAAGTGAGGGAATGGTGGAGCTTGAGAAGAAGGTCCAGTTTCGCCATCGTTAGCAGAACGGTACATTACAGAGTTAACGTCACCTGTAGCACCAGAGTATTGGAAGATAAAGCGATCACGGCTGATGTTTTGAGTTTCAGTCATATAAGTGATTACTTTATTTACGCGATCCCAAGCACGTTGTTGTTGTACTTTAGAAGAACCTGCGTTACCCATTACTACTACTTTACATTCTGGGTTAGCGCTCATTTGACCAGCTAAGTTAGCTAATTGAGATTGAGCAGCAGCAGATAAAGTTGTAGCGCTACCAGAGAAAGTAACCGCACCGGAACCGATGTTGCCACAAGCAGTAGCTACTGTACCGCAACCTTCTGGACAAGGACATTTACCAACACCATCAGCATCTACTGGTTGACAGTAAGTAGGAGTGATTGGTTCTTTATCCATGTAGTCAGGAACACCGTCACCATCAGTATCAAGAGGACAACCAGAAGCGTCAACTTTAATACCAGCTTGAGTATCCGGACATTTGTCGAATTGGTTAGCGATACCATCACCATCATCATCAGCTAAAACCGGATCAGGCAGCATCATGTGACGAGGAGCAGCAACTTCACTATAGATATGATCCATAGGATTAACCCACCATAATGGTTGTACGTTCTTAGATTTTTTACCAATGTTAAAGCCAAGACCTACAGAAGCGTAGTTCATGATATCTTTATCGTTGTTCAAAAGCACAGGGCTTTCTGTAGCGTCTAAGATATCAAGACCAGTCCAGGTAAGTTTGTCTTCGAATTGTAAAGTAACGCGATCACCCAGTTTGAATTGGATACCAGCACCACCTACTAAAGCAGGTACTAAACCCCAGGATTTATCACCGATTTCGATATTTGCACGACCTTTGTTCGTCAAATATTCACGGGAATAATCTACATAAGTAGCGTCTTTTAATTCTTTTCTGTATTCTTTCTGACCTTCTTTAGTTAAAGTTCCGTCAGCATCTTGCCATGCAGCATAGTTCCAGTTAGCGTTTGCGCTGTTAGCAACACCTACCTGAGTATTCCACAATAAAGCACCACCACCTGCAAAACCGTAGAAGCTTACTGCATTCTTAGCTTTGTGGAAACGGATGTTGTTAGAAGCAGCTACTAATTGTAAAGTCAATTCATGACCTCTGTATTTGTAGTTGCTGTAAACAGTCTCACCACCTGCGTAGCGACCTCCTTGTAACCAAGGATTGTTATAAGCAGTTGCTTCACCTGCTACGTTATTACGATAATCTATACCCTGAGCATTCTGGAAGTTATACGCTAAACGCCAAGAGAAGGTATAACCCATAGCTTTACGGATAGACGCGCCAAATCCTAATGCATTTAATGGAGAAGATGCACTCCAAGGCATTTTAGAAGTTACATCACCAAAAATGTTTTGGAAACCTGCATTCACGCCTAATTCCCACATGTTACGTGGTTTTGCAGGGAATGCATATTGGTGATTTAAATATTGACGTTGTTGCTCCATTCTTCCTTTAGGAACATAAGCTGTGTCAAGAACATCATATACCTGACCACGGTAAGTCATATCCCTACCGCTCCAAGATGATGCTTGCTTGGTTTCTTGTGCAAAAGCTGGAGCAGCCATAGCCGCACACAGACCAGCTAACAAGATGTACTTTTTGTTTACCATAACGAGATTTGTTTATAAAGTGTTTTTAGTTTGTACGCTATACAATATTTGGCAAAGGTATAGTCTAATTCTTAATAAAAAAAATATTTCAAAGCTTTTTGTCACGCTATTTCCGCTGATTTTCATTTAATAACATTTCAAAAACATAGGATTTTTTAGTGAAATATATCCTCTTAAACCGCGGCTCAAAATACACATTTTCTGTTAGCAGAAAGATTATTACGATAAAATAATTGTTATCATACTTTTAAAAATTATACCACTATTCTTACATTATAGTTTTAATTTAGCCATCTGGTTGAATTTATATTCGGCTATAGGGGTAGTGTTTGCGCACTACTCTTGATGTCTGACCGTTTTATTTCTGATGAATGAACCTGAGCAAAAATGTAATAGAAGAAGAATTAAAAATATTTGAAGATCATTTTTCCAACAGTGTAAAGACCGGGAAAGCGCTGTTGGATAGAGTGATGAAGTTCATTATTAAAAGAAAAGGAAAACAAATGCGCCCGATGTTTGTATTCCTTTCGGCAAAAATTGCCGGCCAGACCTGTGAACGTACCTTCAGGGCTGCTGCCCTGATCGAACTGCTGCATACCGCCTCCCTGGTTCATGATGATGTGGTGGATGATTCCAACATGCGCAGAGGTTTCTTTTCGATTAATGCTTTATGGAAAAATAAAGTGGCCGTTTTGTTTGGAGATTACCTGCTGGCCAAAGGCCTCTTGCTCTCTGTAGAACATGGTGACTACGAAATACTAAAAATGGTCTCTACTGCCGTTAAGGAAATGAGTGAAGGCGAATTACTGCAAATCGAGAAGGCCCGGAAGCTGGATATTAAAGAAGATATCTATTTTGAAATCATTAGAAGTAAGACTGCCTCTCTTTTAGCGGCTGCCTGCGGTGCAGGGGCATGGTCGGTAAATGAAAGTTTTGAAGATGCAGAGCGCATGCGCCTGTTTGGGGAAAAGCTGGGTATCAGTTTCCAGATCAAAGATGACCTCTTCGATTATGGGCATGATAACATCGGTAAACCTACCGGTATAGATATAAAGGAAAAGAAAATGACCTTACCGCTTATTTATACTTTGCAAAATGTAGATGAAGCGACCAAAAGGAAGATTATATATATAGTAAAGAATGAAAGCCATAAGCGCGATAAGGTAGAGGAGGTGATCAGGCTGGTTAACCAATCCGGCGGTATTGATTACGCAAGACAGAAAATGGAAGCGTATCAACAGGAAGCCCTGGATATATTGCATACCTTCCCCGAATCGGAAGCCCGGGATGCAATGGAAGAACTGGTCGCCTACGTGACAAAAAGAAAATATTAATTGATTTAAATCTTAAGCTTATGAACAGGAGCAAGTATCTGATAATAGGTATAGTAGCACTCGGTATTGGGATGCAGAGTTGTGTGTCTAATAAAAAATATAAAGAAGCAACTTCAAAATTAGCCGGTTCTCAAAAGCAAAACCGGGATTTAAATGAGAACATTGAGAACCTGAGAGAGCGGCTTCATTTAATGGAGTCTGCCAACAGTAGTGCAGCGGCTGAGATTGATGCTCAGAATGCAAATTTAAAAGCCAAGCAGTCCCAGTTGGATGAAAACAGTCAACGGTTGACAGAACAACAGGAGAAGCTGAAAAACATGCAGGCAATTATAGATAAGCAGAAAGCCCAATCTGAACTCTTAAGAAATAAAATGGCAGAAGCCTTAAAAGGTTTCCGTTCAGACCAGTTAACCGTAACCCAAAAAGACGGGAAAGTTTATGTAAGCATGCAGGAAAGTTTACTCTTCCCTTCGGGTAGCGCAGCTGTGAATGCAGAAGGAAAGAATGCCCTGTCTAAACTTGCAGAAGTCTTAAACGTAAACCCGGATATCAATATTAACGTGGAAGGGCATACCGATTCTGTACCGATAAAACTGCGCTTCGAGGACAATTGGGCCTTAAGTGTGGCAAGGGCAACTTCCATCGTAAGAATACTAACCAAAGATTACGGCGTTGACCCTTTACGTATCATTGCCAGCGGGCGCTCCCAGTACTTACCGTTGGAGTCCAACGAAACAACGGAAGGCCGGGCGAAGAACCGAAGGACAGAAATTATCCTGGAGCCAAAGCTGGATGCATTAATGGACTTGCTTCAGGCAGATTAAGCAGGACAATATAAACTTCAACTATTAAAAGCTTTGGGATTGGGAGATCAATCTTAAAGCTTTTTTCGTTTATAAAAATGCAACTATACAGATAATAAATAATTATAATTTTGCTGCGCCATGAAGACAGCATCCTCTTTTTTTAAAACCCTGTACGAGCTACGTAAAGCTGGTAACCTCATTATTTTTAGCAAGCTACAGGTAGTGTCAAACACAGATGCCGCCGAGGTGATTGATTTGTTGCGGTCTGAATTTGAGCTGGAAAGCCTGGAATACCCCACAGCTCCTGGCTTTGATGCCGCAAATGCTTTATGGGCGGCAAAAACAATCTTCTACAGTGCCCAGCTTTTGTTGATCCGGGAAAATACAATAAAAGACCTGGTCCAATTATTCCCTGAAATTAATGGGGAAATAACTTTAGCTGCAAAATTATCGGCAGATCTTAGCCTGCGCTTTTTGCCCGAAATTTATACGCAATTGAATATAGCCGATAGCAAAGACCCGCTGTTGCCGGTGCTGGAACGCTATTTAAAACAATTCCATTATTCATCCATAGGCAGTGATATAGAGCCGGAAGTAGCCGACTGGCCATCTGAGCTGGCAGACCCGGTTTATCGTAAACTATACCTGGACCGGATCGTAGCAAAAAAAGACTATAAGCGCGCCGAAATTCCCTATATAAATCAATTACTACATGCAGCCTTCGGGCTCTATAAAAGCCAGTTCTGGCAGTCGCTGAAAACTATAAATCAAGAATAAAAAATGACACCCGATATCATCAAATTAAATGCGGTGCTTTCCTATGTAAAGGAAACGTTCGTAGGCAAGAACGATGTTGTTGACCTGCTGGGCATATGCCTGCTTGCGAGAGAAAATGCTTTTTTGTACGGACCTCCGGGAACGGCAAAGTCTGCTATCGTAAGAACGCTTGCCCGCACCGTAAAAGACGGAAAAAACTTTGAATACCTGCTTACCCGTTTTACGGAACCCAATGAGATCTTCGGACCTTTTGATATCCGTAAACTGAAAGAAGGAGAGTTGCTGACCAACACAGAGGGTATGATGCCGGAAGCGGCAATGGTCTTCCTGGACGAGATTTTTAATGCGAATTCCGCCATCCTGAACTCGCTCTTAATGGCCCTTAATGAAAAAATGTTTAAAAGAGGTAAGGAGTCGAAACGCCTGCCGGCTTTAATGTTTGTGGGTGCGAGTAATGTGTTGCCCGAAGATGAAGCCTTGAATGCTTTGTTTGACCGCTTCCTGATCCGGGTCATGGTGGAGAATGTGCAACCGGACCTGCTCCAGCAGGTCTTGCTGGCAGGTCGTAAACTGGAACAATCTGAGGATCTGGAGATACCAGGAATTACTTCTGATGAGGTCCGACACCTGCAAGATCAGTGCCGTAACGTAGACCTTAACCCGGTCTACGAAGTATACCTCAATACGATTATAAGTTTGAGGAATACTGGTATTGCTATCTCAGACCGCAGGGCGGTAAAATTACAGAACCTGATAGCGGCCAGTGCCCTCATCTGTGGCCGAACTGCAGCCACGAAATCGGACCTGTGGATACTGAAACATATCTGGGATACAGAGGAGCAGATAGAGATACTCGAAGGCATTGTCAACCGGGTGATCGAAAGCGATGACCATCCGCAGGCACACCCGCAGGCCATGCAGCAGAAAGCGCCCGATCCGGAAGAAGTCATGAAAGATGTAAAAGCCCTGGTGGAAAAATGGAACACGCCCCAAATCAGTTTTGAGGAGCAAAATGTGGTCAAAGATAAGCTGCGTTATTTGCAGACCCGTTGTGACTGGATCCGGCAGGGAGAAAAGAAGCAATTTGTACAGGAAGAAATTGATAAGTTATGGCAAAAGATGCTGCAAACCGTCTAAATGATTACCGGGCCGAATTGCCTTATGAAGCAATAGATGTGCTGGGGTCGATCCGGGGCTGGAGTAATATACAGGTTGCGATAGAGGAGGACAAAATATGGCTCAAAGGTTTTACAGAAGAGCAGGTTAATGGCCCTGAGCTAAAACAATTACCGGGACTTGTCGTGTATTTGTTCAGAGATGGATTATTGTTTCTAATGAATGCACTGGTTCCTTCCCAAAGAATGCGTACCGCTTTGCTATGGTCTCCTGTTGAGCAGGCATTACAGCTGACTTGGCCTGATTTTAATCACAATTATTTTGGGATCCACGAAAAAGTGAAGGCCCGTTTGATCCGCAAAGAAGAAGAACAGGCGGCCTTTGCTTTTTGCGCAAAAATGAAAGACATTAAGCCTGCCATAGTCAATACTCCTGCCTTTAAACTGGCGCCGCTGAGGTGGACTGTTGTAGGTGAAGATGCATTGATAATAGGCACGCCCTTACTGGCTTTTCCGGGACAGTCCTATTGGCAAAAAGAGGGTCATCTTTTACCATCCGGTTGGGATTTTGAGTTTAACAATATGGGTATTTTGCTACAGCAAAAATACAATGCGGATCAAAGCAGGTGGCTGCTGTGGGCGAAAAATGGTAGCTATCGAGCCATCCCTAAATCGATGTTCAGGGAGCTCTCCATAAGCTCATTTCGACTGACTGAAAATATATACTAATGGAACTGAATGCTTATTTTCAATCCTATGAAGATTATTTCTGGCAATGGGAATCCGATGAGGAGGTGCCCGATGCCAGGGGGAATACGGATAATAATTTATTGAGTGTACCTGGCTATGGGGCTATAGCCTATCGCGTGCTTGTTGAAGAAATACTGAAAATGCTGCAGCCAAATGGTCTTCCGCCTTTTGGTTCATTCCTGCTGCTGCTTGCTGCAAGCCAGAAAAGATATGAGCACAATACATACTTCGATATAATAAGGCAATTACCACAGAGTAAACTTCCTTATATAGAAGCTTATGTGAGAGAAGCCGCAGACTTTATTCAGAAACTGGAAGCTTTGCCTTCCTACATAAAACAAGGTCAGAACAGGGTGATCCTGTTCCAAACTTTGTTGAAGAGTACCTATCATATGCATTCGCCCGGCAGCTCTGAAATACTGTTGCGCAAACTAGAGAAACGTCCTTATAAACTGGCCGAATGCGCACTGAAGAAGCCGGTAACAGAGGCGGTCGTTTTGCGGGACATCCGTTTCCTTGCTTTACTGGATAAGCAGTTCCCAACAACGGCATCAATCATTAAAGCCGTAGAAGGTATCCTGGCAGAGCCGGAATTGGAAGAAGAGCTTATCGAAGAGGTGGTAGGGGTAGATGAGGATAAAGATTTTATCCAGCAGCTGATCGAAGAACCCAAAACCTTCCAGGTCGGCAGCCTGATCAAAAGAATCTGGAGTGGGCTGAAAATACCGATGCGCCACCTTTCCCCGGGAGAACAACCGATTGGGGGTATTTCGGATATGACCAATAAAGGAGAGTTGCATAGGATGCTTCTTTCTGAATTCGCTAATGAAGAAGAGGTTTTTTTGAGTCGTGTGGCGAACAACGAGGCCCTTTACATTCAAAGAGAAATTCCGCCGGAGGAAAATATCTTTGAACGTATTTTACTGATCGATGCTTCCTTAAAGAGCTGGGGAACGCCAAAAATACTGGCCTTTGCGGTAGCATTGGCTATTGTCAAACATCCTAAAGCCAATACGACCTGCAGGGTATTCATCCTGGGAGATACATTCCGGGAAGTACCCGTAAATGAAGTATATGAAGTGATTGCAAGTTTAAACCAGGTCAGTCCTGTTTTGGAAGTGTCCGGTGCTATACATGCTTTCTTTGAAGCCCATGCGGATCAATCGCTGGAAGTGTTCCTGCTTACACATGAAGAAACCCTTGAAGTGCCTGCGATGCAACGCGCGGTACACGAGCACCGGGATCAGCTGAAATATGTAGTGACGACTTCTTTGGCGGGTGAGTTGAATATTTTCGCCTATAATAAAGGGACTAAAAAACAAGTACAAAAAATGATACTGCCCCTGGAAGAACTTTGGGCCAAGCCACCGGTAAGGAAAGAGGAGGATCCTAAAAAGCCTGCTAAGAAAAAAGAGCTGCCTAAAAACTACCCTTTGCTGTTCCCTGCACCAAAAGACAGGATCGCCTATTTCATTATTGAGGGTACCCACTATTTGCTGAGCACTAAAAAGCAATTGCTGAAAACCTATGTCGCCAAACGCTCTAACAGTGCCAGCCGGCATGATCTTTACCGCACGCACAGGGGCTTTGAAGTACTGTTTGAAGATATTTCTATAAAGGCTAAAGGCTGTTTCGCATTAAACAAGAATGATAAAAACGCATTGGTTTTATGCCAATTCCAACAGGATAAAAAGTTGCTGTCCACGCTCAACCTGGTTACGAAAGAATATGTGGAATATGATACTTCTCTTTTTGCGCTGAGTGAGGAATACAGGCTAATGGGGACAGGACATTCATTTTACCTGTACCATGAGGAAGAGCATAAAGTATTTAAAATCCCTGCCCGTAAAGGACCTTTGGAAACGGCAACATTTAATGTAGCATTTACTGAGGCGCTCGGGCATCATAAGAACCTGATCAATAATGCACCGAACTATGCACCTAAAATATTGAAGAATGTACATACTGTAGGCGTTAATCAACACAATAGATTGGTATTATCCCATCTTGAATTGAGCAATTCCGAATATGATTCACTGACCCTGAGAAGAAATAATTTTGCTATTAAACTAAAGGCAGTGCAATACCGTAACCAGTTTACTTTCGGGGAAGGCAGCAAAATCACTTCCGATGCAAGGGGTATGCTTATTTTTAATAGTGCCAATAAAAAACTCCCGGAATTTTATATTCCCTGTTCAGAGTATGGGTACCTGGCTATTGCCACCTCTGGGGAGTTCGGCGGATCAGATTATTACATCCGGGAGTTTACCCGGCAATCTATCAAGTCTTTGAACGAAATGTACACAGCTTATCTCGAACCATTTATCCAACATATAGTAGCACATGGAACTGAGGATTAAACCGGCCGCAGGTAATAAATACGAGAGAAGAGCGCTCCTGGTAAAAGGAGCTGCTCCGCTATTATGGTTCCGTGAACTGGAGGCTTTAAAGGTTAACATAAAAGATATTGAAGCATTTGCCATTCCTTCTGATCGGGCGAATGTATTGTATGGTTGTCTATTGGTTTTTAATAAAGGATTACCTAAAGATATACGTAACCATAAATGCTTTCAGTGCGCCTATAATAAATTCTTTATTCCTGAAAATGCGGTCCTATATCCGCAGCTGACGGCAAAAGATATAGCCTCAGTCAAAGCCAGGTGGGTAATCGCGCATCCCGACTTCGGCTTTGTAGATCTCGACACACCCATAGATTGGCTGGAGCTTATAGCTGAAGTGCCGGAAACGGAACTCGAACTGCGGCAACCGCTTGAAGGCATCACCATTTCTGATAAGATACTGGGCTTTTCCGTAGAAATGGATGAAGAAGACCTGGCTAATTCTTTGCTGCCCCAAAAAACAGAAGAGGAGTGGATGAAGGACCTGCCCTTCAATTTACAAAAAGTACTCAACGGAAATAAAAAAGAAGCGGAAAAATACCTGCAATACCTGGCGAAATACCCGGAGCGGGCTTTAGCATTGGGGGTTCCATTGAATGTAATGAATACCTCAAGAGATAGTGGCTGGGCATCGTTTAATTTCCGTTCCGGCTGGCTGCAATCCATGTTTGGTGGGAGTGGTTTTAGTAGTGGTGGCTCCGGAAGCGGTGGTGGCGGGTTCTTTGGACGCAATTTTGGCTCCGGAGGATCGGGTTCCTCCGCATGGCGGTACCTGAAGTTTATCGCGATTGGTTTAGCCGTAGTTCTTTTCATAGGGAGATTGTTCGATACCAATAACCGGATCGGTGTAGACAAGAGTGTGGGGCCACTTCCCCGTGCGGCTACAGGACCGGTAAACACTTCGGGCAGCCAGTATGAAGGGGTACCGTCCGTATCGCCACAAACTACTGGCAGCAAATCTGAAAGCAAAGATACTTTAGAGAACGAGGTGGCAACTTTGCGTGCAAAATACCTGGTCGCTGTTTATAAACAAGGCAGCCCGGAAATACGGAATAATAGAGCATTAAAAGACAGCATACGCTTACAGATGAATGAATTGCAGCGGAAAATTGGAAGCCTGTCGGAGCAAATTGCAGCGCGTGATGCTGCGATCAGGAAGGATAACCTGAAGAAAGTAGAAACGGTGCTGGCGAATGCGGAAAATAGGTTGGGGCCAAAGATCCGGGATTCTATTGCAAAATTACCACAGCAGGATACACAGAGCGCCGGAGGCCGGAATGTATTGTACCAGTTAGCTTTGGAAAGTAAAAAGGCATGGCTAAGAGATTCCCTGGAGCTGGCCTATGGCCTGCGCTCCGTTCAGCAAGATACATTTACTCCTCGTGCCGCGGAATTCCCGGATTACGAAGCACCGGTGCAGCAAAAGGGAATTACGGGACAAATCATTTTTATGATCATTGTTTTCCTGTTCGTTGTTTTCATCTTCACCAAAATGATCAGGGGCAAAACAATAAGTATGGGAGGTAGCCAGTTGTCATTCGGTATGAAAACCTTACTGTTATTAGCTTTTGTAGGTTTGCTGGCTTATATATTGTATCCGCTTATTGGTCGTTACGGGTATAATTGGTTAGTATGGTTGATCCTGCTTGCGGCAGCAGCTTTACTCTACCGCTTGCTGGCTTCTGATAAAACAATTTTAAAATCAGATAAAAATGGATAAGCAAAAATTTATAGACAAATTCATAGGAGCTTTCCTCATTCTGGCAGTAATAAAAGTCATTGTATTGTTCGGGCAATTAGGGCACCAGAGCGTCGGTGCTGTAATCGGGCAGGTCTTCTTATTTCTTTTCATCGCTTTTGTGCTCTTGCTGATCCTGACAGCATTGAGTGGTGGTTCTGGCGGTGCATCCGGTTCTGCCGGAGGAGGCGGTACGGCTTACTTGGAAAGCAGCATGTTTGATAAAGTAAAGCAGACTTATGAAGACCTGGCCCGCAAGTATATTAAGGAAGGCAACTATAAAGGAGCGGCGCAGATATATATGAACCTGCTCCAGGATAATTATCGCGGGGCAAGTACACTTGCCGATGGTGAACTATATAATGAAGCCGCCTTTATCTATCTGAAAAAGTTATACAATAAAGAGCAAGCCGCTCAATGTTATGAAAAGGCAAAAAATTATAAGAAAGCGATCGACCTGTTCCGGGAACTGAACCAGAAAGAGAAAGTTGGAGACCTGTATCTAAAAATAAATGACCGCGCAAATGCGCATCATTTCTACCAGATGGTCATAGATGACTATATACAAAACCGGCAAATGGTAAAAGCATCTTTGATCTACCGGAAAAAGATGGATATGCCGGAAAAAGCCCAGCAGTTTTTATTGAAAGGCTGGCATAGAAATTGGGATGGATTCAATTGCCTTAATAATTACTTTGCTAATATTTCAGATATGAAAGCGTTGCAGGAGGCTATACGGGAGCAATATAAAGGAGTGCCAGATCTGCAAAAACGCACTTTCCTGGACCTGATGAAAATTGAATTTAAAAAAGATCAAAGCCTCAGCGTGCTTACGCGGAATATTGCTTACGAAATCGTTGCGGAACAGGTACATAAACACCGGGATGTGGTTAGTGAACTAAAATTCTTTAATCCTGAGGATAAAAATATCATGAAAGATATTTTACGCTTTAAGACAAAAGAGAATCAAATGATCCGGAATAATTAAAACTTAACAAACAACAATGCCGGAGCATCGCTCCGGCATTGTTGTTTGTTAATCGGGGATTACAACTGGTGATTTTTCAGGAAGTTTTCAGACTTGATCATATCCTCGTGCAGGAAGCGATCGGTGTCATAAAAAGCAACCTCGCCCCGGTAGGCCTCAAATAATTTTTCTATGGTGTCAGACGATTTATTCGGGCGCCTAAACTCTAAAGCTTGTGCGGCAACCATTAACTCTACCGCCAGAACGCGGCGTACGTTGTCAATTACTTTCTTCAGTTTCGTGGCCGCGTTTGCACCCATGCTGACATGGTCTTCCTGTCCGTTACTGCTCACGATACTATCTACAGAGGCTGGCGTACAATATTGTTTGCTTTGGCTTACAATAGCCGCTGCCGTATATTGAGCGATCATGAAACCGCTGTTAAGTCCCGGATCTTTTGCCAGGAATGGCGGTAGGGCTCTTTGACCACTGATGAGCAGGTAAGTTCTGCGTTCAGAAATATTACCGAGCTCGGCCATGGCAATTGCCAGGAAGTCCAAATTCAAAGCCAAAGGCTGGCCATGGAAGTTACCACCGCTGATGATCAGGTCCTCTTCTTCAAATACGATCGGGTTGTCCGTTACCGAATTGATCTCTATCTCAAAAATATCGTGGATATTACGGGCCGCATCTTTAGTTGCACCGTGTACCTGCGGGATGCAACGGAAAGAGTAGGGGTCCTGCACCTGTACTTTAGGAATGGCCTGGATGGCACTGCCTTCAAGTAAGGTTCTTATCTTTTCAGCCGTTTGCAGCTGACCCTGATGTGGTCTTACCCGGTGTACCGGGTGCGAGAAAGGTTCAATTTTGCCATCAAAAGCATCCAGCGACATTGCGGCAATATAATCGGCCCATTGCATCAGTTTTTGGCTTTCGATCATATTATATACAGCATAGCTACTCATGAACTGTGTCCCGTTCAGTAGCGCCAGTCCTTCTTTTGCCTTTAAAGTTAAGGGTTCAAGATTATAGGCTTTTAATACCTCAATACTTTGCTTTTGCTCGCCTTTATGCCAGACCATTCCTTGCCCGATCAATGGCAGGCTTAAATGTGCCAGTGGCGCCAGGTCACCCGAAGCACCAAGGGAACCCTGATCATATACTATTGGTAAAATGTCTTCATTATAAAAGAATACAAGCCTGTTAATGGTATCTTCATGGATCCCGCTGAAGCCCTGTCCCAGGCCGATGATCTTTAGCAATAACATGATCTTTACGATCTCTTGTGGCACGGCATCTCCGAAACCTGTAGCATGAGAGCAAACCAGGTTTTGCTGCAATTGGCTTAATTGATCGTCGCTGATGCGTACATTGCACAGGCTGCCAAACCCGGTATTAATGCCGTAATAAGTTTGACCGGTACTGAGCTTCTTGTCTAAAAAAGCCCTGTTGGCTTTTACTTTATTTAAAGTCTCCTCTGAGAGCGCAATGCTTGTATTCAAAAAATCAGGAATCTCCTGTATAGAGATATGTTGCGGAATAGTCTTCATATTATGCTTGGAAAAATATTGTCCGCAAATATAAGCAATACCATCAGATTAGTGATAGGCTATAGCTACCGTAGCAATACTCAGGGTGCAATCTGCTCCCGATAATATACTCTTGCCGCAAGAGGCCAGCGTGGCGCCTGTAGTAAGTACATCATCTACGAGCAGGATATGTTTGCCTTCAATCTGCTTAGCCCGGTGCAGTACGAAGGCATCCGCAACATTATCCATCCGTTCTTTCCGGTTCTTATCCGTTTGTGAGCTGGTGTTACGGGTTCTTTTAATCACTTTGAGGAGCATCGGTTTATGGCTGTAATTGGCGATGCCTTCCGCGATACAGGCCGACTGGTTATAACCTCGCTTCGCCTTTTTTGCCGCATGAAGTGGTACGGGAACAATAGCATCAATAGACCGGAACCAGGGCTGGGCGCTAAACTTTTGCGCCAACATTTCTCCGAGGTAAACACCGATTTCCGGTCTGTTATGGTATTTAAGTTTATGCAGCATCGCCCTCACCATGCCTGCATCAATAAAGTAAAGCAAAGAAGCCGCAAATTGTACGGGGAGCCTGGTAAGCATTCTTATCTGTGCTGCGTTCTCTTCCATTTTTTCCATATCCGTATAGGGGAGGGTATGTTTGCAGGATAGACAGAGGAAGCCTGATTCAGCGCTGATGAGTGTTTCACAGGCAATACAATATTTAGGGAAAAGGAGGTCCAATACAGGATAATAGACCTGCGTCTTGAGAAATTGTAACATATACGGGTGGTTTTAGTATATGCTAATATAAGCAATTTAAGGAATGTAATAAAGGGCTATGTGAGCGTTTGAAATAGTTTGGCGGCGCAGATATGCTTTATTACTGAATGTTTAGATAAGGAGTGCTTAACGAGTCGCCACTTTTTTACCCCAACTGCCCACTTTTAACCACACTTTTGTGCTCCGGCTCAAAATCTTGTGTTTTTTATGTTAAATTTTATACACGTTATCCACATTTTGATTGTGCACAATTATTAATTGAATTGTTAATTTATTGATTGTCAATTGATTGTCTCTTTATCATTTGTGGATAATATGGCAATAACTCCAAAGTGGTAAATTGTGGTAAATTGTGTTATTTTGTACCATAAAAGATAAAACAGCCCGCTTTGGCAAATATTTACGGCGAATATAAGGTTTCTATGGATGCAAAAGGACGACTGCTCGTCCCGGCAGACTTCTGCAAGCAATTGCCGGAGACCGAAAGAACACGCTTTCACGTAAAAATCACCAAAGTTGGCAGCCTTACTTTATATACAGAAACGCAATGGGCCATTGCAGAAGCGCAATTGGCAAGATTGAACCCCCTGAAGGCTAAAGCCATGGAGTTTAAGCGCCAGTTTCTGGACGGCTACCGGACGCTTGAAGTTGATAGTGCCAACAGGATCCTGATCCCGAAAAACCTGCAGGATGCTGCCGGTTTAAGTAAGGACATCGTTTTCTGGGCTATGGGCGACCAGGTGGAGATCTGGGATGCGGCGCGTAAAGAGGCTTATATGAAGTCTTTAGAAGAAGATATTGAATTGACCGATGATTTATTTAGCTAATGGAACAGGAATACCACCACATATCAGTTTTGCTCGAAGAGAGCGTAGCGGCATTAGATATAAAACCTAATGGCGTTTATGTCGACTGTACATTTGGCGGTGGCGGACACAGCAGGGCCATCCTGGAAAAGTTGGGCAAGCACGGTAAACTAATTGCCTTTGACCATGATAAAGATGCCTGGAAAAATGCGATTGATGACCCGCGGTTTACATTAGTAAAAGAAAATTTTCAATACATCAAACGCTTCCTGAGGTTATTAGGTACACAGCGTGTAGATGGTATACTGGCAGATTTGGGCGTGAGCTCTTTCCAGTTTGATACGGCAGACCGTGGTTTTTCAATCCGTTTTGATGCGCCACTGGACATGAGAATGGACGATCGATTGGATCTGACGGCAGCGGATATTATCCGTGAGTATTCAGCGGATCAGCTGCAAAAAATGTTTGAAGTGTATGGCGAAGTGCGGAATGCAAGAACTTTGGCAAAAACAATCGTAGAGCAAAGAAAAAACGGGACGATACAAACGATAGAGGATTTTAAGAACCGTATTGACAGCTGTATTAAAGGTAAGCCTAACCGCTACCTGGCACAGGTGTTCCAGGCATTAAGAATCGAGGTGAATGATGAGATGGGTGTTTTAGGCAGTTTCCTGCAGCAGGCTAAATCCTGCTTAAAACCAAATGGAAGATTAGCCATTATTACCTTTCACTCTTTAGAAGACCGTTTAGTGAAAAAGATGATGAAGCAAGGTACCTTGGATGAAATACAGACCGATGCTTTTGGCCGCAGAACAGAAGAGAATCCCTTTACTGCATTGAAAGATGTGTTACCGGGCGAAGAAGAGTTGAAATATAATAACCGGTCGCGGAGTGCCAGACTGCGTGTAGCGGTTTATGAAAATAGTAAGTAACATGGAAGAGGTAAAAAAACAAAGCCGGCTGGATGTCTTTAAAGAACGTTTCGATAGCATATCCTATAAAGGAGTTGTTTTGAATGTTCCTTTTTTGATTTTCCTGGCAATACTGGCCCTGGTTTATATCTCTAACAATAACAAAGGGGTGGCCATTTCCAGGGAGATTGAGAAAAAGAATAAAGAACTGGAAGAAGTAAGATGGCGCTATAAAGATGCACAGGCTAACCTGATCTTCAGCACTTCTGAAAAACAGATCAGTGACCAGACAGCGGCAATGGGCATTCATCCTTTGGATAAGCCGGCATTTGAAATAAAGAAATATACAAAAAGTAAAGAACCAAGCAATAATTAATAACCGTGGCGCAGCAAAAAAAATCAAGTGTAAAAAGGGATATTTCAAGACGGGCTAACCTGTCTTTTGCCCTTATATTGCTCTTCGGTATTGCCATTATTGCCAAAGCGGCGCATACACAGATCACCAAAGGAGATGAGCTGCGGGAGAAGGCCAATGAAAAATTTACCCGGAATGAAACCTTGTTTCCGGACCGTGGAAATATTTATACTGAAGAAGGGCGTATCCTTTCGGCAACTATTCCTCAATTCGATCTGAAAATGGATCTTTCGGTAATCAATAAAGATACTTTCTATCATTATGTGGATACGGTTTGCGAAGCAGTTGCCGAGATTATAGGAGGTGATGAATCGGCCAATATTTTAAAACAGCGTATGAAAGCCGGCTATAAATCCGGTGCGAAATACTGGACTTTAAAAAATAATGTAGCCTACTTCCAATATCAGAAAATCAGGAGTTTGCCGGTTTTTAAAAAGGCGAAGAACAAAGGCGGATTTATGCCAGAGCCTAAAATGAAACGCATGAATCCTTATGGTATGCTAGGCTACAGGACCATTGGATTATGGCGGGAAAATGCGCAAACGGTTGGACTTGAAAATAGTTATGATACTGCTTTAGCAGGCAGGCAGGGTACGAGGGTAATGCATAAAGCCGGCGGTCAATGGGTGCCGGTAACGGGTTCTGAGATCGAAGCAACTCATGGTCATGACATCATCTCTACTATAGATATCGATGTGCAGGAAGTGGCAGAACATGCCCTGCATGATATCATGGAAAAATATGAATGCCTGCAAGGTACTGCCATCGTTATGGAAGTGGAAACCGGGAAGATCAAAGCGATTGCTAACCTGGGCCGTCAGAAAGATGGCAGCTACTGGGAAGATTTTAACTATGCGATGATCCCTTCTGAGCCGGGTTCCGTGTTTAAGCTCATGACTTTGTATGCCTTACTGGAAGATGGTTATGTGGATGCGAACAGTATGGTGAACTGTATGGGTGGAGCGGCACGCTTCGGTACGCAAACCGTAAGAGATGACCATGGCGGATTAGGTACGATTACGGTAGAAAATGCCTTTGCACAATCTTCCAATGTGGCCTTTGCTACATTAGCTAATAAATATTACAAAGACAGCCCGATGAAGTTCATCAAACATTTGCAACATCTGGGTTTGAGTGAAAAAACAGGAATAGATCTTGCCGGAGAGCGTGCGCCGACCATTAAGACAACTTCCCATAAACATTGGAACAAAGTGACTTCATTGCCCTGGATCGCTTACGGCTATGAAAGTATGATCACGCCACTACATACTTGTATGGTGTATAATGCAGTGGCGAATAATGGCAAGATGATGCGTCCCTACCTGGTAAGCGCGATCATGGATGATGGTAAAGTGGTCAAAAAGAATGAGCCAAAAGTGCTGATCGAGAAAATAGGGAAAGAGGCTACCGTAAAGGCTTTACGCCAGGTAACCCTGGCAGTAGTAGAAAAAGGTACGGCAAAATCGGCTAAATCTCCTTTCTACCAGGCTGCCGGTAAAACCGGTACTGCCCAGGTGGATGATGTGATTGGCGAGGTAAGATATCGCTATAGTGATGGCGTTCGCCAGGGTTCATTCGTTGGCTATTTCCCGGCGGATAAACCTAAATATACCATTGCGGTTGTGATCCGTTCCAAGCCGGGTGGTGTTTACTATGGCGCCCAATTAGGCGTTCCGGTATTTAAAGCGATCGCAGATAAATTATATACGACAAAAATTGGCGGTTGGAAGCTGAACATAGATTCTTTAGGAAAAGAAAATACGATAGCAGCCAAACCGGCGCCGGCCTACCAGCTTTACTATTTGTTGGCCAACTTTGGCCGTGCGCCTAAAAATGGTGGTGTGGAAGCACTGCTGGCCGGTATACAGGCCGATGAAACTAATAGGTTGTCTATGGTGCCAAGAGCTGTAAAGAATAATATAATGCCTGATGTGAGTGGGATGGGGGTTAAAGAAGCACTTTATCTCCTGGAAAATGCAGGTTTGAAAGTAAGTGTGCATGGGGCCGGGGCGGTGGTGAGTCAATCTATTCCGGCAGGAAATACCTATGCTAATCAACAAACAGTTCGTATAGAATTAAATTAAAAAATAAAAAGTGACTATTCAATCATTATTAACTGGCCTGAGTCCTGTAAGTATAACAGGAAATACCACTGCTGAGGTAAGCAACCTGGTATTGGATTCTCGTAAGATTACACAAGGGGCCATGTTCTTTGCATTGAAAGGCGCAACAGCAGATGGGCACAGGTATATCGAAACAGCGATCGAACAAGGCGCTGTAGCGATTGTATGCAGCGAGCTGCCGGAAAATATAGTGGATGGTGTATGTTATCTTCAGTTTGAAGAGGTGCATGAAGTGGTAGGATTATTTGCGGCTACTTTCTACGGTAATCCATCTAATCAGATGAAAGTGATTGGCGTGACGGGTACCAATGGTAAAACAACGGTTGCTACTGTCTTATTCCAATTATTTGAACAATTGGGTGAATCCTGCGGATTGATCTCTACCGTAGAGAATAAGATCGGCGATCAGGTAATTCCTGCTACACATACTACGCCGGATGCGATCAGCCTGCAGGCGCTTTTCGCGCAGATGTTAGGCGCCGGATGTACTTATGTCTTTATGGAAGTAAGCTCCCATGCAGTACATCAGCACAGGATCGGCGGGGTAAAATTTGATGGTGGTATTTTCACCAACATCACCCACGATCATTTAGATTATCACAAAACATTTGACGAATATATAAGAGTTAAAAAACGCTTCTTCGATCATTTACCTAAAACAGCATTTGCTTTAACGAATGTAGATGATAAAAGAGGTGCCGTAATGCTGCAAAATACAAAGGCGCTGAAGCAGTCCTATGCATTGAGAGTACCTGCAGATTTTAAAGGAAAGATCCTGGAGAATAATCTTACCGGCTTACTGATGCAGATCAATAACCAGGAGGTGCACTTCCGGATGACGGGCACCTTTAATGCCTATAATCTTTTGGCGGCTTATGGAGCGGCTGTATTGTGCGGGAAGGATAGTTTAGACATACTAGTAGGCTTAAGCAATTTGCAAGGTGCTCCGGGAAGATTCGAGACGATGCAGTCGCCTGTTGAGAAGATCCTGGGTATTGTCGATTATGCGCACACCCCGGATGCATTGCAAAACGTATTGTCTACGATCAAGCAATTCGGGCAGCAGGCCAATATTATTACAGTAGTGGGCTGTGGCGGAGATCGCGATAAAACCAAACGCCCGGAAATGGCGCGCGTGGCTTGCGATCTGAGCACAACAACGATCCTGACTGCCGATAATCCACGTACCGAAAATCCGGAAGCGATTTTGGATGATATGGTGGCTGGATTAACGCCGGGGCAGTACCGGAAAATGATCCGGATCAGCGACCGGAAAGAAGCTATAAAAACAGCATGTAACCTTGCCCGCGCCAACGATGTGATCCTGGTGGCTGGTAAAGGACATGAAACGTACCAGGAAATTAATGGGGTAAAAACCCATTTTGATGATAGAGAAGTGTTGCAGGAAATGTTCAACTTACTCGAAAAATAAATAGGATGCTCTACGATTTATTTAAATACTTACGAGAGGCTTTCGGATTAAGCGGTGCCGGAGTTTTTCAGTTTATCACCTTCAGAGTGGGGGCGGCAATCATTTTGTCGCTGATCATTACTATGGTTTACGGCAAACGCCTGATCAACTTTTTGAGAAAAAAACAGATCGGTGAGACCGTACGTGAGCTGGGCCTCGAAGGACAAACCTCTAAAAAAGGTACTCCAACCATGGGTGGTATCATCATTATTGCAGGTATCGTAATTCCTACTTTACTGTTTGCAGATGTAAAAAACATCTATGTATTAATGATGCTGTTGAGTACTGTGTGGCTGGGCCTGATCGGCTTCCTGGATGACTATATTAAAGTTTTCAAGAAAAATAAAGAAGGACTTAAGGGCAGGTTTAAAGTAGTCGGGCAAGTAGGCCTGGGGATCATCATCGGTTCATTAATGTACTTCAACCAACATGTAGTAACGACTCGAGAGGTAGTAAAAGGAGAGCCGATTGTATATGATGCTACTGAAAAAGTGATTGGTAGCCCGACCTTCAGGAAAGAAGCGGACGGCCGTGTGAGAGAATATGTGAAAGTTAGATCGGCTGTGACCAGTGTGCCTTTTAATAAAAGCCACGAGATCAGTTTTGCGAAAATATCTTCCATTTTCGGGGAGAAGAATGTAGAATGGGTGACACCGCTTATTTATATAGCCTTTGTGATTTTTATCATCACGGCAGTAAGCAATGGGGCTAACCTCACCGATGGACTGGACGGGCTGGCAACCGGGGTATCAGCAATAGCCGGTATCTGCCTGGGCTTATTCGCTTACGTTTCCGGTAACTACATTTTCGCCGAATACCTGAACATCATGCATATCCCTAACCTGGGTGAACTCTCAGTGTTTATGGGTGCCTTCGTAGGGGCTTGTATCGGATTCCTTTGGTACAATACCTTTCCGGCGCAGGTATTCATGGGAGATACAGGAAGCCTGGCATTGGGTGGTATTATTGCCTGTATGGCCATCATCGTTCGTAAAGAATTACTGATTCCTATATTCTGCGGTATTTTCTTAGTAGAAAACCTGTCCGTAATTGCGCAGACTTTTTACTTCAAATACCAGAAGAAGAGACGTGGCCTGGAATATGCGCAAACGCATCGTTTGTTGAAAATGGCACCCTTGCACCATCACTATCAAAAGGTAGGCTACCATGAAACGAAGATCGTAACCCGCTTCTGGATCGTAGGGATCATCCTGGCAGTATTAAGTGTTGTATCCATGAAATTACAATAATCTATATGAAGCAAGTAGTGATTTTAGGAGCCGGGGAAAGTGGTAATGGAGCAGCCTTATTAGCGCAAAAGCAGGGCTACGGGGTTTGGGTGTCAGACTTTGGAACGATCAAAGAAGGCTATAAAAATGAATTGAAGCAATGGGGTATTGCTTTTGAAGAAGGCGGCCATGATATGGATAAAGTATTAAGCGCCGATATCATTATCAAAAGCCCGGGTATACCGGAAAAAGCACCTGTTATAAAAACAATAAGGGAAAAAGGGATCGAACTGATCAGTGAAATAGAGTGGGGATTCAGGTATAAAGGGGATAGTAAGATCATAGCGATCACAGGAAGCAACGGTAAAAGTACCACAACCAGCCTGACCTATCATATTTTGAAAGAGAGCGGATTGGATGTGGCAATGGTAGGTAATATCGGTTACAGCTTTGCCCGCCAGGTAGCAGAAGATCCGAAACCCTGGTATGTAGCAGAGATCAGCAGTTTCCAGCTGGATGATATCGTCACCTTCAAACCCGATATCGCGATGATCTTAAATATTACACCGGATCACCTGGACCGCTATAATTACGAGTTTGACAACTATGTGGCGGCTAAATTCAGGATCACGGAAAACCAGGACAAAGAAGATATCGTTATCCTCAACCGGGACGACGAAGCAAGCAGAAAATATTTAGAACAAAATACTATTAACCCAAGGATAATTTATATTACTATGAGCGACGCGCACAACAATTCAGGCGATGGCGGATATATGCAAAATGAAGATATGCACATTAAATGGGAGGGCGATGATATGAAAGTTTCTATCCACGACATGACTTTAGATGGTAAACACAATCAGTTCAACTCAATGGCAGCAGGTATTTCAGCAAGAGCAGCAGGTATTCGTAAAGAAAAGATCAGGGACTGCTTTGAAACCTTTGAAGGACTGGAGCACCGCCTGGAGTTTGTGGCGACGGTTCGCGGCGTAGACTTTATCAACGATAGTAAAGGGACCAACCTGAACTCCGTATGGTTCGCACTGGAAAGCATGCAGAAATCTGTGGTATTGATTTTAGGCGGACAGGACAAAGGAAATGATTACAACGAGATCATGGAACTGGTAGAAGATAAAGTAAAAGCGATTGTATGTATGGGATTGGATAATACCAAAATCCATGCAGCTTTCGAGGGCAAAGTAGCCCATATCGCGGATACACAAAGTGCTGCTGAAGCAGTGAATGCTGCTTATGCGTTTGCCGATAAAGGAGATGTGGTATTGTTGTCTCCGGGCTGTGCAAGCTTTGATTTATTTAAGAATTATGAAGACAGGGGCCGCCAGTTTAAGGACGCGGTGAAAAGCCTGTAATTCAAATAGAATTAGTGTAAAAGATGAAGAAAATACTTGATAATGTTAAAGGCGACAAAGTAATCTGGTCGGTGATAGTCATCCTGTCATTGTTCAGTCTTTTGTTGATATACAGTACTACAGATCGCCTGGCGCTGCAGTACAACTCTTCGACGTTTAAGTATATGGTGTCCCAGGCCTTTTACTTATGCCTGGGCTTGCTGGTGATTTATATTTTCCACCGGATGAAGTACACGACATTTATGAAATGGTCGGTGTACCTCTACCTGGCCAGTATACCATTGTTGATTTACACCTTATTTTTTGGTACCGAGTTAAACAGTGGTTCGCGCTGGATTGCCATTCCTTTTGTAGGGCTGACCATTCAGACATCAGATCTGGCCAAGCTGGCGATCTTTACTTTCCTGGCACGGCAGTTAAGCCTCAAGCAGAAAATTGTAAATGATTTCTGGAAAGGGTTTTTCTTCCCGATCCTGATGCCGGTACTGATTATCTGTGGGCTGATCGCACCTGCGAATCTTTCTACAGCACTGCTTTTAGGGGTTACCTGTTGTATCCTTTTCTTTATCGGAAGGGTGCCCATCAAGTATATTCTGCTGCTGGCGGTAGCCGGTATTTTGATGATGCTGACCATTTTCGGAGTGAGTAAGCTGACGGGTAAAGGCCGGGGTGCTACCTGGGAAAAACGTGTGGCGGTCTTCTTTGATAATACAAAAGCAGATGCGGATGATACCTACCAGACGGACCAGGCAAATATCGCCGTAGCAAATGGCGGCCTGACTGGAAGAGGGCCAGGAAACAGCTATGCCAAAAACTATTTGCCGCACCCTTATTCAGACTTTGTATTCGCCATAGTCATTGAAGAGTACGGGTTGCTGGGTGCATCATTGGTTATATTCTGTTATTTATTACTGCTTTGGCGCAGTATCAATATATTCAGGCGATGCCCTTATGCCTTCGGGGCTTTCCTTTCATTAGGATTGAGCTTTACCCTGGTATTTCAGGCATTCATCAATATGGCGGTTGCCGTGCACCTGGTGCCGGTGACCGGGCAAACCTTACCTTTTATTAGTAAAGGAGGTTCTTCCATTGTATTTACGGCGGTTGCCATTGGTATTATCCTGAGTGTGAGCCGCTATGTAGATGCTATGGAGGGCAAACAACAATTAGTAAAACAAGTTCAAAAAGAGCAGGAAGAAGCGCTTGCCAACGAAGCATAATTATGAAAATAATCATCGCAGGAGGAGGAACAGGGGGACATATTTTCCCGGCAGTAGCCATCGCAAATGCGGTGCAGCGTTTGTATGCAGGTACCGAAGTTTTATTTATCGGAGCTTTAGGTAAAATGGAAATGGAGAAAGTGCCCCAGGCCGGCTACAAAATCATTGGCCTGGACATTGCCGGTTTTAACCGCAGCAATTGGTTGAAAAACCTTTCCCTGCCTTTTAAAGTTTGGAAAAGTAAAAAGAAAGCAAAAGAAATCATCCGCGAGTTCCAACCGGATGTGGTGATCGGTGTGGGTGGATTTGCCAGCTATCCTATGCTCAGTGCGGCACAGGACCTGGGTATTCCTACTTTAATCCAGGAGCAAAATTCTTTTGCCGGAAAAAGTAATAAAAGATTAGGGGCAAAAGCAAAAGCAATTTGTGTCGCCTATGATAATATGAAGCAGTTCTTTCCTGAGCAGGCGATCATACAGACTGGTAACCCTGTGAGAGCAGTGATTGCCCGTTCTGATGTGAGCAAAACACAGGGGCTTGAAGCCTTTGGCATCAACAGCGAAAAGCAAACCCTGCTGATCGTGGGAGGTAGCCTCGGTGCAAAAGCGATTAATGAAGCAATCGCTGCAGAACTGCAAACATTAGTGGATGCCGGTTTGCAGATCATCTGGCAAACAGGGGAGCCTTTTTACCAGGAAGCGGTAAAAGCTGCGGCCCCTTATGCACCAAATATAAAGGTGCATGCATTTATAAAAAATATGGAAGCAGCTTATGCCGCGGCAGATATAGTAATCTCCAGGGCGGGTGCGCTTGCAATTGCAGAATTATGTATCGTAGCCAAGCCGGTTATTTTCGTGCCCTATCCATTTGCAGCTGAAGATCATCAGACCAGCAATGCAATGTCCCTGGTCAATAAAGATGCCGCATGGATGGTGAAAAATGATCATGCAGCAAAAGAGCTGGTACCTAAATTACTGGAATTGATGAACGAATCCGGAACGCAGGCCCTGATGCATAATAACCTGAATAAACTGGCGGTGAATGATGCGGATGAACGTATTGCCCGGATCGTAAAAAGTATTGCTAAAAGCTAAAAACCAGGAAAGATGAATATTGACAATATAAAAAAAATATACTTTGTAGGCATCGGCGGTATCGGGATGAGCGCTTTGGCCCGCTTTTTCAAACAGCGTAATGCTGTGGTAGACGGCTATGATAAAACCCGTACAGAACTGACTGATGCATTAGTAGGAGAAGAGATCGGTGTGACTTTTACAGACGATGAAACTGCTTTGGATAAAGAAGTGGATGTGGTGATTTATACCCCGGCTATCCCCGAAGATAATAAAATCCTTAAGTGGTACCGGGACAATAATTACCCCGTGTTTAAACGTTCAGATGCCTTACAATGGATCACAGAAGCGATGTTTTCGGTGACTGTGGCGGGTACGCATGGTAAAACCACTACCAGTACGATGATCGCGCATATATTAAGGCATTCAGGATATGGGTGTAATGCTTTTTTAGGCGGTATCTCTGTAAACTATAATACCAATTACTGGCATGCGGAGAATGAAAATAATGTTGCCGTAATTGAAGCCGATGAATATGACCGTAGCTTTTTGAAACTGTACCCGGATGTGGCTGTACTGACTGCTATGGACCCGGATCATTTAGATATCTATGGTACCGCGGAAGCCGTGCAGGAAGCTTATATTGCCTATACGCATAACATCAAACCGGGTGGTGTACTGATCCGGAAGCATGGCTTGAAGCAAGGCGCTTTATTACAGGGCGATCATAAAATGACCTATAGCCTGCAAAGCGCCGGTGCAGATATCTATGCTGATCATATCCAGATGAAGCAGGGAACCTACCAGTTTGATGTAATGGGCAAAGGAGTCTTCATGCAAGGGGTTCACCTGAATGTAGGGGGAATGCACAATGTAGAGAACTGTATCGCAGCTATTGCAGTTGCAAGGCAATTACAAATTCCTGATGCGGATATTAAAGATGCGGTAGCTGCTTTTCAGGGAGTGAAGCGTCGCTTTGAATATGTAGTAAAAAACGATCATTTAGTCTATATCGATGACTATGCACATCACCCGGAAGAGTTGCAGGCACTGATCAAAAGTGCTAAGACCCTGTTCCCTAAAAAACGTGTGGTGATTGCCTTCCAGCCGCACCTGTATTCCCGTACGCGTGATTTTGCTACAGAGTTTGCACAGGTACTGGATATGGCTGATGAGGTAATCTTACTCGACATCTACCCGGCACGTGAACTGCCGATCGAGGGAGTGACGAGCGAAATGATCAAAAATAAAATGGGAAACCCGAATGTGACCATTTTGACTAAAGACGGGCTTTTGGCTTATGCAGCCGGAGCACCGCTGGAAGTATTTATCACCGCCGGTGCCGGAGATATAGATAAGTTAGTAGCACCATTAAAGGAAATTATTGAAAAGCGATAAGGTTGACGAAAGGAACAAATGGAAAATCAAAGTAAAATATCACCCCGGAAAGTAAAGCGTTTTGCTGTCGTTTCGCTTGTGCTGATCATCTTTTCAGCCATCCTGATCGCGGCAAACCGTAAGCAGTCCGATAAGCCGATCGCGGGGACTAAAGTTACTTTGAAACACCAGGACAGGGAAGAGAATTTTTTGAAGACAAAAGATGTAGAGGATCTGATCAGCCAGCAAGGTATTAAGGTAGACAACCAGACTATAGCTTCTATTAATGTAGATGAAATAGAAAAAATTGTACAATCTAATCCCTGGATCAAAGAGGCACAGGTATTTGTAGATAATAAAGGAACGCTGAACATTGAAGTGGCACAGCGTTTGCCGGTAGCAAGAATTTTTGCCAGTGACGGCACGAGTTTCTATATTGATACCGCAGGTTTTGAAATGCCTTTAAGTCAAAATTATGCCTACTCTGTACCAGTCTTTACCAACTATGTGAAACAGGCAAATGACAGTATTAATGAGCATAATAAAAGGAGCATGGTCTACCTGAGCAGTATCATTAAAGACGACTCTTTTTGGAATGCGCAGATTACCCAGGTGGATATGGAAGGATTGAACAACTTCAATTTTTACACTACGCTGGGCCGGCAGAAGATAAAGTTCGGAGATACCAGCGCAGCACTTGCAAAGCTGGACAATCTGATGGCTTTTTATAAAGACGTTTCGAATAAGATCGGATGGGATCGCTATAATGTGCTGGATGTAAGATTTAAAGGACAGGTATTGGCTACGCCATCTATTGGCTGGATGCCGCCAAAAGATACGATAACTGAAGGGACAGTACCCAAACCGGCTCCTGTACCGGCGGTTACTCAAAATGTAGTAGCAGCAAACCCGAAACCGGCTAAACCAAAAGAAAATGCAGTGGTGGCCAGGAAACCGGAACCGGCAAAAAAAGTGGTTGCTAAAGCAGACACGAAGAAGAAAGAAGAACCGAAAAAAGCAGCAGCGAAGCCGGTAGCCAAAACAAAACCTGCAGAGCCGGCCAAAGCCAAGACCGCAGCAGCTAAAAAAGCGGAAGCCGATAAAAACAAAAAAGACAAAAAAAAATAGAAATACTTTCAACCTAGTAAAACAGCGCGATATGAATACAAATGAAAGCCCGATTATTGTAGGTCTGGACATCGGTACCACAAAGGTAGTAGCGATAGCAGCCCGGAAAAATGAATTCGGCAAGATCGAAGTCGTAGGCTTTGGTAAAGCAGAATCTCATGGTGTGAGTCATGGGGTGGTACAAAACCTGGAGCAGTGTATCAACTCCATCCATAAGGCCATCCGTGACCTGAAGGAGAATAACCCTAACCTGGAAATACATAATGTATATGTAGGCATTGCCGGCCAGCATATCAAAAGCATTCCTTCCCGTGGCGACAGGGTACGTACCAATGCCGAGAACATTATCACTAAAGAAGAAATTCAATTGCTGATCAATGACCAGAGCAAAACCCATATCCCTGCAGGAGACCAGATCATTGATATTATTCCTACAGAGTTCTCCGTAGATAATCATAACAATGTTCCGGCCCGCGAAGTGATTGGTATGAACGGTACCAAATTCGGTGCTAACTTCCATATCATCACCGGGGACCGCACTGCGATCCGCAACATAGAGCGCTGTGTGGCTGATGCAAGGCTGAAAACAATGGATATCGTATTACAACCCCTGGCTTCTGCCTCTGCGGTATTGGGAGATGATGACCTGGAAGCCGGTGTGGCCATCGTGGATATCGGTGGTGGTACCACGGATATGGCGGTATTCGTAGATGGTATTTTACAGCATACTGCGGTGATCCCGTTTGCGGGTACCAATATTACCAATGATATTAAAACCGGTTTGGGCGTATTAAAAGCACAGGCCGAGCAGTTGAAAGTACAGTTTGGCTCTGCAATCGCGGCGGAGGCTAACAGTAATCAATATATTGCTATCCCGGGCCTGAAAGGGTTACCTTCCCGTAACCTGTCGACCAAAACCTTGTCTAATATCATACAGGCAAGAATGGAAGAGATCCTGGAATATGTAGTGTATCACCTGAAGCAGCATGACCTGGATAAGAAACTGCATGGTGGAATTATCTTAACGGGTGGTGGTAGTAGCCTGATAAATCTTAAGCAATTAACCGAGTTCAAAACCGGGTTAAATACGCGTATAGGCTTGCCCATTGAGCATCTGGCCGGTGGTTATGATGAAGTGTTGGCCAATCCAATGTATTCTACCTGTATTGGTTTGATCTTAAAAGGCTTCCTGGATATAGAGAAGAGCAATATGAGTTACCAGGTAAATAGTGTAGGTACAGAATTGCCTGCGCAGCAACCTGCAGCTCCGGAAACTAAAACTACGCAGGATACAGAAGCCCTACAGGCTGCCGTAGTAACGCAAAATGTCAAAGCACCTGCACAGGATTTGTTTGATGAAGAAGAATTCCTGAAGGAAGAAGAAACAGAGCGTGTGCCGAGAATTGATATTTCAAAGCGTATAGCCTCTATATTCGGAACTGTTAAAAGTAGTATTAAAGAGCTTTTTACAGACAAAGAAGATGAGACTTTAAATTAATTTTGGCCCCGGCCCAGATAGAACTTTACTAACCCAAAACAAAACTTAATTGTATGATACATTTTGAAATTCCTAAAAATCAATCTTCTATTATCAAAGTGATTGGTGTAGGAGGTGGCGGTGGAAACGCAGTAAATTCAATGTACAATCTCGGCATTGAAGGAGTAGACTTTATTGTCTGCAATACCGACTCTCAGGCATTAGCGCAAAGCCCGATCCCTAACAAGATCCAGTTAGGCCCCCATTTAACACAAGGACTGGGTGCCGGAGCAAATCCTGAAATCGGCAAACAGGCTGGTGAAGAATCTATTGATGAGATCTCTAAAATATTAAGTGTAAATACTAAAATGGCCTTTATCACTGCGGGTATGGGCGGCGGTACGGGTACCGGTGGTGCTCCCGTTATCGCTAAGACCTGTAAAGAGTTGGGTGTACTTACCGTAGGTATTGTAACCACGCCGTTCTCTTATGAAGGCCGCAAGCGGATGAACCAGGCGCAAAGTGGGATCGCTGCCATGCGGGAGCATGTGGATACCATCCTGATCATTTCGAACGATAAATTACGCCAGCAATTCGGTAACCTGCCGTTTACACAGGCATTTGCCAAAGCGGATAATATTTTAGCTACGGCGGCAAAATGTATCACGGACCTGATTACTGTTGATGGTCGTGTAAACCTCGACTTTAATGACGTACAGACCGTAATGAAAAACGGTGGTGTCGCCATCCTGGGTAGCGCTATGGCAAACGGCGAAAACCGTGCATACACTGCGGTTACCGAAGCCCTGAACTCTCCTTTGCTGAATGATGATGACATCAGTGGTGCAAAATGGATCCTGTTGAACGTAACCTCGGCACAAGGTGCGCATGAGCATACTTTGGACGAACTGGATATCATCCAGGGTTATGTACAGGATCAGGCCGGCAATAACTGTGATATCATCTTGGGTATGGGCCACGATCCTGCCCTGGGTGAAGATATCGCGGTTACGATCATCGCTACCGGCTTCCAGCAAAACGAAGTGAAGAACCAAATGGAGGTGAAGCAGCAGGCACAGGTAGCTGCTCCGCAGCCGAATGTGGTAGAATTAAAACCAACCGCTCCGGTAACAACGCCGGTAGCTCCCGTACAGGAAGCTCCGGTTGTGCCCGAACCACCAAAAGTGGACCCGATGGCGCCAAGATTGATCACACCGGAACCGGTGCAGCAACCTCAAGCTACAGTTGTACCGAATAATACTTTTGAACTGGAATTGCCAAGTGCTCCGGTAGCACCGCAAACCCCGGAAATTAAAGATGATTTGGTAAACAGGATACCGGAACCGGTAACCGTATACCAGGCGCCACAACAAAATGTACCACAACAGCAGCCGGTGGTTAATCACACCCCTGCAGATGGTGCAGTACGTATCGGGGAAAGAGTTTTATCTCCGCATGAGATAGAAGAACGGGAGCGTTTTGAAGAGCAAAAACGCATTTTAGAAGAGCGCGCAGAGCGTTTACGTAAAATGAGCTTTAATTTCCACGGCAATAATGCAGAAGAAATTGAGAACGTTCCGGCTTACATGCGCAGAAGTAATAATGCAGAAGAGCAAATCGATGAGTCTTCCAAACCATTCCTTTCTTCCTACAAAGTAGATGAAGGGGCAAACGGTAAAGGTAATATCAGTACCATCAATACTTTCTTAGACGGTAAAAAACCGGATTAATCTTATCTTAAATACTTAGGAGAGCGGAGTGTCATACACTCCGCTTTTTTATTTTTAAGACTTAATCAACATATCTTTTTGCTAATTACTCGTTAACAATAGAGGATAGGGTAAGTTACTATTAAACTTTTTTCACCTTAATACGTCTATGTATAAAAGCAAAAAATTAAAGACCTTTTAAATTTTAATAAAGATGAGAAACCTAAGCAACATATTCAGAAGTTTGGCAATGGCTACAGGAGTTACATTAGTAACGTTGGCAGGTTTCGGTACCCAGAAAGCACAGGCACAATATAATGACGATGGCTATTCCAATCAGGGATATAATAATCAGGGATATAATAACCAGGGCTATGATAATAATTATGACAACGGTTATGGCTATGATGATGGCGGGTACGACTACAATTATAACAGTAATGACTATACAGCCTTCTATAATGACCTGGCCCCTCACGGGCAGTGGTTCCGTGACCCGAGATATGGAATGGTTTGGGTACCGAGAGTAGGTGCCGGATTTGTTCCTTACCAGACTAACGGTAATTGGGCTATGACCCAATACGGTAATACCTGGATGAGTGATTACAGTTGGGGTTGGGCACCCTTCCACTACGGTCGCTGGACTTTTGACCAGATGTATGGCTGGATATGGTTACCCGGCAGAACCTGGGGACCGGCATGGGTGTCCTGGCGCCAGGGTGGCGGATACTACGGATGGGCGCCTTTAGGTCCCGGGATGAGTATCAACATGTCCTTCGGTTACAACCAGGGCTTCAACTGCTGGACTTTCGTACCTATGGGTAATATTTATCATACCGGAGGGTATAACAGGTATATGAGGAATGTTAATATATACAATGTATACAACCGCACTACAGTAATTAACAACTATAATAGACAAGGTGGTCGTAACTATGTGCTTGGACCAAGCAGGGGAGATGTAGAGGGATCCGTTCGCCGTCCGGTGACCGTATACAATCTTTCTGATCGTAGTACAAGAGGTGCGGCTAGTGTGAGAGGTAATAATATTAGCATCTATCGCCCGGATGTGGCCCAGGCATCCCGCAGTTCCCGTAATGTGGACGTAAGAAATGTAAGATCAATTGATGTAAGTAGCAGAAGCAATAATAATAGCGGAAGCAGAAATACCAGGGATCAGCAGCAGAACAATGGTCGTGGGACGAGGAATAATGAAGGGTTAAGACCTGGAAGTAATACCAATACGAGAGGAGGCAGAGACGTGGTAAGCCCGCAAAGAAATATAGATTCCCGCCCGGATAGCAGACAATTAAATACAGCTCCGGATCGTGGTGTTGCTCCGTCAAGATCGGTTGCCCCTGCTGCGCCATCGAGAACAATAAGTCCTGTACGGGACAATAATACCAGGCAGAATATGACTCCAGGTAATAATATGCCCCAAAGAAATATGTCTCCTGCACCGGCAAGACAAATGAATCCAGCTCCGGAAAGAAGACAAAATCCGGCTCCTGCAGCACCGGTACCTGCTCCTACACGGAATATGGCTCCGGCCCCTTCCAGGACAATGAGCCCGGCTCCGGAAACCAGAAGACAAAGTGCCCCTGCCCGCGAGATGGCCGCTCCCCGCAGCACTGCTCCGGCAGTACAACGCAGCAGTAGCACCCCGGCCCCAAGGATGGAAAACAGGGGCAGCGCTCCGGCAAGATCCAATGATGGCGGCGGACGCCCGATGGGTGGAGGAAGAAGATAGTTGAAGCGTGTGAAATATGGAAAAATGAAAATGGGACAAACTAAAAATTTGTCCCATTTCTTTTAACAAATCACTATGAATTATACTTGGAAAGTTATATCTTTATCGACCAGATAAACCCATTACTACGGATTAATTAAATCGATAAATCAGCTTAAGTATTTGTAAACCAATTGCTTTTCGCTGTTTTTATTTTATAGCGAAATGGCGGGTACAAATAATAATTCCAATAGGAGAGTTGGATAAAAGCACGTTTTCAATTTTTTTTAGAAAAAATTAGCAAACACTTTGCATTTCTAAAAAGATTGTTCTATTATTGTATCGCTTTTCGATTTTTTTATTTCGAAACAAAAAAAATAAACAACATTAATAACAGATGAAAAGAGCACTATTAGGTTTTAGTTTGCTAGGTGTAGGTTTCGCTACAGTATTGACATCATGTTCTTCTAATAAAGGAAGAGGTACTTCAAGTAAAACAGGTTGGAATTATAACGATTCCAGGCTTGGAGGTTTTACAGCAGCGCAAAACTATAAGGGCATGCAAACGGGTCCTGGTTTGGTTTTTGTCGAAGGTGGTACTTTTGTGATGGGCCAGACCGATGAGGATTTATATTACCAAAATAACAATACGCCTCGTCGTGTTACCGTGTCTTCTTTCTATATGGATGAGACTGAAATTGCGAATGTTCACTACCGTGAGTTCATATATTGGTTAAACAGGGCATATGGTGCGGATTACCCTAACGTGGTAGATGCTGCTAAACCTGATGAAAGTGTTTGGCGTTCCGCTTTGTCTTACAACGAGCCGTATGTTAAATATTATTTCAACCATGCTTCTTACGACCAGTATCCTGTAGTAGGGGTAAGCTGGCAACAGGCGAGCGATTACGCTCACTGGCGTTCTGACCGGGTGAATGAAATGATCCTGATCAAACGTGGCCTTTTAAAGAAAAATCCTAACCAGGTTAATGAAGATGTGTTCACTACACAGACTTATATTAACGGACAATATTTAGGTACTGCCGGTAAGCCAATGAGAGATCTGGATCCGAATGGTTCTAAAACGCGTCAGACTAATTATGCTGATGGTATGTTGTTGCCTAATTATCGTCTGCCAACAGAAGCAGAATGGGAATATGCAGCGATCGGAACGATTGGTAATAACCCGAATCCACGCACTAAGCGTAGCCGTGGTGAAGAAGCGGTTACCAAACGTCAGGCTTATACCTGGGGTGATATCCGTTCTGTAAGATCACAACAGAAAAACGCTCAAAAAGGAGAAATCCTGGCTAACTTCAAACGTAAATCTGGTGACATGATGGGTGTAGCCGGTGGTTTGAACGATAATGCAGATGGCCCGGCTCCGGTACACACTTATTTACCGAATGCTTATGGTTTATATAACATGGCAGGTAACGTAAACGAATGGTGTCTGGATACTTACCGCCCAACTGCTACACAAGATTTCAATGGTCACAACCCAATTGTTGGTGGACCTGAATTCAAGAAAAGAGTATTGGAAGATGACTATACGGTTGCTGAAAAAGATAGCTTAGGTCACGAAATCTGGGTTGATATTGACTCTACTGACCTGGAAGGTAAATATGCAAGAGATTATAAAAAATCTGATAACAGAGATTACCTGGAAGAAAACGGTAAATACCGTTTCGATTATGGTAAACAAAGCCTGGTAAACAACCAAAGCCGCGTAATCAAAGGTGGTTCATGGGATGATAACGCTTACTGGTTAAGCCCTGGTACACGTCGTTTCCAACAGGCTAATCAACCAAGCTCTACTACAGGTTTCCGTTGCGTTATGGATCGCCTGGGAAGTACTATACTGGATACACAAGCCGGTAACCAATTTAAAGCAAGCAAACAACGTAGATAATACTTGTTGAAAATACAAAAGAAAAGACCACCATTCCGGTGGTCTTTTTTTATGCTTTTATGGCTCGTGTCAATGTAGAAGCAGTAAACGTGTTTGTTAATACTAATTTCAGAGATCGGCTAAAGGGTTTATAACAAGCCGGTCTACACAGGTATTAAAACCGGTTTCCGCGCAGCAAAAGATCATAGCGGCAATATCTTCTGCCGGCATTAGTTTTGCTTCCGGTACGCCAGATCCTTCCCAGCTGGCACTCATTGTAGGCCCGGGGCATACTGCGGTCACCTTTACCTTATAAGGCTTCAGCGCGGCCCTGAAATTATCAGACATACCCAGCATCGCATATTTACTGATACTGTAGCTACTGCCGCCGGCATAAGCCTGGAGGCTGGCAAGCGAACAAATATTAATAATATGGCCGGAAGCCCGCTCTGTCATGCTTTTACCGATCATTTGGCTTAGAATATAAGCGCTGTAAAGATTGGTATTAATTTGCTGTTCCAGTTGGCTAAATGTTTCTTCCAGTACTGTTCCCGGTAAAAAAACACCGGCATTATTCACCAGTACATCAATGGTTTCAAATGCAGCAAGTATACTGTGGCCAAATGCCTCAGCTGCACTGCTTACTTGCAAATCGGCCTGTAAAGCAGTGATTTTTTGCTGTGGAAACCTGGAGGTATAATCTGCCAAAAATTGGTCCAGGTCTCCTTGGTTCCGGGCACAAATACCGATGTTATAGCCTTCCTGTAAAAATTTCAATGCTATGGCCCTGCCTATTCCTTTGGTCGCCCCGGTTATGATAGCTGTTTTCCTGTTCATTAAGTTTAAAATTTTAAGAGATAGCTTATTTGACTTTAGCAGCAATTCTTTTTAAGTCTTTAGATTTGAAATTGTAGCTCATCGGGGTATAGGCTGTGTATAAAAGTTTTCCGGTCGCCCCATCAAATATACTGACAAATTTATCGCTACTGCTTTTGATATAAGACAGGTAGGCGTAAGGTTTATTTTGTGCGGCAGCCACACTTTCTATTTTATGCGCCGCTAAGTATTTATTGCCAAAGGTATAAGCAGCATTATCCTCCCCCTCTTCACTGTCCGTTTCTTTTTCAGCCCCGGTAAACATATTGAATTTTGTAGTTACATAGTCCGGGATGTACAGCGTCTGATCACGTAAGGCTTTGAGCCCATCTTTGTCCGTATATTCATCAAACATGGACCTCAGGGTTCCGGTTGTCAGACCATCGTTGATTACTTTTAAATAGCCGCTGAGTATCAGTGGCGTCCAGTTGGGCATAGTAGCTTCCTGGTATAAATAAGGGGTCACTTTTTCGCCGAAGCTTTTATTATTTAATGAAGCATATCTGAGGACAGTGATCATTGATTTACTATCCAGGTGCAACATTATTTTGCCCAATAAGTTTTGTTCTGTCTTCCCCTTTTTATTAGTCGAAAGCATAAACAGGTCATAGGACAGGTGTGGGTGATAATTTACTATCGCACCCTGCTTCTGGCGTACGGTCACAAAACCACCAAAAAAGAAGAAGCTGGACTTGGCTTTATTAAGATTGTCCATTTCCTCCGGTTTAATGATTTTAAAGGGCGTTATCGTCCATACTTTGGCAATGGCCTGCTCAAATTCAGCCTGCTGTTCATAGTCCCTTTCTTGTAAAACAAAGTAGGTTGTAGACTGTTTGAATTTGTCCATCTCCTCAGCACTTATTTTTCCCGGCCCCTTACTTAAGGTGGCTGATCCTACCTGGACTTGGGCAGTAGCCTGCATGTTACCTAAGCAAGTGCAGCCCAGGCTAGTGCTGATTAATAATGATTTTAAAAACGGGTTCATGTTTTAATGCGTTAAGGTTAATGAGGTTATTTCCCGGGGGGATTTTTACGGCACAAGATACATATTTTTCCCCACCGGTTTTCAGGCTTTCCCCTCTTGCCCGCGGCCTTGCAACAAAATAATTTTGTATAAAATATTACGAACAGATATTCCGGGAGTAAGCCGAAAATCCTAAATATAAAGAGTAGGCTAATCTAATAAATACCTAAGAAAATGTTGCAACTTACAGACAAAGAACTAAAAGTTCATTTAGAGCACAGGAGTAATACCCCGAGGCTATTGGCCACCAATCAAAATTATTTCGGGACACTGGAGCAAAGCAAACTTAAAGCAGTATTCCCTTTAAAATACAATACCGCCTTCGAAGGATTAAGTTGTATCGGTTATCATCCTAAAATGGAAGAGCTGACCGCTACCATCCAGATCTACCGGAGCAGTGGCTATGGTGGCGGCCTTTGTGCTAAAGGAAGTATGGAGTATGTCCGCTTCTTCCTTGATTACCAGGATGGCGCTTCCTGGCAGGATATGGGCATGGTAGCGGTGAATGTACATGATATCCCGGATTCAAAAGATTGCTCGGGTAAGCTTGAAAAGCCGGTAGCTTATGTCGTGCGTTTGAAGATCGATCCGAAAAACATGATCTGTTCCCGGCCTAATTTACCAAAATTAAGAGCGGTATTGTCCTGGAATGTTCCCTTACAGCCTGATCGGCCCTTTCAAACAGTAGCCTGGGGGGATGCTAAAGAAACACAGATACAGATCGCACCGCTGATCTTATTAGCGCCGACTTTCCCGATTGAAAAAATAGGTAATATTTTAACGGCTGCGATAGAAAATCCTGGCATTAGCCTGAATGTGCTTGCCGGTACCCTCCCGGGTTCGGGGGCTAAGCTAAAAGAGCTTAAAGAAGCCATTGTAGCGCCAAAAGTAGAATTGGCAGAGTTAGTGCAACTCTACGAAGGAGAAAAAGTAAAAATAGAGCCGGAGCGCATGGGTGTAAAGATCCTGCACGAAACAGTTTATGCGGCTAATGAGCAATTAAGTCTCCAGAGCCAGCATATATTCACCGCGGCAAAACTAAACTGGGCGGATAGCCTGAAGAAATTCCTGTCCCTTAAAGGGAATACCAGCTATGAAGAACTGCATTGTGTAGGCCTGGATTATCATAGAGAAGCTTTGGTAGCAACCCTTAAGGTCAAAAAGCCCAATGGTTATTCCGGCAATCTCTGTAGTCGGGGAAGTAAGGAATATGTCGGTTTTTGGATACAGACTGAAGAAGAATGTACCTGGAAATACATCGGCACTTCCTTTGTAAGCGTGCACGATGTCAGCAATGCAGGTGATGGCCTGAGTTATTCCGTTATACTGCCTTATGACTTTTCCGGACTAAAGAATGAATGTAGCAAACCGGTAGTGATCAAAATCAGGGCAGTACTTTCCTGGAACGTGCCCCCTTCCACAAAAGACCATACCGTGATCCCTTACTGGGGTAATATCGTGGAGAGCTATATACAAATCGCACCAGGCAAAAAATGGGATGGCAAAAGCCCGGTAATGATCACCCTGGGTGGCGTAGCCGTGGATAACATTAACCCGGTAAGCGGGCTTACCAAACCGGGCGCTAAGCTTGAGTTCAACCAGGCTGCCGTATATGACAACAGTCCTTTCGGCGGTACCATAGTCATGCAGGGCTTATCCCATCCTTTGGCAGGGATGAAGTACCGGGTTAAAATCAAGAATATGATTACGGCCCTTGAGTATTACCTGAATAGTCCTTTGCAGCTTATAGGGTATGATACCAGTACGAACCAGATCACGCATCCAGTTGTCTACCCGGACATGAATGGCTATTACATGTACCAGTCTTATCTGAATAATATAAGCAGTGTGCTGGCCAGGTTTAACCCCGGCACAAACGATCTGTTGGAAATAAGCATAGAGCATGACAACCTGTCGATGGTAACCCAGCGGATACAAATGGACAATGAAGTTCCTGTAATAGCGCTTAAAACGAATAAAGGCGGTTGTGGCGGCTACGCTAATGGCGATACCATAACAGGGACTTTCACGGTAAGTGATACTTATTTATTAAACTATAGCCTGAGCAGTACTTTGGCAGCTAATGTTTATTCCGGCACGACAAATGTGATCAACGGGACCTTTGCATTTAATACAGCAGGCTCTGCAAGTCCCTGTGGCAGTATTAACCTGTATGCCGTGCAAAAGACGATTATGGACAGCGCAGTAGCGGGCTCTTCAAGATATGCCTCAGAGGTGGTATGCCTGAAGTAAAGCGCTTAAAAAATAAAGTGGCAAGTTGGAACAAAAAAGCCCTGCATAATATTGTGCAGGGCTTTTATAATTATACCGGTGAGGTATGGTGTTTACTTATTAATGATGATTTTCTGTACCGTATGGCTGTTGCCACTCTGTAAGCGTAACATATATACTCCGGATGCAATCCCCTGAACGGCCACTTTGTGTTGTGATTGGCCACCATAACATTCAAAAGCATCTTTCAGTACGGTCTGGCCCAAAGAGTTGCTCAATTCCATTTGTACCTTACCGGTAAAGCCAGATGCGCTTACCGTGAAATGACCATTGTTCGGGTTAGGGTATACCTGTACATATTTGCCCAGGTCCTTATCCTTTAGCTCAAGCGCCCAGCCTACTGTAAATGTATAGAAGATCTGCGCGCCAAAGTCTGATTGGAAGTTTTTAAGCACCTGGCCATCATTTGCATTTAAAATAGCGAAACTGCCGCTGCCCTGGTTAGGACTGGCCCACCATTGCAGACCATCGCCGACACCGCCAGCACCGTTATCATCCAAAGTAAGGGTATAACAGTTAAAAGGCAGGGCAAGGGTATCATTGTAAGTCGTATTGGCTGTGAGACCAGATTTGGCAAGAATCACATCGCCCGCCATATTGCGGACCGTCAGGGTATTTTCCTGTGGTCTGCTGTTCGTTCTGAATCTCAAAACCACCTTTTGTGTAGGTAATACATCAGGTAGGTTATATCGGGAAATACCGGTATCATTCCCGCTGTATTCATCTGTGGTGTTATTAGCCTGGGCTATCCATGCCAGGAAACGGTTTGTATTATCTCCAACCCAGAAGGACGTCGTATTGACCGGTAGGTCTACTATTGCAGTGTCCAGGAATTTCAGGTCACCGCTCCAGTTGAAGCTTTCCTCTTGTCCGCCGGCTACTTTATATTTGATGACCGCGCTGGTAAGGTTATTTTTTCCGGCATTGCGAAGCACTACCTGCGGGTTGACACAGATCGGGTTCATACGGGATAATACAAAATCATCACTCGGCTTGCGTACCGTATAGATCTCTGCATCATTATTACGGCCCGGCGTTTTGTACTCGATCAGCTGCAGGCCTACACGATAATTACCATTGTAAGTATTCTCATTACCGGCCGGAGCAGGGGCGATCTGGTAATCCAGGTTGATCTGCCCGTTATTGATGTATTGAGATACATTCATGTCATGCGATTCGATAATATCACCCGGGCACCAGCCTTCGCGGCGATATACCCAGGTACCACCCTGCGGGAAGATAGGGTTAACGGAACAATCGGTACGCTCAATACGGAATGTTTTGATGGTCTGTCCGCCCGATTTATAATAGTGATTATTATACATAAATTCACAACAGCCGTTAGGGTAGGACGGCCCAGCATTTTCTGCACCGCCATGGCCACTGATATAGCTTCTGAATTTCACCTGGTTGGTTCCGGGACGCAGGTCAATGGTTTTAGGAGCCAGCACGTTTTCATTGACAATAGCGCCATAAGTATAGGAGCCATGACCATCCTGTGTCCAGGGTTGAGCTATATGATTGACCTCAGCTGCAGGTTCCCCTTTAATAAAGGCAAACCGCACATCTTGTAACTCTTGCGTACTGCCTACTTCAAGGTCCACGGAGTCTTGTAAGAGCTGGTAATAATCCGTAACGTCATAGATGCGGGTACGGCCGCTGCCCAGGTCGAGATTGATACCATAAGGAGAAATACTACGCCCGATCTCGTATTTTACGGTATTGCTGTACCAGTTGATATCATGATTATAAAGTACGCTATCGAGGCTAATTAATACAGAGTCTGTTTTGATACCATTGGTATAAGTATAACGATATTGGTTCGTCCATACATTCAGCGTATCGGTGCTGTTGCCAGGGTTTAAAGGAGAGTTGTCGGCAATGATTTGGTTACCGCCGGGGTTGCCATAGATATAAACAGTTGCAGGGGCTTTATATACCGTATCGGTTACCAATACAGAATCGGTAGTAGTGGTATAGGTATTACGTTCAAATACAACCTGCGGCCTCCAGTTCAATTTTTGAACATTATAATAGAAGTCCTGAGGTTTTACTTTTTTCCACCAAAGATTATTGTTGATGTTCCCGGAAGCCTGTCCATTTGCTGAAGCATCGGTAATGACAGAGCCAAGGCCGGTATTGATGCGGTAATCGGCCTTCAGGTTTGCAAAAGAGGGGTGGCTGGAAGTGATGTCCTTACCTACCCATTGTTTGATCTCGTTATCGGATAACTTTTTATCCCAGATGCGCAGGTGAGATAATTTGCCGAGGTAATTGTAGCCTCCTTCACGGGATTCTCCGATTAGGAATGCCCCGTTATTAGGTTCTGTATTGATACCGGGTCTTTGTTTGGTATAAACCAGCTTCCCGTTCATATAAAAGCGGAAGGTGTCCGTAGCATAAGTAACGGTCATCTGTTTCCAGGTATTTTTAGTGTTGGGGCCGGAGAAAATGGGCTCCTGGTTATTGTTACTGCTCCATACATTGAGGCGGTAATTATTGTTCGGGCTGGTCGTGCGCATAGTGAAGTCCGCGCCATTTTTGCCCCTGCGGCCGGCAGTAAACAATGTGCCTTCGGGGGCAATGAAAGAATCTACGTTCATCCAGATCTCATAAGTACGGGGTGCGGTGCCGCTGAACATATTGACACTGGCGGGGAAAAGTACATTGCCGCCCTGGTTTTGGGAAGTGCCCAGGCTGTAATTGCCGGTAGTGGTATAAGCTCCTGCAGGGTAACTGGTGTTTTCACCCAATAGCAGGTTGGCAGTAGCTGTGCTGTTGTTATCGAAAGAAAAATCTATCAGCAGGTTGGAAGTGCCGTTCCAGTTAAAGGGAGTATTGAACTGGAAATTGTTCAGGCCGGAAGTCGTAATGATCCTGTTATAATGATACACTTTGCTGAGTGTATCGGATTCCATAACGGCTACATCAAAACTATCATAGGGCACCTGTTTGATGCGGATCTGTACATTGTTCAGCGTAGCATTGTTACCCTGGAAGTTGAGCTTAAGCCCGGTGATGTTGCCGGCGGTAAGACCTGCAGCCTGGAGCTCTGAGGCTTTCCAGATGAATTGTGCTCTTTCTTTACCTGCTGCCAGGTTGAAAGGGTGGGCTTGCGGGGTAGTGCTACCACCTACTGTATAGTTATTGGTAGCTGTGTATACCGGTACAGTATTATACATCCAGGATTTGTACAGGTCATATTGCGGAAGGATAGAATAGCGTAAACTGTCCGGGCTGCTGCCATTGTACAATTTGAAATAACGCCCTGCTCTCGCTGTTGAGTCCAGGAGGCCCCTGTGGTCATAAATATTGTTGAAATAAATGTAATCCCATTCTCCGCAGGCGTAGTTGCCATCGCCGGATACGGTAGGGTAGCACTTGATGTTGAAGTACATCAGGATTTTCCGGTACTGGTCATTGGCCGTGGGGAAGAAGAACTTAGCTCTCCGGGTCCATAAGGAGTCAAAAGTAAAGGTCTGTACCCAGGTCGTATCCTGGGCCTGGGTTTTCAGGGAAGGATACAGCATAGATAAAGCCAATATAAAAGCAAAAATATGCAGATAAAATTTTCTCATAAACAATTATTAAATTTAAATGTGCTCTTGTAATTTTTGCGAATATAGTTTTATATACTTGTTATTTCTATGTTTTATAGCATTTTTTTGGCCAACAACTTATGTTTTAAGATAAGCTGTTGGCCAAAATATTTTTTTAAATTGTAAGACTAATAAGCCCTGGCAAACAAAACTCTTTCTTTGCTCGGGTTACCGGTCAGGATACATTTACCAGCTTCCTGCTCGTTGTCCAAAGGAATACAACGAATGGTCGCTTTGGTTAATTCTTTAATTTTCTCTTCCGTTTCAGGAGTACCGTCCCAGTGTGCGGCAATGAAGCCCGGTTGTTCATCCAATGTTTTTATAAATTCATCCCAGGTGTCCACTTTGCGGATATTATCATCGCGGAAAGTCTTCGCTTTGTGGAACATATTTTGCTGGATATCTTCCAGAAGCGCTTCGATAGTTCCAGTTAAACCTTCAAGATTATGGTTTTGCTTTTCGGAGGTATCTCTGCGGGCAATTTCCACAATGCCATTAATGATATCGCGCGCCCCAAACGTTAAACGTACCGGTACGCCTTTTTTCTCCCATTCTGCAAATTTCCAACCCGGGCGTGCAGTATCGGTATCGTCATATTTTACACGGATCCCTTTTGCTTTCAGTTCTTTTACAACTGCGTCTACTTTTTCATCGATCATGGCTTTTTGCTCATCACCTTTATAAATAGGGACGATAACCACCTGTAATGGTGCAATACGCGGCGGTAAGATCAAACCTTCATCATCGCTATGTGCCATTACCAGTGCGCCGATAAGGCGGGTAGATACCCCCCAGGAGGTAGCCCATACGTAATCATAATTATTATCTTTATCGCTAAAGCGTACATCAAACGCTTTGGCAAAATTCTGGCCCAGGAAGTGAGAGGTTCCGGCCTGTAAAGCTTTACCATCCTGCATCATGGCTTCAATACAATAGGTGTCAACGGCACCTGCAAAACGCTCGTTGGCAGACTTTACGCCTTTAATTACCGGCAGGGCCATGTAGTTCTCAACGAAATCGGCATAAACATGCAGCATTTTCACGGCTTCTTCTACTGCTTCCTGCTCGGTGGCATGTGCGGTATGGCCTTCCTGCCACAAAAACTCTGCTGTACGCAGAAATAAGCGGGTACGCATTTCCCAGCGTACGACGTTGGCCCACTGATTGATCAATATGGGTAAATCGCGGTAAGACTGGATCCAGTTTTTATACGTGTTCCAGATGATCGCTTCTGAAGTAGGGCGTACCACTAATTCTTCTTCCAGCTTGGCATCCGGATCGACGATCAGTTTTCCTTTATTGTCGGGGTCTGTTTTTAAACGGTAGTGAGTAACCACAGCGCATTCTTTGGCAAAGCCTTCTGCATTTTTTTCCTCCGCCTCGAACAGGCTTTTGGGTACAAATAGAGGGAAGTAAGCATTGACATGCCCGGTATCCTTGAACATTTTGTCCAGGACGTCCCGCATGTTCTCCCAAAGGCCAAAGCCATAAGGCTTGATGACCATACATCCGCGAACTGCAGAATAGTCGGCTAATTCACCTTTGATAATCAGATCATTATACCATTGCGAATAATCTACCGCTCTTGCTGTAATTTCTTTACTCATTGATTAAACCTTTTATGATTAGTTAAAGTCTAAGTATATATTATAATATTAAGCGCAAAAGTAGTATTTTTGAATGGCATCTTGGTAAGCTGTATTGAATTTAAAATCAGGAGGATTACCCGGAGCTCAAAAATGCTGTAAAGCATAACCTTAAAAAGAGTTTATTTATTATGAAACAGTTATTTATCACCGGTTTGGCATTAATGTTGAGTGGCAGTGCTGCTCTTGCCCAGTATGCTGATGACCCTTATTCGAATTCGGGGTCTACTAATAATGGCAACCGAAGTACGAGGTACGAGCAGGATCAGCGATACAATCAGGATAACTATACTAATGATAGTTATAGTGATGAGTATGGTGATGGATATATTGATTATGATGATGACTCCTACACAACACGATTCCGCAGATTTAATGATGTATATGCCGGTTATAATTACTGGAGTCCTGTATATAGTCCTTACTGGGCCATGCCCGTTTATATGGACCCCTGGTTCTACAGCCCCTATCGTATGGGCTGGGGTATGAGCTTAGGTTTGTCCTGGGGAAATCCTTACTGGAATTCCGGTTGGGGTATGTGCAATTGGTGGGGATATAACAGCTTTAATTACTGGAACCGGCCTTATGGCTGGGGTGGCTATGGCTATTCTGGTTTAGGTTACGGTTGGGGTTACGGCAACGGCTGGGGTTATGGAAATGGTTGGGGTTATGGAAATGTCTTTGACTATGGTAACCGCAGAGGGGTGAATTATGGCCCGAGAAGAAGTTATGGAAGTACCGTTGGCGGTGCCCGCGGATCAAATGGTATCAGACCTAATCCGGGTACAGTAGGTTCCGGCAGAGATAGTTATAGGAGAAGAGGTGATTTAGGAATTAATGATAATAATCCTTCCCGTTCTGGAAGAAACGGAGTAAATCAAACGCCCAGGAGTGGTTATACCCGCGATCGCGTTCCTGGTAATAACAATATCAGAATTAATGAAGGTTCCCGCAGAACCAGAGAAATTAATACCCGTGATTTTGACAGGAGCTCACAACCAGGTAGGTACCAGCCAGAAAGACAGGTAGCTCCACGTGAATCCAGGCCTTCAGGCAATTATGAACGTTCCAGCAGTCCTGCTCCATCCCGTTCTTATTCTCCTTCACCTTCTCCTGCTCCTTCCCGTAGCAGCAATTTTAACAGCGGTGGCTCCAGAGGCGGTGGCGGATACCGAAGATAATATATCCCAGGTTAAGATAATGAAAGCAGTAATCAATATAACGATTGCTGCTTTTTTTATAAAATTACCTAAGGCCTAAAATGAGAATTGAACAAATTTTCTGTAGTTTGTGACCTGTTTTTTAACCTTAACTGCAAATGAAAGGAATTTTTAATCCTTTATACCTTTTACTATTGTCTGTCTGCTGTAGTTTGTGCACCTTGCCGGTATTGGCCCAAGAGCAGGTAAATACAGAGGGAGAGCTCCTTCGTTATTGGGAAGCACATTTGTGTACGATTTCCCAAGTGCAAAACACACTTCCCTCTGTAAATGGAAAGCTGAAAGAAAATGCGACAGCACTATTAAAGGTGGCAGAGCAAGTTTTAGGGAAACCTTCGGATACGCTGCTCCTTCCGGCATTAAACAATTTGATGGAAGAGCTGCAACGAAGAGACTATGCGCTCGCGCTTGCTTTTGTACAGTTTAAAGCAGCCAGTATATTGTATACACAGCACAAAAAGGCAGAAGGAATTGAATTAATACTGCACACTAAAGAAATATTGGGAGATAGCAATAATGCGGAAAGATTCCCGGGTATCGGGTCCTATTACACATTTATGGGACAGATTTATATCGATAACGGAGAGCCGGAACTCGCCTTACAACTGCTTCAAAAAGCTAGCCAGTGTAATTTCTGTAAAAAAATAGATGAATACTATTGCTGGGGTAATATAGGCTTAACTTATTACAACCTGGGAAAAACCAGCGAAGCGCTGGAAGCCAGCTTCAAAGCGCTGGAAATTATTAAACAGCTTGGTGACAGTGCAGAGATCGTAAGTATGCTGGGTAATATCGGTACGATCTACCTGAAGCATGGTGATTATAAAAATGCGCTTGGATTCCTGAGCAGGGATTATGAAGGGAGTATCCACTTTGAGCGATGGGAAAGTGCTATCGCGGTACAGATCATGAAGGCCAAGTCTTACCTGCATTTGGGCAACAGCGATAGCGCCGGTAGGGCATTGGAAATAGCGGATAGTATTGCCCGGTCTTGTCATTGCAGTAGCTATGGGGCCAAAAAGGAGTATTATGAACAGTTATCTAAATGGTATTCTAAAAAAGGAAACTGGCCGGAATATGTCAAAAGTATTGATTCCTTTGTTTACTACTCTAATAAATTAAGTAGTGAGGCGAGAACAACGATCTCCAATTTCCTGGGGACAGAATTGAAAGTAGCCAGCAATATGCATGCGGCTAAAATGCAATTGGTGGACAGTGAACGCCAACGACAGTTATTAGTCCGGAACTTAATTATTGTCATCATTATTTCCGTATTACTTTTTGTTTTGCTGGCACTCAACAGTCACCGTAAAAGAAGGAAGGCGGAGCAAAAGATCTATGCCCTAAACCTGGAAAATGCCCGGAAGCAGTTAGAAAATTACCTGGAAAATATCAGGACCAAAAATCAATTGCTCGAGGAGCTACAAGAGCAGATAGAACAGCATCGCTCTGAGCAGAAAACCGGAGCACAGCCCCAGGCAATAGATATTGAACTGGCTTCCCGGATAGAACAGGCCAGCCTGATCACAGAAGAAGGGTGGCAGGAATTCACCAGTCTGGTAGAGCAGGTACACCAACACTTTTTTGTAAAATTAAATGTGATATTTCCAAATCTGACACCTGCAGAAGTTCGCTTGATAACCTTGATTAAGCTAAAATTTTCCATTAAAGAATCGGCTTCAATGCTGGGAATTTCTGCGGACTCTGTCCGGAAAGCCAGGTATCGTTTAAAGAAAAAGTTGTCTATAGAAGAGGATAATTCTTTAGATGAAATGATATATGGAATTTAATTTTCTGTATATAATTTTGATTATTATCAATTAGTCAATTGTCCATATTTTTGTCCGGGCAGTAAATTGAAATGTTCTGTTTTCATTTTATAGTTTTAGTATAATAAAAAATCAGATGCGAAAGCAATGCTGGTATTACCTTATCATTAAAATTATAGATGGAAGAAATGAAAAAGACATTACAACTTTTCGGCATGCTTTTTTTAGGCATAGCCCAGGTGAATGCTCAGGACCCGGGGGCAACCGTTGGCAGTACCGGTTCGGTGACCTTTACTTATAACGGACAATCCGTAACTCATACCTCTGTGAGGGCGGCAGATGGTAAAATCTGGTTGCAACAAAACCTGGGTTCCGGGCAGGTGGCTAGCTCGGCTACCGATACAGCATCTTATGGTCACCTCTTTCAATGGGGACGTTGGGCAGACGGGCACCAATTGCGGAGCAGCATCAATCAACAAGTAACTACATTAACGAATAATACCCCGGCGGGCATTGCACCCGGAAATGCAAATTTCCTGAGAAATAATGTTCAGCCGCTATGGTGGGGTGGCTCTGCCACAACAACTCCGGCCGGCAATCCGCAAACTTCGGATACATGGGGGCCCGGTGCGCCTACTGCGACTAATGGTACTGATCCCTGTTCCGGTTTGGGGGCAGGCTGGAGAATGCCGACAAAAACGGAGTGGGATGCCGTGAGAACAGCTGAAAGTATTACCAATCTTGCTACCGGATTCAGCTCTAATCTTAAATTACCTTATTCCGGTTACCGGAATGGTGCTAACGGGGGCATTCAGCTGGCCGGTTATGCCAACTTTTACTGGACGGCTACTAATAAAGATGCACAATATCCTTACGCTGTTTACAATGGCGGCTCAGTGGATTACTGGTCCAGGGGCTATGCCGGTACTTGCCGCTGCATTAAAGAAGTGGTGGCCTGTACCGGAACACCAAACGGCGGAGCTGCAATCGCTTCTCTTACCGAGGTCTGTACCGGGGGGAGCACTAACCTCTCGCTGGCTGGCGCTACTGTAGGAGCTGATATCGGTTACCAATGGCAGTCGCGTCCTGCAGGAAGCGGTACCTTCACCGATATTACCGGAGCTACCAATACCAGCTATGCGGTTACCAATCTTACTGCCGGTACTGAATACCGTTGTATGGTGACCTGTACTACTTCAAGCCAGAGTGCGCCATCAGATACCGCTAACATTACGATCATAACGCTTGAGGTGGACCTGGGTAACGATACCAGTTTTTGCAGTGGTAACATTGTGACCCTGGATGCAGGAGATGCAGGGTCCGGGGCTACCTATAACTGGAGCAATAATGTCAGCACACAAACTACAGATGTAAATGTAAGCGGGCAATATTCCGTGTTGGTGACCGCCGCTAATGGCTGCATCGGTGAAGATACCATCAATGTAACTGTTTTGACCGCACCCACCGCGGATGCGATTGATGCCATCGGTGATAATAACAATAACTACAGCTTTGACCTGGTGAATGCCCAGGGTGCCACCAGCTATTTATGGAGCTTTGGTGATAACGGGGCTACTTCCTCCAGTGCTGCTCCGGAGCATCAGTATACGCAAGCCGGAACCTATACGGTTACCGTGGTGATCAGCAATGATTGTGGCGAGCTTACTTTGACCAAAACAATCACTATAACGCCATCCGGCATCGGACAGCTGGATGCTGCCAAGCTGGGTATTAGCCTGTTTCCTAACCCGACTGCTAAAACAGTTTTCCTGAATTTCGGGCAGGTGATCAAGGTAGATAAGATTACCCTGACCAATACCTTAGGCCAGGAACTGATCGTAAAAGATAAAATAACAAAAACTTTTGATGTAAGCCACCTGGCTAATGGCCTGTATTTTATCAATATCTATACCGATAAAGGAGTCGCCCGGTTAAAATTAAACGTGCTTAAATAAGCTAAGCAATTATTCATGAAAAATAACATCCGGAACTACTTCCGGGTGTTATTTACAATTCTATCAGCATGAAATATTATTCCTATTTAGTGATCCTGGTGTTGTCGTTGACTGCTTTTAAGGGCATGGCACAGTATAATGTCCCGGAAAATAGTATCTGGAAATTTGGCGGCGGTGCAGGTTATAATTTTAATACCATGGCGGCCACAAATAGTGTGATGTCGGCTATGGAATGCGCGCAGGCTGTAGCGGATGCCAGCGGTAATCTCCGGTTTTATACCGATGGTAACCGGATATGGGACCTCAACAATAACCCAATGCCTTCGGCCAACCCGATTTTTCCCGCGCCGCTGGTCAATGTGACCCAGAGTACCGTCCAGGGGGCATTGATCGTTCCTTTTGTCAATGATAATAACAAATATTATGTCTTCTCTTTAAGCGCCCAGGAACTGGCCAATAACGAAGGGGGTAAACTCTATTATTCTGTAGTGGACATGACGCTTAACGGTGGTTTGGGTGACATTGTTCCTGGAACAGCGCATACTTTAATTGATACCGGTTTTTCGGAACATATGATTGCAGTGCCTACCTGTGGCGGAGTTTGGGTTATTCTGCATGGAAGAATCAGCCCCGTATTTAAGGCATATAAAATTGATGCCAACGGGCTAAATACGGCCCCGGTACTTTCGCAGGCCGGCGTGCAGGGCTATGTCGGGCCGGGTAATTCCGGTAACCAGGGCTTCCCGGGTAATAACTTTTACAATGTTGGCCAGCTTGCCGTTTCCCCGGATTTTAAACAACTGGCTGCAGCTTATTTTAAAGGCAATTTAGTGGAACTCTACAGTTTCAATAATACTACCGGGACAATAGCGGCCAAAGGGGTGGTGGACTCCTCCAATGACGCTTTCGGGTTTTATGGCGTGAGCTTCTCTCCGGACAGTAAAAAACTTTATGCGACTAACTGTGCTGCAGCGATCGGGTTGAAGGCTTTTAACCAATATAACCTGGCCTTACCAACGATGGCACAAATAAGAGCCAGCAGATTCTTCTTAGGACCCTGTAATGCCATGTTGAGCCAATTGCAGTTGGGACCTAATGGGAAAATTTACCTGAACGGCGGCTATATTTCTAAACTGGGTACTATCGAAAACCCGGACCTGTTGGGCGCTGCTGCCGGACTAAGCGTACAGAGTACGAATCTGCTGAGCGGCACCAATGTAAATTACGCTTTGCAGAATACCATTATGAAGCCTATGATGCTAACCGGGGATACCTTTAGTATTGCCTGGAAAGACACCCTGATTTGTAATGGCGATCAGGCTACGGTTACGGCAAGGGCCGGAGGCGTAGACTATCACTGGAATGATGGCCTGACCGGGGCGCAAAGAACCATCAATAGTGCGGGCCTGTATTGGGTTTACTATACCAAGAACTGTGCCGTATATGTGGATACTCTTAAAGTGCGCATAAAAACTGCCGGAGTAAGCCTCGGTGCAGATACCTCCATTTGCGGTTACTACCTGCTTAGTCCTTCATTTGAAGGTGTACCTTCTTCGTTCCGCTGGAATGATGGCAGCAGTACGCCTGCTTACCTGGTCAGTAACCCGGGCACGGTAAGTGTAGAAGCAATTATTTCCGGATGTACGGTTAGGGATACAGTGCATATCAACCTGCTTACCTTATATGCAGCTCTCGGTGATGATACCAGTTTTTGTGCAGGAGAGCCGATCAACCTGAGCTATGAAGTAGATCCGCCGCCCAACACCAGTATTCTCTGGAGTACGGGCAGTACCGACAAAAAAATAAGGGTAAATGCGCCGGGAACTTATGGTGTCGTGCTCAGTCATCCGCAGTGTGGTACTTTCGCCGACCAGGTGACCATTGCTCAATATTATTGCGATTGTGAAGTGGCTGTGCCAAGCGCATTTAGCCCAAATAATGACGGGAAGAATGATTTCTTTGGAGTGATCCGGTCTGAGGACTGCCCGGTAAATGGTTATATACTGCGGATCTTCAATCGCTGGGGGCAGCTGGTGTTTGAAAGCTATGAGGTTGATAAGTCCTGGAACGGATATTTTGAAGGCAAACCGGCGGCACAGGATGTTTATTTTTATTACATCCAGTTGAATAAAGGTAGTGGAGAAAACCGTTTCCAGAAGAAAGGCGACCTGATGTTATTGCGTTAAGTTGCCGATTACTTATAGCGATTTCCCCGAAAGCCAAAATTCTTGCCAATTTGAGCATTCCGAGATAAAACCTAATCATTGAGTATCAAATTTTGTCTATTTTTCGATGGAGCTCAATAGGACAAATTGGTTTAGCTTTTTGAACAGACACAACATAGGTTGAGCTGTTGCTATAAAAACCAGGAAAAATATAATATGAAAAGAGGCTGCCTGGTCAGCCTCTTTTCTGTTTTAGTGCAGTTTAGCTATAACCACCTCTGTCTTACCGTATTCTTTTAGGGTTGGAGTAACTTTTTCTTTTGGGCACCAATACTTAAAAGAAAAGCTGTGCCCGCTATATATAATACGGCCGTATAACATATTTTTGTCCTCCTCTTAACTGTTGTATCCCATGAAAACGATAAGCAAGCAATCAATTTACTTTATACTATTATTGTCAGGGTATTTTATTTTGCAATTTCAGGAGCTTCTTTTCAGAATGCCTTCCGGAATTCATGAATGGGCGCAGGGAGACCGCTTGTCTTTGGCTTACGGGTTCTATGATAATGGACTTAATTTTTTTAAACCGGCAACGCTTTCCCAGTTTTCCAAAGATGGCATCGTGGGTGTGGAGTTCCCGATACAGGCATATATTACCGCTGTGCTGGCTAAAATTTTCGGAAAGGCGCATATTGTTTTAATCTTCCGCCTATTAGATACACTTATTGTTGGTACTTGTTTATTCATTCTTTTTAAAATTGCTTTAAGTTTTACCCGGAATTTCTGGTTGGCTGCTTTACCCGCTACGGTATTGTTGATTTCCCCGTCATTTTTAGATTATACCTGTAACTTTATGCCCGATCCTGTGGCAGCGGCCATAGTTAGTGTTGGGCTTGGATTTTATTTACAATGTTGGTTGCAAAACCGGCCCGGAAGAAGATATATTGCTTTATTATGCTGTATTTTGGCCACGCTCATCAAGACCTCTTGTGGGGTGTATCTTATAGGAGTATTGGCATTTGATACTTATTTATTCGTTACCCGGTTTAAAAACCGCAGGCTGCTTAAGACAAACCTGATTGTATTTTATTATCTTTTGGCGTTTGCAGGCTTTGCAATAATCTACTTTTATTATCAATATAATAAGTATTTGAATGGAAAATATGACAGCAGTCTTTTTTTACTCAACATACGTCCTATGGATAAAGGCAGTCTTTTCTCTTTCCTGGGAAACCGTTTGCCAAAAAGCTGGATGAAAGAATATTTTATTATTCCTGCCTATTTCTTTTTTGCCTTCGCCTTCATACCCCTCTATTTCAAAAAAATGAAGTATAAGCAAGAAATCATGATCTTTTTGGGGATCCTGTTTGCCGGTATATTAGGTGTATCTTATTTATTAGGCGCCCAGTTTACTGACCACGACTATTATATTATTCCCATTTTTTTCCCATTTCTTGTATTACATGCATTTTGGTTTGTTATCTATATAGAAAATTCATCGGTCAAATTTTATAGCAAAAAGGTGTTTTTGGCCACTATAACAGGGTTGCTTTTGAGTATATCCTATTTTAAGACGCAGCAAAGATTATCACCTGATTACCCCGGGTTCTCTGATTATTACAATACAAAATGGATGAGCAATGGAGCTGCTGTTTTAGACTCCTTAGGCATTTCAGACCAGGCTCATATAGGTATTTTAAATGAAAGTCCTCCTAATCTTTCATTGTTATATTTTAATCGAAAAGGATATGCGATCAATAAAGCCTGGTGGGTAGAACGTTTTGAATCTGCTAACCACTTCTTCGGTCAGAGAGGCCTTGAATATGGTATTTGTCAACGCTCAGAGTTCAATAGAATTATTTTATCTGATGCTAGTTATAACAATTATTTCCGTACGATTTATGCAAATAACGATTTTATCGTTTTTACCGTAAAGTAAATAGATACAGGCTAACCTGTGCGGTAGCATGTATTGGGACAGCGTCTTTTAGGAAACACAGATTTGTTCTGATCTATTGATTATATAAGAGGATATACCAGCTTAGCACAACATTTGGCCGGATTCTATAAAATTTTAGGCTAAAGCCTGTTTAAATTGGGTCGCTTAGCTTAATTTCGCGTATCTTTTTTAATATCTAAAAATCCAAAGTAATTATGGCAGAGAAAATAGTTATGGGTGCTGATGGGAAGCTACAAGTTCCTAATCATCCCGTTATTCCTTTTATTGAAGGTGATGGTATTGGTCCTGAAATCTGGACCGTAGCCCGGAAAGTATTTGATGCCGCAGTAGAAAAAGCTTACAATGGTGATCGTAAGATTGAATGGAAAGAGATGCTGGCGGGTGAAAAAGCGTTCAATGCAACCGGCGAATGGTTGCCGAAAGAAACTTTAGAAATTGCTAAAGAATATATCGTGTCTATCAAAGGACCTTTGACTACTCCTATTGGTGGTGGTATCCGTTCTTTGAATGTGGCTATGCGCCAGGACCTGGACCTGTACGTTTGTCTGCGCCCGGTTCAATGGTTCAAAGGAGTGCCTTCACCTGTTGTACACCCTGAATATGTAGATATGACGATTTTCCGTGAAAATACGGAAGATATTTATGCCGGTATCGAGTGGCAGGCCGGTTCTGAAGAAGCTAAAAAGTTCGAAAACTTTTTGCTGAATGAAATGGGTGTAAGCAAAGTGCGTTTTCCGGGACAGTCTTCCTATGGCGTTAAGCCGGTTTCTGAAGAAGGAACCAAGCGCCTGGTTAGAGCTGCAATCGAATATGCACTGGAGCATCACAAGCCATCAGTATCTATCGTGCATAAAGGTAATATCATGAAGTTTACTGAAGGTAGCTTCAAGAAATGGGGCTATGAAGTGGCCCGCCAGGAGTTTGGCGACAGAACCTTTACCTGGGATGAGTGGGATGAATTGAAAAAAGAACACGGTGAAGCTCATGCCAATGAGGTACAGAAGAAAGCTTTGGCGGACGGTAAATTACTGGTGAAAGATGTGATCGCGGATAACTTCTTACAACAAATCTTATTGGCTCCGAGAGATTACTCTGTAGTAGCTACCCTGAACCTCAACGGTGATTATATTTCTGATGCATTAGCAGCAATCGTTGGCGGTATCGGTATTGCACCGGGTGCTAATATCAACTACAAAACCGGTTATGCGGTATTTGAAGCCACACATGGTACAGCGCCTAAATTTGCAGGTACGGACTCTATGAATCCTTGCTCTGTGATCCTGAGTGGTTGTATGATGCTGGAATATATGGGTTGGAAAGAAGCCGCAGATATGATCATTTCTGCGGTAGAAGCTACGATTATGCGCAAGCAGGTAACGATCGACTTCTACAACCTGATGACCGGTGCAACCTTGTTGAAAACCTCTGAATTTGGTGCACAGGTAGTAGAGAATATGGGTATCATTACCGGTGAAGGCCAGTTGCAACAATCCAGCAGTTTATAATAAAATAAAGATTGTATATATAAACAAAAATAGCGCCTTTTCAAGAAGGCGCTATTTTTATTGCTGCAAAACGTATTACTACTATTTCACCCTGGTCCAGGTTTGTGTTTGCCCCAGCATTGGTGTGCCTACATAGCCCCGCAAATGCAGCAGCTTATCACTTTTCATGGTGATGATGCCATCGTAGTATTTACCCTGCCCGGGATGGTAGATCCGGCCACTTTCATAAGTTTTGGTATCTTTTTTCTTAAAGGCACTTAAGATTTTTGTGCCGATTCTTTTCTGCACTTCCGGCTTTGTACTTTTTACCCAGATGATCTTCCCTTCATAAATACCCGCGTTGGTTTTGTAAATCTCAACTTGGGCGTCTTTATCCTGGGTAAGCCATACCCCTGCGGGCTCCTGGGCATTTGCCATAAAAGCTGATGCCAACGGGAATAAACTGCCTACCGTTCTTTTGAGTGTGATTATCATGATCGCTTTTTTTGTACGTTTGTTAAAACGATACGGGTTAATCAAATATTTTACAAGGCCTGTAAAATTTGTTTTAAAATATAGGACAGCATCTTTTTTTAAGATGCTTTATAGTAAAAGCTTTTTATTAATTTCGGGTCTAAAGTTTTACTATGTCTATATTCACAAAAGTTATCAATGGCGAATTGCCTTCTTATAAAATCGCGGAGAATGACACTTTTTATGCTTTCCTGGATATCTTTCCTTTAAGAGCAGGCCATGTGCTGGTAGTTCCCAAGCAGGAAGTCGATAAGATCTGGGATGCACCGGCTGATGTGTTAAGCCAATGGCTGAATTTTGCGCAACCAATTGCCAAAGCTATTGAAAAGGCTTTCCCGGAGTGTAACCGTTGTGGCCTGAGCGTTGTAGGAATTGAAGTGCCGCATGCCCATATGCACCTGATCCCGATCAGCACAGCCGATGACCTGAATTTTACCAATCCCAAGATGAAATTAACGGAGGAAGAGTTCCTGGCAATTCAGGCTAAAATTATTGCCCATTTATAATGTAACTTTGCACAAATTCTGAAAATTTAAAAATGGCGAAGAAAAGTAGTCCTTTTTGCTCTTTTTGTGGAAGAGCAGAGCAGGAAGTAGAGTTGTTGATTACAGGAGTACACGGAAATATATGTAATGATTGTGTGCGCCAGGCTAATTCAATTATTGTAGACAGTAACGGTGAAGGGGCGGTTAGCCCGGCACAGGCAAAATATGATGTCAGCCAGCATAAGGTATTAAAGCCAAAAGAAATCGCGGCTTTTATGGATCAATATATCATTGGCCAGGATGATGCCAAGAAAGTAATGGCTGTAGCCATGTACAATCACTATAAGCGCCTGAAACATGTGGTGGAAGACGATGTAGAGATTGAAAAGTCCAATATTATCATGGTGGGGGAAACCGGTACGGGAAAAACGTTGATCGCGAAAACCGTTGCCCGTATCCTTCAGGTACCTTTTGCCATAGCAGATGCTACTGTATTTACCCAGGCCGGCTATGTGGGAGAAGATGTGGAGAGCATCCTTACCCGTTTGCTGCAAGCCTGTGATTATGATGTAGATGCCGCGCAAAAAGGGATTGTTTACATTGATGAAATAGATAAGATAGGCCGTAAAAGTGATAACCCTTCTATCACCCGCGACGTAAGCGGGGAGGGCGTACAACAGTCTTTGCTGAAATTACTGGAAGGTTCTGAAGTATTGGTGCCCCCGCAGGGCGGTCGTAAGCACCCGGACCAGAAAATGATCAAGATCAATACGCAAAATATCCTGTTCATCTGTGGCGGAGCTTTTGAAGGAATTGATAAAATGATCGCGCGCCGTATTGAAACCAGTTCTATAGGGTTTAAAGCACCTTCAGAAAAGAACAAATTTGACCGGAGTAACTTGTTGCAGTACGTGAATGCGCAGGATTTAAGGTCATTTGGCCTGATCCCTGAATTGCTGGGCCGTTTACCGGTGGTTACTTACCTGAACCCGCTGGACAAAGAAGCTTTAAAGCGTATTTTGACGGAGCCAAAGAATGCTTTGATCCGCCAGTATAAGCGCCTGTTCGAATATGAAAATATAGAGCTTAAAGTTGATGAGGATGCTTTGGAGTATATGGTGGATAAGGCTTATACTTACAAGCTCGGAGGCCGTGGGTTGCGTACCATATGCGAGATGATCCTGACCGATGCGATGTTCGAATTGCCATCAGAAGAGCATACCGGGAGCTTTACTATAACGCTGGAATACGCGAAGGGGAAATTAGAAAAATCCAAGCTTGACATCTTAAGAACAGCTTCTTAGAAGGGTTTTGCCGGGTTTAAAGCTATTGTAAATTGCCTCTGCCGCAGCAGGGGCAATTGAATTTTTTATTAATAATTGATTGCAACATGGAGCTGTTTATTGCAGACTGTTTATATATAGACGAAGCCGGGGATATGGGACGGGGGGTGTATACCAATGCTCCTTTGGAAGCGGATTCGATTATAGAAATATCGCCGGTACTGGTCATGAGCGCTGCAGAACGGGCGCATTTGGATCAAACGAAGCTACATGACTATATATTTGAATGGGGGCCTGCATTAGATCAATGTTGTACCGCATGGGGTTATATATCCCTGTACAACCATAAATTTGGCTCCAATTGTGAGTACTATATGGATTTTGAAAGACAGGTCATTATGATCAGGACGGTACGTGCTATCGAAGCAGGAGCAGAACTGTTCATTAATTATAATGGCGACTGGGATGACCAATCGCCACTATGGTTTGATGCTAAGTAACAGTCTTATTTTTTACCGGCAAATCTTCCGTAAATAAACAGGACCAGGCAGGTACCTACGATAGAAGTAACATAGCTGCCAATATTGTAACCGGTAATGCCATCACCATTCCATAGCATTTTTCCTATCCATCCGCCTAGCATAGAGCCTACAATACCCAGGATAATCGTTAGCAAACATCCTTGAGGTTCATTTTTGCCGGGCATGATCGCTTTTGCAATGATGCCCGCAATACCACCGAAAATAATCCAGAAAATTATGTCGCCCATGTGTTTAGTTTTTTAAAGTGAATGATATAATATATTGTTTTGTTGTTGCACTAAAAATAAGCAGGAATATAATAATTTAAAAGCCTTTCCTGTTAAAAAACATTAGCAAGCGGATTTCAGTCAATTATTCCTATCTTGCGGAGACTAAAGAATAAAGTCTTCTATGAAAGCGGTTATCCCTTTGGCGGGTGCTGGCACCAAGCTCCGGCCCCATACTTATACACAACCAAAAGCACTCATCCCTATTGCGGGGAAAACAATCCTAAGCGTCATCATAGATCAGCTGCTCAATAGCGGGGTAGACGAGTTTATTTTTGTGATCGGCTATCTTGGAGATAAGATCCAGGATTATGTTGCCAAAACTTATCCCAATCTGAAGAGTCATTTTGTACACCAAAACGACCGGAAGGGTACGGGTCATGCGGTTTGGTTAACTAAAGAAGTTGTTGCAGACGACGAGATCATTATTATGTATGGTGATACGATCTGCGACTTTGATATAGACCGGGTATTGCATAGTGCCGGTTCCGAAGCCGGCGTAAGAAGAGTGGACAATCCCGGAAATTTTGGGGTAGCGGAAATCGGTACGAACCAGGTGGTCAACCGGTTGGTGGAAAAACCTTTAATCCCTAAGTCCAATATGGCATTGGTAGGTATTTTTAAAATTAAAGAAACCCGGTTATTATTTGATACGCTGGACTATTGTATTGAAAATAGTATAGGTACTATAGATGATGAATACCACCTTACGGAAGCATTACAGATGATGATCGCTAAAGGCTGGAAAATGAGCGCTTTTAAGGTCAATAACTGGTTTGACTGCGGTAAGAAAGAGACCCTTTTGGAAACCAATGCAATCTTGTTGAAGTCTTATGTCCCGGATTCTTCACTTAAAGCACGTTTCCCTAATGCAGTAATCGTGCCACCAGTAAGTATTGCCGAAAACTGTGTGATTGAAAACGCCATCATCGGTCCTAATGTGACCATCGGGGAGCATACCAGTATTTATGCTTCCATCGTCAGCAATTCCATTATAGGTTCTTATGCAAAGCTGGAAGAGGTCGTACTGAAGTCTTCTATCATCGGTAGCGATGCTTTTGTAAGAGGGATGAGCCAAAGCCTGAATATAGGCGACAATACGGATATAGATTTTGGAAACAGAGCACAATGATTTTATGAAATTTGAAAATAGAATAACCCAACTATTCAATATAGATTACCCGGTTATCCAGGCAGGTATGATCTGGGCCTCGGGCTGGAAACTGGCCTCTGCTGTAAGTAATGCCGGTGGCCTGGGACTCATCGGTGCGGGCAGTATGTACCCTGAGGTATTAAAAGAGCATCTGGCAAAGTGTAAGGCGGCTACGGACAAGCCTTTCGGCGTTAACCTACCCCTGCTTTACCCCGATATCGACCAGCATGTAAAACACATTATCGAGGCCAGGGTGCCTATTGTATTTACTTCTGCCGGTAACCCTAAAACCTGGACCAATACTCTTAAATCAGAAGGTATAAAAGTGGTACACGTGGTATCCAGTGCCAAGTTTGCTCTGAAAAGCCAGGATGCAGGCGTAGATGCGGTTGTAGCCGAGGGCTTTGAAGCCGGCGGACATAACGGCAGGGAAGAAACGACGACTTTTTGTTTGATCCCTAATGTAAGGGAGAATATTGAGATTCCTTTAATCGCAGCCGGTGGTATTAGTTCCGGGAGGAGCATGTATGCCGCGATGGTTTTGGGTGCAGAGGGCGTGCAGATCGGGAGCCGTTTCGTTGCCAGCGAGGAAGCCAGTAGCCATATGAACTTCAAGCAGGCGGTGATCGAAACACAAGAGGGAGGAACCCAGTTGTCTTTAAAAAAGCACACACCGGTACGCCTGATCAAGAATAAATTTTTCGAAAATGTCTTCCAGGCAGAGTCTGCCGGGGCTTCCCTGGAAGAGCTGGAATTACTATTAGGCAGGGGCAGGGCCAAAAAGGGAATGTTTGAAGGTGACCTGGATGAAGGTGAGCTGGAAATAGGCCAGGTAAGTAGTATGATCAATGATATTTTACCCGCCGGAACGATTGTTGCACGTGTATGGGAAGAATTTCAGGCGGCAAAAGCACAGCCATTTTTTAATCTTTAATTTGTTTTGATATTTAATTCTAAACAATTAACTTTACTTCCTTATCGAAAATTAGTATAAATTATAGTTATACCATGAAATATTTCATAAAATTAACCGCTTTAGCAGTTGTTCTTGGATTAGGTTTTACTGCTTGTCAGAAAGATTATAACCCGACTCCGGGGGTAGAAGTTCCCAATCCACAAAATCCGTTAAATGGCACTTTTTCTTGTCTTATTGACGGGCAACAATTTAAAGCGGAAGCCAAAACGTATAGCTATGATGCAGATAACAAAATCCTGGTCATGCAGGGTACTAAATACGCGGAAAACAGAGCCCCGGGTGTGTACCAGCAAGTCGTGATTACTATTCCAAATTATGATGGTGCTAAACGTTATAATATTACCGGTGCTGCCAATATTACTTATATTTCAACCAGCGAGCAGGGTGTCGCGTCTACCTATACTGCTTTAAGTAATGAGAATTACTATGTACAAACAGAAGGAAATTACAAAGGGGCTTTTAATGTAGTGGTAGCTAATGCTTCAAATAATACTGAACGTATTATCATTTCAGAAGGTAAGTTCAACTTTGAATAATAAATAATTTTAGTAAATTTTAAAACCGATATACCCATATTAACGGGTTATCGGTTTTATTTTTGGGTGTAAAAATTTCCAGAATGAACACTACGTCGCAAAAGAAAGACTCAGTTTTAAATTTTATCATTGCAGCATTGGTAGGAAGTTTCTTTATCTTTTCTGCCATCACTAAAATACTGCCCATAGAGAGTTTTGAGTTTACGCTTAAATCCCAACTAGGCTTTTCAGATTTTGCTTCGGCTTATTGGGCCCGCTTTTTTGTAGGCCTGGAGGCCGGTCTGGGCCTGCTGCTCTTGGCTAACATTTTCGGTAAGGGTAAATGGGTTATTAAAATGGCTTTTGCCATGATCGTCGCATTTACCGTGCACCTGGCGATCTTGTATGCCCGCCTGGGGAATGATGTAAATTGCGGCTGTATGGGCGATCGTTTTTATATGCCGCCTTTACAATCCATTTTGAAAAACGTGGTTTTGCTGGTACTGCTGGGCATTGTATGGAAAGGAGCAAGACATAATAATAGCAATACACAGAATTGGGTGGCCAGTCTTTTGCTGGCGGCGCTGGTGAGTGTTCCTTTTATACTGTTTCCTTACCAGACAAAAATATTAAAAATTGAGAAGGTTTACCAGGCAACAGAAGCCCACCGTATACCTAAAGAAGATCTCCGTAAAGGGAAACATTTCGTGGCATTCCTGAGTCTTACCTGCTCTCACTGTATGGTGGCGGCGGAAGAATTAAGCAAATTGAAAAAGGAAAATCCGGACATGCCTATCTACGTGCTTTTCGGAGATGTGGAAAGGGATTCTTTAAGGACAGAAATGCTTGATAATTTTATAAAAGAATCCAATTTTGAAGGCCTGCCTTATAGTTTTATAGACAATAAAGATTTTATAGAATTATCCGGGGGTAGTGTTCCGGCACTTTATTGGATCGAAGATGGTAAGATCATACGCAAACCCGGTGTAAGCGAGCTAAACGCGAAAGAAATAGAACTTTGGTTGAACCGGAAAAAATAAGCTTGCATGGCAGAGAAGAAGTATATAGACATAGAGCAGATATTTAAAGAGAAAAACCCGGGAGCTTACAAATGGACCCCTAAATTTTTGATTAATTATATCAAGCGTGTGGTCCATGAGGAGGATGTAAATCGTTTTGAAAACGCGAACCATCATAAATTTGAATTTGACTACCTGGATGCGGCTTTAAAAGAAGTATCGGCCAAGATTACCTTTTCAGGTCTTGAAAATGTTCCGAGTTCGGGCGCTTGTATCATTGCTTCCAACCACCCTTTGGGGGGTATTGATGGCATGGCCTTGCTGCAGATAGTGGGTACCGTGCGCAAAGACCTGAGTTTCCTGGTCAATGATATCCTTACTCAGTTAGTAAATTTCGGTAAGTTATTTGTGCCTGTAAATAAAGTTGGAGCTACTTCCGGGCAGAACCTCAGGCGCATAGATGAAGTATATGCTTCTGATGGGGTAACGATGATATTTCCTGCCGGTTTGGTAAGCCGTAAGATCGATGGTAAGATCCAGGACCTGAAATGGAACCGGAGTTTTATTAAGAAAGCAGTGCAATATAATCAACCGGTTGTGCCGGTATTGGTGCATGGACAACTCAGTCCTTTTTTTTACCGGTTCAGTAACTTCAGGAAGTCGATCGGTATCAAAGCCAATATTGAAATGCTCTACCTCGTTAATGAATTATACAAACTGAGAAATAATGCTACCCATATTGTCTTCGGAAAGCCGATACCGGCTGAAGTGTTTGATAAAAGCAGAACGGCAGATGAGTGGGCCGAGGCGATGAGGCAGTACGTTTACGAGTTGAAAGATCGGCCGGGATTGACTTTTAAAGAGTATATCGATAAGCAATAAGTCATTTACAATAAAATAGCCGCTCCCTACCGGGAGCGGCTATTTTATTGTAAATGCATCTGATCATTTTTATTTGATGACTTCCAGTTTCCTGATCACAGTTCCTGTTTCAAATTCAATGCGTACATTGTACAAACCTGCAGGCAGGTTGTTCACGTCAATAAGCTGTTGGTTATTGTTACGCACCGGAATTGTGGTCACCGTTTGTCCCAGGATATTGCTGACAATGATTTGCTTCATTTTATAGTTGCTTTCATTGATCAGTTTAACCGTATGGCTACCCGGGTTAGGGAACAATTTCAGGGCATTATTATCCAGTCCCAGGTCATTGATGCTAACCGGGTTTACCGTAACTACTGTAGTGATGACAACGTCACCACAATCATTGCTGATGGTTAAAGTAACAGTGTAATTAGCCAGGCTTGCCAGGGATGGGTAAGTATAGGTCGCGGTTGCACCGGTAGCTGTATTGCCTTCGTGCCCGAAATCCCAATGATAGCTTGTGACATTAGCAGCCCCGTTCGCTTCGAAGTTAAAAGTAGGAGATGGGTTGCCGGTAGCGGTAATGCCGGTCGCGGTTGGTGCCGTGCTGAACGTAACGATGATATCGTCTGTAGCCGTACAGCCCTGGGCATTGGTAACCGTAACGGAATAAGTTCCTGATGTAGTCACATCCAAAACCTGGTTCGTCACATTATTATTCCAAAGGTAAGTATACCCGGTACCTGCTCCGGCATCCAATGTGAATGTGTTCACATCGCAAAGTGTAGTATCAGCTCCGAGTGCTACTGTTGGAGGGGTAGAAGTGTTGACTACAATGGTGTCTGAAGTAATGCAGGCTCCTTGGGTAACGGTTACATAATAGGTACCAGCGGTGGTTACCGCCAGTGTTTGCGTGCTGGCGCCATTGCTCCAGGCATAAGTGGCCCCGGTAGTGTTACCGGCATTTAAGGTCAGCGTAGTACCCTGACAGATCGTAGTATCCGCGCCCAGGTTCACTACCGGAGGTGTACATGATGATCCTATGAAAAAGTTGTCAAAGCCAATATTATAATCGGCAGCAACGCTACTGTTCCAGTAAGCTGCTACTTTTACTTTAACCTTTTGACCTGCAAAGTTAGCCAGTGAGTAGGCTTTTGTGATCCATGCGGTACTTGTAGGATGGGGTAAAGAGTCCAGTTGCGTATAGCTTTGCCCGAAATCGGTAGAAATCAATACTTTCAAATAGCCTGCGCCGGAGGAGACAGAACCATATGGCGAAGAATAGTTAGCTACTTTGTAATCAAAACGGAAGCTATCGGCAGCCAGTACCGGGCCTATATTATGGCTTGATATCGAAGCCGTATCGGTAGCCGCACTAAACTGGTTGACATATAATAAATCACCGGGATTGCCGGTCATGCCTGAAGTGGTACCCAGGAACCAGCTTCCCGCCTGTGCTTCCCAGCGGTCAAAGGTGTTGATATCACTACAGTCTTCGGTCCATGGGCGGGGCGTAAGTTTTTCCGTAATAAACGGGTTGATCATATTCCAGCCGCTTTTGCTGCTACCACAAGAAGAACGTATCCAGGCATAGTACACTGTATTATTCAGCATAGGACTCATGGTCGTTGTGGTAGTACCTGCCGGGGCTGTACCTGAAGGTGTAGTCGTTGCTGTTGGTGCCGTGGAAGAAGTACTGAAGTAGTATTCATAACCCTGTGAGGGCGCGGTTGAAGGTGCTGTCCAGGAAAGGCCGGCTGAATTGTCCGTCACTAAACCTATTGTAGGGTTTGAGGGTGCCCAACAGCTTTGGTTGCTCTGCTGGCTTATGTTTACATCATCAAAGTAGATGTAATTGTCTGATGAACTACCTGAAATTGCTGCCAGTCTTATATAGATGTTCCCGGTTGCAGGAACATTTACGATAGTAAATGATTTATTAGCGCAGGATGCGGATACCGTATGGCCTGAAGCATCAATGATACCTGCGTTCGTCCAGGGGCCTGCGGTAGGGTTAGTGGTCCATTGTACCAAAATCGTATTTATGTCCGTTGCTCCTAATGTATTATCATAATAATCAACGAGCTTGTAATTAAAGCTTACGGTTATATCCCCGCCATTATTACCGGTAAGTGCCGGCGATTGTAAAACAGAGTTACCTCCATAATAAATATTGGCTCTGACGGCTCCGCCTCCTGTACAAGGCACCAGTGTAGTGCGATCAAAAGCGCCTGCACTACTATAAGTAGTCCAGGAGTTAAGCCCTGCGGTTTCCCAACCCTGGGTGTAAGTAATCTGTGCATGAGCACTGCCCAGGCTCAAGCCGGTAATTGCTGCAGTGGTCAAAAATAATTTTTTAAGATGGTTTAATTGCGACATAAAACTTTATTCAATTTAAAAGGTAAAATAAATGTTGCCCAACCTTTTCGTGGTGATGCTGGGGCTTAATAAGGTATGATGGTTGGTTTTTGTTATCTGATCTTTGCGTCTTCCGGCCTCCTTCCAGGGTATGTTTTGACTAACTCAGAGATGAGTTATTGATAGTCATGCTATTATCTGACCAAAATACAAAATATATTTTAAACCAGGGGCATAAAACCCGTTTGTTTGCCGATACTTTAGGAGCTTTTATTAGTTATCAATAGCTTAAGACAATTTGCAAAAACAAAAGGGCTGCATTTAAGCAGCCCTTCGTCTTGGATCATTTAAAATGATTATTTCAGAATTTCTAATTTTCTCGTCACTATTCCTTCTTCACATTCTATACGCACCTGGTAGATGCCTGAAGTGAGCGGTGTTACATTGATCGATTGTTTCGCATTGTTAGTAACCGGCAAACTCAACACTTCTTGTCCCAGCACATTGAAGAGCGTAATATGCTTCATTTTTAATCCGCTTACATTTTCAAGCATGACACTTTGTGTAGCCGGGTTAGGGTAAAGCTTCAGCTGGCTCGCATTAAGTTGTGGTTTTTTGATGCCTACAGGAGCCACTGTCACATTCGCCGTAAGTGTATCACTGCCACAGTCATTAGTAATGATCAGGGTCACCTCGAAAGTCTGAGTTGCAGAAGTAGGAGTATAAGCATGGTCCACAGTAGCTCCGGAACCGGCCGGGCTGCCATCTCCAAAATTCCAGCTATAGCTGTTGATATTCTGGCCATTGTTTACACCGAATGAGAATTGAGGCGAAGTACCGGTAACCGTAATGTTGTCCGCACTTGGTAAGGGGCTGATGCCTACCTGGATCGTATCGCTGGCAGAACAGCCTGCAGCGGTAGTGACTGTTACATGATAAGCTCCTCCTGTAGAAACAGTCCGGTCAGTTCCCGTACTTTGGTCATCCCACATATAAGTATCCGTAGCATTGCCTGTTGCTGCATTTACAAGCAGCGTTGTGCCCGCACAAATAGAAGTATCGTTGCCTAAGTTGACTACAGGCAGTGGATTTTCTGTAACAACGATGGTGTCGGATGCCACACAGTTGTTGGTGTTGGTAACCGTTACATGATAAGTACCGGCGGCTGAAACCGCAGTGGTAGCGGTATTCGCCCCATTGCTCCAGTTAAAGCTGGCTCCGCTGTTTCCGGCATCTAATGACAGGGAAGCGCCCTGGCAGATTGCTGTATCTGCTCCGATATTGACTACCGGATTAGCATTGACCGTTAAATTGGCAACAGCAGAAGTGTCGGTACAGCCATTGCTTGCTGTAACCACTACTTTATAGTTGTCGGCCTGTGTTGCGCTGAAGGTGCTGGCGGTTTGTCCGCTGACTACAGCATTGTTTTTCAGCCATGCATATGATGGGCCTCCAGTTGCCGTTAAGGTCTGGGTTTGGCCATCACAGATCGACACGGCTCCACTTGGGTTCAGGCCTGCCGTCGGCAGCGTTTTAACAGTGGCGGTAACCGGTGTTCTTGCGCTCACACAAGGTGGCTTTCCGATTACCCAATCATAAAAGAAATAGTAAGTTCCGGTAGTAGTGCCACCCCATTCTGAAGAGGTAACAGATACCGGGCTTCCTGCTGTAATATAAGGGAACCCGCTTACGGACTCTCTTTGTAAACCTGTGATACCGGTATAAGATTGTACAATCATTTTATAACCATTACCGGCAGTAGGGATCGTTACATTAATCGGTAACACCACCTTAGTACCTGCCTGTGCAGCTGTGAACGTTGCCGTATAGGTTCCGAAAACGGTTGGATTAGACATAGAACTTTGAACAGAGATCGTCATAGTTCCTGCATTTTGAGGATAAACAGCGACAGATTGGATCACTGTCGGCTCTGTAGCATTAAAGGTAATTCCCCAACCTGTCGTTATGAAATAGCTTAATGCAGCTACATTGTTCAGCAATCCTACGTTATATTGAGGACTGCCTAAGCTTGCCTCTACATAGTAAGTGGTAGAAGTGTTGATGCTTGGCGTAGTGAAACTGCTGCCTGTAGCCAGTTCTGTACCTCCGGTAGCTGCGCTATACCATTTGGTAGTCGTTCCAACTGTTGCTGCTGCGGATAAAGCGATAACACCTGGTCCGCATCTTTCTCCACCAACAACAGAAGTAATCGCCGGCGCTTGTACTAATACGGTGTCCGATACAGAGTTGAAGCATAACTGGCCATCGCTGTTATTGATTACCGCCCTGTAATAGGTAGTATTGCTAATAACAGGCGTTGTATAAGTGGCATTAGTAGCACCGGCAACACTGGTAAAGGTAGTATTGTTTGTAGAAGATTGCCATTGGTATTGAACACCAGTTTGTGCAATGGCAGGGTTTAATGCCAGATTGCTGGTGCCAGAGAAACAAAGAACTCCAGGATCTGCAATAGCACTAGTCGTACCCGGTAATACCTGGAGTTTTACGGTATCTACAGCACCACAGGAAGTGGTGGTATTAGCCGCAGTTGCAATAATATTCTCAGTACCCGCTGCGCCTGATTTGTGATAAACGGTATAGGCATGCGTGTTGGCTACATATGGTGTTGTTGCCGCTGCATTGGTATATAAATTGGTTGCCGGGGTCCAGGTAACATTATTATAGTTAGCTTGTGTGCTGGTTACCGTTAATGTGGTGATGCCATTATTACACACTGTTTTATCATTAGATGCAGTAAATACAGGGGCTGTGTTTACCGTTGCAGTAACCGGCACGCGAACGCCTTCACATACGGTTAAGCCATTAAAGACGAATTTCGGCCTGCTTTGACTGCGGTCAAAAGTAGAGGTTCCGGAACCGGTCGCCCCGGTGAAGGTAGCCATATTGGCAAAAGTCTCATTATCTTTTCTGTAAGACTGTGAGGTATAGGTTGAGGTTGTATTATACCTGATCGTACCATCAGTATTGGAAGAGTTATTATTACTCCAGCTGGTTGAAATGATAAGGTTAGACACCCCGTCCCAAGGAAAGGCAGTGCTTAAGGTGATCGTGTTAATACCGGATGCCGGTGTAAAGCTTGCGGCTGCCCGGACTGGTGTCAGGCCTCCGATAATGCTTACCGGTGTCGGGAATTCGTTGAGCGCTGTCGTGCCCATCTCTACGGTAAAGCCCTGGTAAGTGGTGCCGGTAGCCGAGAAATCGAACCCGATCGCATTAATATTTCCGGCAACTAAACCAGAAGCCAGCAAGTCATCTGCACTGATAATGTATTGATTCTTCATCCCGCCATAGCTACCATTGGTGGGATTATATGGTGCTCCGGTACCGGTAAGGTTACCTGTGCCTACTGAAATTATTCCTGGTGCCAGAGAAAACGGTGCCGCATAGAAATCGGTCGTGGTAGTAATGCTCGGCGTCGTCAGGCTATTGCCAATAGCCAGGGGTAATCCGGCTCCTGTTGCTGCTGCATACCAGCGAACAGAAGCTGCTCCGCTGGCATTTGCGCTCAGGTTTACGGTACCTACACCACATCTTTGTCCAGGGGTGGTACTTGCCATCGTGTTGGCATAGGTTAACTGGATGGGGGTAGAATAAACCGTATCCGGTCCGGCATTACAAATTACTCTTGCCCTGTAATAAACAGGTGTAGTAAAGGTTGTGGTATATGTAGTTGCGGTTGCTCCTGTTATATTGGTATAAGTAGTACCATCTGTCGATGATTGCCACAAATAAGAAATACCGGTTCCCGTAGCAGAGTTGGTTAAAGAAAGAGTGATGGGTTGATTGACACAAGCACCGGTACCGCTTGATGATACAGTAGCGCCGGGAGTTGGGGTTACACATAGCGTAGTAAAACTTGTAGAGGAAGTCCATACACTAACATCACTGCCGACACAGGCCGATCTTACCCAAACATAATGTAAAGTTGCAGGAGGAAGGCCTGTAAGCACTTTGAAGGTGTCCGTAACGGATCCTGTAGGCGTCGTAGCTGCCGTAGGTGCAGTACTACTCGTGCTCACATAGTATTGATAACCGGTAGCCGGAGCGGGCGTGGGTGCTGTCCATTTTACCGTAGCACCGTTATTGGTTACTGTATTATTAGCAAGGGCCGTAGGGGCAATGCAAGAGGCCAGTGTGGTAAAAGAACCTGCTGTTACATAACCATTGCCGCCACCTCCTGCATTTGGAATATGAGACCAAATGCTCTGTGCGCTCCCGTTCAGTGCCTGCACCTGTACCATATAAGTGGTAGAGGAAGTTAAACCTGTTATTGCAGCGGTGTTGCTGCTATAAGGATTGCCGCTGGCCATAGTCCAGTTACAGGCATTCAAGGCGCGGTAGCGCACATTATATTGGGTAGCGCCTGTGGGAGCAGTCCAGTTGATCGTTGCTCCATTTGTTGTGATACCAGCAGTTGCCGCAAATGTTCTTACCGGCGCTTGTGTACCGGGAGTCCAGGTATAGGTAAGACCGTTAGGGATATTAACACTGGGATTGGTGCTGTTTGCATACAGCATAGAGCTGGAGTTCGCATTGCCCGTTACCGCATTAGACCAGTTACAGGTGGTACCGCTAGGTACGTTTCCTATCATCAGGTTATTCACGTTACCGGCATAGGTGGTACTGTTACCCCGGAGACCTACGTGAGCGGTTATGCCATCTGTGGTCGTACTGGCCAGTGTACAGTTGCCATAAACGATCTTAATAGCACCGGTACTATATTCAAGACGGATCTGGAAATTCATTCGTTCTACAGAACGCGCGTAATAGTTGGCATGATCCTGGAATTGGACTACAAACTCCGTACCTGTATTCAGGTACTTTATTTCCGGTAATGCCCCGGTAACTGTAGAGCTGGCGCCATCCTGTCCATAAGCAGCAATAGCGCCGGTAGTAGAGCCAAGTGTACTTAAAGGAGCGTAGTTAGTACCCCCGGGGGCAGCTCCAAAAGTAATATAACCGTTTCCGCTAATGTAGCAGGTGGTCATGTTAGTGCCCCCAAATGGGAAAGTGCCCCCCATCGTAATGGCTGCACTTACATCATTATCATAAGAAGTGGAAAACACCGTTCCGCCGGTGATGGGCGTGTAAGTACTGTTGCTGGTCGCATAGGTGTAGTTGGCAATATTGGTTTGTGCCATACTATTGATTGAGCAGAGGCTTAAGCCTAGCATGCCCAGGGCGGTGACAGTACTTTTCAGTTTGATTTTTGTAAATCTTTTCATCATAAAAACTAAAAAGGGGTTAAGTATTAAAATATACAATGAAATAAACGGGTTGCACTAAGCATTTTTATCGCGACTGAAATGTTAGCATTACATCATTGAAAACTAATCCTATATGTGTTTTTTAAGGATTTGTCATTGTATATTTTAGATAAATTTACTATTTTGTTTCGAAAAAAATAACTTTTTTTTCGAAATGGTGTTTTTTTTATACCCGGTAAGTAAATAATATCTACCTGTTGTTGTGCCTTCTAGTTTGTTTCTATAAAAAAAGGCCTCTGTAAAAGAGGCCTTTTGATGAAATAATTTATGATTAATAAATAGAGGAATAATTTTTATCAAACTCATTAAAGCTTACTTTATCCCAGGTCCGGCCATTATCGTCACTGCGATAAACACCTTTTGTAGTAGCGATGTATAGGAAGTTGATAATGTTTCCGTTTTTATAAATATTGTATTTAGCAGTGATACCGCTGATTTTGGTACCGATATCCAATCCGGTATTTGCTTTTTGGAAGGCACTGCCTGTAGTGGCAAAATAAACATCATTTTCTGTTGCGATGGCCAGTGTGCCGCTTGCGCCGGAAGCAGAACCTACAAATTTCTCCAGGCCACTTACCGGTAATTCCCCATTGCCGAATTTGGTCCAGTTAACCCCTTCGTTCTGGCTGTACCAGGCTCCACCAAATCCATTATGGTCCACGATGAAAAGATCCGTGCTGTTGGTGGTTAAAAAGTAAGCCGATGCAGACGGATAATTTCCCTGTACCGTTACCGCATTCCAGTTACCTTCAACGCCATCTCTTCTGTATAATACATTATACTCTTCATTAAAGGAGAATACTGCGCCATTTTTTAACTGGCCAAAGCTGGAAATACGCAGGTTTGGTGCTGTATTTTCCTGCCATTTAGTATCCGGTTGCCAGGTCCTGCCGCTATCGTCAGAGTAGACCACGCCCCAGTTTACATTGGCTGCCATATAGATACGGTTATGACTAGGACAGTCCATCACCCAGTAGCGCCATGGTTTTGGCGTATACAGGGTATAATTTATAGGGTTGAAATTTTTTCCGTTATTATCGCTTAAAAACAAGCTTGATTTTAAGATCAGCACATTAGGGCCTGCTGCTGAAACCATTTTGATCGGGCTACCATCCAGTCCGAATACATTATTAAAAGTCCGGCCGTCATTGGTCTTTACGATCCAGCCCAAATCTGTACCGGCAAGTACCGTGTGCGGGGTGGTAATAACAGTGTCATTATCCTGACCTAAATTATTGTCTTTTTTACAAGAGCTGAAACCGGCAATAGCGAATAGTCCTAATAGTATTTTTGTATGCAATTTGCGATTAAGCATGTTCATGGTATTTTGCACAAGATTGTAAAAATTATATTTATAAGCAAGCAAGTTACTGGAAAATTACTAAAAATATCTAATACATTGCTTATTTTTCGATACTTATATGCCCATCAGCTCCATGATCTTTTCCAGTTCTTCATCACTGTAAAAGTCGATGGTAATACTGCCTTTCCCGTTTTTCTTCCGGGCTAAGATTACTTTTGAAGAGAAATGGCTGGCCATATTATCTTCAATTCTCTTATAGGCAGGTGGTAATTTAAGGTCTGTTTTTTCGGCAACCTGGGGTTTGCGTTCCTGTTGCATGGCTTTTACCAGTGCTTCCACTTGTCTTACGCTCATACCTTTGGTCATGCATTCGCGAAATACGTATAATTGCTCATCCACATTTTCCAAACCTATGATAGAACGCGCGTGTCCCATACTCAGCGAACCGTCCCTTACCGCTTTCTGAATATCAGGGGGCAATTTCAATAAACGCAGGTAATTGGTCACCGTGCTTCGCTCTTTCTTCATCCTTTCGGCTACCTGCTCCTGAGTAAGACTGCATTCGTCCATCAAACGTTTGTAGCTAAGTGCAATTTCTATTGCATTCAGGTTTTCCCGCTGCAAGTTTTCCAAAAGGGCCATTTCCAGGATTTCCTGGTCATTAGCTTCGCGGATATAGGCCGGGATATCTTTTAAGCCGGCTAATTTAGAGGCCCGCCAGCGGCGTTCTCCGGAAATGAGCTGATATTGTCCTTCTGCCAGTTTCACCACCGTTACCGGTTGGATGATATCATGCAATTTGATACTTTCAGCCAGCTCGCTCAGTGCCTGCTCATCAAAATCGTAGCGGGGCTGCTTCGGATTTACTTTTATCTGGTCAACCGGGATGCGGCCGATGGCAACGGCCGGTTGTTTAGGGCTGTTGGCTTCCGTATTTTTTATGGCTGGCTCATTCGATTTCAGTTCCTCGTCTATGTTATTCAACAAGGCTCTGATGCCTTTTCCTAAAGCTTGTTTTTTATTACTCTGTGCCATACTGCTCGGGGTTATATTAATTCAGAAGTTTTAATTTTAGTAAGGTTGTTTTTTTGTAAAATTTCCTTGGCTAAATTCAAATAGTTCACAGCGCCTGTGCTTTCTGTATCATACATTAAAGCCGGCTTGCCGAAACTTGGTGCTTCTCCTAATTTTGTATTCCTGTGAATGATCGTTTTGAAAACAAGATCTTCAAAGTGGTTCTTGATTTCTTCTACCACCTGGTTGCTTAAGCGCAGGCGACCGTCATACATCGTCATCAGAATACCTTCGATCTGCAAGTCGGTATTCAGCCTTGACTGCACAATTTTGATGGTGTTCAGCAACTTGCCCAAACCTTCCAGTGCGAAAAATTCACATTGTACCGGGATAATTACAGCATTGGCTGCGGAGAGCGCATTGACGGTAATTAGGCCCAGGGAAGGAGAACAGTCTATGATAATGAAATCATATTCGTTATTCAAGACGGCGATGGCCTGCTTGAGGATGTGCTCCCGGTTCGGGTGGTTGATTAATTCTATTTCTGCTCCTACCAGGTCCAGGTGGGAAGGTAAAATGTCGAGATTGGGTGTTTCTGATGCCAGTACCGCGTTTTTGATCGGGGTGTCATTAACCAGGCAGTCGTAGAGACTCAGCTGGATATTTTTCAGGTCAAAACCGTTTCCTGAGGTACTATTGGCCTGTGGGTCCGCGTCAATAAGCAGTGTTTTATACTCCAGTACAGCCAGGCTGGCTGCCAGATTGATCGCAGTAGTCGTTTTACCTACTCCACCTTTTTGATTGGCAATAGCTAATACTTTTGTCATATGAATGTGTTCCTTTTTTCTTTTCTGCGATTGCTTTAAATATTTTAATGATCCTTGCTGAGGATCGTATTACAGGCTGATCGTTTCGCCGATACCGGGAAGACGGAGGGTCTTGCCGGCTGCTTTGAATTGTGCTACAGCCTGGTCTTGATCAATTACGATGTACCCGAAGGTGTCAAAGTGAACACCGATGATGTTGTCACATTTGATAATGTTACTTGCGATCAGGGCTTCTTCCGGGTTCATCGTGAAATTGCCGCCAACCGGCATGATTGCGGCATCCAGGGAGCCGTAATAAGGGATCATGGTAAACTCTGCGGTAAGGCTGGTGTCGCCGGTATAGTAAAAATTACCTGCTTTCGTCTTAAAGATAAAGCCACCGGGATTGCCGCCATAGCTGCCATCGGGCAACGCGCTGCTGTGGGCAGCCGGTACAAAATGTACCGTTCCGAAATCGAAAGTTCTTGTTCCGAAATTCATCGGGTGTACTTTTTCATAACCTTGCTTGGTCAACCAGGTAATAATCTCAGCATTTGAAACAACCGTAGCCTGTGTCTGCTTAGCCAGGCTGAGCAGATCGGCAACATGATCTTCATGACCATGAGACACAAAAATATAATCAGCGCTAATGCTGCTGATATCTATATCTTTTGCCAGGGGATTAGGGCTGATAAAAGGGTCGAATAAGATCTTTGTATCGCCTGTGTTCACCAAAAAGCATGCGTGTCCGTAAAAAGTTAGTTCCATTTTGTTCTGATTTATTGATTTACTATAGCAATCTACAAAAATAACATCTTAAACCGAAAGTTGGGTCAATTGTTTATAAATGGAAGCAGAAAGCGTTCATTTATAATAGCGTATTAAAATGTTGTAACAATTTATTAATTACAAGTTGCTGATTGTAATAAGTTTGGATCAGTTTTTGGGCCTTAATGCCCAGCTGTTGTACTTGCCCGGGAGCCTTAATCAGGGTAATGCAGGCTGCGGCAAAATCAGCAGGCCTATCCGCCAGTAAAACTTCCTCCCCGTCAGCGGCTGCATGGAATCCCTGCATGGCCACGCGGGTGGCAATAACCGCCTTTTGCTTCGACATGGCTTCCAGGATCTTGATGCGGATCCCACCACCGGAATGCAAAGGAACGACCAGGATCTGTTTATCTGCTTCAAAGGCATCGGCATCCGGTACCTCGCCAATGATATGAACATTCGGCCAGGAACCTTCCAGGAAATAGGTGGACATATTCCTGCCGGCCAGGAAGAGTTGTGCTTCGGGGGCTGATGTAATTACCAGGGGCCATACTTGCTCCAGGAACCAGCTTATGGCTTCTTCATTAGGTTGCCAGTCCATGGCACCGATATGGTAGAAGCGGGGTACGGCAGGCGCGGGGTCCTGGCGAGTAGCAGGTGCTTTTACTTTAAGGCTGTAAGGGATGTCCACGACAGGTATCGTACAGCCTAAAGCCTGGTAAATTGCAGCATCTACGGGAGAAATGGCCGCAATACTGTCATAATCGTTGATGTGCTTCAGTTCATACTTTTTCAGCGCTTTCGCTAAGCTGCCGAGGTAAAATCTTTTCAGGGGGTGCGTATTGTTCCGGGCCAGTCTTTCCCAGATCTGGAATTCCACATTATGCTGCCGGTAGCAGACTTTAGCTTTGCTGTGTTGGCGAATGGCTGCCAGGTAAGGCGTTACATATAAGCCTTCCAGTAAAATGATATCATATTTATTGGCTTTTAGCAGGGCGATTAAGGCGGCTTCAAAAGTTTCGGTAATGAATCTTTCCAGGTTGTAGGAGCTGCCGCTGATTAAAGCCCTTAAGGCCGCCAGGGGCCTGATGCTGTTATCAACAGCAACGGTTTCAAAAGTGGCTAGACGTTGAAACAGGGGCGGGAGCTGTTGAGTATCAACCGGATGCCGGCTCGTGTTCATCGCCAGCATGCTTAAGCGGATCCCGGCATCCAGCAGTCCTTCCATTAAATTGCTCACTGCCAGGTTCCCGCCATCGTGTAGCGGATAAGGGACCCGGCTACATAAAACCAGTATATGCATTAACTTTCCAGGGTTTTAGGAAGTACTACGGTGAAAGAGGTGCCATGCCCCGGAACGCTATCACAAATGATTTTGCCCTTATGCAGGCTTACGATCGATTTGACATAATTCAGGCCGATACCGAAGCCTTTTATATTATGAACATTTCCGGTAGATACCCGGTAAAAGCGTTCAAAAATAAGTTTTTGGTTTTCTTTCTCTATGCCTATGCCATTATCTTTAAAAACAATGTGAATATATTTTTTGTAAATATCTTTTATGGTAATACTGATTTGCGGTACTGTTTCTTCCGGGGTATACTTGATCGCGTTGTCGACCAGGTTACTGAAGGCCGTTCTTAAATGATCGGCATCCCCTTGTATCATGATAGGCCCGCTGCTCATATTCAGCTTTATTTTACCGCCACGGGCTTCCAGTTGCGGGGTATAGGCTTCACAGGCCTTTTGTATGACTTCCCGGATATCGATGAGCTCCATGCTTAACTCCAACTCTCTTTTTTGCCCCATCGACATCTGTAGTACCCGCTCTACCTGCAATTCCAGTTTACGGGCTTCGGCATCAATGATAGAAGCATAGTTGTGCAGGCGCACCGGGTTATTGACTATTGTTGGTTTCTTTAATACGGTAGAGGCCAGTTGTATACTGGTCAGCGGCGTTTTAAATTCGTGCGTCATGTTTTTGACGAAATCTTTTTGCATCTCGGTCAAGCGTCTTTGGTTGAGCATCACATAGATCACATAGCTCAGGAAGGCCAGGGTACAGAGAATAATAGCGGAAGATACGACCCATATGGTCAGCTGACTGGACAGGTAATTACTACGATAGGGGAAGTAAACGGCAAAGTAATAGTTGTCAATCTTGGGATCTACGAAGTTCTTAAATCCGGATACCGCTCTGCGTTTATTGTTCATATTGATGAACTTCTCATACTTGAAGTTATGATTCAGACAGTCGTGTAATCCGAATACAAAATCAGCGTATACCCCATTATTGGTGAATGATTCTTTCAGGAAATGTTCCAGGGTGCTTTCATCCACGTATTCATTGATCTTCACCAGGTAATAGTCATTGCTTTGGCGGCTTACGACATTATAGATCGTGGATTTGGTCTGCTTCAGTTCCCATACTTTAAAGGCAACGTCTCTAAGGGCTACGGTAACATTCAGGTCAAAGCGCTCATTTTCATGCGTATAGGCACGACGTACCCCGTAGATCTGCGAGATAATAATACCGATCGTACAGAGGCTGGCGAGAATAAAGATGATCCTGAGCTGCGCGTTTTTCATAGTATACTATTTTATCCGGTCCGGGTTTTGGGCAATAAATGCTCCCCAGCCTTTAGCTGCTTTTTTGGTTGTTTTAATTTTTGCGAGGGTAATATCTCCTTTGCTCGTGTAATAATGGCAAAGCGCAACGGCTACCGCATCAGTCGCATCGAGATAGTCCGGGTTGTCTTCAAATTTTAAAATGTATTGGAGCATTTTCCATACCTGTTCCTTGGAGGCATTACCGTTACCGGTTACGGATTGCTTGATCTTCTTGGGAGCATATTCTACAGTACGGCTGCCATGGGCCATAGCAGCGGCAATGGCTACGCCCTGGGCACGGCCCAGCTTGAGCATACTTTGCACGTTTTTTCCATAGAAAGGTGCTTCCAGGGCAACGGCTACTGGTTCATGTCTTTGCACCAAAGCGCTCACTCTTTCAAAAATATAATTCAGCCGCTCTCCATGGTCTTTGTGCTTCGCGAGATGAAGCACGCCCATTTCCACGAGACTTATTGTATTTTTGTCCACCGAAATTACCCCGTATCCCATAACCAGGGTGCCGGGATCAATACCAACAATAACCAAAAGACTTGTTTTAAAATAAAAAAATACAAATGCACCTGCATTTGACCCTAGATGCACAAAAATACCAAAAAAATATGGCTCCATTATGTTATTGCACCGTTAGCCTTGCTGGTGCTGCTTTACCTCATCTACCGGCAGGTAACGGCGAGGGGTGATATTAAGGAACAATGGCAAAGATTACGGGAGCATCTGAATACCGGGAATATTAAATGGTTAGTGCTGGTAGTCTTGCTGGCGCCTGCCAACTGGGTACTGGAATCATTGAAATGGCAAAAATTATTGAGCCGGATCCGGCCGGTGGTTTTTAAGCAGGCTTTTAAGTCTATGCTTTCGGGTATGAGTTTTTCCCTGGTCACGCCTAACCGGGTGGGAGACTTTGCCGGGCGTATTATTCATGTGGGGCAGGGGTATAAGATAAAGGCTGCCTTTGCCAGCGTGATCGGTAGTGTGGCACAGATGTGTATTACGGCTTCGTTTGGGATTGCCGGGCTGATCTACCTCAATGTGGTCAATGGCAATTTTTACACGAAACTGGCATTGGGGCTGGCTTTTTTGATCGCGGGTAGTGCGCTATTCCTGTTTTTTAATATCAATCGTTTTAAAGGGTTTGGAAAGAAATATAAGCAGTTACGCAAACTGAATTTTGGCTTGCGGGTGTTTAGTTTTTATTCCAGGAAAGACCTGGTTTATATCCTGTTGCTGGCTATCGGCAGGTTTCTGTGTTATAACCTTCAGTTTTTGTTGCTGATTAATATTTTGGGTGCCGGGGTGCCCTTGTTTCCCGGTATCCTGGTTTCCGCATTGATGTTCTGGACTATTTCCGTGGTACCTTCGGTGGCTATGCTGGAACTCGGGGTGCGTGGTTTTGTGGGGATTTACCTGTTTATGGACGCTACAAACCTGAGTACGGAATCTTTAGCTATACTCAGCGGCTCTTATTTGTTGTGGTTCATCAACCTGGTCGTACCGGCAATCTTGGGCAGTTTTACTTTATTGCGCTTGAAGACGGAGGCCTAAAATATTTATTGGAAATTTTATTATTTGAAATAATATTGTTTTGTTTGTATTTGAATAAAATGATATTATGAATAGGATATACCTTACGATTGCTTGCCTGCTCCTGGTATGGAGCGCTGGCGCACAGGAAAAGAAATGGCAGTACCGCATATCAATTGATGCGACTGTTTCCAGCCTGGTTAATGTAGACAAAGTACCATTAGGTTATATTGAACGCAAAGATTATGGTGCTTTGATACCCCATGTACAGGCAGGCCGGAAGCTCAATGAAAAATGGACGATAGCGGCAGGATTAGGATTCATGCGGCATAGATCCACCTTTCGTTTTGATTATCCAGAGATCGCCTCTCTGGGCATCTGGTATAACTATTTAGCGATTCCGGTAGGCGCTCAATATAAACTTTTGAATTGGGGGAAGAATAAATCCTGGAAGCTTGAAGGCTCCATCTGGAATAAATTCCTGATTAATTACGAATCCAATCTTCCTGGGATGCTAATAAGTGGTGGCGATCTCCTTTATATTCCTGATAATCCTAGCAGATATGTACTCAATGCCCGTCTGGGAACAAGTGTGGAATGGTGCTTGAAAAATAAGCACGTTATTTCGGTATCGGGGTTTATTACAAGAGATGTGACGCCTTATTTAAGCAATCGTAACAATGCATTTATGCTTACTTTAAGGCCTTCCCGATACTTGTTTGGCGGGCTTGGCTTGCAGTATAGTTTTTAGTAATACTTATGTTTGACCGTTTAAATTATGAAGAAGATTTATACGCTTATTGGTTTTACTTTATTAGTGTTACAGGTAACAGCCCAGGAAAAGAAATGGCAGTTTGGTTTCAGTATAGATGCTTTCCAGGCTAAATTGGTGAACATTAGTAAAGACTATGATATGCAATTTCATTCGGTACCTTACTATACCCAATATGATTATGGAGGTATTAGTCCCGGCATTCATGTGATCAGGCAGCTTAACGAGCGCTGGAGCCTGAAAAGTGGCCTGAGCTTTATCCGGCATCAGTCGAAATTTCATTTTGTGTATACCGACTATTTGGGTCTTGATATTGATGCTGAACTCAATAACCGGTTTAATTATTTAGTTGTTCCGATTACGGCAAATTACCGGTTTTTTAATTGGAAGAATAGTAACCTGGCAATTGGGGGTGGTGTGCTGAATAAAATACTTTGGAACTATGATTCTAATTTTCCTGATATTATTAATTACATGATATATATACCCACAGATGCTAGAACCTATGTATTAGGCGCGCGTTTGGAAGCTGAATATGAATGGATATTTAAAGATCACAGCAGGCTTGGTTTTCTTGTATTTATATCAAGAGATATGACTGCTTACCTGGATAAAAATATAGGCTTCATGAATAATCTAAAAATATCCAGGTACCAATCTGCTGGTCTCGGTCTAAGTTATGCCTTTTAATCCTATTACCCCAAAGCCACATCCAGGCACATCATCACGATAAAACCCCCTATGAAACCAATCGTAGCGATATCAGAGTCGCGGTTTTGCTGCGCCTCGGGGATCACCTCTTCCACTACCACGAAGATCATTGCACCTGCTGCGAAAGCCAACGCATAAGGTAAAATAGGCGTAAAGAAGGCTACTGCAAATGCCCCTAGTACACCAGCTATAGGTTCTACAATAGCGGATAATTGTCCATAGAAAAAACTCTTTTTACGGCTTACACCCATACGCCGCATAGGCATGGCTACCGCGATCCCTTCCGGGAAATTTTGCAACCCGATACCAATGGCCAGCGCTAATGCCCCGCCAATACTGGCTTCCGGGATGCCCGCGGCCACACCGCCAAACATAACCCCTACGGCAAGCCCTTCAGGTATATTGTGCAGGGTAATCGCCAGGATCATTAAGGTGGTGCGTTGCCAGGGCGATTTTACCCCTTCGGTTTGTTTCAGGTTCACATGGAAGTGCGGCAAGACTTTATCCAGCCCGTAAAGAAATCCTGCACCCATAAGGATCCCGGCTACGGTAGGCATCACTTTGATAAAACCTTCACCGGCACTCATATTGATCGCCGGGATGATGAGGCTCCAGACGCTGGCGGCGATCATCACACCGCCGGTGAAGCCCAGCATACCGTCCATAACTTTTTTATTGGCTTCCTTAAAAAAGAAAACGGTGGCGGCCCCAAGAGCCGTAACCAGCCAGGTAAAGATCGTTGCTAACAGCGCGGCTTCCACGGCGCTGATAGAAGATAAATATTTTATGATCGGGTCAAACATTGTGCTGCAAATGATTAAATAAGGTGCTCAAAATTAGTATTTCTGTTGTGTCGCAATATTGTAAAAATTTATACTGTAATAATAAGCTTTGAATTTTACAAAAGACAGGGCTTAGCGTATTAAATTTAGAGACTCAGCCTCATGCCCAGGAAAGTACGCCTGCCCTGGTTAGGACCATAAACATACGAGGGGTCAAAGGTTAAGCCATAGGGGTTCTCGGCTGTTTTAAGGGCTTGTCCGTTCGCATCAAACTGTACTTGCTTGTCAAAAGGATCATTGGCCCGGGCGATGATAAAGGGATTATTGCGGTTAGGCGTCCAGTCCAGCAGGTTTTTTACCCCACCGTAAATTTCCAGTTTTTTGCCCAGCTTCTTGGTCAATTGCAGGTTCTGTATACTCCACCAGGGTGAATATTCATGCCGGGGATCAGCATCGCTCAATAAAGGTAAACGCATAGGCCCGTAAACGTTGCCGGTATAATCAATACTCAGGTTGATCTTACTAATCGGGTAGCTGATCGTCCAGACGCCGGTGAACTTTTCAGTGAAAAGCTGTCTTGTTTTGATTTCGTTTTTCACGCTGTAGACATCCATCAGCGTTCCCCCGGCCAGTATTTTTAAACCATTGTCGAAGGCAAAGTCGAGGTTAAGCGAAAAGCCTTTTGAAATGGCATAGCCATCCAGGTTATCATAGATGATCTTGTTGGGATCGGTATCGTAATCGGCAATGATCTTATTGGTGAAATAGGTATAGAATGCAGTGGCATCAAGGTTTAGAAAGGAATTGCCCAATACGACCTTTTTTACAAAATTGATGTTGGTATTCCAGGAAGTTTCGGGTTTTAATTCCCCTACAAATTCCAGGCTCCGGGCTCCGGTCAGCGCGGCATGGTCTTCGGTAAATACATTAGCCACGCGGTACCCATTCCCGACACCAACACGCAGTATATTATACTTGTTGGCGGAATTCCATTTATAATAAGCTCTTGGGGAAAGAATACTGCCGTGCAGGGAGTTATAGTCATAACGCAAGCCTAATAGCAGAGTGTTTTTGGGATTAAACGTAATTTCATCCTGTACGAAAGCACCGGGTAGATGGGTTCTTGAAGGCGCCAGGGCGGTTGCCGGCGTATTGTCATCATAATAGGTGTAACGATAGCTCAGTCCACTCAACAGGTCATGTTTGCCTAAACTTTTATTCCAGGTTAATTGGGTAAAGGCTACATCCTGCCGGGCGAGGTAGAACAGGTTGCCGTAAGCGCTGTTCTGGTCATGAGTATTGGCACTAAACTGGAAAACGATATGCTCTTTTACCGGTAACTGGTAATTGCCGAAGAGTTCTCCTCTCTTGGTATAAATACTTTCCCCATAAACTTCATCTCCACCCCGGTATTTGCGGGACCAGTTCATCTCGCCACCCCAGCGGTCCTCATAAACATAACGCGCAGCCAGGGAGAACAAGCGGTTTTCTTTTCTTTTGAAGCTCCATTTATTAAATATAGAAACCCGGTTTTGCAGGGTTACATCGGTGAAATTATCCTTGTTATTATCGATAGGATTATTATAATTGAAATAATTGATGCCGAGCATAGACCGGGCTTTTTTACCGGCTTTAAAGCTGGTGGCCAGGTCGGCACTCAGTTCACCCCAGGAACTGCCAAATACATCAGCAGCCAATAACGGGCTGTTTTCCGGTCTTTTGGTAATTACATTGATAAGGCCACCTACCGCTTCACTGCCATAGAGGGTAGAGGCAGGACCTTTTACGACCTCGATCCGGTCAATGAGGGATTGCGGAATACCACTGAGCCCGTATACAGTAGCCAGGCCACTTACGATAGGCATCCCATCGATCAGGATCATGGTATAAGGGCCTTCTAACCCGTTGATGTGAATATCCCCGGTATTACAAATATTACAGTTCAGTTGCGGGCGTACGCCATTGATGTTTTGCAGGGCATCGAATAGGGAAGGGGTAGGGTTTGCTTTGAAAAATTTTGAGGTATACACTTCTACCGGTACGGGGCTGCTTAATTTTGAAACTTCCTTCATCGTGCCGGTGACGACTACGCCTTCCAATTCCCCGGCAGCTTTGTCAGCTTCCAGGTTGATATTGATATGTAAAGTTTGTGTATCTGTCAGGCTGATGTTTGCCTTGTGATCTTTATAACCGCTCGCACTGACCTGCAAAGTGTAGGTGCCTTGTGGTACATCAGTGAGTACAAAGTTACCTGCGCTATCTGCTAAAGTATTCAGGGAAGTACCCTCCAGCTGTAGGGCTGCAAATGGTATAACTAATTTATTATCAGTTACTTTTCCGCTAATTGTTCCTTGGGCTTGTACGTTTGCAGACAAGAACGTTAATAATAACAGTAAATTTATAAATAGATATTTGTGCATGTATGCTAAGTGTATTTTTGTTGAAATAAAAAAGTTAGACAAAGCTAACAATTAAAATTTATCGCACAAATTTATTTTTTAAATACCTGAATATTTATGCTGAGCAACAATGATTTAAAGAATACGTATTTTGAAATAGTTTATTTAAGGAATGCTTTGTTTGGTCGAAGTAGACAAAAAACCGTTGGCTACATTTTCCTGATTGGCGTTTGGTCCGTGTCCGGAGTGTTAATTTTGTATTTCCTCCTAAAATATCCTACCTTTGCAGACTTTTTATTTCTTTAAAAAATTAAACCCACATATCCTGTAAGATATGAAGCTATCGCAGTTCAAATTTGACATGCCAATCGAGCTGATTGCGCAGCATCCTGCAAAGGAAAGAGACCAAAGCCGTTTAATGGTAGTACACCGCGACACCGGCAAGATCGAACACAGAGTTTTCAAAGACGTTTTAGAGTATTTTACCGACAAGGACGTGATGGTAGTGAACAATACCAAAGTGTTCCCCGCCCGTCTTTATGGTAAAAAGGAAAAAACAGGTGCGAAGATTGAAGTTTTCCTGTTAAGAGAATTACACAAAGTAAACCGTTTATGGGATGTAATTGTTGATCCTGCCCGTAAGATCCGTGTGGGTAACAAATTATACTTCGGTGATAATGATGAATTGGTAGCAGAAGTAATTGATAATACGACTTCACGTGGCCGTACGATCCGTTTCCTGTTTGATGGTGATGATGCAGAGTTTAAGCGGGTACTGGACAGCATGGGTGAAACGCCTTTGCCTAAACTGTTTAAACGCAAGCCGGAGGAAGATGATCGCGATCGTTACCAGACGGTATATGCCAAATATGAAGGAGCGGTAGCCGCGCCTACTGCGGGTTTGCACTTCAGCCGTGAGCTGATCAAGCGCCTTGAAATTGAAGGCGTACGTTTTGCAGAAGTAACCCTGCATACGGGTTTAGGTACTTTCCGTCCAATAGAAGTAGAAGACCTGAGCAAGCATAAAATGGACGCAGAATATTTCCGCGTGGATGAATATGCCTGTAACATCGTTAATAAAGCTTTAGATGAGAAAAGAAAAATCTGTGCGGTAGGTACTACATCTATGCGTGCCCTGGAAAGCTCTATTACAGCGCAGGGATACCTGAAGCCGGAAGAAGGCTGGACGAATTTATTCATTCACCCGCCTTATGACTTTACCATCGCAAATTCACTCATCACTAATTTCCACCTGCCTAAAACAAGTCTGTTGATCATGGCCTGCGCTTTTGCCGGTTATGACCTGGCAATGGAAGCGTATAACACAGCGATTAAAGAGAAGTATAACTTCTTTACTTATGGAGATGCGATGCTGATCCTGTAAAGATTAAATATTTTAATACAGCAAAATGTTGCTTTAAAAATCCCCGGAATATTAAGTTCCGGGGATTTCTTTTATCTGGTTTACGATACATCGCCAGCATATTTTACCTAAATATAATATTGGGTAAATATTCCGGTCACATCTATTGCTAAAATTTGCCGATTATCAAATTTTAGCAATGAACAAATTCTTTACCCAATCGGTATTACTAGCTTCGCTGGGATGCCTGTTCGTAAATGCTGCCCAAGGGCAAACCACCATTACGCAGTGGAACTTTAACTCTGTACCGCCGGATGCTTCTACTTCAACAGGAAGTATGGTCCCTTCTGTAGGAACAGGAACCGTTGCCGCTGTTGGCGGAACGGCTACTTCTTTTGCCAGCGGAACTGCAAACGGAGGCTCATCTGATCCGGCGACTGCGGACAATACGGGCCTGGGCGTGACGACTTTCCCTGCTCAGAGTACGGCTAATAAAACTGCGGGAATCGCATTCTTAGCAGCGACTACCGGTTACCAGAATATCAAAATCACTTTTGACCAGCGCCATAGCAATACCGGCCCGGCCAATGTGCAATTACAATATACCCTGGATGCGAGTGTAAGCAATCCGGTATGGTTAGACGCGGACACTGCTTCTGCTGTAGGTGGCGACACCTGGTATGGCCGCAGCTTTAACCTGTCTTCCGTTACGGGCCTGAACAATAATGCCAATGCCGGATTCCGTGTTGTAGCGGCCTTTTCAGCTGCCGGTACTGCATACGCAGCAAGTAATGGCGGTACTTATAATACCAGTGGTACCTGGCGTTTTGATATGTTGACGATCAAAGGAGATGTGATCACGACAACACCGGCATTGCCGAACCTGGTGATCACCGAGATCATCCACTCTCCTAACAATATAGAAATGATCGAGGTGTATAATGCCGGAACGACTGCAGCAGACATGACTGGCTTATACCTTAGCAATGGCACCAGTGGTAACTTCCCGGCGCAGATGCTGCCTGCAGGAGGAACGTTATTGTTCTCTACCAACCCGGCAGCCGCCAATAGCCTGATGGGTGGTACTTATAATCTTTTGAACGGTGGCTTGAGTTCTTCTTCTGATATTTTAGTGATCAAGAATGCTGCCGGCACCATCATTGACTCTGTCGCTTACCAGGTAGGTACTGCCGGCTGGCCTGCAGCCACTGCCGGCTCTTATTATGGTCAGTCTATAGAGTTGAACAGCGCTACTGCAGATAATAATGTGGGGGCAAACTGGACGGCAACCACACAAAATATTATCTCTTCTACTTCCGGGCCGATCTGGGCTACGCCAGGCGTATACCCGCCACCGGCACCTAACCCGGCTCCCATCGTTACTTCCTTCAAACAAAACAGTGCGACCAGTACTTCTGTTAAGTTCAACCAGGCGGTCACTAATGCTTCGGCAACTAATGCGACCCATTATGTGATCAGCCCTGCTATCACCGTAACGGGCGCTGTTTTAGCGGCATCAAATGACTCTGTGATCCTGACCCATGCACCTTTAGCCGACGGTGTGCAATATACCTTAGCCGTAAACGGTGTGCAAAATGCGGGAGGCGCTAATAATGTGGCCGATACCCTGGACCTTTTATGGAATGGGAGTACGCCGAACCTGGTAATTACAGAGATCATCCATAGCCCTAATACGATCGAAATGATCGAGGTGTATAATGCCGGTACTACAGCGGTAAATCTGGGTGGTTTAAAATGGACCGATGGTACAAATGGTAATTTTCCGGTACTATCTTTACCTGCGGGTGGTAACGTTGTCTTCTCTACCAGCCCGAATGTAGCGGATACGCTTTTACAGGTACCTGTGATCTATATGTTGGGCGCGGGTTTGAGCTCCTCAGATGATATCCTGGTGATCCGTAACTCGCTGGAGCAGGTAGTGGATTCGGTACATTATTTTGCCGGAACCAACAACTGGCCTGCGGCTCCTGCGGGTATCTACGGGTACTCTTATGAGCTGACCGCAGCTAACCTGGACAATAATAATGGTTCAAACTGGATCGTACCGATGAACGAGATCACACCGCAACCAAGTGTGGGCGTGATCCGCTCTACCGCGGGGATCTATCCGCCACCGGTGATTACGCCGACTACCGCTACCATCAATTTTGTAGGTAGCTCGGTTGCCGTAAATGAAAACCAGCTGGAATTGAAAATTGTTGCGAACCTGGTAGGTGGCATTGCCAATCCTGCTGCGGCAACATTGGAGTTGTTGCCCAACGGAACCGCAACTTCCGGTACTGATTATACCTTACCGGCTAACCTTACTTTTGAATGGCCTGCTTTAGCCAACAATGTAAACGATACCATCACGATTACCATCACGGATGATAACATTGCAGAGAATGCAGAATATTTTGCCTTTAAGCTGGTAAACCCGGTGAATGCAACTTTACCCAATGCTGCCGCGAATGTGTTTACTGCCTTCATCCTGGATGATGATAAAGAAGCGCCGGTAGCCTTGAAATCTGATTTCTTAACACATGTTGCTTCTTATAACAATCATACTGCTGGTGATAATTCCGCGGAGATTGTTGCTTTTGATCCGCAATCCAAACGTTTGTTTATTGCCAACTCTATTGCAGGAAAAGTAGATATCGTTAATTTCCAAAACCCGGCAGCACCTGTATTTATTGCTTCTATTGAGATTAACCCTACTTATGGTAATGTCAATTCCGTAGGGGTAAAGAATGGTATCGTTGCGGTAGCGGTAGAAGACCTGGTGCCGGAAAACCCAGGTAAAGCAGTGTTCTTTGATACCGCAGGTATCTTTAAAAGCCAGGTGACGGTAGGTGCGATGCCGGATATGATCATTTTTACTCATGATGCTCAGAAAGTATTGGTGGCTAATGAAGGACAACCTAAATCAGATTATACGATTGATCCCGAAGGTTCCGTCTCGATTATTGATATCAGTGGCGGTATTACCGGCCTGGCACAAAGTCATGTGAGCACCGCCGATTTCCAGGCCTTCAACAGCCAGTTAGCTGCGTTGAAAGCTGCCGGAGTACGTATTTTCGGGCCCAATGCGACTGTAGCGCAGGATATGGAGCCGGAATATATTACCGTGGCGGAGGATAACAGTAAAGCCTGGGTTACCTGCCAGGAGAATAATGCTATTGCAGTGATTGACCTGGCTAATAATACGATTACAGATATCTTACCATTGGGTACAAAAGACCATATGTTGGCGGCAAATGCCTTAGACGTAAGCGACCAGGGTGCTGCTATCGCGCTGGCTAACTGGCCGGTGAAGGGCGTTTATATGCCGGATGCGATTGCTTCTTATGAAGTGAATGGTACGACTTACCTGGTTACAGCTAACGAAGGTGATGCCCGTGAATATGATGTTTACGAGGAAGCAGTACGTTTCGGTTCTTCCGCTTATGTATTGGATTCAGCCACTTTCCCTAATGCCGCTTTCTTAAAGGCTAACCTGGGCCGTTTAAATGTGACTACCGCTTCCGGTGATACCGATGGCGATGGTGACTTTGATGAGATTCATGTATTTGGCGGACGTTCTTTCTCAATCTGGAATGCAACGACAGGCGCATTAGTTTCCGATAACGGGCAGGATTTTGAATTGATTACTTCCAAACATCCGGAGCTTGCTGCGCTCTTTAATGCGAGCAACGCTAATAATACTTTGAAAAACCGTAGTGACGATAAAGGACCAGAGCCTGAAGGTGTTGCTGTAGCTACTATCGGCGACAAAGTATATGCTTTCGTTGCCCTGGAAAGAATCGGCGGATGTATGGTGTATGATATTACTAATCCTGCCGCACCGGTATACGTGGATTATAAAAATACCCGTGATCTTGCTGCTTATGGCGGTGATAATGGTGCTGAAGGCGTTCTGTATATTGATTCAGCGAGCTCACCTACGGGTAAGCCTTATGTGATCCTGGCGAACGAGGTTTCTTCTACTTTGAGCATTTTCGAGATTAAACCTTTTGTAACGGTTTCCACTAAAAATATCCAGAAAAATACATTCTGTTATGTATTCCCGAACCCTACTGAAGGAAAGATCAACTTCCTGGTTGAGGGTACCGTACAACAAGCGGTGATCCGTGTATTGAGTATTGATGGTAAAGTACAGCAACAGTTGTCGACCAATAGCAATAACACCGTCATTGATATGAAGACTTTACCGGCTGGTAATTACTTTATTCAATATGAGGATGGAAGCCGTAGCGGAACGGTAAAAGTTCAGAAACTATAGAGAGCTACTTTTTTTACAAGGAAAGCAAACATTAAATAAATCCCCGGAGCAAAACAGCTTCGGGGATTTTATATTTTCCCTATTGTATTTTATGACAATTCTATTACCTAATTGTGACAATTGAAATGTAGGCGGGAAGTAGCTTTGCAGCCAAATTCTGAAGCTTCCGGAAATTACATAATTAGATCGTATTGTTTTCACAAAAGGGATTGGCATCGGGTTCCGGTGGCCACGACGGGATGCTTATGCCTTGGTTTATTTGAAAATCATACTTCAACATCATTTTTACTAAAAAAAACAAAACAGCATTTCATGTTTTTCAATAATCGTTTTTTTAAGCAACTCCTTTTTCAAAAAAAGTTTATGGTAACTGCTTTTATGGGGGGTAGCTGTTTCTTCAATGGTAATGCGCAGGGCGTAATAGATAGTTTGAGGCTGAGTACGCAAAACAATATTGCCCCGATTGTTACCAGCCACGTATTGGCTCCGCAACCTGCTCAAACGATTCAGCTGAGCGCTACTGTATTTCCTGCTGCTGCTTCACAAGCGGTAAGCTGGTCGGTGCCGGCGGGTAATGGCGCTAATGCTGCGGTGAATACGACTGGCCTGGTAACCGTTCCTACACAAGCGCAGGGCCTGGCCTGGATTAAAGCAAGCTCGGCAGCAGATGCTACTAAATCCGACTCTTTGCAATTACAGGTGTATTGCCAGCCCAGTCATACGAATCCCATTAACTGGTTCGTGATCGATACAGTGGCCATAACGGGCACTACCTTAGCAAACACGGTAACGGCTTTGGGTAATGCTAATGCTTACCAGATTTTTCCCGGAACAGGTGCTAATACAGCCTCTTTAACGATTGGTAATACTTATAGCCTGAAAAGCCATGTTACCGCTAGCTATGGAGTAGCCAATACCAACGAGATGAGTTATTCTCTCTGGATTGATTACAACAGGAATGGTATTTTCGAAGCAACAGAATGGACGGGTATTGCTACCAGTACATTGGATTCGGTACTTAACGGATCATTTACTATTCCTGCAAATGCGGTTGCCGGCAAGACTTTGATGCGGGTACGTTCCAGGATAGCCGGTGCGATTAATGGCCCTAATGACGCCTGTGCTGCTTTCAATGGTAGCGGGCAGACAAAAGACTTTATTATTACTTTAGCCTCCGGGAATGGAAGTGCCTGCAACAATACTATGCCAGGAACTACAGTTGGTAGTACTGGTTGTGTCTCTTTTATTTATCAGGGGCAGCAAGCTGCTTACACTACTGTAAGAGCGAGTGATGGCAATGTATGGCTGCAGCAAAACCTGGGAAGTGGACAGGTAGGTGCAAGCAAAACAGATACATTGGCTTACGGCCACCTATTCCAATGGGGCAGATGGGATGACGGGCACCAATTGAGAACAGCTGCAACCGGGCCAGTACCTACTCCCAATAATCCTTCGGGTATCGGAAGCGGCTCCGGTTTTTTTTACACAGGAAGTGGTGCTAATGCCTGGTGGAATGGCGGCAATCTTTCCGATACCTGGTCGGCAGCTTCGAACAGCCAGACTACTGGTACCGCGGGTTGCGACCCTTGTAAAGCGATGGGCGCAGGCTGGCGTTTGCCGACAGAAAGTGAATGGGCCACGGTCGTGAATGCAGAGCAGATTACCAACACCGGCACGGCGCATTCCAGCAATTTAAAATTAGTGGTCGGCGGATCCAGAAGTTTTACAGATGGAGGTTACAGTTTTGTGGGCGTACGCGGGTATTACTGGAGCAGTACTACCAGCGCTACCGGTGGCAAATACCTTTATTACAGTGATGCCATCGTGAATGCGAGCGCCGGTAATAACCGTGGTGGCGGAGCAGCGGTGAGATGTATTTACAGCCAGAGTGTCGGAGTGACTTCGGTAGATGTAACCACACAAAATAATGTTCCGGCGACGATTACAAATATCAACGGAACGCTGCAACTGCAAGCTGCTGTTTTACCTTCCACGGTTAGTCAAAGTGTTACCTGGACGGTACAGTCGGGAGTTGCTTTTGCTTCGGTTAACAATGTCGGACTGGTTACCGCTATAGCCAACGGTACCGCGACTATTCGTGCTACTTCTGTTTTGGACCCGACAAAGTATGATGAGATCAGTGTGGTGATTAATGCAGCAAACCCTTGTGCGTCCGTCGGCAGTTTCTATGAAAACTTTGATGCACCCACCTTAATCTGTTGTAATATGGGCGTGGTTCCGGAATGCTGGCACAGCATCAGTACAGCAGTAGGTGCTAACCAGATCATTTCCACAACCAGCCCGGCATCGGGAACGAATAACATTTACCAGACCGGCTATGGTGCGGGTAAAATTTCGATTGTGGTTATGAGGGCCGTAAATAATATTAACGCGGGAACACACCAGTTCCGATTTAAAGTGAGAGCGAATTCTGGCCCGGGCAACCTGGATTTTGGTTATATCACCGATGTCAACGATGCCACTACATTCGTGACGATACAGGCTATGAGTATCAGCAATAGCACTTACAGTGACCCTGCGGCGGAAAGGACTTTTACGGTGCCTACAAACGTACCTGCGACTGCCCGATTGGCCATCCGTAACCCGGGAACTTCCTGGGCAGGATTTTACTGGGATGATGTTTACTGGGAGCCTGTTATTACAACTGTGGTACAATCTGTAGATGTAACTACGCAAAATAATGTGCCGGCAACAATTAATACAAATGGGGGTACACTCCAGGCTGTGGCGACGGTGTTGCCTTTGTCTGCAAGCCAGGCGGTGACCTGGAGCATTGTTCCTGCTACAGGTTCTGCCAGCATTTCAACTACCGGTTTGATCACTGCTCAATCGAATGGTACGGTCTATGCCAAAGCAGTTTCCGTTGCCGACCCAACTAAAGCCGATTCTCTATTAGTTGTCCTCTCTAACCAGGTAACTCCGGTGCTGTCCTTAAGTGTTGCGACGCAAAATAACCAGGCTGCCAGTATTACTACAAATGCGGGAACGCTGCAAATAATGGCTACAATATTGCCTGCAGCTGCTGATCAAAATGTGGGCTGGAGTATTGTTCCTGTAAGTGGTACCGCTACTATATCAGCGATAGGTTTGGTTACCGCACAAACAAACGGTACGGTCTATGCCAAGGCAGTTTCTGTAGCTGATCCTAGCAAAAAAGATTCTATATTGGTTACCATTGCTAATCAGGTAATCCCGGTTTTGTCCTTAAGTGTGGCCACGCAAAGCAACCAGGCAGCCACGATTACTACGAGTGCGGGAACATTACAAATGACCGCTACGGTATTACCGGCAACCGCTAATCAAAATGTAAGCTGGAGTATTGTTCCTGTAAGTGGCACAGCTGCTATATCTGCTACCGGATTGGTTACAGCACAAACGAATGGTACGGTCTACGCCAAAGCCGTTTCAGCTGAAAACAGTGCGTTGCGCGATTCACTTTTGATTACTATTAGCGGACAAAGCAATGTGGGGTTGGAAGAAGTGGCTAAAGGATTAACCTTTGAGTTGCACCCTAATCCTGCTCATACCTACTTTATGGTGTCCTTACCTAAAGTAAACGGAACCGCGGAGGTATCTGTCTTCAGCCTTGATGGAAAGACCCTGTTGCAGACTAGTTTCGAAGGAAAAAATAAAAGAATAGCCATTGACAACTGGGCTAAAGGGCTCTACCTGGTACATATCCAGACCAAAGATGGCTATGCGATCAGGAAGCTTGTAATAGAGTAACGTTTATTAGTGTAAAGATAGAGGCTGGTATGTTTATGCCGGCCTTTTTCGTTGTTCAGGATTTGTCTTTGTTGCGTTTCCATCCTTTTATCGCCATGCGTCTTAACTGGAGTAAGCCTACCGTCAGGTTACGTTTAGACTTAAAGTAAGGGATGCAAAGCATGACCAGGATTGAGATACAGGCGGAAGTGCCTAAAGAGCCGCCATAGCCATCAAAAAATTTACTGGTATTAAGATAGATGAGCGCGAACACCAGGCCGGCAATGGCAATGCCGATATAACTACTCATTTTTTGCGCCGAGACCATACCAATGAAGGTAGACCCAATGAAAACAACCGGGATGTTTTTAGCGAGGTAAACACTTAGCAGCTCCGGGAAGAAATAACAAAATGCCGCAATAGGTAGCGTCAGTAAAGCGGATGCTCTTACCGGTCCCTGCTTTAATCTTGTATTGACATAATAGGTAGCTATTGCACCACAAATTCCGGTCCCTATTAAAATGAGTTTTTCCATAACTTATTTGATCAGCATTAATAAAAAGTAAGTGATCACCACGCCCATAAATGCGAGTGCACCAAGTTTGCCGCCTACCCCCTGTAAAATGCTTTTGGAAACCATAAGGAATATCCCGGTAAAGAAGGAGGCCGTCAGCACAAAGCCATATCCGCCGGCTATTTTTAAATGACTCATGCCAATGAACGCACCACAATATATTGCGGTCGGCAGGCCTTGCAGGTAAACCGATTGCTTATTCAGATTGGGAATAAAAGAAGCCAGAAGGCCGACAATAGCAGCTCCAAGTACAGGGCCCAGGCCCACTTCATGGTTGAGGAAGAACGAGCTTAAGGCGCCAACCGGCACAAAGAGGGCCAGTTTGTACGATTCGAATTCTGTTTTTTCATGATGCAGCACTTTCCGCAATTTCAGGAAGGCATAAAGCACCAGGATAATGATGGAGGCAAAGAAAATGATCACGGTATAATCGCGGGTGTTTTCTCTTACAATCATCAGCAGGAATAAGGTCAGGATGACGACCAGTAGCAGGATAATGCTGTATCTGAGGTATTGCTTCATTTATGCTGCAAAAGTAAGTATTCTGTAAGTGTAAATAAAATAGGGCGCTCCGAACGGAGCGCCCTATTGGCTATAATTGTGCCTGTTTATTTCTGAAGCACTTTACTGTATTCTGATTTTTCAGTAGTCATTAAAGCGACTGCTTTTTTGATTGCTGCGTTGAAGTTGTTCAACTGGTTCTCGATCTGGCCTTTCTGATAATAATAACGGGTAACGATCTCGGAAGATATGAGTTCTTTAATTTCGTTTTTGTTATTAATGAAATCCTGTTTTTTCTCCTGGTTGATCTTGGTCAATAAGGTATTGTATTCACCTTTGAAACGATCGAAATTTTTCTCCTCTTCCGCATTCTTTTTTAAGGCGTCCAGGATATATTCATTCTTGGTTTCGTACTTGAAATTTTTAGTACTTAACCATTTTTGAAACTCCTCGTATTCCGCATCTGAAAATTTATAGTCCTTTGCCGGCGCTATATTAGGATGTGCGTAATAGTATTCGGTAGCATAATTGAAGATCAGCTGATCCCGCATTAATTTAGAGCTCAGTAAGCTATAATATTCGCTTTCAATTTTTACATCCGGTTCGATACCACCGCCATCAAATACTTTCCGGCCGGCAAGGGTTTTAAATTCTTTTCTTAAAGAGTCCGGAACAGCGGCTACGGTACCATCTTCATTACGGTGGGAGTAATCCAGGGCCTGTATACACCTGCCGGAGGGGATATAATATTTTGCGGTAGTTACTTTTAATCTTGAATTATAGCCTACCGGTCTTACTACCTGTACCAATCCTTTACCAAAGCTTTTACTGCCTATGATAACCGCCCTGTCGATATCCTGCAGGGCACCGGAAACGATCTCTGAGGCAGAAGCGGAGGAGGAGTTGATCAGGATCGTCAATGGAATTTTGGCATCCCAGGTTTCGTTAGTAGTGGGGTACTGTTTATCCCACTCCTTATGCTTGGCTTTTGTGCTCACAATATGCTGGCCTTTATCCACAAAAAGGTTGCAGATGTTTACGGCCTCTGTGATCAGGCCGCCCGGGTTGCCACGCAGGTCCAGCACTACGCCCTTTAGTTCGCCATTGGCATTCGTTTTCAGGCTGTCCAGCGCTTTACGTACATCTTTAGCACAATTCGGGTTAAACTGGCTGAGTAATACATAGGCAATTTGTTTATTATTGTCTACATAACCGGCATAAGGTACCGAAGGCACAAGGATCTCCTCGCGGGCTACTTCTTTACTGGTTTCTTTACCGGTAAGCGGATTTTTAAGGGTCACTTTTATTTTGGAGCCGGGAGCTCCTTTTAAGAGCAGGCCTACTTCATCCTCTTGTCTGCCCTTGATGATATTACCATCTATGGAAATCAACAAATCCCCGGGTTTGATGCCGGCTTTATCAAAAGGACTTTTTTCTTTGACCTCTGCGATCACAATGTTTTTATTGGAGTCTGCCCGGATCACCACGCCCACGCCACCGTATTTCCCGTTAAATTCCATTTCAAATTGCTCGGCTTCAGCCTCGGTAATGAAATTAGTATAGGGATCCAGTTCGTTTAACATGGCATCCAGCCCCGTTTTAGTCATTTTACCCGGGTTGATCGGGTCTACATAAAAAGTATTCAGCTCTTTCAGCACGTTAGTATAGATCTCCAGGTTTTTGGAGATCTCGAAAAATTTATCGGCTTCAGCTTCGTTGAATTGGGCATAGCTTGCCGTGCTTCCTGCTACCAGTCCGAGTCCTAATAAAAGCTTTTTACCCAATGCGATTGTGTTCATATATAGATATTATGGCCAGCAATTTAATTAATTGAGGGGGAATAGGCAAAAGTTAATCGTTAAATCCGTTTAATACAGGCATAAAAGTACTCCTCTCAGGCGAATGATAAAGTGCTAAGGGTTTAGTTGAGGAATAGCTCCCGGGGTAATTTTTTCTCTTCCCATATCCCGTCCCACCAAACATCCATTGAAAAGGCAGCCATCTCATCAATATACCATTTGCCACTCTTCTTCCTTAACAAGGCTTCTACATGGCAGCAATCTGCTTCGCCTTCTATTTCAAATTCCTTACCGTCTTTTCTTTGTACCTGCCCCTGGAACCAGGCATATTCCCCTTGTACGTTCAGTTTTTCTACCACAAATTGTACTTCCTGCTTATGGCGCCGGTACATTTCCGCCCTTAACAGGTCCAGCATTTGGGTCCTTTCCTTATTGTTTGTGCTGGTTTTTGTTGCGTAATCTTTGATCGCCTGTGCGTTTGCGGACAGGCCGTTCAGTGCAACCAGTAAACAGCTCATTAATACGATAGCAAGTTTTTTCATAAAAAGGAATGATGGTTTAAATCTGTTGCCGAATTTAAGCAATAAGGTCGATACGATAAGACTGTTGTTCTAATTAATCAACGGCATTCAACATACTCCGCAGGTTGTCTACCTGTACAAAGTCCGCAGCTTTTTCGAAGGCTTCTTCCAGCTCCCGGTTTTGACTTATACCGAACAGAGCTATCTTTTTATCCGCCAGGTGGGCTTTCCCGATCTCTTCTGCACTGATCAGTTCCCGGTGCATCGTAAGGCCTTCCAGGCCGTTGTTTTGAATAAAGGCCAGGCCCGGTTCAAAATCATCGGTATAATAATAGGCCCGGACCGATTCACTTTTACTTTTCAGCTGTAATAAGAAGTTGGTATCGATGGACTCGATGGTGGTGTAGTTGAAGATACCATGTTTTTCAAGCAGCGCCAGGAGCGCGTCGGTATAATCCTGTTCAAAATTAGGGTTGCTGCCATCCTGGTATAATTTACAATCCAGGGTGAAGGTATAGCGTTCTTTATGCTCAATGGCGGTAAAAATATCGTCCAGCCGTACAATATTATAATTGGCATGTGGGAAAGTGGTGTAAAAACCGGATTCGATCTCTTCCCAGGTTTTGCTGTTGATCATCTCATCCAGGTTGGTACTGTTATACATCAGTTCGTCATGAAAAGCGACCAATTGCCCATCCTTGGATAATTGCACATCTACTTCGATACCATGGGCGCAAATGTAGAGGGCGTTAAGTATGGATTCCAGGCTGTTGATCGGGTATTGACTGGAAATACCCATGCCACCATGCCCCAGTATCTTTGTATGGTAGGGTAGGAGGAGATTCGCCTTCTGGCAGGATCCCATAATTAATAGGGTGGCTATTGATATAAGACGTACTATTCTCATCTAGAAAGTATAAGCAAGGCAAAATCCGGCCCAGTTGTGAATATAATTGTTACGGTTCAGGATAGGCGTATAGGTAAGTTGAACGTAAGTGCGGTTTTTATTGAAGGTAAAGCGATAGCCCAGTTTGGCAAAGAACCCGAATGAGGTATTGCGTACGGCTGAGGTACCGTTAGCCATAACGAAATGGTTGAGTACACTGCCCATCCCGGCTATGGCACTGTGTTTGCGCCGGCCAATCCGGGCATAAAGCCCTGCGGGCACCAGCAGGTCAGGGTTAAAGCGGTTCCTGAAATCTTTTATTTTGAAGGTGCCTAAGCCTGCATGGCCCCAAAGGCTGACTGGGCGAAAGGAGCTGATCCGTCTTTCATAATTAATACTGCCCAGGCCGGTCGCCCCACCTACAGTGATAAATACACTGTTCTTAAAATGATTTATATCATTTATATCCTTGTTTTCTTTTGGTGATTCATCTGGAAAGATTGTCAAAAGAAGATATTTTAATCTAAAAATCAAATACAAACTCAAAATACTTATTGATATTTTGTAGGATTTAGTTATAATATTTAACGTAAAGAAACGTAATTTGTGTTAACCTACTCACTACCTGCAGCATATTTTGCTTTTATTTAAGAAGTTGGTTTTGCTACTGCTTATTAATGAACGGTTTAGTATTATGGAGCACAATAAATTCATTTTCGCTCCTTTTTTGTTAATTTCGCCCTTAAATTTTCGGAACCTTGACTATGAGTGACAGCGAATTACCAGAGGAAGGCCAATCGCATGCTTATGAAGAGCATGCTACTTCTGTGGATAAAATGTATGAAAACTGGTTTTTGGAATATGCCAGCTATGTAATATTAGAGCGTGCGGTACCTGATGTGCGGGACGGGCTTAAGCCGGTGCAGCGCCGGATATTGCATGCGATGAAGGAGATGGATGATGGTCGTTTCAATAAAGCCGCCAATATTATTGGCCAGACGATGCAGTATCACCCGCATGGGGATGCCAGTATCGGTGATGCGATGGTGAATATAGGCCAGAAAGACCTGCTGATCGAAACTCAGGGTAACTGGGGTGATGTACGTACGGGCGACCGTGCTGCTGCGGCCCGTTATATCGAGGCACGCCTGTCTAAATTTGCGCTTGAAGTGGCTTTTAATGCCAAAACTACGGATTGGCAACTGAGCTATGATGGCCGTAAAAATGAACCGGTTAACCTGCCCATGAAATTCCCGATGTTGTTGTCTCAGGGGGCAGATGGGATCGCAGTAGGTTTATCAACGAAAATTTTACCCCATAACTTTATTGAGTTAATAGAGGCTTCTATTAAGCATTTGAAAGGTAAACCATTTGAATTGAAGCCCGACTTCCTTACCGGAGGTATGGTCGATACCACCAATTATAATGATGGCGCACGCGGTGGTAAAGTACTGGTACGGGCACATATTGAAGAGGTAGATAAAAAGACACTGGCGATTAAGGACGTGCCTTATAGTGTGACCACTTCCGGCCTTATTGAAAGCATCCTGAAGGCGAATGAAAAAGGCAAGATCAAGATCAAGAGCGTTGTCGACAATACCGCTGCTGATGTAGAACTTATCGTTCAGCTGGCACAAGGGGTTTCTATAGATCAGACCATTGATGCTTTATACGCGTTTACCGATTGCCAGATTTCTATTTCCCCGAATGCCTGTATCATTATCAGCGATAAACCACACTTCGTAGGGGTTACTGACCTGCTGAAGCATTCCGTGGCCGATACCAAATCCTTATTGAATAAGGAATTGGAGATCAAGCTGGCTGAGCTGGAGAATGACTGGCATTACTCTTCATTAGAGAAAATATTTATTGAAAAGCGGATTTATCGCGATATTGAAGAAGAAACGACCTGGGAAGGCGTTTTGGCAGCTATAGATAAAGGATTAACTCCTTATAAAAAACTATTCCGCCGGGAAATCATCCAGGAAGATATTATCCGTCTGACGGAAATCAGGATCAAACGTATTTCCAAGTTTGATAGTTTTAAAGCAGACGAGCATATTAAAGCAGTGGAAGACGATATTCTGCAGGTGAAACACCATATGGAGCACCTTACGGATTATGCCGTTGCTTATTATGAAAACCTTTTGAAGAAATATGCGAAAGGTAAAGAGCGTAAGACGGAGGTGAAAATATTTGATACCATCCAGGCAACAAAGGTGGCCATCGCTAATACCAAGTTATATGTAAACCGTAAAGAAGGGTTCATCGGTTCTTCGTTGAAGAAGGATGAATTCGTCATTGACTGTTCGGATATAGACGATATCATTGTTTTCAAAAAAGACGGTGGTATGGTCGTGACCAAAGTAGCGGATAAAACTTTTGTGGGTAAAGATATCATCCACGTAGACATCTTCCGCAAAAGTGATGACCGTACGACCTATAATGTCATGTATATGGATGGACAGACCGGGATTGTCTATGCGAAACGTTTTAATGTAACGGGAATTACCCGGGATAAGCAATACGATCTTACGAAAGGGAATAAAGGCAGCAAGATCATTTACTTCACTTCGAATCCTAACGGGGAAGCAGAAGTGGTGACCGTGACCTTATCCCCGGGCTCTACGGCCAGGGTGAAGGCCTTTGATTACTATTTTGAAGAATTATCGATCAAAGGGAGAAGCTCACAGGGTAACCAGGTAACGAAATACCCGGTGCGCCAGGTAAAATTCAAGGAACAGGGACGGAGCACGCTGGAAGCCCCTAAGATCTGGTATGACGAGCAGGTGGGCCGTTTGAATACAGACGGTTATGGCCGCTTGCTGGGTAGCTTTAACGTGGAAGACCGCATCGTGGTGTTCTACAAAGACGGCCATTATGAACTTACTGACTTTGACCTGACCAATCGTTATGAGCGCGAGCAGATACTGGCAATTGAAAAATGGATAGCGGAAGACCCGATCACTGCCGTATATTGGGATAATGATAAGAAACAATTCAATATCAAACGCTTCCGGATAGAAACCCAGACTTTGAAAAACAAGTTCTTGTTTATAAAAGAAGGAAAAGGAAACTACCTGTATTTTGTAACCACCCACCCAAACCCTATTTTGACCATTATGAATGGTAAAAAGAAAGCGGATGCACAGGTACAGGAGCTCAAACCGGCAGAATATATGGAAGTTACCGGTTGGAAAGCGATAGGAAGCAGGTTGTCGGATAAAGATTTACTGAGCATCACCGCCACCTTCCCGGAGCCGGAAGACGAGGACGGAGAGGAGAAGATTGAAGAAAATGGCGGCAGAGCCCCGACTTTGTTTTAAGTAGCTTAAATAGAAATATTAATCGATATTATTTAGTAGCTTTATTTATTGAAGCAGAAGAATTTAAATCAAGATGAATAAAATTCCTTTAGAAATAATTGCCTTATCGAGTAGTGTGACCCAATTGCAATCTTATGCAGTTGTTTTGGGGGAAGTTGGCGGATTGAGGCGTTTACCTATAGTGATCGGTAGCTTTGAGGCCCAGTCTATAGCTGTGGCACTGGAGCAGATCAAACCTTCCCGGCCACTCACCCACGACCTGATGACTAACCTGATGGAAGCATTTAGTATTACCCTTTTGGAAGTGGTTATTTATCGTTTGTCTGAAGGCATCTTTTATGCCCACCTGATTTGCGACCGCGACGGGGAAACTTTAGAAATAGACTCCCGGACATCAGATGCGGTAGCTTTAGCCATAAGAAACGGTTGCCAGATCTATACCTATGAGCAGATATTGAACGAAGCAGCAGGTATCAGCGAAGGAGCCGGCATTATACCGGAGCTGGAAGCTGAAGAAAGTAAAGAAGAGGAACCAGCAGAAGCACCGGCACCGAAAAGCCGTAAGAAAAAGAGCTCGGCATCTACCTTAAGCCATTATAATGTGGAAGAACTGAAGGAGATGATGCAAAAAGCTTTAGATACCGAAGATTATGATCTGGCGATCCAGATCAGAGACGAACTTAAAAACAGGGGAGTAAGCGAATAAGCAATCTCCCTTATCTATATCATTTCCACCAGGTAATATTATGCCATCTGAGGTTTCCACCAATCAAAAGAAACGCCAATCTTTATTTAGATCATTCCTGTTCGTAGTGCTGATACTTGTAGGGGTCAATATGATCGCCTACCACTGGTATGCCCAGCTGGACCTCACTGCAGATAAACGTTATAGCACCACAAAAGCTACCACGGAAATGCTGAAAGGGCTGAAGGGCAATGTGAATGTCACGGTTTTCCTTTCCGGGAAAAAACTACCTGCTGCGTTTAAAAACCTTGCATACGGTACCGAAGAGTTGCTGAAGACCTTTAGTAATGAGAGCCATCGCAAAGTAACTTACCAGTTTGTAGATCCTATAGACAATGAAGATGCCGTGAATACCTTGCGCCAGTACGGCATGACGGGCTTCCCGGTTACGGTGAATGAGGATGGCGGGATGCAGCAACGCCTGGTCTATCCATGGGCCCTGGTCACTTATATCCCGGAAAACGGGGCAGAGGCGCGCAGTATGCCGGTTATGCTCCAGGAGAGCAATTCTATGGTACTCAATAAGCAAATCCTGTTGCGCTCGGAGATCATGCTGGAATATAACCTCGGTAATACCATTCGCCAGCTGAGCAAGGCTAAGGATGATATGGTCGCTTACCTGACGGGTAACGGAGAGCCTACCTCGGCCGAAATGCTAAGCCTGGCACGTAATGTAGGGATTGCCAAATATGGCATGGACTCCCTTAACCTGCAAAGTGTGGCCAGCATACCGGCCAGCTATAAAGCCATGCTGATCGTAAAGCCAACCCTTCCGTTCTCAGAATTGGACCTGTTCAAAATAGATCAATATATTATGCAGGGTGGCCGCGTCCTTTTTGCCTTAGACGCTACACTGGCTAATATTGATAGCCTGGCACAGGCAAGCACCTTTACGGCAAGTCCTTTAAATACCGGTCTTAACGAATTGCTTTTCCCTTATGGTGCGCGGGTCAACAATGACCTGGTGCTGGATGCCAGCACTAATGCGGGCATCCCGGTAGCCGTAGGTGGCGAGGCGCAACCCCAACTGTATTCCTGGCCCTATTTCCCGGTATTGGAAGGTAATGAGCAATTAGCGATAAGCAAGAATCTGCAGGGTGTGCTGGCACGGTTCCCGAGCAGCATCGACCTGAATAAAAATAATGATGCCAAGGTAAAGAAAATGCCTTTGCTGAGCAGCTCTGTTTATACAAAAACAGTAGGCTTACCGGCTGTGGTCATGTATAACCAAAGTATACTGGACCAACCGAACCTGGCGACTTTTAATAAGAAAAATGTGGTAGTCGCCGCTTTACTGGAAGGTACCTTTGTATCGCCTTTTGCCCAGCAGCATTCCGATGCTTTAACGGCCTTTATGGACCAGCATCAGCTGGTTGTTAAAAATCAAAGTGCCGCGAATGCAAAGATTATTGTATTAAGCGATGCGGATATCCTGTTAAACGAAGTAGGGGAGAACGGTCCGGCAGAAATGGGTGCCTACAGGTTTAAAAAAGGGTTTAGATTTGACAATGCTTCTTTTTTCCAGAACAGCCTTACCTACCTGATAGACGATAATAATTTGCTGGAGGCACGTACAAAAAATTTCCAGAGCCGCATCCTGGACCCTAAAAGGGTAGCAGAGGAAGAAACTAAATGGCAGTTCCTGGCGATAGGGGTACCGGTGATGCTGGTGGGTCTTTTAGGTTTGGTATATTCTTATATTCGTAAGAATAAATATGCTAAGTAAGAGGTTGAGTATATCAGAGATGAGCCGTTTCTTAAAGGAGCGGCTTTTTTTATGCGTTAAACATCTGATATCAGGCATCGTTAGTGATTGAGTTAATAGCTATATCATCGGAATCTATCTTATGGCTAAAAAATCTTTAAATTTTAATGCATCATTTTTATCTTAAGCCTAATACGTTTACATTTGCGCTATCAAAAACATTTTACTCACAACAATAAATAATTAAAATAATGGCACACACACTTCCTGCATTACCTTATGCATTCGATGCTTTAGAACCACATATTGATGCTTTAACCATGGAGATCCACCACGATCGTCATCACAAAGCTTATGTAGATAACCTGAACAAAGCGATTGAAGGTACCGATGCTGAAAATCTTTCTTTAGCAGATTTAATGGCTAATATTTCTAAATATCCTGCTGCTGTACGTAATAATGGTGGTGGTCATTTTAACCATACTTTGTTTTGGGAAATTTTAAGCAACAATGGTTCCAAGCCTTCTGAACAATTAGCTGCTGCTATTGAAACTTTAGGTGGTATGGACGCTTTAAAGGAAAAATTAAGTGCTGCAGGTGCTACCCGTTTCGGTAGTGGCTGGGCCTGGTTGATCGTTAAAGACGGTAAACTGGAAGTAACTTCTACGCCTAACCAGGACAACCCTCTGATGGACGTTGCTGAAGTAAAAGGTACGCCTGTTTTAGGTATTGATGTTTGGGAGCACGCTTACTACCTGAAATACCAGAACAAGCGCCCGGACTATCTTTCCGCGATCTGGAACGTGATCAACTGGGAAGAAGTGAGCAAACGTTATGAAGCGGCACTTTAATTATTAAGATGACTAGTCCTGAAAAAGCGATACAGGATTAATAATAAATAAAGTTATATCATTAAACAGTAGTAGCGATTATGCTGCTACTGTTTTTTAGTTTGTAGGTTTTCATTTTTACAATACATTG
>PJUC01000030.1_pt1 | contig 189076 bp, 176 predicted proteins | sample 1512161 | NCBI WGS metagenome assembly PJUC01 (sample SAMN08177676, study PRJNA422409) | Soil metagenome, whole genome shotgun sequencing project. | isolation source: Soil enriched on filter paper | place: USA: Madison | collected 2015-01-15 | reverse complement strand
TTTTTTGACGTTAATCAGAGTCCCGATAACTATCGGGGTTGATTCGAGATCAAGAGGAATCTTATAAAAGAACTTACAAATTGTAAGTGGTATTTTTTTTTGGCGTTAATCAGAGCCCCGATAACTATCGGGGTTGATTCGAGATCAAGAGGAATCTTATAAAAGAACTTACAAATTGTAAGTGGTATTTTTTTTGGCGTTAATCAGAGCCCCGATAGCTATCGGGGTTGGTTCGAGACCAAGAGGGAATCTTATAAAAGAATTTACAAATTCTAAGCGGTATTTTTTTGGCGTTAATCAGAGCCCCGATAGCTATCGGGGTTGGTTCGAGACCAAGAGGCGATTTTACAAAAGAACTTACAAATTCTAAGCAGTATTTTTTTTGCGTTAATCAGAGCCCCGATAGCTATCGGGGTTGGTTCGAGACCAAGAGGGAATCTTATAAAAGAACTTACAAATTGTAAGTGGTATTTTTTTTTTGGCGTTAATCAGAGCCCCGATAGCTATCGGGGTTGGTTCGAGACCAAGAGGGAATCTTATAAAAGAATTTACAAATTCTAAGCGGTATTTTTTTTTGGCGTTAATCAGAGCCCCGATAGCTATCGGGGTTGGTTCGAGACCAAGAGGGGGAGCTTTATAAAAAGAACTTTCAAATTTTGAGTAATATTTATGAACATTGTTTACATTCTTTTTTCTGCCAAATTAAACCGATTTTACATTGGATTTACTTCTGATTTTGATGTGCGAATGGAGTTTCATAAAAATGCTGAATCACATAAGTTTACTGCTAATGCTCAAGATTGGGAATTATTTCTCAAAATAGAATGCGAAAACAAAACACAAGGTCTGGCTATTGAAAAACACATTAAAAAAATGAAAAGCAAAACCTATGTCGAAAACCTTATTAAGTATCCGGATATTATTTCTAGACTCAAAGAGAAGTACAAATAAAATCTTAATCAGACTATCAAAACAAAAGTGCAAACCATATTGTTTCATTTTAGAAAAAAAACTTCCATTTAAAAAGTCTTATTTTAATACATTAAAAACCTATACGGCCTAATTAAAAAAGCCGCTGTCTATAATTTTGCGAAAAAATTAAATTTAATATTTGTCAAAATGAACAACAAAACATTAGCAATTGTATCTTATATAACCATAATAGGCTGGTTAGTATCTTTTTTTTCATCAAAAGCGCCTAGAAATCCTTTGGTGAAATATCACTTAAAACAAAGCTTTGGATTATGGATTACAGCAATTATTTATAATGTCATTATTCAAATACTTGCTGCTATAGTTCCTGCCTTAGTTTTAATTTTAAGTTTAGTGTCGTTAGTTTTTTTAATCCTTTTAATTATTGGAGCAATTAACGCAAGTAAAGAAAAAGAAACTCCGCTTCCTTTAATTGGAAAACTTTTCGAAAACAAGTTTGGTTTTATCAGCTAATCCTGCTTAAGAAAGATATATAAAAAAAAGACGATCAAATGATCGTCTTTTTTTTATTCTGATTTAGCTTAATTTCTCGCCACTTTACTGTGTTTCATGACATCATTGCCAACATTTTTACTTTCAAATAAAAGCATCGCTTCATTAGCTTTATCCGTTTGATTAATTGCTTTTAAGGATTCGACGTATCTAAAGTAATAAACTGCTTCTAAATCTGGATCGAGGCTTATTAACTCAGCATAGTATTTTGCCGATGCTTCGTAATCGTTTTCAAAATAACGCTTGTCTGCGACTTTTTTGAGCATTTCTATAGATTTGTAGCCTTTGTCTAAAACATTGGCGTAGGTGTCTAAAATATCTACCTTAACGAATTTCTCAGTATATGCGGGAGCCGTAACCTCAACTTCTACTGGCTGAATCTCTACACTGGCATCGGCAATTGCTTTTGGAGGAACAGCGCCTGCAGATCTTACTTTTTTCTTTCTGTATATTGGTGTGACGGTTCTGGTATTATTTGGCCCCAAATCGTTTGTATACACCATATCGAGTTTTGATACTTCGTATTTGGTTGTACGCTTGCCAAAAGGCATATTGATTATCTCCACAACCAGATAAGAATCAATAATAAGATCTTCATCTGATTTGTCATCAAACTTTGAAGCTGTTTTTTTAGTTTCTGCATCGATAATCGTATAATTTGTCTGGGCAAAACTACTTATAGAAAAAACACTTGCGATAATAGTAAAATATGCTGCATACCTTTTCATGATGATTTGGATTTCGCACTGTATTAAAAATCATATAAATTTACTGATTTTGTGTTAGTTATGATTTATTTTAACTATAAACTGCCCGGAAAAACGATAAAGTGTGCAATTTGCTTTTTAAAGAACCGCCGGCTGCTTTATAATTTTAGTTTTTAATCGCAAGCTGTGCGAAAAATTGTATTTTTGTGCTTTCGTGAGACAACAGAAAATGTATCTCAAAAATTCACATTTGTAAATTACAGCACAAATACATTTTCACGAATTTTTAAATATCTTTGAATTATGAGCACACTTACAAAACCCAACCACATAGGACGCAAAATAAGCCGTATTCGTGAACTTCGTGACATGAAACAAGAAGCATTGGCGCAGGCTTTAGGCATAACCCAGCAAACCGTTTCGATTATTGAAAACAGCGAAACAATTGATGATGAAAAACTTCAGGCAATTGCTGAAATTTTAGGTGTTTCTGTTGAAGGAATTAAGAATTTTTCTGAAGAAGCGATTTTAAATATTATTGGAAATACTTATCACGACAGCAATGTTGTCAATGGAAATGCATATAGCTGTAATTTCAATCCACTTGATAAAATGGTTGAGCTTTTTGAGCGTTTGGTTCAGGCTGAAAAAGATAAGGTTGAGTATTTGGAGAAGTTGATGAAGGGGAAGTAGGATTACTTTTTTTTGAAAAAATATAATAATGAAAAGAGGTCTTGAAAGAGATCTCTTTTTTTTATTCTTTCGAGGAACTTCACCCTGTTTTGTTCGTTTAAAAATTTTCTTTCAAATTACGGAAACACGTAAAATCATTAGAAAATGAATATTTAATTTCACAAAAAATTAAACACAGACAGCCATGAAAACAGGTATTTATACTTGGCTCAATTATCAATTAAAAGGTTTTATTTACAATTTAAATTAAATAAATAAGACTTAAAAACAAGTCTTATTTTTAAAATATTAAATATTTTCCTACTTTTATGAATTAAATTATTTTTATGCAAGAATATATTGTCCTCCCGAATATAGTATCACTCAAAGTCGAAAATTACAGTCTTTATAGCAAATCTTGGAATTATAAAGTTAAAAGTGGACTAAATTTATTTATTGGTGTCAACGGACTTGGAAAAACTACTTCAACAAGTCTAATTGTGTATGGCTTAGTTGGACAAACTACAAAATATAATTCTGACAAGGAAGAATTTAAATTCATATTTGACAAAAAAAGTACTGAACAAAAATTTAAAATTGATACTCAGTATTTTAAAAGCAGAGAATTTGGAGATGAGCATAATGACCAAGCAAGTATTGAGCTTGAATTTTATTTAAAAGATGATTTAATAAAAATTAAAAGAAAACTATTTGTTGATGAAATAATTTGTTTCGAATTGAATGGCATAATTCAAAAGACAGATTATGAAGAATTTATACTTAAAAAAAGCAAATTAACTAAAGTTTCAGATTTAGCATTTATTTTAGAAAAATTTTTGGTTAAAGAAGAAGAAGGCAATTATTTATTATGGGACAGCCAAGAACAATCTAGAATTTTACAGCTTTTATTATCTCCAATTGGTTTTAAAGATAAATATCAAAAAAGATTAAACGATTTATCAAAAATTACCACAATTGAAAAGCAAGCCAGTTATTCAAAAACTAAGTCTCTAAAAGAGCAAATAAAGAAATTTGAATTAAAAAAGAAAGAAGACGAAAATAAAAAATACAATATAGGCGATCTTAAAAATGAAAATGAAAAACTTGAAGAAGAGATAAACGTATTATCATTAAGTAGAGAAAAAATATTCTTAAGTTGGTCTGAAAACAAAAAAGAAATTTCAAAAATTGATTCTCAATTACAAGGCTTAAATTTTGAAATTGGGGAACACTCTGATAGATTCAATTCGTTAGAATCCATTTTTTACAACAAAGTATATACTGATGAGAAAGTAAACACTTCAATCCATAAACTAGATAGTTATGGAATCTGCATTTATTGCGATGAAAGATTAAATCAAGAAAAAAAAGATAAAATAAAAAGCAAACTAAAACTCAATAATTGTCCAGTTTGTGAATCAGATCTTGATAAAGTAAAAATTGAGACAGAAGAAATCACCTCGAATGATACAATACTTGAAGAGCTATCTAAACTTGAATCAATTATTAATGAAAAAAGAAAAACATTTGATTTATTATCCAATAAAAAAACAGAAATTAAAGACTTCAATTTAAACGAACTAACAAGTGAAATTGATAGACAGATTGAAAACAAAAAACAGAGAAAATACAAACTAACTCTTGAAATAAATAGTATTGAAATAAAAAAAGAAGTTACTTATTGGGATGCTTTAATTCATGAACTACAAGAACAAGTAAAAGTCATTGAAGAAGAAACAGAAATAGAAAAAAGAGAAGCAGTGAATGATGGAGATTTAATTTCTGTTTCTGACGATATAAAAACATTAAATGAAGAACTTACCGATACGGTTAAAAATAACTTAAAATCACTAAACAAAATTTTTGAAGAATTATCAAAGCAATATTTCAAATCTGATGGAAAGCTAATAACTCAATCTGAGCTAATCACAAAAACAAATAATTTTGGAGAGATAAAACAAGAGGTTTATGCCCCATTTTTTGATAAAAAAGAGAGACTCGCTATTAAGGGACTAAGTACTTCCGAAAGATTATTTCTCGAATATATCTTCAGATTATCTTTACTAAAACTATACGAGGAAAACTCAAAAATCAAAACTTTTATGATAATGGAAACTTCTGAAGGTAGTTTTGATTTTGAAAAAACAAAAAAATTAGCCGAATTATTTACAAGTTTTAATACTGATGATAATTCAATTATTTTAATTCTTAATTTAAGTAAAGAAGATTTTATAAGAGAATTAAATAACTATTTAAAAAGTGATGATCGAATCCTAAAATTTTTCGAATTTGGAAGATTTGAAAATCAAAATCAAAAAGCAGAAATTGAAACTAAACTAAAACAATGGTTAAATTAATTAGAGATAAAAATATACAAAAAGCAAATGAAATTTTATATATTTTATATGCTCTTGACGAAGTTGGAAAATCATCTGTCTCAAAAGTTGGTCTTCAAAAAATCTATTATTTATCATCGTTACTATCGCCAATTAAAGATGTCATAATGAGTATTATTCGTTTTTACAGTCAACTAAGAGGGCCTTATAATTCTGAAATACAAAATACAGTAGATCAGCTTGTCGCTTTTGGCTTGGTCGATGTTTGCGCTTTTAAATCTTTAAATTACAATGCAGCGTTATCAGAATATAAAATCAATACTGAGGGAAAAAAAGTTGTAGACTCGTTGATAAAATATCCTAAAGAAGAAGAAAAAAACTGGTGGATAAATTTTATAACAAAATGTACTTTTTTGTATTCAAAAGAAGATCTTTATGATAAAAACAAGGAATATCAAGGTTTTGATACGATTGTAAATTTAGTATATAAAGACTCAACTTATGAAATTATTAAAAAAAATGCAAAAAAAAATTATCCAATTGACATTGACAATGAAAGATTACCAACGAATGAACTAATTAAATTCACAAAAAACTACATTGAATCAAATAGGAAAAATCTTAATTTCGGAAATGAAAGAAATACAGCTGAAATAATAATATTAACATATTTTGAATTTCTATATTCAAAGTTTATTGAATCAAAAAGTTATGAATGAGAAAGAAAGAATAATTGATTTACTCTACAATAACTTCTATACCAATCTATCCGTTAATCAAATTGAAGAAGTTGACAAAAAATCAATTCCTGTAATAAACATAGCATTGACATTTAGAAAAATTCTAGATTTAATGAATAGTAACTATTATCAAGGTATTGTAAATTCACTACAACCTATCCTTATTGTTGCCACAAATTTAAGTACAGAACAAATTAACATACTTGAGATTGATAAGTTTAGAGAATCTTTTATAGACAACGGTCAATTTGAAGTACGAAATATTCTTGAATTAGGACTAACAGGAAAATGTTTAATTAATAATATAATTGAATGTGAATTTATTTATGATCTTGTTGAAGTATCTAAACTATCAATCTTAAATCCATTATTTAAATTTATTTGGATTGAGGGAAATACAATATATGTAATTCAAAATGGAGTACCCATTCATAATGTTCCCTCTGTATTGAGCATAGAACGGTCAAGAGACTTTTCTATCAAAATTCCCGCTAGTAATACTGATGTTATTTTATCAAGATATATCTCTTATTTTGAAAATGAAACATCCCAAGAAAAATTTTGGAAAGCTAAGGGCTCTGGTTATCTTAGAGATAGTCCTGAAGAATTGTTTGCTGATGATTTCTACACTTTTATGATGAATAATATTAAATCCGGAAGAATAGATAAGGAATCATACAGCAAAAACACATCTGATAGAACAGATATTAGAATTATCACTAGCCCAGATGAAAATATTCATATTTACGAAGTTAAATGGATAGGAAGAACAGAATCAAGTTCCAACTATAATTTATCTGGCGCCCATGACAGAGCAAATGAAGGTATTGTTCAAATAACAAAATATTTAACTGAGAAAAAGTGTAAAAAAGGAATTCTTGTTATATATGATGGAAGATTAAATCCTGAAGAAATAAAATGGATGGAACGATCAAAATGGGATGTTAGAATTCATAATCCACCAACCATTTTAGAATTGAAAAAACTAAGCGCCTCTAAAGAAGCTGAAAAAATTGTAAAAGACAAAAAGGCTGAAAATAAAAAATCATGAATTTAACACAATCTAAAAGCAAAATAAAGATTCTTGATTTCCGAGAAGAATATTCATCCTTAGTCTCTTTTAATAACAATAAAAATCTTTCTGTACACAGATGGTATCCTTTTGTAGAAGGATATTCAGCCGAATTTGTGAAAAGAATAATTGGGGAGCAAAAATATACTCCGGGTAATTGTTTGGAACCTTTCGGAGGTATTGGAACTACCTCATTAGCTTGTCAAGATTTAAATATTAAATGTCATTCAATTGAAATAAATCCTTTTTTTTATGATGTTACAAAAGCAAAACTTTCAAATTTTGATAGTAAAAAATTTGAAGATGATATTTTAAATTTTACTTCTTATTTAAAAAAACGTAAATCAATTCCAAAAATTCCCATATTAGAGTCTAAAACATTTTTCGAAAATGATATTAGAGAAAAATGGATTTTTGACTTATCAGTTACACATGGAATAGTTGACATATTGGAAAAAATTAAAACACTAAAAGATGAGGGAAATGAAAATCAAATTCTTTTCAAAATTGCATTAGCAAATCTTTTAGTTCCATCTAGCAATGTCTTTAGAAATGGAAAATGTATGTCTTTTAGAAAAGATTGGAAGGAAAAAAAAATCTCAAGAGAAGAATTTCATAATAACTTTATCACTTTTTGTAAAAACGTGCTATTAATTGATATTCGTTCTAGAGAAAATATGATTAATACAGTTTATAACTCATCAACATGCTATAACGGTGATTCGAGAAAGATAGTAGGTAATTTAAACGAAAAATTTGATTTGATAATTACATCACCTCCATATTTAAATTCTAGAGATTATACGGATGTATATAGACTTGAATTATGGATTTTAGGATATATTGATAAGTTTGTTGATGAAAGAAAATTGAGAAAATCAACATTAACATCGCATGTACAAATACCTTTACCAGATACCGATTATCCGAATGTTGAAGAAATAAACTCATTCCTGTTTCATTTAAACACATTAAATGGAAGCCTATGGAACAAAAACATTCCAAATATGTTTAAAGGATATTTTAACGATATGGATATATTAATAAAGGAATTTTATAATAAACTTAATTCAGGAGGAAAAGCATATATTAATGTTTCAAATTCATCTTACGGCAATAAAGTGTGTGAAGTTGATTTGATATTGGCAAAAATTGCTGAAATGAATAATTTGGAAGTGGAAGAAATTAGAATAGCTAGAAATATTGGTACTAGCAGTCAACAAAATGTAAAATCACCAGTAAGAGAAAGTGTTATTGTATTAAAAAAATAATTTTAAGTAAAAATAAATAACATAAAACATTTTAATATAAAAAAGCGCTGCAATCCAAAGATCACAGCGCTTTTTTATTTTCTTAAAAACTTTAAACTTATACCCCTAATTTCTTAGCGATATCAGTTGGGATTCCGCCTTTGTTTACCATTAAGGCAGTAGTTTTATATTTTACGAAATTTTTGGTTACAAACAAGAAACCTTTGTAGTCGTTTGTTTCTCCCCAAGAATTTTTTACGATATAATATTCTTTTCCGGTTTGATCTTTCGCAAGACCAATAATGTGCATTCCGTGGTCGTCTGTAGTGGTGTAGTTGTCAAACGCAGCCTGACGCATTTCTGGAGTAATTTCCGGTTCAGCTTTTGGTCCGTTAAACATATCAGCTTTTTCTTCGGCAGTCATTTCGTCAAATTTCTTTGTTGGCACATACGCTACACCGTTTTTCCAGCTAAAGCTTTTCTCGCTTACGTCTGTTGCCCAAGCTACAGTATATCCTTTTTTCAATGCATTGTCGATAACATCTGTCATGTCGTTTACTTTTACGTTGTAAACCTGATCAAATGACCAGTTGTCCGGCACCATCATGGTTGTTTTTTGGTAATATGGAGATGTTGTAAACGATGACATTTCGATGTACTCATCTGGATTAATTCCTACTACTTCTTTAGCAAAAGACTGTGGTGTATAGTTTTTTCCTTTGTAAGTAAAGTTTTCCGGCACTTTTCCTAAATAAGAATCAATAACAGCTGCATAGGCTTTTTGCCAGTTTGGTGTTAATTCTCCGTTTGGATTTTTAACCACCGCAGCTAAAACGCCTTCGATAAGTGCTGCCATTTCGGCAAATTTATTTTTATCTGTTCCGTAGTTTAATCCTGTGTAAACTTCTCTAGGAACTGCTCCGTATTTTTTGTACATGTTTGTAACATCATGCAAAGCACCACCGTCGCCCAAAGTAACAGCTCCGTGCATACGAACGTAGTTAATTCCTTTTTCTACATAAACGTTTCTTGCCGAAAAAACCTGAGAAAGCTCAACTGGCTGTTTTCCTAAACGAATCATTTCTGACTCTAAAAACGAGTTTGAAGCATAACTCCAGCAAGTTCCAGATGAACCCTGGTTTTTTACAGATGTAGTTCCTAAGTTAACTACTTCGGTAAATTTAAAAGCCTCTTTACTTTTATCACTTGCATTTAACTTTAATGAATTTACCAAAATGTCTTGTGCAAAACAGCCGCTTACTCCCACTAAAAAAGCAGATGCAGCAAAAACTGATTTCATCGTATTTTTATACATAATATAAAGATTTAAATAGTTGACTAATTTGTCGCCCTTATTATATTTTTGTTACAAAACAATTAAATATTCGGTAAAAAAACTATTATTTAACAGTTAATCTTTATACAATGTTTTTATTATACATTTAAATCTTACAAATTACATAAAAACGACTAATTCAGTAGAATCAAAATAGTTTTGAATTTTTGTTTTAAAATAAATAGTATTTTAGTTCCAGAAATGCCACACAACAAATCCCGAAATGTACGAACTCGAAAAAGAGAAATACTTAGGTAATACCAAAAACAGTTTTGATACTGCGCAGGGAATTGCTGTGGTCGAAACAGAATACCAAAACAAGGTTTACGAAGGCTGGCATTCGCACAATAATGCACATATAACGCTTTTCTTAAAAGGCGGCACGACAGAGAAAAGAAAAAATTTCAGCGAAACGGTTGGCGCGGGATCACTTTTGTTTTATCACAGCGACGAACTGCATTTAAACCAAAATACGCTTTTTCCTTCCCGAAATATTAATATTGAAATTGAAGAAAACCTCATCAAGGAACTTCAAATCTCCGAAGCTGTTATCGAAAAATCAATTCAAAATGAAGCTTTTACCAAGTTTTTGATTTTAAAGATTTTTAAGGAAACGCTTACCGCCGATACTTTTTCTGCCGATACAATTAAAATGTTGTTTTCTCAATTATCGAACGCCAATACTCATTTGGAACGATTTGAGAAAAGTCCGTTTTGGGTAAAAAGCCTAAATGAATTATTAAACGACTGCTGGAACGAGAATCCCAATCTTCAGGATTTGGCATTGGTTTTAAACCTCAACCCTATTACGATTTCAAAGCATTTCCCTAAATATTTTGGATGCACATTGGGCGAATATATGCGTCGTATAAAAATTAACCGTTCGCTTTCGCTGATACAATCCAGCGAAAATAATTTAACCGAAATTGCCCTCGAATGCGGATTTGCTGATCAAAGCCATTTTATAAGGACTTTTAAAACGCAAACGGGATTTCTGCCAAAACAGTTTCAAAAATTATAAAGAGGCAAATTTCATTCTATTTTTTGTTTTTAATGCGGGATACTTTTGTCTCATCATAAATCATTAAAATAAATCAAATGGAAACCCTTACCCGAAAACAAAAAATATTCAATTTCCCTATTGTCAAAATCGTTCTTGCGCTGCTTACTTTTATGACTGTTGTTATTATTGGCCAGCAGATTGCCGTAAAATTACTAGCCTTAACACCACTTGAAAAAGACTACCGAAATCTTTTAAAAGGGCTTTTTGTTTCTTTCTCCTGTATCTTTAGCTATATCCTTTTCTTTAAAAAATATGATAAAAGGGCCATAACGGAATTTTCTGTAAATGGACTTGCCAAAAATCTTACCATTGGAATTTTGATTGGTTTTGTTTTACAGTCCTTTACTATTTTAGTAATGTACCTTAACGGAAATTACAGTGTTGTAAATATTAATCCTGTTTCGTTTATCCTGATTCCTTTTGCCATAATGTTTACCGTTGCCATTATCGAAGAAATATTGGTACGCGGTATTATATTTAGAATTCTGGAAGAAAAACTGGGAAGTTATATTTCTCTTACTATTTCTTCTGTGTTATTTGGCATTTTTCACCTGGCGAATCCTCACGGAACCTTAATTTCCGGAATATGTATTACAACTGCAGGTTTTATGCTGGGTGCTGCTTTTATTTACAGCCGTAATTTATGGATGCCAATTGCTTTGCATTTTGCATGGAATTTTACACAGTCGGGAATTTTTGGAGCGATAACATCCGGAAACGAAAAAACAAGCAGTTTATTAGAAGCCAAAATACAAGGTCCGGAATTTATAACCGGAGGAGAATTTGGTCCCGAAGGATCAATACAAGCAATTGTATTTTGTGCATTAGGAACCATTTTACTATTGGCTTTGAGCCAAAAACAAAATAAAATCATTCCGCCTTACTGGAAAAAATAATTTTTTGCCGCCAGCGAAGCAAGTGCACGGATATAATTAAATTCTCGATAAACAATTATCGGGAATTTAATTTTTACAATCAACAATCAATAATTATCTCAGCCAATTGCTTCCAAATACAATATAATAGGCCCAGTCTTCGGGGCCTTTTGCTACATCTACGCCCATTCGAAGTTTGAATTTTCGGGCTAATAAATATCTAAATCCTGTTCCGTAGCTGTAAATTACAGGTTTTGCAAAAGCTTTGTCCCAATCGTTAAAAGCACTTGCTAACCCTCCGTAGCCCATAAGGCTCCATCTTCTGTACAAATCCCATCGCAATTCGACTTCGGTAACAATACTGGTTTTTCCCTGATAACGAGCAGCGGGAATTCCTCTTAAATTGATTCCGGGCAATAGATAAAAAGGCGGACTCCCAAACGCCTGCTCTCCTTCTACTCTAAGCCCGCCAATTAATTTTTTAGTTAATGGATAAAAACCTATAGCCGATAAATTGACACGCCAGGCATCGTAATCGCTCCCAATAACATCATCTGACCAAAAGAAATCTGACTGAAGCCGTATTCCTTTATCTGGTGTAAATATATTGTCGCGTCCGTCAAACTGAATCGCAGCGCCCAGCTGACTTATGGTGCTTTTAATATCTCCCGGCTTTACAAATGGCGGAGGAAGATTTACATCAGGCAGGTTGATTTTAGAATTTAAAAACAAATACTGCGGTCCTGCGCTCCATTTTGGATTATTAAACTGCTTTAGCCATTGGGTATATAATATTGTTGATTTAAAGTTTAGTTTAAATTCCTGATCTTTTGCATTTGGAATATTATTGGCATAAAAAGATAAATTCATATCGCCATAACCTGCCATAACACGATATAATATCCTGGATTTTATAAGAGTTCCAGATCTAAATGCTCCTGCCATCCAGCTTTTGTTTCCAGTGTACATTCCAATTCCTCCTGTTATATCGGGATTTATAAAACGTTTTTTTCCGTTTTCGTCAATAACCGGAGCATGTTTTTTTAGAAAAACGGGAACAATTGCACCTCCAATTCCACCCAAAGCCGGTTCTGTAATTACGGTTGGCACAACAATAAAACCGTGTGCATAAATAATATAATCGCTTAAATCGAAAGCGCCGTCCAGCGAATCTTTTACACTTATATGCTGTTTCTGTGCAATGGCGGTTTGAAAAGTAAAAAGCAAAAAAGCAGAAATGAAAATAATTTGCGGCAAAAGTTTTCTGTTTTTTATAAAAGAATCTGAATGTATATTTCTCATTTAAGTCAATTTAAAATTTATCGTATTCATTAAAAAACATCAACCTAACTTTTGCTTATCCTTTCTTTTCTTTTGACAAGCTAAATACGTGTGCCAGTGTGAGGAAAAAAGTACTTCCCTGAAAACGGCTTTCGGCACCAAATTCTGAAACCCATCTTAAACCTGCAGAAGTCATACAGCCAATATGAAGATAATTAACCTCAGCACCGAGTCCGCCAATTTGGTCTTTGTCTGGTTCCAGTACAAAATTGCCCGCCGGAATTTTATCGTTAGATACTTTATATTGGAAATAATAAATTAACCCTGCGTTTAAAATAGATTTTGGTGCTGTTTTTTCGGCATTAAGCATATAAAAGGTTTTACCAAGTCCGCCTTCTACACTTAAAATATCTCCGGTTTTTATATCGGTATCTTTCTTTTTACTATTGATTTCATACGATGCCAAAGCCGAGAAATGAAACGTTTTTTTATCATTAAAGAACAAAGTTGTTCCGGCAGAAAATTCGTTTATAAACATTCCTAAACCGGCATTATCTGAAGCTCCTGCTGTAAATCTTCCGGTTGGGAGATACATTTGATAACTGAAAACAAAATCGGCCCTTTTGTTATGCCAGCCCAATTGTAAAGGCTGTACATACATATCTGTAAAAGCAAGCGAGTTTTTAGAATCGATTGTGTTTCCCTGAATTGTATTTGAGGCAAAGGCGACTAAAATCGTGGCTCCGTAATTGGCTCCTAAAATTTTAAAATCGCTTACATAATTGGCTCCGGCACCTGTTAAAAACATGGTTATATCTGGATTTGCAATCGATTTGTCTCCGTTGGCATCCCTCAAAGAACATGCATCATATAAATAACCCGGCACATAAACACTGAGTGTATTGGCTGGTGTCTGCGTTCCTGACTGAAGACCCATCGCCCCCAGAATATGACCGCCTTTAAGCTGGGCATTTCCCAGAAAACAAACGAAAAAAAAGAATAATAGGAATATTGATTTAAGGTTTTGATTTATTATCGTTTTCATGGTTTCTGTTTTAATTAATTACACTTCAAAACCTAAGCAAACTATTTTTAGTTTGTAGATTGTTTAAAGAAGTAGGAATTTGTTTTTTCAGGACTAATCCTGATTATTCTGAAGTATTCTGAAGGGGATTTTCCGGTATGTTTTATAAAAGCTCTAAAACAGGTTGTTCTGGATTTAAAACCAGAAGCCCAAGCCATTCCCTCGAGTGATAAATCTTTCCAGTCTGCATCGTTTATTTTTTCTTTAAAATATTCGATTCGCTTTAGATTTATATAATCCTGAAAATGTAAATTAAATTCTGAATTAATTAGATTAGAAAGATTATTTACGGTAATTCCGGTTTCTTCTGAAATGTCGCGAATCACGAGATCTTTCTTTAAAAAGAGTTTTTTTGAATCAAATATGCTTTCCAGTTTAGACAGGTACAATTCTTTTTTTTCAGGTGTGAATTCTTTGACCATCGGGAGTGAATTTTTAGTTTCTTTCGATGTAAAAATTTCTAAGTTTTCTTCAACAATCTTAAACTCATCTATCTCTTGCTGATCATAAAATATCTGCGGTTTAAAATACAGCCAGCATACCGTAAAAATGAGCACCGACGAAATCAAAACATAACAAGAATAGTCTATACGGTTGACTTTGCTCATTAAAAAGAAGTGCACAAAAAGTGTAGAAAACAAAAACAGAATCATTAAATTGTAAACTCTGATCCAGTTTAAAATTTTTATTTTTTGAAGATGATTTTCCTTGAACTTTTTTAAATCATAATTTAAAATCATCATGGTCTGGCAAAAAGCATATAAGAGCCAAACACTCAGGCTGAATATAGAAAACGGACTTTTTATTTTTACAGAAAGGTATTCAACAGAATAAAAGTTTGTGAAGTTTCCAATCCAAACAACAATTGTAAGCGAGAAATAAATTAAAAATGGCAGGAAATGAAGCCAGTCATAATTTTTAAAAGCTGAACACGGAAACAATACACTCCGAACGTATAAAAATGCGCACGGGGCAACAAGAAATATAAACGATTTTGTGATCATGATAAGATCTGGAAAATCTTTAAAATCGTGTGCCGACAAATAAAAATTGTAAATACTTACAACTGCAAGGCTAAACAAAAATAGTCCTAAGAAAAAACTCTTAGTATAGTTTTTCTTTGAAAAAAGAACCATAAATGAAGTAGCAAATCCAACGATTGTAGCTATAAAAAAGAAAAGAGAAGGTACTATATCCTGCATAATTTTGATCTTAAATTATAAATAGATATTCTGTTCTTTTGAAGAAATCAAAAGAAAATAAGGTGTTTTTATAAGTGCTGCACTTTTTCCTGTTTTAGAAAAAGTACAGCTGTTTTTTATAAAAACTTTAATTATTTTTTTTCTGCTCCGGGAGGAAAACCGGCTAAGATTTTTTTGATAGAGTTATTAATAAATTCCTCCGGATTGTCTGGCTTACTGTCGATTTCAGCATTACCAATTCCCTGCCACACTAGTTTTTGAGATTTTGTAGAAACAATATCAATTACAAGTGAGCCGTCAACATAATCGTATGTATTAAATGTTGTATTAGCGCCGCCCATCATGGCACCGCCTCCCCAATATCCGTATGGTCTATACATACCGCCGTAACCGTAGAAATTGGTATCGGCAGATACTGAAGTTTTATTTTTTAGGATAGAAACTGCATTTACTTTTAAGTCCGGATTACTGCTTTCTGTAAATCCTTTAGCTATCATTTCTGCACGAATGGCATTAGTAACACGGTCTACATTTAACTGATTTACCTGGCCTTGTTGTGCTTTTAAATCGTAAACTGCAAAAGTTTTATATTCACCAAAATTTGCGGCATGATCGTAATCAGTCGTAACTTTTACAGTTGGAGAACAGCTGTAAATTAAACCCAAAAATAAAATTGGGATAATGCGAAGATTTGTTCTTTTGATATTCATCTTGTAGAATTTAAATTATTGATTAATTGGCTTAACTCGAAATTATTAATTCTGAAAATCTTGAATGAACTATAAAGGCTTCGACAATGCGTTATCAAAACACAAAGAACTATATTACAGGCGTTTACAAAACACTCAAAGATAAATCATTTATTTTAATTAGCATCATATATTATGTAAATTTCTTACTTATTTATTTTTATGCTTTTTTCTGTCATTCAAATAAAACAGCAGATTCATTTTTTACCTTGTACAGCTACATGAATGTATTTATTTATATTTCTGCAGCAATTGGCAGTCTGCCTTCTTTTACTGCTGTAACCATTTTATTATAATCTGATTCGTTTTGGTCTGCGTATAAAAGAGAAAATTTTGAAATTGAATTAGCAAATTCGTTACTGTCTCCTATATATCCGGAAAGCATAGAAGGATCGCCAGAACGTGCGTGTGCCCTTGCAAGTGCCCATCCGCAGGCTTTGGCATAATCTATCATGTTTTCTTCTTTCATAATTTCAAGAACCGGTTTTACCTTGGCATCTCTCAGCTGACGGATATAAAAAAATCGGCCTTTGTCGTCATTTGTCCATCCTAAAAACATATCTGAGGCTGACTGCATAAGTTTTTGTCCTATTACAATTCTTTCGCCTTGATGCGTGTATTTAGCTTTTACTTTTACATGTTGTTCTAAAACGCTTTTTCTTGCTTCTTTAAACTGCAGAAAGATTGGTTCTCCCGTTGCCGACATTAACAAACTAATACCGCAGAGTGTACCAACACTTCCTACACCTACTACTTTTATGGCAAAATCATGCATCGAATACCGGCTTAATAAAACCTGTTTGTCTTCTGGAAGTGATTTTAAATATCGTTTATGAACTATTTCTGCGTCTTTTAAAATTTGATCTTCTTCGTTTCCTGAGGGATGATAAATCAGTGGCGGTTCGTCTTTAATTCTTGCCCGCACACCATCACGATATGTCATCTTTGCAAACTCTTTTTCATGTGCTGTATATTCCGCAGCTTTTTTTATTCTTTTTTGATGAAACTCTTTTATCTCTTCATCTTTTCCTAATTCTATTAATTCTGCCAGATCAATATCGGCATACCAAATTTGCAGTGCCGATAATTTACTGTAATCCAGCATATGTCTTTTGTAACTGTCTGCAACATTCCAGGCAAATTCTTTACAATTTTTTTTAGAAAATTTTCTCCATTTTCCGGCAATAACAAAACTTGCCGCTAATCGTTTTACATCCCATTCCCAGGGTCCCGGAAAAGTTTCATCAAAATCATTAATATCAAAAACCAGTTTGCGTTCTGGCGTTGCAAATCCTCCAAAATTCATTAAATGACAATCACCGCAGAGTTGTAAATCTATTCCTGTATTGGGCGTTTGTTCAAGATCTGCTGCCATAATTGCGGCGGCTCCGCGAAAGAATGCAAAAGGCGATTCCATCATTCTAGTATATCGAATAGGCAGTAAACTTTCGATTCTTCCTATACTGGTTTTTATTAAAATGTCAACAGGATCTTCCCGATTTTCTAACGGAACATATTGCTGATGAGAGGAACGTGGCACAATTTTTCTAATCGCTCTGCCTTTTTCATAGCGTTCTGTTTTTGATGCCGTGGGATCAAATAAAATATCGTTGTTATCCGCTTTTTCGGTCATAGGAATGATTTATTTTACTTCTGTCACGTCTCTAATTTTCCATGGAATATGTCATATCTTTAATTAAGGTCTGAGTTCATATTTTTTTATTAAACGGTTTTAAGATCCCGGAAATACAAATGCTACAACAGCTCTTAAACCCCAATCGGGTTTTATAGATTCATGTCCTACAATTGGAATTAATGGCATCACAGCAAATTGCATTGTCTGACTGCCTAATTTTGTGATTGCCCCAACGTTTGGACTAATTGTAATAAGTGTTGTGTTTCCATGCCAGTTTTGTGTAATTTCTGAACTGATTCCTAAACTTGCACCGCTCTTATAACTATGTGTTAGAAATATCTGAGTGTAAAATTGATTGAAATCAGCACGATCTGATGCTCCTGCCACTGACCAAATTTGATTGGCAATAAAACCAACCGAAAGTCCTTTTCCCTGATGCATAACCAAAATACTTGGCCCAATTCCAAATTTTTCTGTTCCTAAAAGTTTTTCTGTAGCAGTTGGTACTAAAAATGCCGGACCAGCCCCAAAGATGATTCCTTTCGTTTTAGGAGCAAAAAAAGCGGTTATTGTTGCATCGCTTAAACCAAACTCGTGTGTATTTTCTCCCGTTACATCCTGCTGATCTACAACAGGAAGAATATAACGGGTAATTAAGTTTAGATTCTCACTCAATTTAAATGGAATAACAGGCTGTATATTAATCTGATATTTTATTCCGTTATAGGGACCAATACCGTAAGTAAGATTATTTTGCAACGGGACACTAATTAAACTTGCGACCGGATTTGCCAGTTTATCTGCCAATTCCTGTGCACTTGCTCCTTCTTTTGGCGGTGCGTCTTGTGCACAAACATTAAATGACAATATAAAAAAGACTGTACTGAGAAATAATATCGTAATTCGTTTCATAATAATTCATTTAAGAAAATCATTCATCGCAAAATCAAAATGAAACAACTTTTGGCCAGCAAAAGCTCTCTCATTAATCTTAACTAATTCAAAATTATTTATCTGCAAACACCTTTTTCCAATCGTCTTTTATGCTTACTACATGCCACTTGTTTTTTGCCGCTGTACTCAAGGACAAATTATCTTTTTCCTGGTAGCTGTATTCTCTAATAGAATCGTTGTGGTTTACAAGCAGCTGAAATGAAGGATATTTATTTCCCTGCGAATATTTGAGCATGGCAATGTCTCCGGCTCCGCCTTCGTTGCCGCAGGCAAAAACAGGGCGCTGGCCAATATGGAGTTGTATACCTACAGGTTTTCCTTCTTTATCATTAAAATGATCTAAGGCCGGTTCTCTTTGTACTGCATTTTTCGCATCATCGTATTTGTATTTGAAAGAAGTACCTACAACCTGATCTTTTGGAATCCCGTAAAAATCCTGAGATATTGCTCTCACCACTTCTATTGTTCCTCCGGTTACGATATAGGTTTTAAACCCGTTTGAGCGAAGATAATTTAACAGTTCCAGCTGAGGCTGATAGCGTATTTGTTTTACGGGAACATTTTTTCCAGGATATTTTGCATCCTTAAAAAAAGTATTAACCGAGGTTTCAAATTCATCTTCTGTCGTTCCGGTATGTGTTGCACCAACAAGTTGTATAAGTGCTTTGTCTCCGCCTTTTTCAAAGTAAGTTTTGTCTTTTTCGATCACGGCTTTAAAAGGCTGCTTTTGTGCCAATGCCGGATTGGCTTCAACCATTTTTTTTACCTGATAAAAAGCAAATAATTCCTGAACATACGGTTTTTCGGCCCATAATGTTCCGTCGTTATCAAAAGTGGCAATTCTGTCTTCTATCGGAATAAAATCCGGGCTGCCTTTTTTGGTTACTTTTTCTACATAAGAAATAATATCTTCTTTTAAAGGTCCGTTATTCCAGCTTGGCAGCGGATCGCCGACTATAACTGCAGAACTGTCTTTTGGATTAACACTTACCGCTTCTTCTGATTTGTTTTTACAGGAAAAAAGAAAAAAAGGCAGCAGTGCTAATACATAAATTTTTCTATACGTCATGGTGTTGATTTTTAATTTATAGAGCTTGAAACAGGGATTCAAGCTCTATTAAAATTTATATTTCTTTATTTTTTCTTTTTCGTTTCTGTCTCTTCTTCTTTTAATTTAGGCAGAACGTTTTTCTCGATATATTTTTGTGCCTTGATATCTTTCATTGCTTCTTCCATAATGGTGTAAGCAGAGAAACTAGGCGGAATTGATCTTGGAGGATATTCTTTAAAGGTTTCTGCAAATACAACCACATCTTGTATTGCACCATACATTAATTGCACATGATTCATCTGCCAGTCCCAAAATGTATTTGAAGTAATATCTGCTCTTTCGAAAGGGTCTTGGTATAAATTGAATATTTTTTGCAAACGCAGTTTAGTAAAAGGTTCTGCCCAAACCCCCATTGTACCGCCTAAACGCTGTTCTGCAAAAACATATTTATAGTCTCCTTCTCTTAAACCAACTAAAAGGCCGTCATCATCTGTATAAAAGAATTTATCTCTTGCACTTTTTTGTGTTTTACCACGTAAGAAATTGCTTTGGTCAAAACCGTCTAAATGTACTTTATAGGTTTTTCCATTAGCATTATACCCTTTCAAAAGTTTATTTACAATATCGGGTTCTCCAGCAATTGAAGCAAAAGTTGGAATCCAGTCATTATGACTCATCAACTCAGTTGTAACAGTTCCAGGTTTAATTACACCCGGCCATCGAACAAGACATGGTACACGGAAAGCTCCATCCCAGTTGGTGTTTTTTTCTGAACGGAAAGGTGTCATGGCTCCATCTGGCCAAGTATTCATGTGTGGTCCGTTATCTGTAGAATAAACCACAATTGTATTATCAGCAATTCCTAAATCGTCTAATGCTTTTAAAATGCTTCCTATTGTTTCATCATGTTCTATCATACCATCGATATATTCACTGTCTCCGTGCGTATATCTTCCTCTGTGTTCTGGTCTAACATGTGTACGCAAGTGCATACGAGTAGCATTAAACCAGCAGAAAAATGGTTTACCTGCTGCATTTTGTCTTTTTATAAAATCGATAGCCGCAGCAGATGTTTCGTCATCTACGGTTTCCATTCTTTTTTTAGTCAATGGACCTGTATCTTCAATTCTTTGTTTTCCTACTCTTCCAAAACGCGGGTCAGTAGTCGCATCATCAACATTAGTTGCAGTACATTTTAATACTCCTCTTGGTCCAAATTTTTTCAAGTATTCAGGATCTTTAGGGTAATCTGGTAATTCGGGTTCTTCTTCAGCATTTAAGTGATACAGGTTTCCAAAAAATTCATCGAAACCATTTACCGTTGGCAAACTTTCATTACGATCTCCTACGTGGTTTTTACCAAACTGGCCTGTTGCATATCCTAAACTTTTCATGATACCTCCTATAGAAGGATCTAATTGACTCATACCCATTGGCGCACCTGGGAAACCTACTTTTGTAAGTCCGGTTCTAAGACCGTGCTGTCCTGTTAAAAAAGCAGCACGCCCGGCTGTACAGCTTTGTTCTCCATAATAATGAAGAAAACGTAATCCTTCATTAGCTAAACGATCTATATTCGGGGTTGTATATCCCATAAGTCCGTCACTATAGGCGCTAATATTGGTAGTTCCAATATCATCGCCCCACAACACTAAAATATTGACTTTTTTATTTTGAGCTTTCACCTGAACAATTGTGAAGCATACTAATGCAAAAAGCATTAAGGCATTTCTAAGTTTACTTTGTTTCATGGTAATAAGATTTGTTAATAAATTCGTTGTATAATGTTTTTTTATGTAATCGAACTAATTTTTCTACTCACATTTTATAGAAAATAACCTATACTAAAAAAGCAGCTTATTAAGCATTTTACAGTTGGATAAATAAGGGGAAATTTCAACAGTAATTTTTTTTAACGTTTTGTTAAGGATATCAAAATTAAAAAATTAAAAACCTAACAACCTTGTTTTTAAGACACTACATTGTTGCAAATTATAACTTGCAACATCAAAAAAGCGTTATCGTGCTTCAAACCATTTTATTTTATGGTTTGGAGCATCAACTAAAAACATGAGTTTAGATTTTTTTGCTTTAAAAGTTTAATCTGAAACAATCCTGACTAAGGGGTATAAAAGCAAAAAGCCATCCGATTCATCGGATGGCTTTTAAAAATATTAGGATCTTTTACAGAAAACTATTCTATCTCAGAAACTCTCATGGTGTTAACCATTCCTTTCTCTTTAATTGGCATTGCAGCAAGGTTGATTAAATAATCTCCTTTTTGTGCATAACCTTTTTCAATTGCAATTTGATTTACATCTGTCACAGTATCGTCAGTACTTTCTTCATTATCATAGTAGAAAGATTTAACTCCCCATAATAAATTCAATTGTGTTAAGATTCTTCTGTTTGAAGTAAATACTAAAATATGAGCCGTTGAAGGTCTCCAAGCCGAAATTTGGAAAGCTGTATAACCGCTGTTTGTTAAAGTACAAATTGCTTTAGCTTCGATTTCATTTGCTAATAAAGCTGCTTGGTGGCAAACTGTTTTAGTAACGAAACGTTTAGTTTTAATTTGCGGCGTATTTTGTGGTACTTGAATAAGCGGAGAGTTTTCTACAGCTTCGCAAATTTGCGCCATTCTTTGAATTACTTGTACTGGATAGTTTCCTGTAGCAGTTTCTCCAGAAAGCATTACTGCATCTGCTCCGTCCATTACTGAGTTAGCAACGTCGTTTACCTCTGCTCTTGTTGGAGTTAAACTTGTAATCATTGTTTCCATCATTTGTGTAGCAACAATAACAGGAATTCTAGCAGTTTTTGCTCTGCGGATCAAATCTTTTTGTACCAATGGAACTTCGTGAGCAGGAAGCTCAACACCAAGATCTCCACGAGCTACCATTAAACCATCGCAATATGCTACAATTTTATCCATGTTCTCAAGAGCTTCCGGCATTTCAATTTTAGCAATAATTGGAATTTTATATTCTGAATGCTTCGCGATTAATTCTTGCAAATCTTGTAAATCGCGCGGTGTTTTCACGAATGAAAGTGCGATCCAGTCTACTTTTTGTTCGATTGCAAAAATGGCATCAGCAATATCTTTTTCAGTTAAAGCTGGTAAAGAAATTTTTGTATTTGGAAGATTAACTCCTTTTTTAGATTTTAATTCTCCACCCTGAATAACTTTAGCAACAACTTCTGTTTTTTTATCTGTTGAAACAATTTCAAAAATAAGTTTACCATCGTCAAGCAAAATACGCTCTCCAACATTTACATCATTTGGGAAATTCTGATATTTCATAAATGCTTTTTTTGCATTTCCGATAATATCTTCTGCAGTTGTAAAAGTAATTTCATCTCCATCGTGTACAACAGTACCTTCTTCCATTACACCAACTCTAAGTTTTGGTCCCTGCAAATCTCCAAGAATCGCTGTAGTATAACCAAACTCTTCGTTTAATCCTCTAATGATGTCAATTTTTTCTTTTACTCCTTCGTAATCTGCATGCGAAAAATTGATTCTAAACACATTAACCCCTGCATCAATCATATCTTTAATGATCTCTCTTGTACTACAGGCAGGCCCAAGTGTAGCAACAATTTTGGTTTTCTTATTTGTTAACATTTTTTTTAAAAAATTAGATTGTTTTTTGATTTTATTTTATTGGTATCTACAGCATATATTGCTGCGATACTTTCTATTGAATTTAGTTTTTGCTGAATTTCTGAAAAATCAACAGCCTCTTCGCTGTTATCGATTTTCAGGAAAAAATCTACTTTTTTGAATTCAGGAAGTAAATGAATTGTTGTAGAAACCTCACTTGTTTCATTAGAAAACAAATTCTGGAAATCATTTGTACTCACAGAAATGATCTCATTTTTATTCTGAATCAAATTCCATGATACAGCTTTCTCAGAATCATAATAATAAAATCTCGAAAAATTTGCCTCACCTTCTTTAGTCTGAGCATGGATCTCGTTTTTGCTCTTACTTAAGTTAATCGGAAGGTTCTTATTGATAAAATAGGCCAATCTATAATCTTCTAATGAAGTATGAATTGCCATTAAATAATAATCAATTTCGTCAAATTCATCTAAATCCAATCTATGAATAGCCATGTCATGAAAAATCAAGTTGTAAATATACTATTTCTAACGGAGCATCAATAGTTATAAGCAGCTTGTTTTTATTAATTTATAAACGAAAACGATTTAGCGTTAAGAAAACTACAGCATTTTTGTAATTATTTCTTGTCAATTTTTTCCTGAAATGCAAAATAGGCTCTTTGCGAAGCTTTTTCTTCTGCTTTCTTTTTTGAAGTTGCCCGCGCTCTTGCGACCACTTTATCGTCTATACTTAATTTGACACCAAACAAACGCTGTCCGTCGATGCCATTATCTTCAAAAATGTCGTAGTGAAAGATTCTCTTTTCTTTCTGACACCATTCGATAACTAAACTTTTATAACTAATTACTTTTCCTTCGAGTCTCGCAATATCAACATAAGGTGTAATTACTCTTTTTTGAATAAATCTTTCGCAGTACGAATACCCTTTATCTAAATATATAGCTCCAATAAGCGATTCGAAAATATTACCATGAATATTTTCTCCAAAATGCTGTACTGGTACTTTACTTTCTACAAAACGCACTAAATTCAAATCTTTGCCAAGTTCATTTAAATGTTCGCGGCTCACGATTTTTGAACGCATTTTTGTTAAATAACCTTCGTCTCCATTTGGCGCCTTATTAAACAAATGTGCAGCAATTACAGCACTTAGCATTGCATCTCCTAAAAATTCAAGTCTTTCGTAATTTATAGGATGTCCTGCTTCATCTAATTTATTTGATGATCTATGTGTAAAGGCTTTTTTATAAAATTCGATATTTATAGGCTGAAAACCAAGAATTTTCTGAATAGTGTCAAAAAAAATCCCGTCTTCTAGAGAACGGGATTTAGAAAATATTTTTTTGATAATATTCATATCCGAAAATTAGTCAGCTAACTTTTTAAACAATACACAAGCATTGTGTCCGCCAAAACCAAACGTGTTACTCATAGCAACATTCACTTCTCTTTTTTGAGGTTTGTTTAAAGTAAGGTTTAATGATGGATCAATATTTTCATCAACAACAGTATGGTTAATCGTTGGAGGAACAATTCCGTGCTGCATTGCCAAAATAGAAGCAATTGCTTCGATAGCTCCGGCAGCGCCAAGTAAGTGTCCTGTCATTGATTTTGTTGAATTGATGTTAATGTTTTTAGCGTGTTCACCAAAAACATTACTGATTGCTTTTAATTCAGCCACATCTCCAAGTGGAGTAGAAGTTCCGTGAGTGTTGATATGATCAACATCTTCCGGGTTCATTCCGGCATCTTTTAGTGTATTTTTCATTACTGCGATAACTCCAATTCCTTCCGGATGCGGTGCTGTTAAATGGTAAGCATCAGATGACATTCCGCCGCCGCCAATTTCACAGTAAATTTTAGCGCCTCTTGCTTTTGCGTGCTCATAATCTTCAAGAACTAAAGCTCCTGCTCCTTCTCCTAAAACGAAACCATCTCTGGTTGCATCAAAAGGTCTTGAAGCTGTTTCAGGACTTTCATTTCTTGTAGATAAAGCGTGCATTGAACTAAAACCACCCATACCTGCAATGGTAACAGCAGCTTCAGAACCACCAGACACAATAACATCGCACATTCCTAAACGAATGTAGTTAAAAGCATCGATTAATGCATTTGCAGAAGATGCACATGCAGAAACGGTAGTATAATTTGGTCCCATATACCCGTTACGCATTGAAATATGCGCAGGAGCAATATCGGCAATCATTTTAGGTATAAAAAACGGATTGAATTTTGGAGTTCCGTCACCTTTTGCATAATACATTACTTCTTCCTGGAAAGTTTCTAACCCTCCAATTCCAGCTCCCCAGATAACACCTACTCTTGTTTTGTCGATATTATCATTTGTTAGACCAGCATCTTTAATAGCTTCGTCACTGGCAGCAATTGCATATTGAGCAAATTTATCTAGTCTGCGAGATTCCTTGCGATCCATGTAATCTTCAATGTTGAAGTTTTTTACTTCGCAGGCAAATTTCGTTTTATGCTTCTCTGTATCATAATATGTGATAGGAGCGGCTCCGCTTACCCCATTCACAAGTGCATTCCAATATTCCTGGATATTATTCCCGATAGGAGTAAGTGCACCTAATCCTGTTACAACAACTCGCCTTAATGCCATAATTATGTATTTTGTGTCTTTAAACAAATAAAACCCATGCTTTCTTAATTGTATTGCTACTTAAGAGCCATGGGTATTACAATATAAATATATCTTTTTGATTGAAAATCAATCGAAATTTAAATTTTAAAAAATAATAACACCCGATTTTTAGAAATTTCAATTTTGTAAAAAACAAACGCCAATTTTGGAATTTGGATATTCAAACTTTGGAATTTTTAAAATTCGGGTGTGGTATTATTATTTTTTAGCTTCCTCGATATAAGAAATAGCTTGACCTACAGTAGCAATGTTTTCTGCTTGATCGTCTGGAATTTGAATATCAAATTCTTTTTCGAATTCCATAATAAGCTCAACAGTGTCTAATGAGTCAGCTCCTAAATCATTAGTGAAGCTTGCTTCTGTTACAACTTCGTTTTCGTCAACACCTAATTTGTCTACGATAATCGCTTTTACTCTTGATGCAATGTCTGACATAATCTTTAATTTTAGAATTTAATTTGTTGGCAAAAATAAAAAACTTTATTTTAAAACAACTATTTAGTTTATAAATGTGACACTAATTTATAAAATTAATTTCAAGAAAGGTCTTTTAAAGCTATTTATTTTCGATTTTTATTCCGTTTTTTGCATTCTAAAAATAAATTCAATCATGAAAAAAATTATCGTTTTTGCCTCAGGATCAGGAACTAACGCAGAAAACATTATAAAATATTTTTCGAATATCGAAATTGCCAAGGTCGTTTCGGTTTTTACAAATAATGCTTCGGCAAAAGTTATTGACAGAGCAAAAAATCATCAAATTCCGGTCGAAATCTTCTCAAAAAATGAACTTTTAGAACGAAATGTATTACAAAAAATACAAAAAATCGACCCGGATTTAATTATCCTTGCCGGTTTTTTACTCAAATTTCCTGAAAACATAATTGAGCACTATCCCAATAAAATAATCAACATTCACCCTGCACTTTTACCTAAGTATGGAGGCAAAGGAATGTACGGAATGCACATTCACAGGGCGATAGTGAATAATAAGGAAAAAGAAACCGGAATTTCTATTCATTATGTAAACGAGAATTATGATGAAGGCGGTATTATATTTCAGCAAAACGTTCTTTTAACCGAAGAAGACACTCCTGAAACTGTTGCTGAAAAGATTCATGAATTAGAACAAAAACATTTTCCTGAAATTATCCATAGATTATTAGATGCAAATTCTTAAATATAAATTCAAATTTTAGATAAAGCCATACAATCTGCAATCTAAAGTCAATCTAAAATAAATAAATGAGTCACGAAGTACATATATATACAGATGGTGCAGCAAAAGGAAATCCAGGCAATGGCGGTTACGGCGTGGTAATGGAATTGGTAGGCACTCCTTATAAAAAAGAATTCTATGAGGGCTTTCGTCTGACTACCAATAACCGAATGGAACTTCTGGCTGTAATTGTGGGTTTAGAAAAACTCAAAAATCCCAACATGAAAGTCTTAGTAATTTCAGACTCCAAATATGTTGTTGATTCTGTCGAAAAAAAATGGGTTTTCGGCTGGGAAAAAAAAGGATATACAGGAAAAAAAAATCCTGACCTGTGGAAACGTTTTTTAATTGCTTACCGAAAACATAAGGTTGATTTTAAATGGATAAAAGGACACAATAACCATCCGCAAAACGAACGCTGCGACCAGCTTGCTGTAATGGCATCAATGCAGCCAAAACTTTCTGTAGATGTTTACTACGAAACCATAGGATCTAAAGAATAAAAAAGGGCATCAAATATTTGATGCCCTTTTTTACTAACTTAAACTTTTACTTCTCTTATTCTTTATCCAGATCTTTGGCAGTTTTAAATCCTGTTAAAAGTCCAATTCCGGCCATTATAAAAATAATCGAAGGATAAACAGCTCCATCATTAAGAGAAGTATAGGTTGTGATTAGTAAAGCCAGAAAAATTCCAACTCCGCTTCCTATTAATAAGAAGGCCAGATTCACAACAAATATTTTCCAGGCCGGAACGCCGTTTCCTTTTCCCTGCAAAAAGATGCTGGCATCTACTCCTTTTTCTATAAGTGCCAGACGTTCTCTGTTTCTGGTTGAATAAATTAAATAAACGATCCCGAAGATCATTAAGAAAAAACTAACTGGAATTAAAATTTTGTCGTCCATAATATTTACGTTTTTAAATTGATTGATACTCCATATGACGAGACTTTTTAAATTGAGGTTACAGCTTTTGGGAAAAAATTTTAAATTTTAAATTCAAAATCCCAAAACCAACTGATAATCAATTAATTTTGATTTTATTTTATTCATTGACACAGCTTTGTCAAACTTTAAAATCTTGTAAAAGTTCAACTCCTATACTTTATTATATATTAAAGTGTGGGATTTGGAATTTGAGTTTTAAAAAATTTAGAATTTATTTTCAACTTTCTTGTAACCCAAACAAACAAATTGTCGTCCTATATAATATGAGTACAATAAGTGATCAGCATTATATCGATAAAATTCTGCAGGGCGAGACAAATGCGTTTGCCGTTCTTGTGGATCGTTATAAAGATATGATCTTTACATTGGCACTCAAAATGGTAAAAAACCGGGAAGAAGCTGAAGAAGTTGCTCAAGACACGTTTATAAAGATTTATAGTTCACTTAATAAATTTAAAGGCGATTCTAAATTTTCGACATGGATTTATAAAATCGCTTATAATACGTGTCTGGACAGATTAAAGAAAAGTAAAAAAGAGGATTTAAATATTTCGATAGATGACTTTTCTTCGCACTTAATCAAAACAATGGATAATGCTTTGAGCCTTTTTGAAGAAAAAGAACGAAAGCAGACCATTCAGAAATGTTTAAATTTGTTACCCAATGACGAAAACTTCCTTTTGACTTTATTTTATTTTGACGATCAGAATTTAGAAGAAATTGGAAAAATTATGAATATATCGGCAAATAATGCTAAAGTAAAATTATTTAGAAGCCGACAGAAATTAGCCGTAATTTTGAGACAGCAGTTAGAACCCGAAATAATAGAATGTTATGAAAGAGAGCGATAAAAATATAGAACAACTTATTGAAAAAATGATGGCCGAATACAAACTGCAGTCGCCATCAATAGATTTTACTTCTAAAATTATGGCAAATGTTCAAGTTTTAGAAGAGAAAAAATTAAGTGTATACAAACCTTTAATTTCTAAACCAATCTGGATTTCGATTGGAATAGCTGTGGCTTTATTGGTGATTTATATTTCGTTTTTTTCAGTTTCAGAAAACAATATTGAAATTGAACAAATCGGGAAATTATATTCTGATAAAATTGCAAGTTCATTTTCAGGAATTCATTTCTCTAAAAACATTATGTACGCAATATTGATTGTTCCTTTTATGATTTTAGTTCAAGTTGGGATTTTGAAAAATTATTTTGATAAGAAGTATGATTTGTAGGCATCTTTAAAAAACATCGGAATTTTCCAAAAATAAAACTTGCGATTTAAATCCAAAATATATATTTTAAGCACTGATTAAAACCAAATATAATTCATTCATTTACACCATAATTAGACCCGAAATCGATATTATTTTTTTATGAAAATTTTGAGAACCTAAACCGTTGCAAGATTGTAACTTATAGAGTATCTTTGCACCCTAATTCGAAATTCATAAAATGAATAAATTATTGATTGTTGGAACAGTTGCTTTCGACGCGATTGAAACTCCTTTCGGAAAAACAGATAAAATTTTAGGTGGTGCTGCAACGTATATTGGTTTATCAGCTTCATTTTTTAACTTGCAATCGGCCATTGTTTCTGTAGTTGGCGACGATTTCCCTCAAGAACATTTAGATCTTTTAACTTCAAAAAATATTGATATCTCTGGTATCGAAATTGTAAAAGGAGGAAAGACTTTTTTCTGGAGCGGTTTGTACCACAACGATTTAAATTCTAGAGATACTCTTGCAACTGAGCTGAACGTTTTAGCTGATTTTCAGCCAAAAGTTCCTCAAAACTACAAAGATGCTGATGTTGTGATGTTAGGAAACTTACACCCATTAGTACAAAGCAGTGTTTTAGACCAAATGGAGAAAAAACCAAAATTAGTAGTTTTAGACACTATGAACTTTTGGATGGACTGCGCTCTTCCGGAATTATTAGACGTTATTAAACGTGTAGATGTTATTACAATCAATGACGAAGAAGCAAGACAGCTTTCAGGTGAATATTCATTAGTAAAAGCAGCTTCTAAAATCCAGGATATGGGACCAAAATATGTGGTAATCAAAAAAGGAGAGCATGGAGCACTTTTATTCCACAATAGAGAAGTATTCTTTGCACCAGCTTTACCATTAGAAGATGTTTTTGATCCAACTGGAGCTGGAGACACTTTTGCAGGTGGTTTCTCTGGATTTATTGCGCAAAGCGAAAACATCTCGTTTAACAACATGAAAAATGCAATTATTTACGGATCAAATTTAGCTTCGTTCTGCGTAGAGAAATTTGGAACCGAAAGGATGGAAACATTAAGCAAGGCCGAAGTAGCGATTCGATTACAGCAATTTAAGTCGTTAACTCAGTTTGACATAGAAATATAATGCCTAAGAGCCTCGATAAAACGGGGCTTTTTTATTACGTTAATACACACAACTTACAACACAACAAAAAAATAAAAAAACAATGAGCGACGCTTTAAAACACGAATGTGGTATAGCCTTAGTCAGACTTCTTAAACCGCTTGAATATTATAAAGAAAAATACGGAACTGCATTTTACGGAATTCAGAAAATGTATTTAATGATGGAAAAACAGCACAACCGCGGACAAGACGGAGCTGGTTTTGCTAGTATTAAACTTGATGTTGAACCTGGACAGCGCTATATCAGCAGAGTTCGTTCAAATCATTCACAACCTATCCAAGATGTTTTCAAACAAATCAATGAACGTGTTAGTGAAGAACTAAAAGCTCATCCTGAATTGGGAGACAACATGAAAGATTTAAAAGCAAACATTCCTTATGTAGGCGAATTGTTTTTAGGTCACGTTCGTTACGGAACTTTTGGAAAAAACAGCATCGAAAGTGTTCACCCGTTTTTACGTCAAAGTAACTGGATGCACCGTAACTTAATTTTGGCAGGAAACTTCAACATGACAAATGTTAAAGAGCTTTTCGAAAATCTGGTTGAATTGGGTCAGCATCCGAAAGAAATGGCTGATACTGTTACTGTAATGGAAAAAATTGGTCATTTCTTAGACAAGGAAGTAATGCAGTTGTACCAAGACTGTAAAGCTGAAGGGTATTCTAAAAGAGAAGCTTCTCCAGTTATTGCAGAGCGTTTGGATATTGCTAAAATATTAGCTCGTTCGGCTAAAAACTTAGATGGTGGTTATGCTATGGCCGGTTTATTAGGTCATGGTGATGCTTTTGTTTTTAGAGATCCAGCCGGAATTCGTCCAGCTTATTTTTATCAAGATGACGAAGTTGTTGTGGTAGCTTCTGAAAGACCAGTTATTCAAACTGTTTTCAATGTTCCTTTTGAAAGCGTTCAGGAAATTTATCCGGGAAATGCTTTGATTATCAAAAAGAACGGAAATGTTTCTATGAAACAAATCCTGGAACCAACAATCAAAAAAGCTTGTTCGTTTGAAAGAATTTATTTCTCAAGAGGAAGTGACGCCGAAATTTACCAAGAACGTAAAGATTTAGGAAAATTAATTTTACCTGCTGTTCTTAAAGCAATTGACAGCGATACAGATAATACTGTTTTCTCTTATATTCCTAATACAGCTGAGACTTCATTTTATGGTTTAGTCGAAGCTGCACAGGATTTCTTAAACCAGAGAAAAAACAATTATATTTTAGAAAACCGAAACACATTAACTGCTGAAACACTTCAGGAACTTTTAGCTGTAAAAATACGCACCGAGAAAGTTGCCATTAAAGATGCTAAACTTAGAACCTTTATTACAGAAGACAGCAGCCGTGACGATTTAGTGGCTCACGTTTACGATGTTACGTACGGTGTAATTAAACCAGAAGATAATTTAGTAATTATCGACGATAGTATTGTTCGTGGTACCACATTGAAAATGAGTATCATTAAAATGATGGATCGTTTGAAACCAAAACGTATTGTAATCGTTTCATCTGCTCCACAAATTCGTTATCCTGATTGTTACGGAATTGATATGGCAAAACTAGAAGGTTTAGTTGCTTTTAGAGCAGCTCTTGCTTTATTAAAAGAAAGAAACCTTTACCATATTGTAGACGAAGTTTATGCTAAATGTAAAGCACAAGAAAATTTCGCAGATAAAGATGTTGTGAATTATGTTACAGCAATATATGATCAATTTACTGATGAAGAAATCTCAGATAAAATTGCAGAAATGCTAAGCTCTCCGGAAATTAATGCCGAAGTAAAAATCATATTCCAAACTGTAGCCGATTTACACATAGCATGTCCTAAAAATTTAGGCGATTGGTACTTCACTGGAGACTATCCTACTCCGGGTGGAAATCGTGTTGTAAACCGTGCTTTTATAAATTTCTACGAAGGAAAAGACGCGAGAGCTTATTAAAAAAGTATTAACAAAAGGTTAAATAGTGCATTTCATCGGTTTTTTTTGCCGTTCATCCTGTTTGTTTGGTGAAATTGAAAAGCTGCGATACTTTTGAGATACCATAACATTAGTAGGTTAAGTTTATGGTAGATTTGGGGCAAAAAGGGTGGAAGAAATTCCACCTTTTTTATTGGAATAAACTGAAACATTTCAATCTTAGACAATTATCTTCATTTTGTCGGATATATTTACCTTTCATCAGAATTTTTTTTTTCACAAAAATAGCTGCCATACATTTACTAAACCATAACATTAGTAGGTTAAGTTTATGGTAGATTTGGGGCAAAAAAGGTGGAAGAAATTCCGCCTTTTTTATTTAATTCTTATTAGATATTGCTCTACAAAGCTTACATTGACTTTATCGAATATATTTGCTTTTTATCTAAAAAGTTTTTTTCATAAAAATAGTCACCATACATTTACTAAACCATAACATTAGTAGGTTAAGTTTATGGTAGATTTGGGGCAAAAAAGGTGGAAGAAATTCCACCTTTTTTATTTTCTTCTTTTAAGAGAGAGGAGTAAAGATTATAGAAGAAACTCCCTAAAAAAATATGAACCAAAAAAAACGAGCACCTTTAGGCACTCGTCTTTTTTCTATAATTTTTATTCTATTTTTTTCTTATTTGTCTAAAGCAAATCTTCTTGCAACTTCTGTCCAGTTAATTACACTGAAGAAAGCTTCAATATAATCTGGTCTTCTGTTTTGGTAGTTTAAGTAGTAAGCATGCTCCCAAACATCCATTCCTAAGATTGGAGTTCCACCGTGACCAGCAACTTCCGGCATTAATGGATTATCTTGATTTGGAGTACCTACAACTTCTAATTTTCCTCCTTTTTGAACTGTTAACCAAGCCCATCCAGAACCAAACTGAGTTGCTCCGGCTTTAGCAAATTTTGCTTTAAACTCTTCGAAACTTCCAAAAGAAGATTCAATAGCAGCTAATAAATCTCCTGTTGGCAATCCTCCTCCGTTTGGAGACATTACAGTCCAGAATAAATTGTGGTTGTAGAAACCTCCACCATTGTTACGAACTGCTGCGTTAGATTTATCTAAGTTAATTAAGATGTTTTCGATTGTTTTTCCCTCTAAATCTGTTCCGGCAATAGCTGCGTTAAGATTTGTAGTGTATGCATTGTGGTGCTTTGTATGATGGATTTCCATTGTACGTGCATCAATATGTGGTTCTAATGCATCGTATGCATAAGGTAATTGTGGTAATTCAAAAGCCATGGTAATATGATTTTTATGGTTTATAAATAATTTATCCCAAATTTAGACATTTAACTTTGGAATTGAAAATACTATTTCGTTATAATTGAATTAAATTCACTGATAATTTACATTTTTACAATATAAACACTTGAAAATCTTTATTTTCCATTAAATGTCGTCATGGTATTTTCTAAACCTGCCGTTCCGAAGGTTTTTATAATTTCTGCCGATACTTCTAAACGTTCAGACAGTTTTGCTTCCTCTTCAGCATTCCATTCTCCTAAAACATAATCTATCTGCTGTCCTTTTTTGAATTGATCGCTGATGCCAAATCTATATCGGGTATAATTTTGCGTATTTAAAACTAAATTGATGTTTTTAAGTCCGTTGTGACCGCCATCACTTCCTTTTGGCTTGATACGAATTGTTCCAAAGGAAAGATTTAAATCGTCTGTAATAACCAAAATATTCTCTAATGGAATGTTTTCCTTATCCATCCAATATTTCACAGCCTTTCCGCTTAAATTCATGTAAGTGTTTGGTTTAAGCAGAAAGAAAGTTCTGCCTTTGAATTTGTATTCAGCCAAAGAACCTAATTTTACGGTTTCAAATGAAAGCCCTTCTTTTTTTGCTAAAAAGTCTAGGACTTTAAATCCGATATTATGCCTGGTGTTTACGTATTCGGCCCCGATATTTCCTAATCCAACGATTAAATATTTCTTCATATTGTCTCCTATGTTCTCTTCTTTTGATTTTGATGAAAACAGTTTTGTTATCCATTTTATCATGATTGCAAAAGTAAGATTAATTAGAGAATGTGGCAATTGGTTAATTTGAAAATTAGAGAATTGTTTACTGGGTGAATTTTAACCGCAAAGGGCGCAAAGGATTTACGCAAAGGTCGCTAAGAAATAGTTTCTATCGAGATGTGCAAAGGACACAAGCAAAATCTCTCTCGCAGATTTTCTTGTCATCCGGAGCGGAGTCGAAGGAACGCAAGAAGCTCGACAATCTAAATTCCATCCTTTGAGCGGGCTTCGACTTCGCTCAGCCTGACAATAATGATAAACTTAACACCTCAGAATCTTAACAACTTCGAATCTTATGAAAAAGATACTTCCTTACTAGCCCTGACAGAAGCGGCATCCTTTTTCTGGTTTCTTTAACCAGGAAAAGATACAGCGGATGGCAGGAATTTTACGTCTTGAAAAACCCGCAAAGATTCTGCTTCTAAAAACAAATCATAAAAAAAAGGGTTTCGACTCCGCTCTGCCAGACAAATATTATATGTGTCAGACTGAGCGGAGTCGTGGCCTTTTCACAATAAAAAACCTTAGCATCTCAGTATCTTAGAAACTTAGCATCTAAAAAAAAGCCCCAATCGTAAGATTGAGGCTTTTTGTATTGAGTGAAAAAAAATTATTTTTTCTTTCCTTTTGCAGGAGCTTTTGCAGCTTTTGCAGCCTCTTGAGCAGCTTTCATAGCAGCACGAGAGATTCTTACCTGAGCAACAACTGTGTTGTCTGGGTGCATAATTTTGTACTCTGGTTTTCCAACTTTAGTAACATATAATTTGTTACCCATTTCAAGTGGAGTAATGTCAGCTTCAACAAAATCAGGAAGATTTGCTGGTAAAGCTTTAACTTTTAATTTACGTTGGTTTAAACGTAAAACACCTCCCGCAAGAACACCTTTAGATGTACCAACGATTTTCACAGGAACTTCCATTGTGATTTCTTTATCATCAAATAATTGGAAGAAGTCGATGTGTAAAATTTTGTCAGTTACAGGGTGAACTTGAATATCTTGCAAAATTGCATTGAATGATTTTCCTTTTCCAAGCTCAATCACAACTGTGTGTGCATTTGGAGTGTAAATCAAGTTTTTGAACGCTGCAGCGTCTGCTGAGAAGTGTACTGCCTGATTTCCTCCGTATAACACGCAAGGAACCGCTCCAGCATTACGTAAGGCTTTAGTTGACACTTTGCCCACGCTTTCTCTTTCTGATCCTTTAATTGTAATCGATTTCATTGTAAAAAAATATAGTTATTAAATAAATATTCTTAATTGTTGTAAGCTTTAGGCCATAGGCTTTAGGCTTTTTAAATGAGAAACAAAGCTTACGGCTTAAAGCCTACAGCCTATTGCTTCTTACATTATGAATTTTCCACTAATGGAATTGTTGTGGTGCACCATGTGCATAACTTCTGCGAAAAGAGGTGCACAACTCACTACTCTAATCTTGTCTGAATGTTTCTTTAACGGAATAGAATCGGTTACGATCAATTCTGTTAATTTTGAATTTTCAATTTTTTCATACGCACCGCCGGATAAAATAGCATGTGTACAAATTGCTCTTACACTTAGCGCTCCTTTTTCGATCATAAGATCTGCAGCTTTCGCTAAAGTTCCTCCTGTATCGATCATGTCATCTACTAAGATTACGTTACGACCTTTTACTTCACCAATCAATTCCATAGTGTCGATAATGTTGGCAGCTTTTCTTTGTTTGTAACAGATTACTACATCTGATTCTAAAAACTTAGAGTAAGCATAAGCTCTTTTTGATCCTCCCATGTCTGGAGATGCAATCGTTAAATTTTCTAAATTTAAACTCTGCACGTAAGGCAAAAAGATTGTAGATGCAAATAAATGATCTACCGGTTTTTCAAAGAATCCCTGAATTTGATCTGCATGCAAATCCATCGTCATGATTCTTGTTGCTCCTGCAGCTGTTAATAGGTTTGCTACTAACTTAGCTCCAATCGGCACTCTTGGCTTATCTTTTCTATCCTGTCTTGCCCAGCCAAAATAAGGCATAACAGCTGTAATATGTCTTGCTGATGCACGTTTTGCTGCATCAATCATTAATAACAATTCCATCAAATTATCTGCCGATGGAAAAGTTGAACACACGATAAAAACGCGTAAACCTCTAATTGATTCTTCGTAAGACGGCTGAAATTCTCCATCACTATACGTTGACATCGTTACTTTTCCTAACGGAATTCCGTACTGTTCTGCAATTTTTTCTGCAAGATAAACACTTTGTGAACAAGCAAAAATTTTAGCTTCTGGTTCTAGGTGCGACATTATAATTTGTTGTTTTATTCCGTTACGCTTATAAAAATCCAGCAATATCTTTTAAGATAAAGCAGAGTACTCATAAATGTCTCGGATGTAGTTAGTTGTGTGTGCTTCGTTTTAACGAGCTGCAAATTTATAAAATTAATCGAACACTGGAAGTAAATATTTGAGATTTTTTATTAGAATTTCTAATTTTATTTTTTACATTTGCACCGTGTTAAAGGAATGGGCATATTATTAGTTCATTCTATTGCGTTAAAATAATGGTTTTATCATTATTTTTTCGTCTGCTAAGCCCGGATGGCGGAATTGGTAGACGCGCTGGTCTCAAACACCTGTGGGAAACCGTGCCGGTTCGACTCCGGCTCCGGGTACATAAAAACCTCTTCTTAACGGAAGAGGTTTTTTTATGGTATTTTTTAAAAATAAGCTATGTAAGTTTATTGAATAAGTCTGGTTTTCAACTTAATATTTAGATTTTTTTATATAATTTAAACCTCATAACTCCCATTTTGCGAAGCAGCAAGATTACATGAATGAAAGCTGTACCTATTCAATTCTGAATACAAAAAACCCTTCTTAATGTATAGAGTTCTTTTGGTTTATAGCTTAAATTATCATCCAAACAATCTTTTTTGAAAATTAGACATGATTTATTTGTAAGATTTATACCCAAACAAATATCTTTGCAATTCAAAATTGCATAAAATGGAAATACCTGAAAACTTTATTAAAATTTTCCCTGAATATGAAGATGTTTTTTATGATGATTTAGAAAATCATAAAAAATACTTTCTACCATTATGTTCTATTAATCTGGGATTTCTTTCAGAAGATAAAGATCAATGGCTACATTTTATATCTGTAAAAGAAATTTACGATGGTAGAGTTGGTGAGAATACAACGTCTTATCATACTGATTATACCAAAAGTGATATGCTTGGATTTGATGTTATTGATGGTAAATATAAGTTTGACGCAAACTGGGAATATTTTACTGTCTCCACTAAAATTCTACCTGAAAATTATCATCTGGAATATACCGACAAAGAAATCCAGTTTAATTTTAATAATGCTATGTATTTATTAAAGAAATCATTATAAAAAATATGGGAAATTGTATGATCGTGTTTTTGAAAGACCTGGTTTGACCGTTCAAGGAATTAGAAAATTAGAAAGGCTACTGAAACTTACTCCTGAGGATTTACAAAAAGACGAACATTCTGACTATTTATCAGATCGAATAAATGAAAAAATAAATGGAATAATAACTGAAATTAATGTCGACAATCGTCCTTTAACTGATTGTGAATATTCAGGAGAAAATCTTATCGATACGCCTATTAAGCCAGATGGAAATATTATAAATTACATAGGCTGTATTGAAGGATATGATTTTCAAAAAGATGCAGCAGATCAGATTTATTTATTTTACGATGAAAACATTAAAAAGGCTGTAATTTGCTTTGAATACACTTAATAAAAAAAGCTAGAGCAACAAACTTAACTAGTTATGTCTTGGGATTCTTATTTTGGAATTTAATTCAAATCTCACAACTCGCCTCATGCAAAATAGGAAAATTGCATGAATTAGCAATAAAACACAATTGATTCGCTTTAAAATGCAGTTCTAAAGCTAGATTCACTTTGTCTGAGTTTACAATTGTAACTTTTGGATATAATCTAACCTCAACAAAACGCCCGCTTCCGTCTGGATTTACTTCTAAAGTTGCTTCTGCGTTGTCTGAATATTCAAGAACTTCTATTCCATTTTGAGAACATACATATAAATATGACATCATGTGGCAGGAAACTAAACTGCTTAACAATAAATCTTCCGGATTATATAACTCCGGATCTCCTTTGAATGCTTTTGCTGCTGAAACTTCTAAAATTGGTTTTCCTTCAATTTTGATTTGATGGGTTTTGCTGTAGAATCTTTTAGAAGAATCTTCTGTTTTTTTTGAAGTCCAGTTTAATTCTGCTTTAAATATATGTTTGAACACCATAATACATTTTTTCAAATCAATTATTCAATTTCAAATCCCCCATTATTATGGTCTTTGCTCTGAATCTATTTTTTCGATAGCCCATTTAGCGCGTGTTTTTTTTAAAGTATATTTATATTTTACTCCAGTCATAGGCAGAGAAAACCTAACTTCTGAAATAAAATCATTCTTTTGAGTAACAGCATAATTACTTTTTTCAATATCTGGCAAAACATCTTCAAGAGATTCTTGTGTGAAAAAGAAACGATCATAATCAAAACCAATTGGTGGAGCATCGTTCTCCGGATTTTCTTTAAAATATTTATCTCCTTCTACAAACCTTTGCTTCTCATCATTAAGAAAACCAGCCGTTAAGAAGTCACTTTTTTTCAATTCTGTAATGTATTTTTCAACTTCGCTGAAATCCACATAATAGTTTTTTGCCTCATCATTTCCCTGCACATCCATTGCTCCACCGCCAATAGTATCGAATTTATCCAATAAATTACTATTGTTAATATACCATTTCATGAAATTTTTAACTAATTCTATCTGCTCTTTTGTATTCGCATCAGAACTAACTTCTACTTTTTTTACCGAATCACTTTTAACAATAGAATTGTTTTTTAACTGGCCGTTATCCTTGTTTTGACAACTTTGAGTAAATAAAATTAATATAGGTATGTAAATAATTATTCTTTTCACGATCACTTTTTTTAAATTTTTATATTATCCTTCAAATGTAAAACAGAATGGTTGAAATAAAAAAACCTCGAAAGTCTTACTTTTCGAGGTTTCTTAGAGAATTGAACTAATAAACAAATTCTAAAACTATTTTTTTACCGAGAATTTAAAAGTAGTTTTAGTTTTATAATTTTCTCCCGGGTTTAAAACCGTTGTTGGGAAATTTTTCTGGTTTGGAGAATCCGGATAGTGTTCTGTTTCCAGACACAATCCTGTTCTGTGAGCAAAAGTTCCTCCGTTTGGCGTTGGCAAAGTTCCGTCAAGGAAATTTCCTGAGTAAAACTGAATTCCAGGCTCATCAGTTGTTACTTCCAAAACTCTTCCGCTTGGTGCGTGGTACACTTTTGCAATAATTGTTTTTCCTTTTTCCGGATTATTTAATACCCAGCAATGATCGTAACCTTTTCCTTTTTCTAATTGTTCGTTTTTAGCTTCGATATCTTTTCCAATTAACTTTGGTTTTCTAAAATCGAAAGGTGTATTAGCAACATCTTCTAATTTTCCTGTTGGAATTAAAGTAGCATCAACCGGAACAATTTTATCTGCATTTAAAGTCAATTCGTGATCTAAGATTGTTTTTGTAAAATCTCCTGATAAATTGAAATATGAATGCTGTGTTAAATTTACAACCGTTGTTTTATCAGTCGTCGCTTCATATAAAACTTCTAACTGATTATCATTTGTCAATGTATAAGTCACAAAAACTTTTAGGTTTCCAGGATATCCTTCTTCCATATCTTTACTTAAATAAGATAATTTTAAAGAAGCTGTTTCACCAGATTTAACCTCATCTGCTTTCCAAACTACATTAAAATATCCCTGAGGTCCACCGTGTAAAGCGTTTGGCGCATTATTTATCGCTAATTGATATTCTTTTCCTTCTAAAGTAAATTTCCCTTTAGCAATTCGGTTTCCATATCTACCAATTAAAGCTCCAAAAAACGGGTTTTCTTTTTCGTATTGTGCCAAAGAACTAAATCCGATTACAACATTTTCTGAAACACCCTCTTTATTTGGTACTTTTAAATCTGTAATTCTTCCGCCAAAAGTGATGATATCAACTTCCATCCCATTTTGGTTTTTCAATTTATAACTATCTACTTTTTCTCCTTTTGAAGTTGTTCCATAAGAAGATTTTTCAATTGTTACTGCTGCTTTTTGATCTGAAACTGTCGAATCCATTTTTTTATCGTTTTTGCATTGAACTGAAACCAAAGCCAGACTTAACAGGCCGATTCCAAAAATACAACGTTTTAATACATTCATAAATGATAATTTTTAAGTTAGTAAAGTCTTAAAGTCAAAAGTCTTAAAGTCTTTTCTCCAAAGTAACTAAAACTTTCGGACTTTATGACTTTCGGCTTTTGACTAATTTAAAGTCCATGCTGAAACAAATGGAAATACGCTTCGTTAGCATTAATCTTATCTTTAAACTCTCTTACGGTTGTTTTTTCGTCTATAACTAATAACTCAATTCCGGCAATATCTGCGAAATCTTCCATGTATTCTGTTGTTAATGACTGGCTGTAAACGGTGTGGTGTGCTCCACCCGCAAGAATCCAGGATGTTGCTGCAACTTCTAAATTTGGTTTACAATCCCAAAGAACGCGTGCTACAGGAAGTTTTGGTAATTCTGCCATTGGTTTAACTGCTTCCACTTCGTTTACAATTAAACGGAAACGAGTTCCCATATCAACCAAAGAAACGTTGATTGCATGACCTGCAGGCGAATTAAATACCAAACGAGCTGGATCTTCTTTTCCGCCAATTCCTAACGGATGCACTTCGCAAGAAGGTTTTCCATCAGCAATAGATGGACATATTTCCAACATGTGCGATCCTAAAACGTATGATTTTTGTGGTGTGAAATGGTACGTATAGTCTTCCATGAAAGAAGTTCCTCCTTCAAGACCAATACACATTACTTTTAAAGCTCTAACCATTGCAGCTGTTTTCCAGTCCCCTTCGCCGCCAAAACCGTAACCATCAGCCATTAATCTTTGTGTTGCAATTCCCGGCAATTGTTTCCAAACGCCAAGGTTTTCAAAAGTATCTGTAAAAGCGCCAAATCCTCCTTCTTCAAGGAAAGCTCTTAATCCTAATTCGATTTTTGCTGCTTCTACTAAAGAACTTCTTTGTGCTCCTCCTTCTTTTAAAGAATCGGTTAAAGTATATGATTGTTCGTAAACAGCTAATAAATCGTTTAATTCTTTTTCTGTTACTTTCTCGATATGTTTGGTAACATCTGAAGAATCGTATCCGTTTACTGAAACGCCAAAACGAATTTGAGCTTCCACTTTATCACCTTCTGTTACGGCAACTTCACGCATATTGTCTCCAATACGAGCTACTTTTAGGTTTTGAAGTTCGTCCCATCCAAGAACAACTCTTGACCAGATTCCTAATTGTTTTTGAACTCTTTGATCTTCCCAATGTCCCACAACAACTTTACGTTTTTTACGTAATCTAGACATGATGAAACCAAATTCACGATCTCCGTGAGCAGATTGGTTTAAGTTCATAAAATCCATGTCGATACTTCCCCACGGAATTTCAGCATTATATTGTGTATGTAAATGACATAATGGTTTTTTAAGGATATTTAAGCCGCCAATCCACATTTTTGCTGGCGAAAAAGTATGCATCCAGGCAATAATTCCGATACAGTTTTTAGCAGAATTCGCTGCCAAACATACGTCTAAAATTTGCGATGGAGATTTCACCACATCTTTATAAACCACTTTTACTGGAATTGAAGACGAAGCGTCTAATCCTTTTGCAATAATTTGTGAATGTTCTGCTACTTTTCTTAGTGTTTCTTCACCGTATAATTCCTGGCTTCCTACTACAAACCATACTTCTTTTTGAGAAATGTCAATCATTTTGTTATTTTTTGTTTCAAGTTTCAGGTTTCAAGTTGTTGGAATCTGAAAACTAGATTTGTTATATTATTGTTTTTGTTTTGTTTGTTTCACGTTTGCTTCGCCAATTCAGCTTTCAGCTTCGAGTCAAGTTTCACGTTCCAACAACTTGAAACTTGAAACAAAGAAAACCTGAAACAAAATCCTTACTGTCCGTAATACGAATCTTTTCCGTGTTTACGGTTGTAATGTTTCTTTATTAATGAATCTTTTAATCTTGGTGCGTTTGGATTTATTTGTAAAGTCAGGTATGCCATTTCTGCCACAACTTCTAAAACTTTACTGTTGTAAACCGCTTTTGCCGCATTTTTGCCCCATGCAAATGGACCGTGATTTCCAATCAAAATCATTTCTACTTCTTCATAAGAAAGATTTTTTTCTTTGAAACAATCCAGAATCTGAATTCCGGTATTATGTTCGTAGTTTCCTTCGATCAGAGAATCTGCCATTGGCGGTGCGCACGGAATATCAGCTGTTAAATGATCGGCATGCGTTGTCCCAAAAATTGGAATATCCAATTGAGATTGTGCCCAAGCTACAGAATAGGTTGCGTGTGTATGTGCAACTCCTCCAATATTTGGCCAGTGTTTGTATAAATAAGCATGCGTTTTAGTGTCTGATGACGGACGCATTGTACCTTCGATTACATTGTTGTCAAAATCGACAATTACAATATCTTCCGGTTTTAAATCTTCGTAAGGAACACCACTTGGTTTAATAGCAAAAACACCATTTTTTCTGTCTACGGCACTTACATTTCCAAAAGTGTACACTACCAAATTCAATGCATTTAACTGCATATTGGCTTCATAACACTCTTGTTTTAAATCTTTATAAAGAGAACTCATGCTGCGATATTTTAAGGTTTGGATCTGCAAAAGCACTTAATTGTTCGTAAGCTAAAAGCAGTTTATGATACGCTTCTACTTTATCTGTCTGAGGAAAATATTCTCCGTCGAAATCGCTTCCTATTTTCTGGCTTGCTTCGATTACGTTTGGATAAATTCCTGCTGCAACCGCTGCGTAAATTGCAGCACCTAAAGCCGGAGTCTGGTCTGAAGCGGCAATTTTTATCGGCTTGTTTAAAACATTTGCCAAAGTCTGCATGATGAAAGGAGATTTTCTCGCCACACCGCCAATTCCGATCACGCTGTCGATTTTTACACCTTCTTCTTCAAAACGGTCTACAATTTTCTTCGCTCCAAAACAGATTGCGTTTACCAATGCTTTAAAAATATGAGGCGCTTTTGTTCCTAAAGAAAGGTTCGAAATGGCACTTTTTAATTCCTGATTAGCATCTGGAGTTCGTCGCCCATTAATCCAATCTAAAGCAATTGGAAGACTTTCCGAAACTGGAATTTTCTCTGCTTCTTTTGTCAATTCAACAATTAATTTATCACTAAATTCTTCTCTTAACTGTTCTTTTTGAGCATCATTTAAAACAGAAGAAGTTTCTAATAAATGTTCTGTTGGCCACATTAAAAGTTCTTTGTACCAAGCCAATAAATCTCCAAAAGCAGATTGTCCTGCTTCAAGACCAATAAAGCCCGGAATAACAGAACCGTCAACTTGTCCGCAAATTCCGCGAACGGTTTTTGTTCCCACTTCATCATAAGAACCAACCAGAATATCACAAGTTGAAGTTCCCATAACGCGGACTAAAGTATTTTCTTCGATTTTAGCTCCAACTGCTCCTGAGTGCGCGTCAAAAGTTCCAACAGCCACAACTGTTTCTGTAGAAAGTCCTAAACGATCTGCCCATTCCTGACTTAGTTTTCCTGCTGATAAATCTGATGTATACGTTTCATCATATAAGTTACCGCGAAGCTGCGCTAAATACGGATGTAATTTTTCTAAAAAATCAACTGGCGGTAATCCGTTCCAGTCTGTGTGCCACATTGCTTTATGTCCTGCTGCACAACGGCTTCTTTTGAATGTTTTTAAATCTTTATCTTCAATTAACAAATACGTCATTAAATCGCAGTGCTCCATCCAGGTGTGTGCTGCATTTCTAACTGCTTCATCTTGTCTTGTGATATGAAGAATTTTTGCCCAAAACCATTCAGAAGAATAAATTCCTCCAACATATTTTGTTACGTCTTCTCCGCCCCAGCTTACCGCCAGTTCATTGATTTCGTTTGCTTCATTTATTGCTGTATGATCTTTCCATAACACCATCATGGCATTTGGATTTTCTTCAAAACCTTTTGTTAAAGCAAGCGGTGTTCCATCTTTAGTAACCGGAACCGGAGAAGATCCTGTTGTATCAATACAAATTCCTCGTACTAGTTTTGGATCAACTTTGCTTTCTTTAATAACGGTTTGAATCGTAATTTCTAAGCCCTCGATATGATCTAAAGGATGCTGACGAAATTGATTTATGGATGCGTCGCAATACTGCTTATTTTTCCATCTTTTGTAATGAGAAACATTGGATGCCAATTCCTGCCCATTTTCAGTATCTATAAGAACCGCACGAACAGAATCTGTTCCGTAGTCTAATCCTATGACATAATTTTTCATTCGAAATTTATTTTTAATGGTGACAAATATACTTATAAAATATTATAAGTGTACAAAAAACACTTAACAAAAAAGCTATGAGATTTTTTTGCAGATATTGCACTAAAACAGCGTTTTATGGTTCAAAGAAAAAATAAACGTTTAAATAACATTTATTTTAATGCGATTATTTCATCTTTATGCTTAAAACGGTAAAATGCAGCCTGCTTTTCTAACTATATTTTATATGATTTTTTCTCTTTTTTTAACTTATTTTCCTTCTAAAACCAAAACTGAAAAAGGAGGTAAATTGATTTCTAATTTTCCTTTTTTCATATCAAAATCTTTAAATGCTGCAGGACTGATTTTATTTGGATTCTCAAAAGAATTAAAATCCTGCAATTTCGATGAAGTAATAATATGGGCAGTAAAATTTTTCACACCCAAATCTTTCGTATCAATTTCGATTTTGTGTTTACTTTTTGCATCCACATTTACCAATGAAATATGTACAACACCGTTTTTATCTTTTGAAGCCGAAGCCGAAACTGCCGGAAGCGTTTGATCTTTAAATGTATATAATGGCGAACTGAAATTTATTGGCAGCAGTTTCGCTTCCTGATGTACATTGTACATTTGCATAACGTGATAGGTTGGCGTTAAAATCATTTTAGTTTTATCGGTCAGGATTACAGCTTGAAGCACGTTTACGCACTGAGCCAAATTTGCCATTCGAACCCTGTCTGCATGATTATTAAAAATATTAAGTGTTGCTCCGGCCAAAACTGCATCGCGAATGGTATTTTGCTGATATAAAAATCCCGGATTTGTTCCTTTTTCTACATCATACCATCCGCCCCATTCATCAACTACCATGGCTACTTTTTTCTCAGGATCGTATTTATCCATTACTGCAGCATGCTTGGTTACGAGTTCTTCCATTTTTAAAGCCTCTTTCATGGTTTTAAAATATTGCTCTTCAGAAAAATTAACCGCATCTCCTTTTTTATTCCAGTCAATTACAGAATAATGATGAACACCAACACCGCCAAGCATATTAAGCGGAATATTTTTCATTAAAACTTCGGTCCAGTTATAGTCACTGCTGTTGGCTCCCGAAGCAATACGATTTATACCGCCTGTATTATTCCAGTCTGCCATAAAAGTGGCAAACTTGCGGTATTCGTTTGCATAATATTCTGCGGTCATGTTACCGCCGCAGCCCCAGGCTTCATTTCCAATTCCCCAGAATTTAACTTTCCATGGTTCTGTTCTTCCATTTTTTTTACGCAGATCGCTCATTGGGCTTTTGCCTCCAAAATTGGCATACTGAATCCAATCGGCAAATTCCTGAACTGTTCCACTTCCTACATTGCCGGATAAATAAGGTTCAGCTCCCAGAACTTCGCATAGATTTAAAAAGTCGTGAGTTCCAAAACTATTATCTTCTGTTACACCTCCCCACCATTGATTTACAATGGTAGGTCTCTGCTCTTTTGGACCAATTCCATCTTTCCAGTGATAGGTATCGGCAAAACAGCCTCCAGGCCATCTTAAATTTGGAATTTTTAAATCTTTTAAGGCTTTAATAACATCATTTCTCACTCCGTTTGTATTTGGAATTTTAGAAGTATCGCCAACAAAAAATCCGCCATATATACAGCGTCCTAAATGTTCAGCAAAATGACCGTAAATATTTTTATTGATGGTTGGTGCGGCAGGATCATTTTTTATAGTAATAACTATTGGTTCTGTCTGCGCAGAAATTGTCTGTATACAAATTGTAACAAACAATAGTAGTAGTGTTTTTTTCATAGTCTATCGTGGTTAGTGACGTTTAGAAAATCAGCAGGTTGGTGTTAGTTTTTTTAGTTTATGATTTTTTATTTCTTAAATTTTTCAAATAAGTGTTTATTTGACATTTGTAAATTTAAGTAAAAAAAAGTCTCTTAAACAAATAAAAATCACAAAACAACTGGTTGCAAAAAACAGATTTCGCAATTATGATTTTAAAAACCGTTTGTTTATAACGGTTTTTAAACTTTCAATTAACAATAATAAAAAGTTTAAAAATTACAAATTCTACAAAAAACCTTAAAGAACAATCCTTTTATAACATTTTAAAGAGGCAGAATTTTACTAAAATAAAAATTATAAGACGCATATCAATTCTCTTTAAAATGTTTTTACCTTTGATTCGGATTTCGGCATTTGATTTTGTAAGAAAAAAAGAAAACCAAGATGTTTTTAAAATTGCCGGATTCGATTGTTAAAGCTTTCGTGTTTTTATAAGTATATTTACATAAGTGTAAAATTTACATTATTGAATTATGAAACAATTTAGGAAGTTTATATCTTTACCAATAAAATATTGAGTATGCTAAACAGTTATAGCTCTGCCGATAAGGTTTTACTAGCGGTAGATTGTATTATTTTCGGATTCGACAGTGAAGGCCTAAAGATACTTTTAATTAAAAGGGATTTTGAACCTGAAAAGGGGAAATGGTCTTTGATTGGAGGTTTTTTAAAGCGTGACGAAGTTTTAGATGATGCAGCTATTAGAATTTTAAATACATATACCGGTCTTAACGATATTTATATGGAGCAGTTGTATGCTTACAGTGAAATTGACCGTGACCCGGTAGAAAGAACTATTTCGGTTTCGTATTTTGCTTTAATTAATATCGAAAATCACAATGCAGAATTAATTAGAAATTATCATGCAGAATGGTTCCCTATTAACGATGCACCAAACCTAATTTTTGACCACAACGAAATGGTCGATAATGCAATTAAGAGACTTCGATACAAAACTTCAATAAAACCAATTGGGTTCGAACTGCTTCCCGAAAAATTCACTATGCGCCAGCTTTTAGAATTATACGAAGCTATTTTAAGCAAAGAATTAGATAAAAGAAATTTCATCAGTAAAATAAATTCTCTTGAAATTCTAAATAAGCTTGAAGAAAAAGATATGCAGTCGTCCAGAAAAGGATCTTACCTCTATACTTTTAATAAAGAAAAATATGAAGAGAAACTTTTAAATAATTTTTCTCTTAACTTATAAAAAAACAAAACCCTGAAATCCACAACTTTCAGGGTTTTTTCTTCAATAAAACTACTATTAAAAAAAATAAACAAAATTATTATCTTTTAACCTTGTTGAAGCGATCATTATGAACACTAATCGCTGAAACATTAATAAGTGTAAAATTTACATTTGCAAATGTAAGCAAAATAAACATTCAAAAACAAGAAATAACATCTTTATTTTTTTAATTAATAAATAAAAGATTTTTTAAACAAAAACCGCTTTGCTTGTGATATAGTTCGTTTGTAAGCAAAATTCTTTGTCAATTCTTTACAAAGAGTTTCGCATTATCAATGAAGACTTATTTTCTATCTGCTGTTTTTTATTTTTTAAAACCATCTCTGCCAGAATTTTTCCCATTGCTTCAAAATGAGTTGAAATAGTTGTAATTCCGCTTGCAGCGATTTTTTTGAGCGGTGTTTCATTATAGGATATAATTCCAAAATCAGATCCGAGTTTCAAATTCTGATCGCGGGCGTTTTCAATTACCCTAACCAAATCACGATCATTGGGTATTATGTATAAATCTCCGGCAGTAATTTCTCTGTTCGTAAATTCAGTTATAATTTCAGATTCAAAATTATATTGAGTACAAAAATCTTCAAAGCCCAATTTCATTCCAAGCGGTTCACGAAATCCGGGGAAAATTAAAATCAGTTTTTTGTATTTGCTTAATCTTTTATTTCCTTTTTGCAATCCTTCAAAAATATCTTTTTGATGGTTTTGATAAATGGCAGGATAAGCTTTAAGATCTGGATTGGTCTGATCAAGAATAATAACATCACCTACTGGTAGGGTTTTTATTGAAGAAACAATATCCTGCAGATTTGTAGGCATCAGGATATACTTAGTATAATTTCCATTGCTGTCGTTTAACAGCTTTTGAAAAACCTGACTGTTAAAATGATGAAAGAAAATATCTACCTGAACATTTTTGCCAATATTATTTAAAAACGAATTATAAATGTCTTCTTTAAAAATATTCAACTCATCAAAAAGTAAAAAAATCTTCTGCTTTATAGTGATTTCAACGCTTTTAACGTAATATCCCTTTCCTGGAATGGCATAAATGATGCCTCTTTTTTTTAGTTCATCATATGCCAGCAAAACGGTATCGCGCGACAATGAAAAAGCAAGGCAGACTTTGTTTACTGACGGAAGACGGTCGCCTTTAACCAATTTTTCTTCTTCGATTGCTTTTTCTATTGAAAGAATAATCTGTTTATATTTTGGCAGGCCAATGTTATTTTGGATCGAAATAATATTCATCTGTAAATAGAATTTTGTGCAATATACAAAAACTGGTAGGTACTGGTATGTAAAAACAAAGAATGTTTCTATTTTTGAATTTTCACTTTTGGTAAAATTTGTATGGAAATAAAACATAAATCGCATTTAAAGGAAACTTCTAATTCTAAATCTTTTGGTTTCATGCCCGATAACCGCGAAATTTTCTCTTTCGAATTATCGAATAAAAAGGGAATGAAGGTTACGATTATAAATTATGGAGCAACCGTAACTTCATTAGAAATTCCAACTTCTGAAGGAAAAATTGTTGATGTAGTGTTAGGGTTCGACTCTCTTTCTTCGTATTTAGAATCGTATTATCTGCCAAGTGCGCCTTATTTCGGTACAACTGTAGGACGTTATGCTGGACGAATCCATAATGGGACTTTTACTTTAAATGGAAAAACGTACGAATTAAACAAAAACAATAACGGAAATTCGCTTCATGGCGGTAACATGGGTTTGGGAAGAAAAGTATGGAATATTACAAATCAAAACTTAGGTGAAAATCCGTCGATAACTTTTAGCCTGTTAAGTGAAAATCTGGATGAAAATTATCCGGGAGAATTACACGTTGATTTGACCTATACACTTACAGAAGAAAATGAGTTGAAATTAAATTATAAAGCTGTTTCTACAGAAGACACTGTTATAAATTTAACGCATCACAGTTATTTTAACCTTGACGGACACAATACAAGTGTTTTAGATCAAAAGGTTTTTATTAATGCCGATAAAATGCTGGAAACGAATCATGAGAATATTCCAACCGGAAATTTTACAGCGCTTACAAATCATGATTTTGATTTTAGAGCAGAAAAAAAATGCCCGGCTTCTATAGATAATTCGTTTGTTATAAACCAGACAGATACAGTTGCAGCAACGTTATTGAGCTCAAAAAATAATTTAAAAATGAGTGTTTTTACGAATCAGCCAAGTGTACACATATATGTAGGCGGAAACTGCTTTGATATTTTGAAAGGAAAAAACGATGCTGTTTACCATAAAACAAGCGGTATTTGTTTTGAAACTCAAAATTTTCCAGATGCCCCAAATCAGGCACATTTTCCTGATTCAGTTTTAAAGAAAGGCAGAGAATATATTCAGGAAACCGTTTATAAATTCGAAAATATCAACTAAAACCAACCAATTACAATTTATAATGAATGCTATTTTAATACAAAATACTACTGCTTTTTTTGAAAAGTCTTTTGGTTCTAAACCAGAAAAAGTGGTGCTTTCTCCAGGAAGAATCAACATTATTGGAGAACATATTGACTACAACGACGGATTTGTTCTGCCGGCTGCAATCGACAAAGTAATTTGTTTTGCATTTGAAAAAAACAATTCAAAAAAATCAAAAATATTTGCAATTGATTTAAATGAAGATTTTGAAATTGATTTAACCGAAGAAGTAAAACTAAGCGATACTGTCTGGACAAATTATATTCGCGGCGTTATTAAACAATTACAAGACAAGGGATTTATTTTTGAAGGATTTAATTGTGTTTTTAGCAGCAACATTCCGGTTGGTTCCGGTTTATCATCTTCGGCAGCTTTAGAATGCGGCATGATCTTCGGAATTAAACAGCTTTTTGATTTAAAAATTGAAAAAGTTGACATAGCATTATTAGGACAAAAAGCAGAACACTGGGTAGGGATTAACTGCGGTATAATGGATCAGTTTTCGAGTGTTCACGGCATCGAAAACAAAGTAATAAAATTAGACTGCAATACTTTGGATTTTGAATATCATAATGCTGATTTTAAAGATTATGCACTTATTTTATTTGACAGTAATGTTAAACATTCTCTTTTTACATCTGAATACAACACACGCAGAATAGAGTGCGAACAGGGATTAGCCATTATTAAAGAGAATTTTCCTGAAGTTAAAAGTTTTAGAGACTGCTCTGAAGAACAGCTTTTAAGCATACAGGATAAAATGAATCCAACGGTTTTTAAAAGAGTTCATTTTGTTGTAAAAGAAATTAACCGTGTTATAAGAGCGTGCGAAGCTCTCGACAATGGCGATATAGAACTTTTAGGACAATTGCTTTTTGAAACTCATTATGGTTTATCTCAGGAATATGAGGTTAGCTGTGCTGAATTAGACATGCTTGTAGACACTGCAAAAGCAGATGAAAATATCATTGGTTCTCGTGTTATGGGAGGCGGTTTTGGCGGCTGCACCATAAATTTAATTAAAAAAGGTCATGAAAATGAGGTAAAACGTAAGTTTTCGAATCTTTATTTAGATACATTTGGGATTGAATTAAAATTTTATGACGTAAAAGTCTCAAACGGAACAACATTACTTTAATACCAACCAACCAATGAAAAATTTTGACATTAACGAAGATCCACACAGACGTTTTAATCCTTTAATTAATGAATGGGTTTTGGTTTCACCTCATCGTGCAAAACGCCCTTGGCAGGGACAAAACGAGGTGATTTCTGCCGAAACACTTCCAAAACATGATCCAAACTGTTATTTATGCCCCGGAAATGTTCGTGCAAACGGAGTAAATAATCCGGCTTACAAAAACAGTTTTGTGTTCGACAATGATTTTGCCGCTTTAAAACAAGAGGAAATCATTTTTGAGGAAGATATTAAACATACTTTTTTTAAGGCAGAACCTGAACAGGGAATTTCAAGAGTGGTATGTTTTTCACCAAGACATGATTTAACTCTTCCGGAAATGGAAGTTTCTGATATCGAAAACATTGTTAAAACATGGCAGAAAGAATACGCAGAATTAGGAAGCATTAAATATATTAATCACGTTCAGATTTTTGAAAATAAAGGAAGTGTTATGGGGTGCAGCAACCCGCATCCGCATGGGCAGATCTGGGCACAGTCATCGCTGCCAACTCAGGTTGAAAAAACACATAACAGCTTAAAATCATATTACGAAAAAAACAAAAGAACATTATTAGAAGATTATGTTCAGGCCGAATTGAGAGTAGGAAGCCGAATTGTAATCGAAAATGATCATTTTGTGGCATTAGTTCCATTTTGGGCAATCTGGCCTTACGAAACAATGATTGTAAGCAAAAAAGCTATCAGCAAAATCACTGATTTTAATGCTGAAGAAGTTACCGCTTACGCGAAAATTTTAAAGCAGTTAACTATCAAATACGATAATTTATTCAGCACTTCATTTCCGTATTCATCAGGAATTCATCAGGCTCCAACAGATGGTCTGGATCATCCTGAATGGCATTTTCACATGCATTTTTACCCGCCTCTGCTTCGCTCGGCAACTGTAAAAAAATTCATGGTTGGATATGAAATGATGGGAGAATCTCAAAGAGATATTACACCGGAAAAAAGTGCCGAAATTATAAGACAGCAGTCCGATATTCACTATAAAAACGAAGTTAATATCCGCTAAATAATTAAATATGAAATCGTCAAATTTAAAATTTAACATAATAATCCTTCTATAAATGTAAATAACACATTTACAATGATTGTTTTTTAAGTTTTTATTTTAAATTTGACTTTTGTTCTTGTTTTGATAAAAAAATAACAAAATAAAAACACATATTTCATTTTTAACAAGATTACACAACACAATAAACATTTTATAACTTTTAAAACAACAATCACCTATACTAATTATCTAAAATACTATTACCAATGAAGTCAAACCTCGCTCTCGCAGATTATGCGGTTTTTATTATTTATTTCATAGTAGTTTCTGTCTACGGTTATACGGTCTACCGAAAACGTAAACAAGACGAACAAGATGCTAAAGCTTATTTTCTTGCAGAAGGAAATTTAACCTGGTGGGCGATTGGAGCATCATTAATTGCCTCAAACATTTCTGCAGAACAATTTATTGGGATGAGCGGCGAAGGTTTCTTTTTAGGAATAGCGGTTGCGGCTTATGAGTGGCTTGCGGCTGTTGCTTTAATTATTGTAGCTGTTTGGTTTATTCCTGTATATCTTAAAAATAAGATTTACACTATGCCTCAGTTCTTAAAAACACGTTATAATGAATCGACTGCTTTGATTATGGCTGTTTTCTGGCTGTTTTTATATGTTTTTGTTAACTTAACTTCTATTCTATATTTAGGTGCGGTTGCAATTAACGGTCTTGCCGGCGGTGAATATCTCCATATCATTATGATTGGTCTTGCCGTTTTTGCTTTGTTTATCTCTCTTGGAGGAATGAAGGTTGTAGCTTACACTGATGTTATTCAGGTAGCTGTACTTATTATTGGAGGTTTAGTAACTTCTTATATTGCCTTAACAACAGTGGGCCAATATTTTGGAGTGGGTGAAAATGCTATCGCTGGTTTCAAAGTTTTAATGAAAGAAGCTCCTGAGCATTTTAAAATGATTATCCCTAAACCAACTGCATCTTCGTCTCAGCTGGAAATAGACAAATATTTAACTTTCCCTGGATTATTATCGTACGCGGCAGGTATCTGGATTATCAATTTAAACTACTGGGGATGTAACCAATACATTACTCAAAGAGCACTTGGAGCAGATTTACAAACAGCTCGTACCGGAATTTTATTTGCTGGTATGCTAAAATTATTAATGCCGCTTATCGTAATGCTTCCTGGTATTGCTGCTTATGTTTTATATACAAACGGACATTTACCTCAATTAGTGGGTGGAAAAGATGGTGCATATTCTGCTGTATTGACTTTCCTTCCTACTGGATTAAAAGGACTTTCGGTTGCAGCTTTAACTGCTGCAATTGTAGCTTCGCTGGCTGGAAAAGTAAATAGTATTTCGACTATTTATACTTTAGATATTCATAAAAAATACATCCAAAAAGAAGCTGGTGAAAAACAACAGGTAAACATTGGAAGACTTGCTGTTTTTGCTGCAATGCTTTTAGCTGTTTTATTTACATGGAATGATATTTTAGGAATTGGCGGTGTTGGTGGTTTCACTTACATTCAAAAATACACAGGATTTATCAGCCCGGGAGTTTTTGCTATGTTCTTCCTTGGTATGTTCTGGAAAAGAACAACCGGAGCAGCAGCTATCGTGGGTGTAATTTTAGGTTTCGTTTTATCTGTTTTATTCAACGAATATGCGCCTGCTTTATTTGGAAACGATACTCTTTTATACACAGCTTACCCTAACGGAAAAGGAGCTTTTGAAATTCCATTCCATATCTGTATGGGATTGTCATTCTTCTTTACAATGTTAGTAATGATCTTAATGAGTTTTGCTGGTCCAAAAGTAAACCCTAAAGCATTCGAAACAGAACCGGGAATGTTTAAAGTTAAACCGCAAACAACGGTTTTAATCGTTATTACAATGTTGATTATTATTGCATTATACGTTAAGTTCTGGTAACAGAATTTCAATATAAATTTCAAAAAGAGGATCCAGATTTGGATCCTCTTTTTGTTTGCACAATAAATTTTTTAATTAATTGTTTTAACTACTTTTAACCCGAAAAAAAACTAACCTTTAATCAAACCAAAAAAATGAAAAAACTAATTCTTGCCGTATTTCTTATTTCCGGCGCTGCATTTGCTCAGGACATAAATGTTGTTCAGGGAAATTTTGACTTTTTAAAAGATCAGAAAGAAATCAATACCGAATTTGATTACAGCGGCTTTACTATGATGAAAGAAAAAAAATCGGAAGCGCAGTATGTTCAGGAGCACAAATCCGATTTAGATCAAAAAGCAAAAGGAAATGGAAACATTTGGGAGAAAAAATGGATCGCTGCAAAAGATCAGATCTGGACTCCTAAATTTTTAGAAATTGCCAATATCGTATTAACTAAAGAGAAAAAAGATTTAAACTTTCAGGAAGGTTTAAATACTCCTTACACCTTAATTGTAAAAGCAGTATGGATTTATCCGGGCTGGGATGCAGGAATTATGAAACAGCCGGCAAAAGTAACTACCAATTTAAAATTTGTTGAAACTGCTAATAAATCAAATGTTTTATTAGAAATTACAAGTGAAGAAGCTCCAGGAGATCAATGGGGAAGCAACTTTAGCAACGAAACCAGAATTGGTGAAGGATTTGCAAAAACCGCAAAAACAATGTCTAAATTGATTGCAAAAAAAGCGTATAAATAAAAACATATATATTCCGTTAGGAATATCTCGTCGGTAGAAAAAAATATTATCGTTTTGCATTATGTCCTGTAGGGACATCTAATTTACGGAAATAATATACATATCCATAAATCAAACGTTCCTACGGAACGTATAACCGTAATTCAAATTTCATTCTACTACCGACGAAACATTCCTACGGAATGAATCTCGAAATAAAAATTATTCTTTTAATTGAAAAAGCCCTGATTATTCAGGGCTTTGCTCTTTTTGCATATTTAGTAAATACGCCATATTGGCTATTACGTGATCGTGTTTCTTTACAAACGAATTTTCTTCATTCCAGACATACCCTGCTAAAACAGCACAAATTTTTTCTTTTACATCTGGATTTTCCGGCTGATGGAAAAATAAAGTCTGTAAATTTCCTGTGTACCATTCTTGCACATAAGTAGTAAAAACTGCAATGCCGCGTTTCATATATTGTGTAAACTCAACTTCCCAGTCAACAGCAATTCCCTGTGATTCTTTTAAATATAATTTTGCTGCAAGCATTCCAGATTCGGTTGCAAAAGCTACACCAGATGAGAAAACCGGATCTAAAAACTCAGAACTGTTTCCAGTTAAAGCAAAACCGTCACCATACATTCTTTTTACGGCTCTTGAGTAGTTTTCTAATTTAACCGGTTCAAACAGAAATTCTGTTCCGGCAAATCTTTTTATATAATATTCCGATTTTTGAATTGCATTTTTCAAAGCCTCAGCATTGTCCTTATTTTCAGAAAGAGAGTTGATAAAATCTGTTGGTCCAACCACACCTAAACTCGTATTTCCGTTAGAAAACGGAATTACCCATAACCAGACTTCAGTTTCCAGAATATCAAATGAAATTTGAGTTCCTTCTTCACCTTCTGGTCTGTTGATATCTTTTACATGTGTAAAAATAGAAGAATGCGGATCTAATTTTGAAGGCGTATCTAAATCTAAAAGTCTTGGCAATACACGTCCGTAACCGCTTGAGTCGATAATAAAATTGGCGTGGATTTCTTTTAAATTTCCATCTTTATCTTTTACGATTGTTTTCGATTTTTTTCCTTCAAAAGAAACTTCAAGAACTTCGGTTTCAAATTCCAGATCAACACCTTTTCTAACGACTTCCTGAGCCATTGTATTGTCAAAATCTGCACGAGGAACCTGCCAGGTCCAGTCCCAGCCTTCGCCAAATTTTTTGCTGAAATCAAAAACACAAATTTCTTCGCCTCTAATGAAGCGGGCTCCCAATTTTTTTTCAAAATTCATTGCATCAAGAGCCTCAAACAATTCTGCCTCAGCAAAATGATCCATTACTCTCGGAATTAAGCTTTCGCCAACAACAAGTCTCGGGAACTTTTGTTTTTCTACAACTTTTACCTTAACATTATTTTTATGAAGATACGATGCAGATACACATCCGGACGGTCCGGCGCCTATTACTAAAACATCTACAAACTCCTTTGTCATAATAAGAATATTATCAATTATTAACCTACATTTGCCATCATCAAAATAACTACATTTATTTTGATAAATAAAATTAAATTAGCACAATCAAAACCGATTTAATGAATACAATTAACGAATATTTAAGTTTAGAAGAATTTGAGGCCATAATCTTTGGAAATCAAAAAGTTACAATTAGCAACGTTGTCGTAAACCGAGTTAATGAAAGTTTCAATTTCTTAAAGGAATTCTCTGGGAATAAAGTAATTTACGGCGTAAACACTGGTTTTGGACCAATGGCGCAGTATAGAATTAAAGAGTCTGATCAAATTCAGCTTCAATATAATTTAATTAGAAGCCACTCTTCGGGAACCGGAAAACCATTAAGCCCGGTTTGTGCAAAAGCAGCAATTTTAGCTCGTTTAAACACTCTTTCATTAGGAAATTCAGGCGTTCACCCGTCAGTAATCAACCTAATGTCTGAACTTATCAATAAAGATATTACCCCTTTAATCTTCGAACACGGAGGCGTTGGTGCCAGCGGTGATTTAGTACAACTGTCACATTTGGCTTTAGTGTTAATTGGCGAAGGTGAAGTTTTTTATAAAGGTGAAAGAAGACCAACTCCTGAAGTTTTTGAAATTGAAGGTTTAAAACCAATTCAGGTAGAAATTAGAGAAGGTCTGGCATTAATCAACGGAACTTCAGTAATGACTGGAATTGGAGTTGTAAATGTTTATCATGCTAAAAAATTATTAGACTGGTCATTAAAATCTTCTTGTGCAATTAACGAATTGGTTCAGGCTTATGACGATCATTTCTCAGAAGAACTAAACCAGACTAAACGTCATAAAGGACAGCAGGAAATTGCACTGAAAATGCGTCAGAATCTTTCAGACAGTACTTTAATCCGTAAAAGAGAAGACCATTTATATTCTGGTGAAAATACCGAAGAAATCTTCAAAGAAAAAGTTCAGGAATATTATTCATTAAGATGTGTTCCTCAAATTTTAGGACCGGTTTTAGAAACTATTAATAATGTAGCTTCTATTCTGGAAGACGAATTTAACTCGGCAAACGATAACCCAATTATCGATGTAAAAAACCAGCATGTTTACCACGGCGGAAATTTCCACGGAGATTATATTTCGCTTGAAATGGATAAACTAAAAATTGTTATTACTAAATTAACAATGCTGGCAGAACGTCAATTGAACTATTTATTAAATTCAAAAATCAACGAATTACTTCCTCCGTTTGTAAACTTAGGAACATTAGGATTTAATTTCGGAATGCAGGGTGTTCAGTTTACAGCAACATCTACAACGGCAGAAAGCCAAATGCTGTCGAACCCAATGTATGTTCACAGTATTCCAAACAACAACGACAATCAGGATATCGTAAGTATGGGAACTAACTCGGCAGTGATTACCTCAAAAGTTATCGAAAATGCTTTTGAAGTTCTGGCTATCGAAATGATCACTATCGTTCAGGCAATTGATTATTTAGGACAGAAAGACAAAATTTCATCTGTTTCTAAAAAATGGTACGATGAAATTAGAAATATAATTCCAACATTTAAGGAAGATCAGGTAATGTATCCTTTTGTTCAAAAAGTAAAAGATCATTTGATCAACAATTAAAAATTGATATACCAATAGCCCCAAAGAGTTTTAGTTTTTTTAATCATTAAACATTGAATTTTAAAATCATGAAAAAGACACTTATTTTTTTGCTGCTGGCAAGTATTCAATTTGTTAACAGTCAAGAACTGGCATTAGTTAAAAAGAATTCTAAAATTGGATATATTTCCAAAGACGGATCATTTAAAATCGAACCTCAATACAAATCGGCCAGAAGTTTCTCTGACGGTTTGGCTGCTGTAGAAAACGGCGGGAAATGGGGATTTATTGACAGTAAAGGAAGCTGGGTAATTCCGGCAGATTTTAAAGATGCCAAAGATTTTAACAACGGAATTGCCGTAGTACAAAAAGATAAGGAATGGGTTTATATTGATAAAAAAGGTGAAATTCAAAAAGCTCCTGCTTCAGAAAAACTATTCGATTTTAATAACGGTGTTGCTTTTATCAGACAAAACAATAAAGTAGGTTTGATAAACAATAAAATGGCCGTTGTTTTAGAACCAAAATACGATCAGATTAAATCTTTTGAAAATGGTTATGCAAGAGTAGAACTGAACAAAAACTGGGGAATCATAAATACAGAAGGAAAAGAAGTAGTGGAGCCGGCTTATGCTGAAATTGGAAACTACTTTAAAGGAACAACCTGGGCAAGAAAAGACAAAACCTTCGGATTGGTAAGCGGCGGGAAATTTACTCCGGTTGACGGAGCCGAAAAAATCTGGGATTTTGAAACTCAGGATTTGACTTTTGCCAAAAAAAATGGAAAAATTGGTTATATCGATTTAAAAGGAAACTGGGCTATTTTACCTATATATGATAAAGGAAAAGCTTTCTCAAAAAATTTAGCTCCGGTTTTAGTTGGAAAAAAATGGGGATTCATCAATCCTGAAGGAAAATTTGTAATTGAACCAACTTACAATGATGCCGAAGTTTTCAGTACAAATGGTTTAGCACCGGTAAAAGAAAGCAATTGGGGATTCATTAATGAGTCAGGAAAACTAATAATTCCAACACAATACGGCATTACTACAAATGCTATTATTGCCATGTTTGTACAACAGGACAAAGGCTTTATTGATGGAGTAGCAAGGGTAAAAAATGAAGGAAAATGGGGTTTTCTTAAACCAGACGGAACTGTATTAAGCAACCAATGGTTTGAAAATGCTGAATTATTCTCAAAATCAGCCGAAAAACCACAGCCTGCAGCAACTCCTGTTGAAGCTCCAAAACAAGAAACAAAAACAACCAAACCAGCAGCTAAAGCGACAGCAAAACCAGCAGCTAAGAAAAAGAAATAAATTTCACTTATGAAGTGTGTATTAGTAACAGGCGGTTCCAGAGGAATTGGAAGTGCTATTTGTAAAAAATTAGCCGTTGAATCTAATTATCATATTCTGATTAATTATCATTCAAACAAAACTGCCGCCGAAGAAACATTACAAGAAATACAAAAATTAGGCGCAACCGGAGAAATTTTAGGTTTTGATGTTGCCAATTTTGAGCAGGTGCAAGACGTTCTTACACAGTGGCAGGAAGCAAATCCTGAAAAATTAGTAGAAGCGATTGTAAATAATGCAGGAATTACAAAAGATGGTCTTTTTATGTGGATGACACCGCAGGACTGGAACAGTGTTATGAATACAAGTGCAAACGGATTTTTTAATGTAACGCAGTTTTTTATTCAAAAAATGCTTCGCAATAAATATGGCCGAATTGTAAATGTTGTATCAGTCTCTGGTGTAAAAGGAACTGCAGGACAAACCAATTATTCAGCAGCAAAAGGTGCTATTGTTGCAGCAACAAAAGCATTGGCGCAAGAAGTAGCAAAACGTAACATTACAGTAAATGCTGTTGCACCGGGTTTTATTAAAACCGATATGACAAGTGAACTGGATGAAAAAGAATTATTAAAACTGATTCCAGTAAATCGTTTTGGCGAAGCCGAAGAAGTAGCAGATTTGGTAAGCTTTTTGATTTCAAAAAAATCAAGTTACATTACCGGAGAAATTATTAATATAAATGGCGGAATATATTCTTAAGAATATTATGTTTGCGATATTATTTTTAAGTTTTTTTTAACATTGAAAATTACCTGCAATCCTGACAATTGTTGGGATTGCAGGATTAAAAATAAAAGATAGATAAAACCTTTGTGCCTTTGTTTAAAAAATTACACTTTAAGGATTAAAAAATTACTTTGAAAGACGATGAATAAGAGAGTTGTAATTACTGGAATGGGAATTTATTCTTGTATCGGAACTTCTTTAGATGAAGTAAAAGAATCACTGTATAATGGAAAATCAGGGATAAAATTTGATTCTGACCGAAAAGAATTTGGTTTTCAATCAGCCTTAACGGGAATGGTTCCTAAAGCTGATTTAAAAAATTTACTGACCCGCAGACAGCGTATGAGTATTGGTGAAGAAACCGAGTATGCTTATATGGCAACTATCGAAGCATTGAAAAATGCTAATATCGACGATGCTTTTTTTGAAACTCGCGAAGTGGGAATCATGTACGGAAACGACAGTGTTTCTAAAGCTATCATTGATGCTACAGATATTGTCCGCGAGAAAAAAGACACTGCTCTTATTGGTTCTGGTGCGATTTTTAAATCGATGAATTCTACCGTTACCATGAATCTTTCAACGATTTTTAAACTTCGTGGTATTAATTTAACCGTTAGTGCCGCTTGTGCAAGTGGTTCACATTCTATTGGATTGGCTTATTTTTTAATTAAAAGTGGTTTTCAGGATATTATTATAACCGGAGGAGCGCAGGAAATAAACAAATATGCCATGAGCAGTTTTGACGGACTGGGCGTTTTCTCTAACCGTGAAGGCGATCCCGAAAAAGCGTCAAGACCTTTTGATGCCGGACGCGACGGATTGATTCCGAGTGGCGGCGGTGCAACTTTAATTCTCGAAAGTTACGAATCTGCAATTGCGCGCGGTGCCAATATTATCGCCGAAGTTTCAGGTTACGGATTTTCATCAAACGGCGGGCATATTTCGACACCAAATGTCGAAGGTCCTTCTACAGCAATGCAGAGAGCATTAGATGATGCTAAACTAAAAGCATCAGATATTGAGTATATAAATGCACACGCAACTTCAACTCCGGTTGGTGATGCAAACGAAGCCAAGGCGATATTTGAAGTTTTTGGTGAGAAAAATCCTTACGTAAGTTCTACAAAATCAATGACTGGACACGAATGCTGGATGGCAGGAGCAAGTGAAATTATTTACTCTATCATCATGATGCAGAACGATTTCATTGCCCCGAACATCAATTTAGAAAATCCAGACGAAGATGCTTCAAAATTAAATTTAGTTAAAACTACGTTAAACAAAAAATTTGACATATTTTTGTCCAATTCTTTCGGTTTCGGAGGAACCAACTCTGCGTTGGTGGTTAAAAAGTTTAAATTGAACGATGAATAAAGAAGAGATTATAGCAAAAATTAATGGTTTTTTAGTTGATGAATTTGAAGTTGATAATGACGACATTGAACCAAATGCTAATTTAAAAGATACGCTTGGATTAGACAGTTTAGATTATGTTGATTTAGTAGTTTCAATTGAATCTAACTTTGGCGTAAAACTAGTTGAGGCAGATTTTGTTGGAATTTCTGATTTCCAAAGTTTCTACGATCTTATTGAAACCAAATTAAAAGCCAAAAAAGCTTAATGAGTCAATGGGATGGTAAATCAAAAGGAACTGTTTTAGGTTATAGAATATTCGTTTTTTTGATAAAGAAAGCGGGTGTTAAATCTGCTTATGGTTTACTTTACTTTGTTGCTTCTTATTATTTCCTGTTTCTAAAAAAAAGCAACCGCGCGATTTTTTATTACTTTAAAGAAAGGCTTCAATATTCCTCTTTTAAATCTAAAAAAATGGTTTTCAAAAGTTACTATACTTTTGGGCAGACCATTATTGATAAAATTTCCATTTCGGCCGGAATGCGAAATAAATTCACCTATGAATTTGACGGAATCGAAATTCTAAAAAATCTTTTAGCCGAAAAAAAAGGAGGCGTTTTAATAAGCGCGCATGTTGGGAATTTTGAAATCGCCGAACACTTTTTAGGCGATATCGATCTTGATTTTCAAATTAATCTTGTTACTACAGATTTAGAGCATTCGGCAATCAAAAATTATTTAGAAAGCGTTACCCAAAAACCAACCGTAAAATTTATTATTATTAAAGAAGACTTGTCTCATATTTTTGAGATCAATGCGGCTTTGGCTAATAATGAACTGGTTTGTTTTACCGGCGATCGTTATTTTGAAGGTACAAAATCTCTTTCTGAAAATATTCTTGGCAAAGAAGCCAATTTCCCGGCAGGTCCATTTTTAATAGCATCAAGATTAAAAGTGCCCGTTGTATTTGTGTATGTAATGAAAGAACCAAATCTGCATTATCATCTTTATGCAAGAGAAGCTACGGTAAAACACCGCGACGAAAAAGCACTTTTAAAAGAATACGTAACAAGCGTAGAAAGCATTATAAAAAAATATCCGCTGCAATGGTTTAATTATTTCGATTTTTGGAATGATTTACATTAATCACAGATTTAACAGATAGAATAGATTTACCCAGTATAAATAATACGTCTTATTTCCTTTTTTAAGAAACTACTTAAAACATTCATCAAAACCCCGTTTAATCTGTTAGAATCTGAGAGCTTCATTGTATTTCTGTTTAACGTTATTATTTTTTTTAACCTGCAAAAACCCTTTTAATCCTTTAGATCGAGGGCAATTAAAACTCCTAAACATTAATGCGTTAAACAAGAAAATTCGTTTAAATAAATTTACTTACTTTTGTCCGCAACCAAAGCAGTAAAACCTAAATGAAAAATGTTCTCGTTATTTACTATTCTCAATCAGGACAGTTAGAAACGATTGCGCAAAACATCGCAAAACCGTTTTTAAACTCAGAGAATATAAATGTAACTTTTCACGAAATCCAGCTCGAGAAGCCTTTCCCCTTTCCGTGGAATAAGGATGCGTTTTTTGATGCCTTTCCAGAATCGTTTTTACAAATTCCAACAACATTAAAACCAGTTCCTGAAGCAATTTTAAATACAAAATTTGATTTAATTCTTTTCCATTATCAAGTTTGGTATTTATCGCCGTCAATTCCAATTAATTCGTTTTTGAAAAGTGACGATGCCAAAAAAATCCTGAACAATACGCCTGTAATTACAATAAGCGGTTCAAGAAACATGTGGATTATGGCACAGGAAAAAATAAAAACATTACTAAAAGAAGCAAACGCACAATTAGTGGGAAATGTTGCCTTAGTAGATCGTGTTGGAAATTTAATCAGCGTGATTACAATTGTAGAATGGATGTTCTCTGGAGTTAAGAAAAAATATTTAGGTATTTTTCCGCTTCCGGGAGTTTCAGAAAAAGACATACAAGAATCTCCAAAATTTGGAGAAGTAATGCTTTCTGCTTTTAACGAGAATAATTTAGAGCATTTACAGCCAAAATTAGTAGGAATTGGTGCAGTAAAGATCAGTCCGTATTTAGTGACGGTGGACAAAACGGCCAATAAAATTTTCAATAAATGGTCAAACCTTATTTATAAAAATCAAAAAAACCGAAAAAAGCTTCTAAAAGTATTTAATGTTTATTTATTCTTGGCAATTTGGTTAATCTCACCAATAGTGTATATATTGCACTTTATTTCCTACCCTTTTAAGTTAAAAACCATAAAAAGAGAAACTCAATATTATCAAGGAGTTTAGAAGACTATTTTTAGATTATGTTTGAAGTATATATCACAAAAGCTGCAAAATATTTGCCAAACGAAGCTGTTTCGAATGATGAAATGGAAGCCTATTTAGGTCTGATCAATGATACATCCTCAAAAGCAAGACGTATTATTTTGCGCAATAACAAAATTACAAGCCGTTATTACGCTGTTGACAAAACAGGAAAAAGCACACACAGTAATGCCGAATTAACGCGAAATGCTATTTTACCGTTATTCGACGAAAATTTTACGCCTCAGGATTTAGAAGTACTTTCATGCGGGACCTCAACTCCTGATATTTTTCTGCCTTCGCATGCTGCGATGGTTCATGGTCTGCTAAAAAATAAATCAGTAGAATTAAACTCTTCAACGGGAGTCTGCTGTGCCGGAATGAACTCACTTAAATTTGGTTTTCTTTCGGTACGATCTGGAAATTCAAAAAATGCAATCTGTACAGGATCTGAAAAAGTTTCAACCTGGCTGAATGCTCAAAAATACAATCACGAAACCGAAAACTTAAAAAGTCTTGAAGAACAGCCAATCATTGCTTTCAAAAAAGATTTTTTAAGATGGATGTTATCTGACGGTGCCGGTGCATTTTTATTAGAAAATAAACCACGAGGTCCAATTTCTCTTAAAATAGAATGGATGGAAGCTTTTTCGTATGCTTACGAATTAGAAACCTGTATGTACGCCGGAGGTGATAAACAAGAAAATGGAGAAATCAAAGGATGGAGCGATTATGCACCAGAACAATGGTTAAACGAATCTGTTTTCTCAATTAAACAAGATGTAAAATTATTAGATGAATTTATCCTTACCAAAGGTGCAGAAAGCATGAAAGAGGCAATGGATAAAAACAACATCAAATCTGAAGATATTAATTATTTCATTCCCCACGTTTCATCTAACTTCTTTGTTGAAGGATTAAAGAAAGGATTAAGCGAAAAAGGAATTGGAATGAGTGATGAAAAATGGTTCATGAATCTTTCAAAAGTAGGTAACGTAGGTTCTGCCTCAATTTACCTGGCTTTAGAAGAATTAATGAATTCAGGAAACCTGAAAAAAGGAGATCACATTCTTTTATCAGTTCCGGAAAGCGGAAGATTTTCTTTCGCCTATGCGTATTTAACAGTTTGTTAATGGAAACAATGGCTTCTTTAGAAAAAGAAATGGTAGAAAATTTACTGCCGCAAAAGTTCCCTTTTGTGATGGTCGATGCCATGCATTCTTATACCGAAACTTCTTTAGTTTCTGGTTTAAAAATTGAGCAGGATAATATTTTTGTAAAAAACAATATTTTTCTAGAAGCAGGTTTAATTGAGCATATGGCACAATCTGTGGCATTGCATACCGGATATCAATATTTTTTAAGAAACGAAACAGCGCCAACAGGCTATATAGGTTCTATTAAAGAAATTGAAATTAAAAAACTGCCACAATTAAACAATACCATTCAATCTGAAGTTACTATTCTGCAGGAATTTGCAGGAATAACTTTGGTGAATATTGTTACGACATTAAATAATGAAGAAATTGCAAACGGACAGATGAAAACCGTTTTAGCTAAATAATATAGAATTTTGAATCCCGTAGTTGACATACAAAATTATTTACCGCACCGGGCACCATTGCTTATGGTAGATTTAATTCTGGAAATTGATGCCAACTTTGTAGAGACCATTTTTTTGATAAAAGAAGACAATATTTTTGTTCAGGATAATGTTTTTATTGAAGCGGGTTTAATCGAAAATACGGCGCAGACTTGTTCGTCTATTGTTGGAAAAAAATATTTTTTTGATGAAGACGGAACAGAAAATGAAAACGTAAATGTAATTGGATTTATCAGTGCCTTAAAAAATGTAAAAATTCATTCGCTGCCAAAAGTCGGCGACACGATAATTACCAAAGCAGATTTAGTTTCAAAATTCGCTGGCGACGATTACACTTTATGCACGATGAGCTGCAGCAGCTCTGTCGAAGACCAGATACTCTTAGAATGCGAAATTAACTTGTTCATTCAAAAAACAGTTTCGGTTGGGTAATTCAAAAAAAATCATTTTACATCTCGTAATCCGAATCGGAATTTTGATTCTTTTACTTGCATTACTTTTCGCATTTTGGTATTTTACCTATGATCCTCATAAGTTTTGCGATGAAACCGGACACAAACATGTCGACGGCGGATTGGGATTATTCATCATGGGGTTTATAATAACCCAGATGTTTTATGCAGGAATGCTGATCGAAATGATTTATTTATTTGTAAAAAAACAACGAACTCTGGCTTTCGCCAATCTGGGATTTTTAATAATTAGTTTATGTATAGTTTCAGTCTGTATGTTTCTAATAAATTAAATTAGCAATATGGAAAAAGATAAAGTACCACAAGACACCAGCAATTTAACCAAAAATAACGTCAAAGAGCTTTTATACGCAACCGACGAAAATGGCAACTATACCACAACCTTAAGTACAGGCTGGGAACCCAAAACAATTGCATTATCGAATTCTATCGATGAAATAAACGAACGTATTGCCGAGGCCAGGCAACAGGTTTTAGATGGCGAAGTAAGTCCGATTGTTTATTTTATGGAAATCAACAAAATGGATCTTACTATTTTATCAAGCTATGTAGGATTCTGGAAATGGCGTGTAAAAAGACATTTTAAACCAAGTGTTTTTGCCTCATTAAGCGATAAAGTGCTGCAGAAATATGCCGACACTTTTGAAATTTCAATTGACGAATTAAAAAACAGCATTACCAAATAAATGGAATTAACTTTCACACATCATCAGTCTGCTCATTGTGAGAATGGAGTAGCGTCGAATCTGCTAAAAAACAGCGGACTAAACATCAGCGAACCGATGGTTTTTGGTATTGGCTCTGGGCTGTTTTTTGTATACCTGCCTTTTATAAAAGTGAATTATGCTCCGGCAATCAGCTACAGAACTCTGCCTGGACAAATCTTTAATAAAGTAGCAACCCGTTTAAACCTAAAAATAAAAAGACAAAAATTTTCATCGGTATCAAATGCAAATAAAGCATTGGACGAAAATTTAAAAAATAATATTCCAACCGGATTACAAGTCGGTGTTTACAATTTAAGTTATTTCCCAGACGAATACCGTTTTCATTTCAACGCACACAATTTAGTAGTTTACGGAAAAACCGATAAAGATTATTTAGTGAGTGATCCTGTAATGGAAACCGTTACAACTTTAACACACGAAGAATTAGACAAAGTGCGTTTTGCTAAAGGTGCTTTTGCACCGCGCGGCCAAATGTATTATCCAATTCAAGTTCCAAAAGATGTCGATTTAAAAAGCGCCATCATTAAAGGAATAAAAAATACCTGCCGCGATATGCTGGCGCCAATGCCAATTGTAGGTGTTCGCGGTATCAAATTTGTTTCTAAGCAAATTAGAAAATGGCCTATAAAACACGGTACTAAAAAAGCCAATCATTATCTGGCGCAAATGGTTCGTATGCAGGAAGAAATAGGAACCGGAGGCGGAGGTTTCCGTTTTATTTATGCCGCATTTTTACAGGAAGCTTCGGTTGTTTTAGGTAATGAAGAATTGAAAGAACTTTCTAAAGAAATGACAAAAATTGGCGATTCATGGCGAGATTTTGCTGTTGAAGCTTCGCGAATTTATAAAAACAGAAGTGCCAAAGAAGACGCTTACAATACTATTGCCGATGAACTTTTGGACATTGCCAATAGAGAAGAAATCTTTTTTAAAAAATTAAAAAAAGCGATCAGCTAAACATATTTTGCAGCCTATAATTAAAATAGAATCCCTTTCGAAAAAGTACAAAGAAGCAGATCAGTATTCTTTGAACGATGTTTCGCTGGATATAAACGAAGGAGAAGTTTTTGGTTTATTAGGCCCAAACGGTGCCGGAAAAACAACCCTGATTTCAATGCTCTGCGGATTGGTAAAACCAACATCAGGACATTTTACCATAAATGGTCTAGACTATCAGCATCATTCTTCAAAAATTAAAAAAATCATAGGCGTTGTTCCTCAGGAATATGCCTTATACCCTACTCTTACAGCGAGAGAAAACCTGCATTATTTTGGAAGTATGTACGGTTTAAAAGGTTCAGATTTAAAAGATAAAGTAATCGAAACTTTAGATCTTCTGGGTTTATTAAAATTTGCCGACAAACCTGTTGGAACTTTTTCCGGCGGAATGAAACGCCGTGTGAATTTGATTGCCGGAATTCTGCATAATCCAAAAGTTTTATTTTTAGACGAACCAACTGTTGGAGTCGATGTACAGTCTAAAAATGCCATTATGGATTATTTAAAAGTATTAAACCAAAACGGAACCTCTATTATTTATACTTCACATCATTTGGCTGAAGCCGAAGATTTCTGCAGCACGATTGCAATTATCGACAGAGGCCAGATTTATACAAAAGGAACACCTTCAACCTTAATTAATTCTGTTAAAGATGCCCGCAATCTCGAAGACGTTTTTATTTCATTAACCGGTAAAGACTTGAGAGATGCTATATAAAATTTGGATGTCGATCGTAAAAGAATTTTTACTGCTTAAACGTGATTTAGGCGGATTGATTATTCTGTTTATAATGCCTTTGGTTTTGGTCATTACCGTTACGTTAATTCAGGACAGCACTTTTAAAACCGTAAGCGATTCTAAAATTCCAATTTTATTGGTGGATAACGACAAAGGTTCAGTTTCGAAAACTGTTTTTGAGAATTTAGAAAAAAGCAATCTATTTAGCGTTGTTACACAAATCGATAATAAAACGATTAGTGAAGACGTAGCACGAGAAAATGTTTTCAAAGGAAAATTTCAATTGGCAATTATAATTCCAGAAAAATTAAGTTCTGATTTACAAGCTAAAGTAGATCAAAATGTCGAAAAAATTGTCAGCAATTTAGGTTTTGCAGATAGTACAGCGGCAAGCGAACCTCAGCGCATTATCAAAGAAAAAGAGGTAAAACTGTATTTTGATCCCGCGGTACAGATGAGTTTCAAAAATGCAGTCATGAGTTCGATTGACAAAATGATTTCACAGATCGAAACCAAATCAATTTATACCACTTTCGAAAAACAATTAGGAGAAGGAAGCACCAATTTTGAGCAGAAAAGTTTCATTTCATTCAAAGAGATAATTCCAAAGATAAACAACAAAGAAATTCGTCCAAATTCGGTGCAGCATAACGTTCCGGCGTGGACACTTTTTGCGATATTTTTCATTGTAATTCCGTTATCGATTAATATTGTAAAAGAAAAATCACAGGGAACTTTCGTTCGATTAAGAACCAATCCAGTTTCTAATTTAGTGGTGATTATTGGTAAAACTATCACATATTCTGTAATCTGTATGATTCAGTTTTATATGATGGTTGCCGTTGCAGTTTTTCTATTTCCATCCATCGGACTGCCGTCTTTAAATATTGAAGGCCATTTAGCATTAATGAGCGTTGTAGCCTTGTTTTCAGGTTTCGCCGCCATTGGATTCGGAATTTTATTAGGAACAATTGCAAGCACACAAGAGCAATCGGCTCCGTTTGGTGCAACAAGTGTGATCATTCTAGCTGCAATTGGCGGTATCTGGGTTCCGGTTTTTGCCATGCCAAAGATTATGCAGATTATTGCCAAATCGTCTCCAATGAACTGGGGATTAGATGCTTTTTACGACGTTCTTTTACGCAACGTTTCTTTCCTTGAAATTATTCCAAAAATAAGTTTGTTATTTTTGTTTTTCATTCTCACAACAGCCATCGCATTATTTTATGATAAAAAGAAAAGAGCAGTTTAAAGAAGCTGAAAATTTAACCGTTTCACACGAAATCAGAATTCGTTTTAACGAAACTGATCCGCTTGGAATTGTTTGGCACGGCAACTACATTACCTATTTTGAAGATGGACGTGAAGCTTTTGGACGTGAACACGGATTGACTTATTTGGATATTGCCAAAACCGGATATACAACGCCAATTGTAAAATCGACCTGCGAACATAAATTATCTCTGCGTTACGGCGATGTGGTAACAATTGAAACAACAGTTGTTGACACGCCTGCAGCCAAAATGATTTACCGTTTTAAAATTATTGACGACAAAGGAGAAGTAGCCTGTACTGGCGAAACGACTCAGGTTTTTTTAGATAAAGAAGGAAATTTAATGCTGACCAATCCGCCATTTTATGAAGAATGGAAACGAAAAGTCGGCTTGTTGAAATAAAACACGAATTGCACACATTAGCACAAATTAAAAATAAATAATCTGTGTAAATCCGTTTGATCTGTTAAATCTGCGTGCCATAAAAAACACGCTGGAATAAAATCATAAAATGTTAAGAGAAATATACATTACAGAAACCAATTGTATCACGCCATTAGGTTTTGATGTCGAATCAAATGTTGAAGCGATTCTTCGCGGCGATTCTGGCATTCAGCTTCATAATGATATTTCTTTAATGCCCAATTCATTTTATGCTTCGATTATTTCTGATGAAAAGATAAACAGTGCTTTTGCAAAAAGCAGCACTGAAACCCAATATTCCCGTTTAGAGAAAATGATGATTTTGGCTTTAGAGCCAATTATCAAAAAATCAGGAGTTGAACTAAATTCAAAAACAGCTTTTATACTTTCTACCACAAAAGGAAATGTTACGGCTTTAGCAAATGATTCTGAAGAAAGTTTCAACAACGCACATTTAGATGTTCTAGCTAAAAACGTTGCCAATTTCTTTAAATTTCAAACTCAGCCCATTGTAATTTCAAATGCGTGCGTTTCCGGGATTTTAGCAGTTTCAATTGCCAAAAGAATGATTCAGTCTGAATTATACAACAATGTTTTTGTGGTGGCCGGCGATGAAGTTTCAGAATTTGTTTTGTCTGGATTTAATGCTTTCCAAGCGATGAGCGATCTGCCTTGTAAACCGTATTCTAAAAACAGAACCGGAGTAAGTTTAGGCGAAGCAGCAGCAGCAGTTTTAATTTCGGCGGAAGCCAAAAACGCTAAAATAAAAGTTATCGGTGATAGCTCGATCAACGATGCGAATCATATTTCGGGTCCGTCAAGAACGGGCGAAGGTTTGTTCAGAAGTATTCAGAATGCTTTAAAAGAAGCTCAGATTGAAGCTAATAAATTAGATTATATTTCAGCACACGGAACCGCAACGCCTTATAATGACGAAATGGAAGCCATTGCTTTAAATCGTTTAGGTTTACAAAATGTTCCTGTAAATAGTTTAAAAGGATTTTATGGTCATACATTAGGCGCTTCGGGATTATTGGAAACGGTAATTGCAATAGAATCTGCTAATCAAAACAAACTTTTTGAATCAAAAGGTTTTGATGAAATTGGAGTTAGTGAAGCTATCAATGTGATTGAGAAAAATGGAGAAAAAAATATTGAATATTATCTAAAAACGGCTTCTGGTTTTGGAGGTTGTAATACGGCTGTGGTTTTTGAAAAGATGAAATGAAATGGGGAATAACGAAACTAAATTTATAATTTATAACCACCCAAGCGGAAATGTTAGAGTTGATGTTGTTGTACAAGATGAAACTCTTTGGCTCACACAAAAAGCCATGAGTGAGTTGTTTGACACTACAACACAAAATATTACAACACATTTAAAAAACATTTTTGGGTCAGGTGAATTAGAAGAAAATTCAACTTGTAAAGAAATTTTACAAGTTCAACAAGAAGGTAATCGTCAAGTTTCCAGAAACCAAAAATTCTATAATCTTGACGCTATTATTTCTGTTGGTTATAGAGTAAATTCAACAAAGGCTACACAATTTAGAATTTGGGCAACTCAAACCCTAAAAGAATATATAATCAAAGGTTTTGTTTTAGATGATGAACGTTTAAAACAAGGACAAACAGTTTTTGGTAAAGATTACTTCAAAGAATTATTACGCAGAGTCCGTTCTATTCGTGCAAGCGAACGTCGCATTTACCAACAAGTAAGTGATATTTTTGCTGAGTGTAGTATTGATTATGATAAAAATTCAGAAGTCACTAAAAGTTTTTATGCAATGGTTCAAAACAAATTTCACTTTGCCATAACAGGAAACACGGCTGCGGAAATTGTTCATAAAAATGCAGATAAAACCCAAAATAATATGGGCCTTACCACTTGGAAAAATGCTCCAGAGGGAAGAATTATAAAATCTGATGTAATTGTTGCTAAAAATTATTTACAAGAAAAAGAAATTATTCAATTGGAAAGAACAGTTACAGGTTACTTTGACTATATAGAAGGTTTAATTGAAAGAGAAAATACTTTCACTATGGAACAATTGGCTGAAAGTGTTAATAAATTTCTTTCTTTCAATGAATACAAAATATTAGAAGGAAAAGGAAAAATATCGAAAATCCAAGCAGATAAAAAAGCAATTAAAGAATATGATGAGTTCAATAAAACTCAAAAAATAATTTCGGATTTTGATAAAGAAATAAAGAAAATCAGAAAATAAACAAGGTGTTTTCATTACTTAATTAAATGACTCAAAATAAAACCAACATACAATCCTACATCACCATCCAAAACAACGAAATTGTTTGGAACGGAACTTCTGTATTCAAAACTGAACCAACAGATTTTGCTGATTTCTCTAAACAAGCCTATCGTAGTTTTGAAATGCAGTATCCAAAGTTTTTCAAAATGGATGCTTTGAGCAAACTGGCTTTTTTAGGATCAGAATTGCTTTTGAGCCCGATAACTTCAACAGAAGAAGAGAATAATATTGCTTTGGTTTTGGCTAATAAATCGTCGAGTTTAGATACTGATGTAAAATATCAGGAATCAATTTCAAACAAAGAAAACTATTTTCCAAGTCCGGCTGTTTTTGTTTATACGCTGCCAAATATCTGTCTGGGCGAAATAAGTATCCGTCATCAGCTGAAAAGTGAAAATTCTTTCTTTATATTTGACACCTTTAATACCGAATTTATTTCAAATTATTCTAATATTCTTTTGAATACGAATAAAGCAGATATCGTTTTGTGCGGCTGGGTAGAATTTTTTAATGACAATTATAAAGCTTTCCTCTGCACTATAAGCAAAGAAGAAAACACAAAATATACAAACGAAACTATCAATACATTATATAATAAATAATCATGGAAGCATTAAAAGAAGAATTGAAAAACAAAATTATCACAACTCTAAACCTTGAAGATATAACAATTGAAGACATTGCTGATAATGATCCTTTGTTTGGAGATGGTTTAGGTTTAGACTCGATTGATGCACTTGAATTGATCGTGATTTTAGATAAAGATTACGGAATTAAATTAGTAGATCCGAAAGAAGGAAAAACAATTTTCCAGTCTATCGAAACTATGGCGGCTTACATCAGCGCTAACAGAACGAAGTAGTTTTTTGCCCGCGGATTATACTAATTAAACAGGTTTTCTCAGATGATGTAAAAAGCTTTGTCAAAGTTTGAGATTTTGACAAAGTCGTGCAATCTAAAATCAAAAATCAAAACTCTAAAATTAATGAGTAAAGGTGTTGCAATAACGGGAATGGGAATTATCTCCGCAATCGGGAATTCGGTTGAGGAAAACTACCATTCATTAATCGAAAATAAAATCGGGATTTCCCGTATCTCCAATATTTCTACAGTTCATGCAGATGTTATTAAAGTGGGGGAAATTAAAAAAACCAACGATGAACTGATCAGCGAACTGGAATTAAACAGCGATAATAATTTTTCGAGAACCGCTATGATTGGTACTTTGGCAGCAAAACAAGCTGTTGAAAATGCTGGCATAACCTCTATCAACGAATTTAGAACCGGACTTATTTCGGCTACAAGTGTGGGCGGAATGGACATGACAGAGAAACATTATTACGATTATTTCGAAAAACCAGAATTGGTTAAATATATTACCTGTCACGACGGCGGCGATGTTGCTGAAAAGATTGCCGAAGAACTGGGTTTAAAAGGAATGGTCTCGACAATCAGTACCGCTTGTTCGTCTGCAGCCAATTCGATTATGCTGGGTGCGAGATTAATCAAAACTGGAAAACTGGATCGCGTAATTGTAGGCGGAGCCGATGCTTTGTCAAAATTTACCATCAACGGATTTAAGACTTTGATGATTTTATCTGACGATTACAACAAACCTTTTGACAATAACAGAAAGGGATTAAATCTTGGAGAAGCTGCCGCTTTTTTAGTTTTAGAATCGGATGAAATTGTCGAGAAGCAAAATAAAAAAGTATTGGCAAGAGTTTCAGGTTATGGAAATGCCAATGACGCTTTTCACCAGACAGCTTCTTCTGAAAATGGAGACGGTGCTTTTCTGGCGATGAAAAAAGCTTTTGAAGTTTCGGGTTTAAAACCTTCTGAAATTGACTACATCAACGTTCACGGGACTGCAACGCCAAATAACGATTTATCCGAAGGAAGAGCTTTACGCCGCATCTACGAAGAAGAAAAAGTTCCGGATTTTAGTTCTACCAAACCGTTTACTGGTCATACTTTAGCAGCTGCAGCGGCAATTGAAGCGGTTTACAGCGTTTTGGCAATTCAGAATAATGTTGTTTATCCGAATTTGAATTTCGAAACGCAGATGGAAGAATTCGACTTGACACCACAGACTTCTTTAATAAATAAAAATATCGAACACGTTTTATCTAATTCTTTCGGATTTGGAGGAAACTGTTCAACACTTATATTTTCAAAAAGCTAAAATGAAAAAAACATATATAAATGGAGTAGGCTGTATTTCGACTCAAAAAACATTTGATACTGTTTTTTTAGAAGAGGCCAATGTTAATCACGATGAAAATGTACTGGCAATTGTTTCGCCGGCATACAAAGAATATATTTCTCCGGCTGCAAGCCGAAGAATGGCAAAAGGTGTAAAAAACGGAATTGTAGCTTCGGCCTTAGCCATGAAAGATGCTAATGTCGAAAAAGTCGATGCCATTATTACCGGAACCGGTTTAGGCTGCATCGAAGATTCTGAAAAATTCCTGAAAAGTATTTTAGATAATAAAGAAGAGTTCCTTACTCCTACTTCTTTCATCCAATCGACTCATAATACAGTTGGTGCGCAGATTGCACTTTTACAGCAATGTAAAGGTTATAATTTTACGTATGTAAACGGTGCAGTTTCTTTTGAATCGGCACTTTTAGATGCTAAAATGCAGATCGAAGAAGACGAAGCCAATTCAATTTTAGTTGGCGGTGTTGATGAAAACGGTGATTATACTACTGCACTTTTCAAATTAAACGGACGAATTAAAGCTGATAATTCGGCTCCTTATGACGTTTTAACTTCTAAAACAAGCGGTGCCGTTTATGGTGAAGGTGCCAGTTTTTTTGTTTTAGAAAATGAAAGAAAAGACAATACCTATGCTGAACTTCTAGATGTTGCTATTGTAAATACGCTGGAAGCAAATGAAGTTGAAACTGAAATCAAATCTTTTCTAAAATCTAATAACTTAGAAATTTCAGATATTGATGCTTTGGTTTTAGGTTTTGACGGAAATGCAGATTTTGAAAATTATTATAGAAATCTGGCCGAAAATGCTTTCTCACAAACTCCTGTTTTGTATTACAAACATTTGAGCGGCGAATATGATACAGCTTCGGCTTTTGCTTTTTGGATGGCTGCAAAAATTTTAAAAACCCAGGAAGTTCCTGAAATCATAAAAGTAAATCAGGCTGTAAAACCAGCTTACAAAACCATTTTATTGTACAATCAATTAAGCGGCAAAAATCATAGTTTTACGTTACTGTCAAAATGATAACGCATAAAAACATCTCGATATTTTTTATCCTTTTATTGCTTTTACTGTTTCTCCTGAATCTTTATATCGCAATACATGTATGGTGTTTTTTGGCTGTAATTTTTCTTTGGATTGGAATAAACGCTTTTGGTTCTTCGAGAATTTCGTCTAATTATCATGTAAAAGCGTTTTGTAATAATCCATTAGAAAAAGAGAAAAAAATTGCGCTGACTTTTGATGACGGCCCAAGTGAATTTACTTTAGAGGTTTTAGAACTTCTAAAAAAATACAATGCCAAAGCGGCTTTTTTCTGCATTGGAAAAAATATTGAAAAGCATCCTGAAATCGTAGAACAAATTATTGCTCAAGGTCATTTGGTTGGAAATCATTCATACAGTCATTCCAAGTTTTTTGATTTTTACAATGCCGGACAAATACAAGAAGAAATCGAAAAAACCGATGCCCTTCTGGAAAAACTCACTTCAAAAAAAATAAACTTTTTTCGTCCTCCTTACGGAGTTACGACGCCTTCTATTCGAAGAGCTTTAAAATTAACCGGACATAAAACAATTGGCTGGAATATTCGTTCTCTTGATGGCGGGACCAAAAACCAGGAATTAATTTTAAAACGAATTACAAAACGAGTTTCTCCCGGCGGAATTGTACTTTTGCATGATACAGGCGAGCACTCTGTTTTGGTCTTGGAACAGTTTTTGCAATTTTTACAGAAAAATAATTATCAGGTCGTTTCAATTGAAGAACTTTTGAATCTTAATGCTTATGAAATTGAACGCGGATAAAAACGGATTTTATTGAATCTGTGTAAATCATTTAATCTGCGGCAAAAAAATAAAGCACAATTTTAAACAAAACATGAAAACTAAAATAGCACTACTAATTCTATTTATTTCAGGCAATTTGTTCGCTCAGGAACAAAAAATGACTGCTGCCGAAATAGCACAATTTAAAGAAGACGTAAATGTTGTATCTAAAAAAATCAAAACCTTAAGTACTGATTTTGTTCAGTACAAACATTTGGATTTTTTATCAAAAGATATTGAAACTTCGGGAAAAATGGTTTTTAAAGAACCTTCGCTTTTGCAATGGCAGTATAAAAAACCATACAATTACAGTATTACTTTTAAAAACGGAAAAATCCTGATTAACGACGAAGGAAAGAAAAGTGCAGTTGATATGGGCGACAGTAAAATTTTTGCCCGAATCAATAAATTAATCGTAGGAAGCGTGAGCGGTAATATGTTTGACGACAAAGAATTTACCATTTCGTATTTTAAATTGAAAGGTCAGAATCTGGCGAAATTTATTCCGAAAGATGCGACGCTTAAAAAATACATTAAACAAATTGAACTGACTTTTGACAAGGAAGAAGCAACTGTGGTTCAGGTAAAATTATTAGAATCATCTGAAGATTATACCAGAATTGTACTTAAAAATAAAGTAATCAATGCAAAAATCGACGATTCAGTTTTTACTAATTAATTGCTTTCTGGCAATCGTTTTGGTTTCTTGCGGCTCGGTCACAAAAAACTATACGCCAAAAAAATTAGACAAAACGTCTTATGCGGTTCCGCATTTTTCAGATTCAAAAACCGATTATGTTTATAAAACCAACATAAGCGTTTACGGAAATGAATTATCAGGAATTTTTATTGCCAAAAAAATAAACGACACCACGCACCGAATCGTTTTTACAACCGAATTCGGAAATAAATTAATGGATTTTGAAATATCTGACACCGATTTTAAAGTCAATTCTATTGTTTCAGAATTAGACCGAAAAATATTGATTAATACTTTAAAAGAAGATTTTCGTCTTCTTCTAAAAAAAGAATATTTGATTCAGGAACAGTTTGAAAACGAATCGGCAGACATTTATAAATCGGCAGACGGTAAACGAGACAATTATATTTTTATCTCCAAAAAAGATCAGAAATTAGAGAAGATCGTTCATTCATCTAAAACAAAAGAAAAATTTACGCTGTATTTCAATTCAGAAAACAATATTTTTGCTGAGAAGATTCAGATTATCCATCAAAATATTAAGCTTAAAATTGAATTGAATTATTTCAAGTCTGAGTAGAATATTAAACTAACCATAAAATTAAACTAATCAAAAAATGAAAAAAATAACCTTAATTGCATTCGTTTTATTTATCGGTCTTGTAAAATCACAAGCCCAAGTAAAAGTTAGTCCGGGTTTAAGAGGAGGATTAAATGTATCAACATTAACCAATATTGATGATAATAGATCTAAAACAGATTTCTATGTTGGTGGATTGGTAAACATTAAATTTAACAAATATTTTTCGTTACAGCCTGAATTAACGTATTCAAGACAAGGTGATGAAGGAAGAGAATATTTTGGAAACGGCTATAATTATCGTTATGTAAATTATGAATTAAACTACTTAACGGTTGGTGCGGTTGCAAAATTTAATATTGGCGGAAAAGGTTTTCACATTTTAGGCGGTCCGTCATTAGATTTCAAAATTGATGACAATTATATAAACAGCAGTCCTGAAAATTTTGACCTTGCTATTGTTGGAGGTATTGGTTATACGCTGCCAAACGGATTAACATTTGAGGCCAGAATCAAACAAGGATTGATAGACATTTATGGTTATGACGGAATTAATAATGATGATAATTATTACTATAATGATGTTATATTAAATCAGGTTTTTCAAATTGGTATCAGCTACACTTTTAAAGTAAAATAATGTATAAAAAGAAAACAGCGATTGCCGTATTCCTTTTTTTTGCAATCGTAAATATACAAGCTCAAGTAACTTTTAAGCCTGGTTTAAGAGGTGGTTTAAGCCTTTCTACAATTTCAGAAATGCACGCCGATTACAGGCCTGATTTTTATTTTGGCGGCTTTGGTGAAATAAACCTAACTAAAAAATATGCGTTACAACCCGAAATAACTTACGTTAAACAAGGATCTAATAATGTTGCACGAAATTATTATGACCCTGTTTCAGAAACAAATAAAGCAGCGTATCAGGATTTAAGACTGGATTATTTATCGCTTTCGATGATAAATAAATTTACATTCGGGCAGGGTTTTCAGGTTCTATTTGGTCCTTCTTTAGATGTTCGCTTAACTGACAATTTAGTTCGAAGAAAAAATTATAATGACTTTGCTTTTAACTTAGGTCTTGGTTATCGAATGCCGTCGGGTCTTGCTTTTGATGTTCGATTTAAAAAAGGTTTTCTGGATATTCTGGACAGCGATTACTATACAAACGATTCTAATAATCACTATTTATTTGGTGATTATAATACAAATATCAATTTTCAAATAGGTGTTTCGTACTCTTTTGATACGAAATAAAAAAATAAAATTATGGTTTTAAAAGACTTTTACAAAGTACTTTCACAAGAAAAAACTGGCGATACTAAATTTAATATTCGTATATTAGTTAATGCCAATCATGAGGTTTTTAAAGGTCATTTTCCTGGAAACCCAATTATGCCGGGTGTTTGCATGATTCAGATTATTAAAGAACTTACAGAGTCTATTACTCAAAGTTCATTGATGATACAAACGCTTTCGAATGTAAAATTCATGGCATTAATTAATCCGGAAACGAATCCAGAACTTCGTTTAGAACTTGACATTACAACCACAGAAGATGATTTGGTAAAGGTGAAAAACACCACATATTTTAACGACACCGTAGCGCTTAAATTAAGCAATACGTATAAAAAATTATAATTATGAAATTACTAGTATCACTACTTCTATGGATAAATTTTGCCAATACACCAGATTTGGCTTCTATCCGAAAAATCTACCCTGATGTTGCAAAATCAGAAGCTAACGCTAAAGAATTTACAGAAAAACTTTCCAGCGTTTCTAACAACGATGAGAAAATTTTAGTGGCTTACAAAGCCGCTTCAATCTTAGTAGATTCTAAATTTGAAAGCATAATGGGAAGTAAAATTTCACGCTTTAAAGAAGGCGCGAAACTTCTTGAAGCAACCATTAAAAGTGATCCGAGTAATATTGAAATGCGAATGATCAGACTGAGTATTCAGGAAGATGTTCCGGCTATTACGGGTTACAAAAAAAATATTAAAGAAGATAAAAAATTCATCACTACTTATTATCCATCACAGAGTGGTGCTTTAAAAGAATATCTAAAAGATTTTGTTTTACAATCTAAAAGTTTCTCTGAAAAAGAGAAGCAGTTTGTAAAATAAGCTCATGAAAAATTCTCAATGAAACCTATTATATCAAAGCAGGAATTGCTCGATTCAACTTCTTTTTGTGTTATTGTTCCAACTTACAATAACCAGAAAACATTAAAAAGAGTACTGGATTCTATTTTAGATTTCACTTCAAATGTCATTATCGTAAACGATGGTTCTACAGACGAGACCAGCGAGATTTTAAAACAATATTCGCAGCTGACTCAAATTCACCATCCTAAAAACTTAGGAAAAGGAAGAGCGCTGCGAAATGGTTTTAGAAAAGCAATTGAATTAAATTTTGAATATGCCATTACGATAGATTCTGACGGTCAGCATTTTGCTTCTGATATTCCCATTTTTATTGAAGAAATTCAAAAAGAACCAAATTCGCTTTTAATTGGAAGCCGAAACATGACTCAGGAAAATGTTCCTAAGAAAAGCAGTTTTGGAAACAAATTTTCGAATTTCTGGTTCAAGTTTGAAACCGGAATTGTTCTCGAAGATACACAATCAGGTTTTAGATTATATCCCTTAAAATTAATCCCAAAACGATTTTATACCAATAAATTTGAGTTTGAAATCGAAGTCATAGTTCGTTCTGCCTGGAAAGGAATTATTGTAAAAAATATTCCAATTCAAATTTTGTACGATCCGGCTGAACGCGTTTCACATTTCCGTCCTTTTAGAGATTTTACCCGAATCAGTATTTTAAATACCGTTTTGGTAACTAATGCTTTATTGTACATCAAACCTCGCGATTTTTTTAGGCGGGCAAAAAAAAAAGGTTTTAAAAAATTCTTCCTTGAAGATATTTTAGAAAGCAATGATTCTAATTTCAAAAAATCGGCTGCGATTGCTTTGGGAATTTTTATCGGGATTTCGCCTTTTTGGGGATTTCAAACTATCCTGCTTTTTACTTTCGCTGCTTTATTCAGGCTCAATAAAGTCATTGCTTTTTTGTCGTCAAATGTGAGTTTTCCTCCCTTTATACCGCTTATAATTTACGGTTCTTTAAAAACCGGAAGCCTTTTTGTATCCAGTGATGCGCCGTTAATTTTAGACAGTTCGGCCACACTCGACGATATTCAAAAAAATGCTGCCCAATATATCGTTGGAAGTCTTATTTTAGCAACCGTTTTAGCACTATCAGCCGGAGTAATAAGTTATTTGCTTTTAACCACTTTTAGTTCTAAAAATAAAACGAATAGTAAATAAGGTTTTGCCACTGATTAAAGGATTTTTACATCCAGTTTGTCAGGCTGAGCGAAGTCGAAGCCCACATCCAATTGGAACGCCCTTCGACTTCGCTCAGGGTGACAAACTAAAGCTAATCTTTTAATCTGTGGCAAAAAAACAATAATAAATAACCATGCATCAATATTTCTACGCCATTCATTTATTTGTAAATCGAAGAAAATCACTTTCGGTTTTTCTGGCTGTTTTGATGCTTTTGGTATTTGGCTTTTTCGCTTCGCAGATTAAGTTTGAAGAAGACATTACCAAACTTATTCCAACAAATGATAAAGCCGACGCAACTGCAAAAGTTTTAAAACAATTAAATTTTGCCGATAAAACCACTGTAATTTTCAAACTCGAAAAAAACGGTTCTGCAGAAGATTTAAAAGAAATGGCTTCTGTTTTTTCAGACAGCGTTTCTAAATCCTGCAAACCGTACATTTCAGGAATTCAGGGAAAAATCGACGAAGAAAATATTCAGGAAACTATTGATTTTGTCTACAACAATCTGCCACTTTTTCTGGATGATAAAGATTATGCCTTAATTCAGGAAAAACTTCAAAAAGACAGTATCGCAGCAACGGTTCAGGGAAATTATAAATCGATTATTTCTCCATCCGGATTTATTACAAAAGATTTTATTCTACAGGATCCGCTTGGGATTTCTTTTATTGCGTTAAAAAAATTACAGCAATTAAATATTGGTGACGATTTTACGCTCGACAATGGTTTTGTAATGACAAAGGATAAAAAGAAATTACTGCTTTTTATAACTTCAGATATTTCATCGAGCGAAACCGAAAAAAACAGCATTTTTGCCGAAAAGCTAAAATCGATTCAGGAAAATTTAAATACCCAGTTTAAAGGCAAAACTTCGGTAAGTTATTTTGGGTCTGCCTTAATTGCTGCTGCCAATGCAAAACAAATTAAAAGTGATATTGTATTGACAACTTCAATCGCGATGTTTACCTTAATGTTGATTTTGATTTTGTTTTACCGAAAAATATTTATTCCGTTAATTATTTTTCTTCCAACGGTTTTCGGAGCTTTATTTGCCGTAGCATTTTTATATTTCGTTAAAGAACAAATCTCTGCCATTTCACTCGGAATTGGTTCTATCTTATTAGGAATCACTATCGATTATTCGCTTCACATTCTTACGCATTACAAACACAACAGCGACATTAAAACGTTGTACAAAGACATTACAATGCCGGTAATTATGAGCAGTTCTACTACTGCCGTTGCATTTTTATGTCTGCTTTTTGTAAAATCGGATGCATTGAACGATCTCGGAATTTTCGCTGCTGTTATTGTTATGGCAACCGGAATTTTTTCGCTTTTGATTGTTCCGCATTTATACAAACCAAAAGAAAACAATTTCGAACACAAAAAAAATGCAATCGATAAACTGGCTCATTTTTCATTTCACAATAATAAATTCTTAATTGGGTTTTGTGTTATCATTACGATTATCTGCTGTTTTACTTATAATGATGTAGGTTTCAACAACGATTTGTCACAGTTAAATTTTGTTCCAAAAGATATTAAAGCGGCCGAAAAGCAATTGGAAGAAAGCACCAGCTTAACTTCTAAAACCATTTATGTCGCGTCGTATGGAAAAAGCATGGAAGAAGTGCTTCAAAACAACAGCAGGCTTTTTAAGGATTTATCAAAAGAAAAACAACAAAACAAAATCTTGAATTTCAGTTCAGTTGGCGGTATTGTGCTTTCGCAGAAAGAACAAGAGCAAAAAATACAGAAATGGAATTCATTCTGGAGTTCAGATAAAAAACAAATTTTAAAAGCCGGATTAATTGCCGAAGGTTCAAAACTCGGTTTTAAGCCCAGCACGTATTCTTTATTTTTTGATCATTTAGATTTTGATTTTAAACCTATTTCGACAGAAGATTATTTAAAAGTTCAGGCATTGCAGCTGAAAGAATTTGTAACCGAAAAAAATGGTTTTTATACGATTTCTACTTTAGTAAAAGTTACGCCGGAACAGCGTGATCATTTTGTAAAATCGGCTTCCGCCAAAGAAAATATTATTGCAATCGACCGCCAGCAGATGAATGAAACTTTTTTCAGTACTCTGAAAACCGATTTTAATTCGCTTGTAAATTATTCTTTTGTTGCCGTAATTTTAATTCTGTTTTTCTTTTTCAGAAGGATCGAATTGGTTATCATCAGCTGTATTCCTATTGCTTTAACTGGAATTGTAACGGCAGGAATTATGGGCATTTTTGGCATTCAAATGAATATTTTCAGCATGATTGTCTGTACTTTAATTTTTGGTCACGGAGTTGATTTCAGCATCTTCATGACAAGCGCATTGCAAAAGGAATATACCAACGGGAAAAATGAAATCGCGATTTACAGAACTTCAATTATTCTGGCAGTAATTACGACCATTTTAGGAATTGGCGCCATGATTTTTGCCAAACATCCGGCATTGCGATCTATTTCGTCTGTTTCCTTAATTGGAGTTTTTGCCGCGTTAATTATCACCTTTATTTTTTACCCGATTCTCTTTAAAGTCTTTTTATCGAATCGTCCTAAAAAAGGAAATCCGCCATTTAAACTCCGCACGTTTATTCATGGTGTAATCTCTTTTACTTATTATGGTTTAGGCGGTTTTGTGATGTCGGTTTTCAGTTTTACACTTATGCCGATTATACCGCTGAGCGCCAAAACAAAAATGAAAGGATTTAGATATGTGGTTTCAAAATTAATGAAATCAGTGTTGTATTCGAATCCGTTTATTCGCAAAAAAGTCATTAATAATTATAATGAAACTTTCGAAAAACCAGCAGTTATCATTGCCAATCATTCTTCTTTTGTTGATATTTTAGCAATGGGAATGCTGAGTCCAAAAATTATCTTTTTGGTAAGCGACTGGGTTTACAACTCTCCTATTTTTGGCGGTATTGTTAGAAAAGCAGGATTTTATCCGGTTTCTGAAGGTTTAGAAGGCGGTGTAGAACATTTACGCAAAAAAGTAGACGAAGGCTATTCTTTAATGGTTTTTCCGGAAGGCACTCGTTCAGAAAACAATGTTATTAAAAGATTCCATAAAGGTGCTTTCTTTTTAGCCGAAGAATTCAACCTGGATATTATTCCTGTTATTATTCACGGTGCCTCAGAGGCCATTCCAAAAGGCGATTTTGTAATTCACAAAAGCGCTCTTACCGTTTCGATCTTAGAAAGAATTGCACCTGATAATCTTTCTTTTGGAAATAATTATGCCGAAAGAACGAAACAAATAAGCACTTTCTTTAAAGCGGAATTTCGCAGAATAAGACAAGAACTTGAAAGTACGGATTATTTCAAAAAAATGGTGGTCAATAGTTACGATTACAAAGAAATTGAAATTGGCGACAATGTAAAAAAAGATCTGAAACAGAATTTAGAAATCTATTACAACTTAAATAAACACCTAAATCCAAAAGCTAAAATTTTACATCTTGGCAGTGATTACGGGCAATTGGATGTTTTATTGACACTTCAGGAACCGCAGCGAAAAATAGTTTCTTTTATCAATGACGAAGAAAAATTATCGGTTGCCAAAACAAATTATTTCCTCAAAAAGAGAAAAATATTTTATGCAGATCAATTAGAATCTGCATTTGAAAATCAGCACGAAGTACTTTTAATTTCTGATGAAAGTTATGCTGCTGCAATTGAAAAAGCCGTTGCAGCTATTTCGTCTGTTATTTTGGTAAATTGTTCCGGTTTAAAAACACAGCTGCTTAATTCTGGTTTTGAGATTATTTCAGAAGAAAACGGAATAATTGTTTTAAACAAAAAATAAATGAAAAAGCAATACGATGTAGTAATTGTTGGCAGTGGTTTAGGCGGCTTGGTTTCGTCTATCATTTTGGCTAAGGAAGGCTACAGCGTTTGTGTACTCGAAAAAAACAATCAATACGGAGGAAATCTCCAGACTTTTGTTCGCGATAAAACTATTTTTGATACTGGGATTCACTATATCGGAGGTTTAGAAAAAGGGCAAAATCTCTATCAATATTTCAAATATCTCGGCATTATCGATCATCTTAATTTAAAAAAATTAGATGAAGACCGCTTCGATATGATTTCTTTTGAAAACGATCCAAACGAATATCCGCATGCGCAGGGTTATGAAAATTTCGTAAATCAGCTTGCTGTTTTCTTTCCGGAGGAAAAAGAAAATCTCTACAACTACTGCGAAAAATTAAAAACAGTCTGTGATGCTTTTCCGCTGTACAATTTAAACTGGGAAGGAAAATATGATCCTGAAATTCTGGAGCTTAATGCAAAAGAAACTATTGATGCATTTACTGAAAATGAAAAACTAAAAGCAGTGCTTGCCGGATCTAATTTCCTGTATGCAGGAATTCCGGATAAATCGCCTTTTTATGTTCATGCACTTTCTGTTAATTCCTATATTCAAAGTTCGTGGCGCTGCATAAACGGCGGCAGCCAGATTACCAAACAGCTTTTAAAACAACTCAAAAAATACGGTGGTGAATTCTATAAGTACAAAGAAGTTACCCGTTTTAATGTTGAAGAAAACAAAGTAGTTTCTGTAGATTTAAAAGACGGAACACAAGTTTCGGGTTCAATTTTTATTTCAAATATTGAACCTAAAACAACTTTAAAAATGGCGGGTGCAGAAAACTTTAGAAAAGCTTTTTTTAACCGAATTCAGGATCTCGAAGATGTCATTTCGGCTTTTAGTTTGTATATCGTTTTTAAACCGGAAAGTTTTAAATACATCAATCATAATTTTTATCATTTCAAAAAAAGTGATGATGTCTGGACAGCTCAGGAATATGATGAAAGTTCGTGGCCAAAAAGTTATATGGCATCCATGAATGCTTCTAAAAAAGAAGAAATCTGGGCAGAAGGAATGACTTTTTTAACCTACATGAAATACAAAGATGTCAAACCCTGGGCCGATACTTTTAACACAACTGCCGAAGAAAGTGACCGCGGGGAAAGTTATGAGGATTTCAAAAACCGAAAAGCAGCTAAATTTTTGGAAGAAATCGAAATTAAATTTCCGGGAATTAGAGATTGCATAAAATCAATTCATACTTCTACTCCATTATCGTATCGTGATTATATTGGCGGACATAACGGAAATATGTACGGATATGTTAAAGATTCTAATAATCCTATGAAAACGATGATTCCGGTAAAAACTAAGCTGGAAAATCTGTATCTTACGGGCCAAAGTACTAACATGCACGGGGTTCTGGGTGTTACCATTGGAGCCGTAAATACCTGCTCTGAAATTGTTGGGAAAGAATATCTCTTAACTAAAATTAATACGGAATCTGAATAGAGGGTCATGAAAAACCGAATTTTATTTTTCTTATTTATCGGTTTTTTGCAACTGTTTGTTTCTTGCGGTACATCAAAATCAATGCGTCATAAACCTGATCTTTCAGGTTTCAATTCACAAAAACCAATTGTCGTAAAAAAATCAGATTCGGTTTTTATTTCCGGAAAAAATTCTCTTTTAAAAAACAAACAAGGTCTTTGGGAATTATACGCCGAAGGCGATCCGCTGGAAATTGGTTTTAACACCGGAGCTTTAACAGATTCTCTTTTAAAAAAACAACAGCAGATTTTCTTCTCTAAAATAAACGATTTTATTCCGTCAAGTTTTCAGCAAAAACTGCTTCGCCAGTTTCTAAGATGGTACAACCGAAAATTGTATTTGAATGTTCCCGAAGAATATCAAACCGAAATTTATGGCGTTTCTGAATATACATCGGATGAATTTAATACTATAGCACCAAAATATCAAAGAGGTTTATATCTGCATGGCGCGCACGATATTGGACACGCTTTGCAAGATCTGGCTTTAGTTGGCTGTTCTTCTTTTGCGGCGTGGAATGAAAAATCAGAAGACGGCAGTTTAATTCTGGGACGCAATTTTGATTTTTATGTAAATGACGCTTTCGCGGAAAATAAAATTGCTGCTTTTATAAATCCAAAAGAGGGTTATCCGTTTATGATGGTTACCTGGCCGGGAATGGTGGGCGCGGTTTCGGGAATGAATCAGGAAGGTTTAACGGTAACTATTAACGCTTCGAAATCTAAAATTCCGCTGATTGCGAAAACACCAATTTCAATTTTGACCCGCGAAATTTTACAACACGCCAAGAATATTGACGAAGCTGTCGCCATTGCAAAAAAAAGAAAAGTATTTGTTTCTGAATCTATTATGGTGGGAAGTGCCAATGATAACAAAGCTATTTTGATTGAGGTTTCTCCAACAAAAATGGACGTTTACGATGTTCCAAACAGCGATCAATTAATTTGTTCGAACCATTTTCAGGGTGAAACTTTTGCAGCCGATAAACGAAATAAGGAACAGATTTTAAACAGCCATTCTGAATACCGCTTTGAAAGAATGCAGGAACTTTTGTCGCAAAACCCAAAAGTAAATCCTGAAATTGCATCAAAAATTCTTCGAAATAAAAACGGTTTAAAAGATATCGAATTGGGTTATGGTTCAGAAAAAGCTTTGAATCAGTTAATGGCACATCACGGAATTATCTTTAAACCAAAAGAAAAATTAGTCTGGGTTTCGGCAAATCCGTATCAATTAGGCGAATTTGTGTGTTATGATTTAAATGCAGTTTTTGGCAACAGAAAAAATGATTCTGTGGTTTCTTTTCAAAAAGAAAATTTAAATATTGCAAAAGATCCTTTTTTAGAAACAACGGCTTATCGTGATTATCAAAAATTTAGAATTGAAAATCATAAAATAGATTCTCTCCTTGAAAAGAAAGAAACAATTTCGCCAGAGTTTCTTCATAATTATCAATCATTAAACCCTGATTATTGGGTTGTGTATTATAAAGCAGGATTGTACTTTTACCAAATAAAAGAATTCGGCCAGGCGAAGCTTAATTTTGAAAAAGCTTTGACCAAAGAAATTACCACTTTGCCTGAAAAAAAACAAATTGAAAAATATTTAAAAAAAATCAAAAGAAAGTTACAATGATTCCAGCAATAGAAAAAGATTCTTTAGAAGACATTAAAATTTTTCAGGAAAAAAAATTAGCCGAACTTTTAGCTTATATCAGCGAGAATTCTCCTTTTTATAAAAGACTTTTTGCGGGACAGAATATTGATGTTTCAAAAATTAAAACGCTTGAAGATTTACAGTTTCTGCCTGTTACAACAAAAGAAGATTTACAACAGTACAACGACGATTTTTTGTGTGTTCCGCAAAATAAAATTATCGACTACGCCTCTACTTCCGGAACTTTGGGCGATCCTGTTACTTTTGGCTTAACGGATTCTGATTTAGACCGATTGGCTTACAACGAAGCGATTTCGTTTGCCTGCGCCGGAATTGCAGAAGGCGATGTAGTGCAGTTAATGACAACAATTGACAGAAAGTTTATGGCCGGACTGGCTTATTTTCTGGGATTGAGAAAATTGAAAGTGGGCGTTATTCGTGTTGGTGCCGGAATTCCGGAAATGCAGTGGGATTCAATTTTAAAATACAATCCAACGTATTTAATTACGGTTCCTTCTTTCTTATTGAAATTAATTGAATATGCCGAAATTCACGGAATTGATTATAATAATTCAAGTATAAAAGGTGCGGTCTGCATTGGCGAATCATTGCGAGAGCAGGATTTTGCAATGAATACTTTATCTAAAAAAATCACGGATAAATGGAATATTAAGTTGTTTTCAACTTATGCTTCGACTGAAATGAGTACAGCTTTTACGGAATGTGAACACGGAAACGGCGGGCATCATCATCCAGAACTGATTATTGTTGAAGTTCTGGACGAAAATAATTTACCTGTAAAAAACGGCGAAACGGGCGAGCTTACTTTTACAACTTTAGGAATCGAAGCAATGCCTTTACTGCGTTTTAAAACCGGCGATATGGTACAGCTTCATAACGAACCTTGTGCCTGCGGAAGAAACACCTTACGCGTAGGCCCAGTTGTTGGCCGTAAAAAGCAAATGATAAAATATAAAGGAACAACGCTGTATCCGCCTGCAATGAATGATGTTTTGAGCGGCTTCGACAATATCGAAAATCATATTATCGAAATTTCAACCAATGATTTAGGCACTGATGAAATCGTAATAAAAATTGCTGTAAAAAATCAGTCTCCAGAATTTTTACAGGAAATTAAAGATCACTTTAGAGCCAAGTTAAGAGTTACTCCAAAAATAGAATTCGCTTCAAAAGAAACCTTAAATCCGTTAGTTTTTAACCCAATGAGCCGAAAACCAATTCGTTTTTTTGATTATAGAAAAACGACTATTTAAGAGATATAAAAAAAGCCTGGATTTTAAAATCAGGCTTTTTTTATTTAATAAGCTTCTTCTAATACACCTGTAGATTGAACTACCATTGGCTGTGTTGAAAACGACTGGCCATTAGCATCAACAACCCTTACATATAAGGTATAATAAGTTGATTTAATTGATGTTTTTGTCAATAAATATAACCCCAGGCCTGTTCCAATTTGTAAGTAAAATGAATCTGGTTCTTCTTGACGTTTAATCCACCATGTAAATTGATATGGCGCAGTTCCTCCGGAAGCCGTTGCAGACCAAGATCCCATTGATGTTTTTGTTACATAGGTTGAACCTGTAAAACTGGCTGTTGGGATTGGCTCAGGAGTACCAGTTAAATTAATCGTTACAGATTTAGTAGCGATTTTTTCAAAAGCAGTACCATTTATTTTACCTCTTTGATGCTTTGCTTTTAAAGTAAAAGTATAAGCCTTGCTTGGAGCTTCTCCCTTAAATTCAAAACTGCAGCTAGATCCGTTTCCTATCATTCTTAAATATTTATAATCAGCAGGATCTGCATCCCATGAATATTGAACATCCAAAATACTAGATGCATCATGTGCTGCTGAAATTATAAATGGCACTTTTCTCGTTGGGTTCGTTTCGTAAGGATTTAAAGCAAGATTTAAAGCATAGGTTCTATAATAATGTGTGCCTGCTAAATAAACATCATTGATACAGTTTTTAAATACTTGATTAGCTCCTTGTTTAGAATATACAATATTATCGCCTTCTACAATAATAGCAGAATGGTCAACTCCAATAAAATCACGATTTTTATAATTCGTTAGATTATTCCAATATATTACTTTTGTAGCGTTACTACTACTATCTTCTACAAAAATTTCATTTTGAATAAATCTAGTATAAACGTCCCCCGGCAAATCTATTTTTTCTTTTGTTTCTATATATTTTTCACTTAAAACAAACGAAAGTCCATGGCAGTTATATAAATTATCTGCTGGCCCAACTTGTACTTTAGCAAAAGAACAATTTTCTTGTGTTGGTGTTTTTCTTGTGCTTGCATTATTTGAAGTTGCAGCTGCTTCTGTAAGATTTTCATTTTTTAAATTGTTTTCATCAGAACAAGAGATAAATGTCAAAATAAAACATGACATTATCAATAATTTTAATTTTTTCATAGGATTTATTGGTATTTTGGGGTTTATTAGTATTAACTCAAATATATATAATTAGCAGATAAATCTTATGTTTTAAATTTAATTATTGTAAAATATTTTTTACAACCAAAACCTTTGAACCATTGTTACTCTGCACCTTTGCACCTCAAGTCACGTCAATTCGAAGAAATGTTGTAATTTTGCAAAAAATAATGAAGATGGTCAAGATTGGCAACATAGAATTACCCGAATTTCCTTTACTACTCGCACCGATGGAAGATGTGAGCGATCCGCCGTTTCGCAGATTATGCAAAACGCATGGCGCTGACATGATGTACTCTGAATTTATTTCATCGGAAGGATTGATTCGTGACGCTATAAAAAGCCGTATGAAGCTGGATATTTTTGATTACGAACGTCCTGTCGGAATTCAGATTTTTGGCGGCGATGAAGAAGCAATGGAGATGTCATCTAAAATCGTTTCGACTGTAAAACCGGATTTAGTGGATATCAATTTTGGATGTCCGGTAAAAAAAGTAGTCTGTCGTGGTGCCGGAGCCGGAGTTTTGAAAGATGTAGATTTAATGGTTCGTTTGACCAAAGCGGTTATTAAAGGAACTGATTTACCGGTTACAGTAAAAACTCGTTTGGGCTGGGATGAAAGCTCTATTAATATTGATGAAGTTGCAGAAAGACTTCAGGATATTGGTGTTCAGGCTTTAACAATTCACGCCAGAACACGTGCGCAAATGTACAAAGGCCACTCAGACTGGTCGCATATTGCACGTGTGAAAAACAACCCAAGAATTACAATGCCAATTTTCGGAAACGGTGATATCGACAGTCCTGAAAAAGCATTACAATATAAAAACGAATACGGAATTGACGGTATCATGATTGGTCGTGCTGCGATTGGTTATCCGTGGATTTTTAACGAAATCAAACACTATTTTAAAACAGGTGAGCACTTACCTGCTCCAACGGTTATTGATCGTGTTGAAGCTGCCAGAAATCATTTAAAATGGTCTATGGAATGGAAAGGCGAACGTTTAGGAATTGTAGAAATGCGCCGTCATTATACCAACTATTTTAAAGGAATCCATTCGTTTAAAGAATTCAAACAAAAATTAGTTACAACTGATGAACCTGAAAATTTATTCGCTATCATGAAAGAAATTGAACAGGTTTATGCGGGATATGAATTTGTTTAGAAATTTTATTAGTTGTTAATATAAAAGGCCTTCAAAATTTGAAGGCCTTTCTTTTATAGCGATTCTAAAATTTTCTCTGCAATTTCAGTTTGTCCCTTTTCAGTCGTAATATAACTTCTATCTTTTTCATTGGATAAAAATCCCATTTCTAAATGTACCATTGGGAAGTCTGCATTTTTTAAAATGTAAAATGGTGCTTCGCTTACATATCTTTTTGAAAGATTTCCTGTTGCTGCTATCTTATTAATTATATTTTCGGCAATTTCTTTTGAGTGATCGTAAAATTTTTTCTTTGAAGAAATATAAGCTCCTACTCCATTTGGCTTTTCATTTGCTGTAGAACTTACATGCAACGAAATTACTAAATCAGGTTTTAAGTTGTTTATTCTAAAAACTCTTTCTTTTAAATCCATACTTGTATCTCCGTCACGAAGTAAAACAATTACAACATTCTCATTTTTATTTAACTCTTTTATTTTACTCGCGACTGATTCTGTAATTGCTTTTTCTTCAAAGCCTTTTATATCAGCGCCAACATCATAACCTCCGTGACCTGCATCAATTATAACCATTTTTTTATCTAATGGTTTAAAAGCCATAAATCCGAATATGGCCAAACAAAAAACTACTAAAACTTTAATTTTGGTTCTCATAAATCTATTTCTTTTTTGGTTAAACAGATTTAACGGAAAAAATTAAGAAATGTTGTATGAAATCAAACCTGAACTCGTTTCCATTTTCCTCTTTTATAGAAAAAGATTCCGGCGAGAGTTATTGCAGTTTCTGCAACAGGAATAGCAATAAAAACTCCCGTTGGTCCCATATTAAAATGTTTAGCTAACACAAAAGCAAGCGGAATTTGAAACAGCCAAAACCCAAAAAAGTTAATTCCGGTTGGTGTCCAGGTATCTCCGGCTCCATTAAATGTATTGATTAAAACCATTCCTATTCCGTAAAAGATAAATCCGATACTCATAATTTGTAAAGCTTCAATCGCAACTGTTTTTACCATTTCATCATTCGTAAAAAACGAAATAATATATTGGCCAAAAACTAAAGTAATAACCATAATCGAAGCCATGAAAATTACGTTGTATCTTGCTGTAGTATAAACCGATTTTTCGGCACGTTCAATTTGTTTTGCTCCTAAATTCTGCCCCACTAAAGTGGCAGCGGCATTACTTAATCCCCAAGCAGGAAGTATGAAAAACATCATAATTCTCAACGCTGTCTGATATCCGGCAGAACCATGATCTCCTCCTGTTGTAGCAACTAATTGTGCCAGGAAAATCCAGCTGCAGGATGCGATTACAAATTGTAAAATTCCAGGCGCTGCGATTTTAACTAAAGCTTTTATTTGTTTGAAATCTGGTGCGAAATAACCGATTTTAATTTTTAAAACTCCGTTACCAAAAAACAAATGATATACCTGATATAAAACTCCAATACTTCTTCCTAAAGTTGTCGCAATAGCTGCTCCTATTAAACCAAAAGCCGGAACTGGTCCTAAACCGTTAATTAAAATCGGGCATAAAATAATATTACAAATGTTGGCAATCCAAAGACTTTTCATTGCTATTGCTGCGTTTCCGGCACCACGAAAAATTCCGTTAATCAGGAATAAAAGCATAATACATAAACTAGAGCCAATCATAATTTGAGTAAATCGGTAACCATGTTCGGCTGATTCTATTGAAGAACCCATTACAATCAGGATATCTTTAGCATAAATAATCCCAAAAATGCTCAATAAACTGTTAACTGCAAAGGCTATAATTATGGCCTGCATTCCGGCTTTTGCGGCGGCAATTGGATCTTTTTCCCCAATTCGGCGTGCTACAACTGCCGTTGCTGCCATACTCATCCCTATTGCAAGAGAATATATAATGGTCAAGACAGATTCTGTAAGACCTACTGTTTGAATGGCAAAACTACTGTGTTTTAAATGACCAACGAAATATAAATCGACTAAAGCAAAAACCGATTCCATCATCATTTCTAATACCATTGGAATGGCTAATAGAATTACGGCTTTTTTGATACTTCCAGAAGTATAATCAAATGATTCGTCGCCTTTTAAAGCTTGTTTTAAAGTGGTAAAAATTTTGGAAATGAAGCTTTCCTTTATAGTTGTTTCTGTCATGATATGTTAGGATAAATGATAAAATTTGTCCAGATGTATAAATCTGAACTAAAAAAGTAAAACGTAAGTATCCTAATTATTCTAAAAAATAAAATTAGGATTAGGCAGAAACAATCATATACTCTAGATTTTCAAGGCGGTAAATATAAGTAATATTTTTAAAGAAGATATTAATCCAGCAATTTTTTACTTACACGGCTGCTCGCAATTAACGAAGCTATAAATCCAAGAGAAACAATGGTTCCCATTACAATCAAAACATTTTCCAGAGTAAAAACTACAGGATAAGCTAAAGTCGGCGTGATCATAATTAAATCATATTGCTGCTGCAGAATCACTAGAATAATTCCTAAAGCCAACCCGATGATACCTCCAAAAATGCTCAGAAGCGTTCCCTGAAGCAGGAATATTTTTCGCAGATTGTTGATTTCTGTTCCAAGATTAAAAAGGGTTTTAAGATTTCCTTTTTTATCTAAAATCATCATAATCAAAGCTCCAATCAGGTTAAAAAGTGCCACAATAATTACAAGAGTGAAAATTAAATAAACGGCAATATTTTCGGTATTGAGCATTTTGTACAAAGACTCATTTAACTGTGCTCTGTTTTTTAAAGTAATTTTATTATTGAAAATCTTTTCAAGCTGTGCTTTTACAGCATTTTCATCTGCATTTTCTTTGAGATGAAATTCGATTCCTGAAATCTGATTGGGTTTGTACATCAATAATTCCTGCGTTAGACCTAAATCTGCAAAAACATACTTAGAATCTAAATCTTCGCTTATTGAATAAATCCCAACCGGCAGAACATCTGTTTTATTAAAAGCTTCTTCGGGATTTTCGATTGCACCTTTTCCGGGTTTTGGAGCAAAGATTTGCAGCGGATTTTCAAAATCGAGAATTCCCATCGAAAAATCCTGTGCAATTCCGTAACCAATAACTACCTGATAGGAATCTGGTTTTAGCCACTGGCCGTTAAAGAGTTTTCTTTTAATATCGTTTACAACAGGATAAAGGCTGTCAACACCTTTTAAATAGGTAACGTGCTGTTTATCCTTGAATATAAACAAAACACGTTCTTCAATAATTTTGGTATAAGAGGCTACACCATTTATTTTTTTTAGGTCTTGTTCCTGCTGAGCCGAAATAAAAAATGATTTTCCTAACGTACTAGTCATTTTTAAATCTGGATCGATCTCGTTTGTGAACGAAAGACTAAAAACTTTTAATCCGCTAAAAACAGATAAAACCACAAACAAAGCCATTGTTCCAACAATGATTCCCATGCTGGCAATGTAATTAATGATATTAATAGCGTTGTTTTTACTTCGGCTAAAAATATAACGTTTGGCTATGTAAAATGGGAAATTCAATTTATGATTTTCTTCTTTTGTCTAAAAGATCACGGTTTTCTATTGGGTTTTCTTTTCCTGCTAATGCGTTGTCAATTTTCTCGATATAATCCAGAGAGTCATCGATAAAGAAAACTAAATTTGGCACACGGCGTAATTGCAAACGAACACGCTGTGATAAATCATGTTTAATTAAAGTGGTATTTGATTTTATTCCTTCTAAAGTTTCTTTTGCTTTTTCTTGTGGAAAAATGCTTAAATATACTGTTGCCACAGATAAATCTGAGGTTACACTAACTTTGGATACTGAAATTACCAAATTGCTAACTCCGTTTTTTCTCACTTCACCTTGCAGAATATCAACCAGATCTTTCTGAATTACGCTGCCTATTTTTTTCTGTCTATTTGTTTCCATAGTGCAAAAATACTATTTTTAAATTCATTCGCTGCAATTTCAATTAACTAAAGGATTATTCTCAAAATTTATCTTTTATATCTCCTTTTTATTTCATTTAAACGATGATAAAGATCATATGATTTGTAGGTATTGTTTTACATATTTGATGTAAATATAAAACTGATCTATTATGAAAAAAAGAGAACCAATTAGTCACATCATGACTAAAACCGTGGTGACTGTAAATCAAAATGACGATTTAACAAAAGTAGTAGAAAAACTAAAATCGAACTCTATCAGGCACCTTCCTGTAGTAAACGGGAAAAAAGTGGTGGGCATTATAAGCCGGACTGATATTAACCGTCTTACTTTTGGCGCTTTATTCGATGGTCAGGAAGGGAGCGATGAAGCTATTTTACAAATGCTGACGATTCCGCAGGTTATGACGGCAAAACCAAAAACTGTTTCTTCTGATACTATTATTCGAGATTTAGCCGAAATTTTTTCAAAAGAAGAATTTCATGCCTTACCAGTTGTAGATAATGATGAACTAAAAGGAATTGTAACTACTACTGATGTTATTAAATATTTTTTAGAACAATATGATTAAATAAAAAAGGGAGCTTTTCAGCTCCCTTTTTTATCTGTTTTGTAACCAATTTTCAGGATCGGAATTTGTTGTATTTTGAAGAATCAAAAACTTGATAATCGTTTTTCCTGTATCACCGCTGGTTCTAACTTTTCCAATGTTTTGCTTAATCGAAACTTTATCGCCCTGACTAACAGAAACTGAACTTAAGTTTTGATATACTGTAAAGAAATCTCCATGCTGAATTACAACTGCTTTATTAACCGGAGATAAAACTATTACTTTAGAAACTTCACCTGCAAATACTGCTCTTGCACTGGCACCATCTTCGGTTGTGATCTCAACTCCGGAGTTATGTACCGTAATTGAAGGATGCAGCGGGTGAGGCTGGTCTCCATAACCAAGAGAAATAAATCCTTTTTCTACCGGCCAAGGCAGTCTTCCTCTATTCGCTTTAAAGTCAGCAGCCAATACTTTATCTTCTGGTGTCATTGCAATTTTAGAAGAAGAAACTGGTGCTTTTGCTGCTGTCGATCCAGGATTTTCTTTTGCTTTTTCAGCCGCAGCTTTTCTGTTTGCTTCTGCAATGGCTTCACGAATCAAGCGATCAATTTGTCTGTCGATTCTTTTAGATTCACTTTGTTTTGCTTTAATATCGGCAGCAATTCTGTTTTTATCTTTTTTAATTGAGTTAACCAGCTTTTGCTGTTCTTTTTTCTCAACTTCTAAGCTTTGTTTTTCTTTTTCATTTTCAGCAATAATCTTTTTCTTAACTTTTCTCTGCCCGTCTAACTTGGCATTAAAATCAACTAATTGTGCTGTTTTGTCCTGAATTTCCAAACCTTGGTTTTTTCTGAAATTCGTATATTGTTTTAAATATTGTGCTCTTTTGTAGGCTTGCAAAAAGCTTTCAGATGACAAGATAAACATAGCACGGCTTTGCTCTGAACGGCTTTTATAAGATTTCAAAATCATTTTTGCATAATCTTCTTTTAAAACCGCCAATTCTTTTTTTAGTTTATTAACCTGAACCTGATTAATATACATATCATTGCTAAGGACTTTTTCTTGTTTTGCCGTTGTATTAATCAGCTTTTCTTTAAGCTTGATTTTATTGGCTTGAATTAAATATTCATTTACCGCTGATTTTTCTTTTTTCCTTACAGACTGCAGCATTTTTTCATTGTCTTTTATTTCCTGAAGAATCTGCGCCTTGCGCTGTTCAAGTTTTTCTTGCTGCGAATCCTGCGCCCAGACAAAAGTCGTGGCACAAACAAAAATTAGGCTTAGGAGAAATTTCGGCATCTTTCTATTTATATTTTTGCAAATTTACTTAATTAAAACTTTTTTATAACCGCTTGGTACGCTATAAGGAAAAGAAAGTTCTTCGTTAAATGAAATGTTATTGTAATTCAAATTAATATTGGTAGTTCCTTTTGGCTGTACAGCATTAATTGCAATCGCCGTTGGAATTGTTCCTTGATTGTATGTTTTAATATCAGAATAATTGATTTCTAATTTTCTGTTTTCAGATGGCTGCGAGATCTCTTCTTTCTGAACTAAATATTTTTCAGGATCTAAGTAAAATGCTTTTTTAATTTTTTCATCTTTTTGATCTTCTAAACGGAAAAGATTTTCGACAATAGTCTGAGTATATTTTCCTTCTCTTAAATCGTCAAAAGCTTCACCAATTAATAAGTTTTGAACTTTTGTATAATCCAATTCAGTTCCCAGCCATTTGCTTAAACTGCTAAAATCTCCTTCGTAATATGTGCTGTTTATTTTTTCGTAATAACTTACTGCTGATGGTGTTATTAAAGCTTTTGCCATTGTAATTCCCAAGAATCTAACGCTTATTAAAATCTGTTTATCTTTCTCGATTCTTATTTCGGCAGTAACGTTTTGACTTTGTTTTTCGTCAACATATTTAGCGCTGGCTTTTATGTATAAGGTTGAAAAATCCAGTTTGTTTTCGTAATGTTTCTCTATCGCTTTATTGTCTTTTTTTGTAACAACTTCGGTAGTATTAGTGTTCTGAACAGCAACGGCTTTTGATTTACATGAAACCACAAAAACCGATATTAATACTATTATAATATACTTTTTCATCTTAATTTCTCCTTACTTCTTTTGTTTTAATAATTCATTTGCCTTCAAAAAGTATTCCTCTTTTTTCTTAGCATCTCCTAATCCATTATATGCTTCTCCCAATTGAATATTAAAATCTGCTTCTAATTTTTTATCATCAACCACATAATCAAGTCCCATTTCTAAAACAGTTTTTGCATTTTTAAACTGTTGTAACTGATTGCTTCCTAAACCTGCATAGTAATAAAACTGAGGCTGGCTCGGATAAACTTCAATCATGGTCATGGCTCTTTTTGTCATTGGCGCAAATTGTTTTGCTTTACTATATGCTTCAAGCAAAAGCAAATTGGTTTCACGATCTGTATCTGAATTGGTCATTAAATCTTTTTCAAAATATTTAATGGCGTTTTCAAATTGGTTTTTACTATGATAAAATTTTCCAATTTCTTTGGCAACGTCAACATCCTTATCGTTATCAAAATAGGAAATGGCTTTTTCTAAATCCGGTGCATACTGCGGATTTTTATTTACATAAATCAAAAACTCGTTTAAAGTTCGATGTTTTATTTTTGAATCAATTTTTGAACTTGATAAAATTGTATTCATCGACTTAATTGCTTTGTCTGCCTGATTCGAATCTAAATACGTTTTAAACAAACTTACCTGACCCCATTCTGAATTTGGAAGTTCTTTTGCCAATTGTTTTGCAACATCGACAGCTTTCTCTGTTTCATCCGATTTTGAATACAAAAAAATCAGGTTTACATAATTAGATTCTTCTTTTGGATTCTTTTTAATTTGTTCAATTAAATTTGAAATCTCGGCATTTTGATATTTACCCTGCGATAAAATCTGGCTTTTGTATACTTCGCGATCTGATGATTTTCCGAATTTGTCGTTCATTTCATTAATCGCAATAAGTGCTTTATCGTATTGATTTGTAATCATATATAGCGATATTAAATCGTCTTTATATTCTTCATCAAAAACAATAATTTTCTGAATGGTTTCTATTGCCAGAGGATAATTTTTGGTTTCGTAACTTACATCATAAATCCCCAGCCAGTACCATTTATTTTTTGGATTTAGCTGTGTTGCTTTTTCAAATGCGGTTTGGGCATTTTGATATTCTTTTAAAGCCAGATAATTTTTTCCAACTTCAAAATAAGCAACAGCATCTGAAGGTTTTAGTTTAATACATTTTTCTAAAGATGCTATAGCTTTATCGTAATTTTCGATTCCTTTTTGTTTCAAAGATTCATAAAATGCATCTTGATATTCATCTGGTGCCAAAGCAATATCTTCGGGTTCTGTCTGTGCAAAAACCGAAGCTGCATTGCTTAACAAAGCAAAAAATAAAATTATCAAAACCCTTTTTTTCATCTTTTTACGATTTCATTTATACGAAAACGAATTTATTTTTTATTCTAAAACTGAATAATCTCCAATGCTTATACTGGTAAATTTTCCATCATAACTAACATGATTTCCAATCATTGCATTATCTAAGTTAGCATTTTTTATTTGAGAATACGTTTGTATTAAGCTATTTTTAATAGTGCTGTCTGTTACATGACATCCATTTCCTATCGAAACATTAGGCCCAATTGTGGTGTTTTTAAGTACTACATTTTCTCCAATAAAACATGGAGGAATAATAGTAGAATTATCTAATACCACATTTTGATCTACTAAATGTTCTCCGTCATTATGTAAAAAACCTAACATTCTTGTGTTGGTTTCAACTGTAACATCTTTGTTTCCGCAGTCCATCCATTCGTCAACGCTTCCGGTTTTAAAAACTTTACCGTTTGCCATCATGGCTTTGATTCCGTCGTTAATTTGGTATTCTCCTCCATTTTGAATGTTGTTGTCTAAAACGCCTTGAAGTTCTTTTTTCAAATCGCCGACTTCTTTAAAATAGTAAATTCCAATAACGGCTAAATCACTTACAAACTCTTTTGGTTTTTCAACCAATTCTATAATCTCAGTATTCTGATTTAATTTTACTACTCCAAAAGCTTCAGGCTGTTCTACTTGTTTTACCCAGATTACAGCATCTGCAGAAGGATCAAGTTCAAAATCGGCTCTGATTAAAGTATCTGCGTAAGCGATAACTGCAGGACCTGATAAAGAATCTTTTGCACACATAATGGCGTGTCCTGTTCCTAAAGGCTGATCCTGACGATATATAGAAGCTTTTGCTCCAAGTCCTTTTGCTAAATCTTCAAGACTTTCTACTACATCTGCTCCAAAAAAAGCTTCATCGCCCAGAATAAAAGCCACTTCTTCGATTGGCTCTTTTAATATTTTGGCAATATCTTCAACCAAACGGTGAACGATTGATTTTCCAGCAACTGGAATTAATGGTTTTGGAACTGTTAGTGTATGTGGGCGAAGTCTTGAGCCGCGACCTGCCATTGGGACGATTATTTTCATGTAATTCTATTTTTATGTGTGAAGATTTAAAAATCTCCTGTTTGGTTAGTTCAAGTTTTAATTTTAAAATTCGCAGAGAATTCTACAACATTTAGTAATTCCTGTAAAAAACTGAAAACTGCGACTGAAAACTATTTTACGCCGGTACTTCCAAATCCGCCTTCTCCTCTTGAAGTTTCAGAAAGTTCTTCAACCTCTATCCACTCTGCTCTTTCGTGTTTGGCAATAATTAACTGTGCAATCCTTTCTCCGTTTTCGATTACAAATTCTTCATTTGATAAATTCACCAAAATCACGCCTATTTCACCTCTGTAATCAGCATCTACAGTTCCTGGAGAATTTAAAACGGTAACTCCTTTTTTTGCTGCCAGTCCGCTTCTTGGTCTTACCTGAGCTTCGTAACCAATTGGCAATTCAATAAAAAGACCCGTTTTTACAATTGTTCTTTCTAAAGGTTTTAACGTAATTGGTTCTATAATATTGGCACGCAGATCCATTCCTGCAGAAGCTATTGTTTCGTAATTTGGTAAATCGTGTTGTGATTTATTGATAATTTGTATTTTCATTTTTATTATAAAAGATTAAAAAAGCATCTTTACTTTCTATTCATAATTCCTTTAATCGTGTCTTTTTCGTTGTGATACACAAAGTACATAAAGGCTAATAATAACGGAATTCCAACTAAATAATTTTCTCTAAATCCGTAAAAGGAAATGGCCGAAAATAAAATTGAAATTCCTAAATAAGCTCCAATTTTATTCATATCATAAGGTATTGGATAATACTTATTTCCTAAAATATAGGATATCAACATCATACTTCCGTAAGCAGAAATTGTTGCAATCGCAGAACCGTAATAGCTGTATTTTGGAATTAAAAAGTAATTTAAAACTAATGTTATAATAGCACCAACAATAGAAATGTAGGCACCAATTTTTGTTTTATCTGTTAGTTTATACCAAACAGAAAGGTTATTGTAAATTCCTAAAAAGAAGTTTGCCAAAATAATTAATGGCACTACTTTCATTGCTTCCCAATATGATTTATTATCCAGAAGAAGGAATTTTAAAACATCGGCAAAAACGATGACTCCCAATAAAATCAATGATCCAAAAATTACAAAGTATTTTGTAATTACGGCATAAGTCTGTGGTGCTTTTTCGTTTTTGGCATGGCTGAAAAAGAAAGGTTCAATTCCTAATCTAAATGCTGTGGCAAATAAAACCATAAACAAACCTAGTTTATAACAGGCAGAATAGGCTCCAACTTCAGATTTTGCCAGATTTTCAGGCAATAAATATCCTAATAAGATTTTATCGAAATGTTCGTTAACTGCAAATGCAAGTCCGGCTACTAAAATTGGCAGTCCGTATTTCATCATTTTTTTCCAAAGTACAGGATCAAATTTTCGCCCAAGCGAAAGATAATTTGGAGAAAGAACTATGAAAGTGGCTAAACTTGCTAAAAGGTTTGCAATGAAAATATAAGCGATCTGGAAATTTTCTACATATAAATTATCCCAAACTGAATTAGGATTTACAGCTGCTAATTTTGGCAGATACATTAAAAAGAAAATATTCAGTAATAAATTAATTACTACGTTTCCAATTTTAATTGCAGCATAAACCATTGGGCGCTGGTTGGCTCTTAGTTTAGAAAAGGGTACTAAAACCAATGCATCTAAAACCAAAATCCAAACTGAATAGGTAATATACTGTGCATCGACTTCGGCCCAGTTTGCAAGGGTATTTCTAAAAATTAAGGCCGCAAACAAGAACCCAATTGATGACCAAAATATGGATATTGTAGATGTTGCAATAACATTTTTCTTGTCTTCTTCGGCACTGTAAAATCTAAAAAATGCCGTTTCCATTCCGTAAGAAAGCACTACGTTAAAGAAAACCATCCAAGACAATACGATCGAAACTTCGCCATATTCGGCTGTAGGCAAAATACCTGTATATAATCTGACCAATAAAAAACTAAGCATTCGTGGTAAAACGGTTGCCAGCCCATAAATCGCAGTTTGTTTGAATAGATTTTTATATAATCCCAAAATAATTAGTAATAAAGTTCGGAAAACAAAAATAACCAATTCTTTGGTTTTATTAGTGCTTTTAAAGGTTCAATAAAAAAACTTACTAAGAATTTTATTGAGTTAATTTATTTTCGTCTAAAACTTTCACAAAATGAAAACCTTTTGGAGCATAGCCCTGATTGTAATAAAAACGATGAGCGCCAAAATTTCCTGTAAAAGCATCAAGAACAATACTGCTGCAGCCCAAGTTAACGGCTTTTTGTTCGATAAAATCAGTTAATATTTTTCCAATTCCTTTTGAGCGATGTTCAGGATGAACTACAAAATTATCTATTTCGAGATATTTTCCGGTCCATAATTTAGTTGCAGACCAACATCCTGTAATTCCCAAACAGACATCATTTTCAAAAACTGCTATTTGTGTATAATTATGCGGCAGCATATCAGAAAGAAAGGATTTGTATTTTTCTAAGGTTATTTTTGGATATAGAAATTTGATGGTATCAATTTGATTGAGCATTTCGTCAATCGTAGTGAGTTCGCGAGTTTGTAAAGTCATTGTAATAGAAATATATACCAAAAATACATAACTTTTTTTATGCTATTTATATAATTAACAAGACACTAACATGTGAAATATATAAAATACCGCAGAAAATTATGTAACTTTTTTTTAACAGTGTTTTCTTAAATTTGTTTCACAGGGATTGAGAAAGCTAGATACAACCCTTATAAAAAAGGAAGCACTGGGACTAATAAAGCTTGTTTGTTCCCATAAAAGACAAAGCATAAGGGATTGATTCTGCTGTATTGTAACCCTAATAAAAACAGAGCATTGGGACTAATAAAGCTAGTTTGTTCCCATAAAAGACAAAGCACAGGGATTGATTCTGCTGAAATGTAACCCTTAAAAAAAACAGAGCATTGGGATTGATAAAGCTAGTTTGTTCCCATGAAAGACAAAGCAACAGAGTGATAAAATCTGTGTCAATAATTTTATAAAATGGTATTGATTCTCAATTTTGGGTAAATTGAGAATCACCATTTTATAAATTTTCTTGTTTATAGATATTCTTAAAAAAGAAAAAACTTCCAAAAAAAATAGCCGGTAAATATTTACCGGCTATTTTTTTATATATCAATGAATTAATTATCCATTCAAAGCTTCTGCTCCACCTACGATCTCTAAGATTTCGTTTGTAATTGCAGCCTGACGTGCTTTGTTGTACGTTAATTTCAATTGGTTTCTTAATTCTGTTGCGTTGTCAGTTGCTTTGTGCATAGCTGTCATACGTGCTCCGTGTTCTGAAGCAAATGAATCGCGAATACCTTTGTATAATTGTGTTTTTAAAGACTTAGGAATTAAAGTCAAAACAATTTCTTCTTTTGAAGGTTCAAAAATATAATCTCCTGCAGAAGCTGATACATCAGATTTAAGCGGTGCTAATGGCAAAAACTGCTCAGTTTGAACAATCTGCGTTGCAGCATTTTTAAACTGATTGTAGATTAATTCGATTTTGTCATATTCACCAGACAAGAATTTCTCTGTCAAATTATCAGCAATTCCAGCAACATTTTCGAAAGTTAAATGATCGAAAATTGCATTATGGTGACCATGAACTTTATGCGTTTTGCTTAAAACATCATTTCCTTTTTTACCAATAGCAAAAACGTCAACTTGTTTTCCTGCATAAAAATCTGTACGATTTTTAATCTCTTTAATAACATTTGAATTGAATGCACCACATAAACCTCTGTTTGAAGTTATAGCTACAAGCAATACTTTTTTTACTTCACGTTGTGTTGTGTAAGCACCTCCTACTTCACCTTCAAGTGTAGCAGAAAGATTTTGCAGCAACTCCGTTAATTTCTCGGCATAAGGGCGCATCGCAGTGATTGCATCTTGTGCTTTCTTAAGCTTTGCAGCAGAAACCATTTTCATCGCAGATGTAATCTGCATCGTCGATGAAACGGAAGTAATTCTATTACGGATTTCCTTTAAATTTGCCATGTACTATCGTTGTTGGTTGTTAGTTGTTGGTTGATAGTAATGGAAAATTCCAAAAACAATCAACCAACAACCGTCAACTAAAATTAGTTATATTTTGCTGAGATTTCTTTTGCTGCTTTTTCGATAACATCTGTAATACTGTCATCTAATTTACCCGCTTTTAACGCGTTAAGCGTATCTTTATGTTTACTGTTTAAGTATGCTAAGAAATCAGCTTCAAATTCTTTTACTTTTTCTACAGGAACGTTTCTTAATAAGTTTTTAGAACCTGCGTAGATAATAGCTACTTGGTTTTCAACTGTATAAGGATCATTTAAACCTTGTTTCAAGATCTCAACGTTTCTTTTTCCTTTTTCAATTACGTTTAAAGTAACAGAATCTAAGTCAGAACCAAATTTAGCGAAAGCTTCTAATTCACGGAATTGAGCCTGGTCTAATTTTAAAGTTCCTGAAACTTTTTTCATTGATTTAATTTGAGCATTACCTCCAACACGAGATACAGAGATACCTACGTTAATAGCAGGACGAACCCCTGAGTTGAACAAATCTCCATCAAGGAAAATCTGACCATCTGTAATCGAGATTACGTTTGTTGGGATATATGCAGAAACGTCACCAGCCTGAGTTTCGATAATTGGTAAAGCAGTTAAAGAACCACCACCTTTTACGATAGATTTGATAGAATCTGGTAAATCGTTCATGTTTTTAGCGATACCATCATCAGCAATTACTTTACAAGCACGCTCTAATAAACGAGAGTGTAAGTAGAAAACGTCTCCAGGGTAAGCCTCACGTCCCGGTGGTCTTCTTAATAAAAGAGAAACCTCACGGTAAGCAACAGCTTGTTTAGATAAATCATCATACACGATAAGTGCTGGACGACCTGAATCTCTAAAGTACTCTCCAATTGCAGCACCAGCGAATGGAGCATAAACTTGCATTGGAGCTGGGTCAGAAGCATTTGCAGCAACGATAACTGTATAAGCCATTGCTCCTTTTTCTTCTAACATTTTAGCGATTCCTGCTACAGTTGAAGCTTTTTGTCCAATTGCAACATATATACAGAATACAGGTTTTCCTGCATCGTAAAATTCTTTTTGATTTAAGATTGTATCGATACAAACAGTTGATTTACCTGTTTGACGGTCACCAATTACAAGCTCACGTTGTCCACGACCTACCGGGATCATAGCATCAACTGCTTTTACTCCAGTTTGTAATGGCTCAGTTACCGGCTGACGGAAGATAACACCAGGTGCTTTTCTTTCTAATGGCATTTCGTATAAGTCTCCGCCAATTGGTCCTTTTCCATCAATTGGAAAACCAAGAGTGTTAACTACACGTCCTACCATTTGCTCACCTACTTTAAGAGAAGCAATACGCTGAGTTCTTTTTGCAGTAGATCCTTCTTTAATTCCTGTTGACGGTCCTAAAAGTACAACCCCAACATTATCCTCTTCAAGATTCAATACGATACCTTCCATACCGTTATCGAATTCTACTAACTCACCATATTGAACATTAGATAGCCCGTAAACACGAGCAATACCATCTCCAACTTGAAGTACTGTTCCTACTTCCTCTAGCGTAGCACCAGATTCAAAACCTTCTACTTGCTTTCTTAATATTGCTGAAATTTCAGCAGGTTTGATTTCCGCCATCTTAATTTATAATTTAGACACTTTTTGTGTTATAAAACTAATTACTTAACTCTCTTTTTAATACTTGTAATCTGTTTGCAACAGAAGCATTGTATTGATTATCACCTATTCTTAAAATAAATCCACCAATGATTGAAGGATCTACTATATTTTCAATTGTAATTTTCTTATCTGATAATGTTGCAACTTTAGCTAAAACTTTAGCTTCTAATGCAGCATCCATAGGAATTGCTGTAGTAACTTTTGCTACTTCAACACCATTGCTTTCATCAAATAATTTATTGTATTCTACTGCAATTGCATCTAGAATTTCAAATCTTTTGTTTTCGAATAATAAATGGAACAAACCTTTAGTTACTCCATTTACATCTGCGAAAACTTCTAAAAGAGCACTTTCTTTAACTTCAACTTTTGCAGTTGGGTTTTGGATAAATGTACTCAATTCTGTATTAGTCTCAATTGCAGATGCAATTGATTTCATATCGTTATTGACAGCTTCGGCAACACCTTTAGAGTTTGCTAAGTCTAGAATTGCTTTTGCATAACGAATTGCTGCTCTTTTACTTGCCATAATCTTAGTTTAACTTTACGTCACCTAACATTTTCTCAACTAATTTAGTTTGAGATTCTTTGTTAGATAATTCTTCTTTCAATAATTTTTCAGCAATGCTTAATGATAAAGTTGAAACCTGAGATTTCAATTCTGCCATTGCAGCATTTTTTTCGCTTTCGATAGCCGCTTTTGCCTGCTCAATCATTTTTTGACCAGCTTCTTGTGCTTCGTTTTTAGAATCAGCAATCATTTTCTCTTTCATTTCGCGAGCTTCTTTTAACATCGCGTCACGTTCTGCACGAGCTTCATTCAAAATTCTTTGATTGTCAGCTTGTAAATTTTCCATTTCTCTCTTTGCGTTTTCAGCAGAAAGCAATGCATTTTTAATACCTTCTTCTCTTGCAGTAATAGATTCCATAATTGGTTTCCAAGCAAATTTTACTAAAAGCAAAATTAATATTACCAAGATTAAAGCCTGCCAGAAGAATAATCCGAATGAAAAATCGTTAATTAACTTATCCATTTTATAACTATATTAAAATATTTAATTTCTTTTTTAAAAGTAACAACATCTTTAACCAACCGTTAAAGATGCTGTTATTTCTCTCTTTATTATTTTCCTAAGATTAAAGCAGCGAATGCTAAACCTTCTAATAAAGCCGCGATAATAATCATCGCAGTTTGAATTTTACCAGCAGCTTCTGGTTGACGAGCAATAGCGTCCATAGCAGATCCACCGATTTTACCTAAACCTAAACCTGCACCGATTACTACTAAACCTGCACCTACTAAAGTTGGAATTGTTCCCATAAGTATTTATATATATAAAATTAAACTTCTAAATTAAATAATTGCTGTTTCGTCTTCGTGGTGGTGAGCGTGATCATGATCCTGAACAGCCATACCAATAAATAATGATGATAACATCGTGAAGATGAAAGCCTGTAAAAATGCAACTAAAACTTCAATAACAGAGATAAACAATGTTAATCCTAATGAGATTGGCAAATCTGCTGCTAAATTTTTACCTACGAAAATCATAGCGATCAAACTCATAATTACTACGTGACCTGCAGTAATGTTTGCATACAAACGAATTAATAATGCAAATGGTTTTGTTAGTGTTCCTAAAACCTCAATTGGAGCTAAAATGATTTTCATTGGAACCGGCACTCCTGGCATCCAGAAGATGTGTCCCCAATAATCTTTGTTTGCACTAAATTGAGTAATGATAAATGTAAATGCTGCTAAACAAACTGTGATAGCAATATTTCCTGTAACGTTAATTCCAAGAGGAGTCATTCCTAATAAGTTTAACAACCAAACAAAGAAAAATACAGTTAACAGGTAACCCATATATTTACGGTATTTTTTCTCTCCAATATTAGGAACTGCAATTTCGTCTCTGATAAAAATAATAAGCGGTTCTAAAACTCTTCCAAATCCAGTTGGGATTGGTCCTTTTTTATATGATCTTGCTAAACCAGTAAACATTAAGAATAATAATACTGAAACAAAAAGCATTGATACAACATTTTTTGTAATCGAAAAATCTAATGGTTTTACGTTTGACGGATGACCATGTTCGTCAAAGTTGATTGTTCCGGCTGCATCTGTTTTGTAAATTTTACCGTGAACTAATTTATAATAGTTTCCATCAACTTCTGCCACTTCTTCTCCGTGGTGTAATTTTGAAGATGAGAAAATTTTCAATCCTCCATCTATAAGTATAACTGGTAACGAAAACCCGTAGTGTTTATTTTCTTTTTCATCTGAAAAGAAAACAAAGTCATGAGAATCCTGTAAGTGGTGATCAATAAAAGCATCCACTTTAGCTTTTGGATCTTTAGCTGCGTGTTCGTCTTCACCATGTGTTTCATGTGAAATTACTTTCTCTTCATGAGCACTTTCATTTTGTACATGCGTTGAGTCAATCTCTGAGTTTGCGAAACTCATAATAGGCAGAGAAGCTACAAAAGCTGCAAGAATTAATCTGAGTGGTTTGTTTGAAATCACCATATCGTGGAAAATCTTATTTTTTTACGTTTCTAAAATTTGGTGCAAAGGTACATTTTTTATTAATATTCAAAAGGATATGAAAAATTATTTTTGAACCTTCTTTTAAAGAATCCGCATTTTAACGCTTTTCATTTAATAATCGGACAGTTAAAAGCGTCTCAAATAACAAAAACAAAATAAATGTTATAAAAAAACTGACTTTTTCAACAGCAGCGATTTCAGAATTGGTTTTTAAAATTGGCTGGAGAATTAAATATGCTAACAGCATTTGTGTAAAAGTTCCAAATAAGAAAACCATTCCAACAATTTGAAAATTCTTCTTTTTTACTACTAATAATATAAGGTATAATAAAACGGCTGTTCCGAAAAAAATTAAATACAGAAGTTCTATACCATAATGGAAATTTTCTGTTTTAATTTCTAAAAAATAGAAAGCTGCTTTATGCAATATGCATACTGCAGCAGTAAATAAAAATAAATGAAAAACAGGTTTGTAGTTTTTTAAAAGCATTTGAAATAATTTTATGCAAAGATGCAACTTTTATCCAAAGCTTATATAAGGGATAAAATTACTTTGTTTTGTTGATGTCATTAACCTGCCGAATGACATTATATAAAGCAAGTCCCACTCCAAGCATTACAAAAATAGTGTTGTAATATACTTTCGGACTTGGATGATTTTCGTCTAGCCAGGTTCCGAAATAAGAGAAAATAAAAATAATGACCCCCATTTGAAAAGGAATATTTATGAGGGCCAGCCATTTGTTTCTTCTATTATTATTCGGTTCCTTTTCCATCTTTTACGATTACCTCTTTATTATGTGTAAGCATTGTACAAGTTGCTGTAAACTCTGCTCCTGGTTCTATAGAAAGTTTTCCAACGGCAACTTCTCCGTGAATTTTTGCTGTAGCTTTAATATTAAGAACTTCCAGAACTTTAATTTTTCCATGAAATTCTCCTTCAATATCGGCATTATTACAAATAATTTCTCCTTTTATAACGCCTGTTGCGCCAATAACTAATTTTCCCTGCGATGTAAAATTTCCAATTAATTCGCCGTCTAATCTAAAATCTGCTTTTGAGACTATGTCTCCTACAATAGAGGTTCCTTCAACAATTCGGTTTGTTTTACCTAAAAGTTCTGTTCCGTTTTTTTTCACTTTGTCAAACATTATATTATGGGTTTTTTGGGGTCAGATAGGCTTCAAGGTTTTTCTTAATTTGAACCACTTTGTAGTTTTCAGTTGATATAATAATTGCCGGCTGTGCAATTTTATATTTTTTATCATCTCTAAAAACTCCCGCAACATCTTGGGCGTAAGCCTCAGACTTTAAACCATGAATAGCTACAAAACTTTGGGTTCTGTTGTATTTATCAAATGAAGTTGTTAATCTTTCGAAATTTTCGACTAACAAAAACACTCTTATAGCTTCTTCAATTTGTTTAAGCGTTTTGGTATCGTTATTAGAAATTAAATATAAAATTTTCCAGTTTTTATTATCCTCTGTTGTAAAATTTAATCTCTCTAAAGTTGGAACTTGTTTTTCAAGAATTTCTCTGGCATTTTTACCTTCATCACTGTTTGGGTAATTATCCGCTACATTCTCCAATCCTTTTTTATAAGCTTCTAACCCGTTTACTTTTCCTAATGTGTTTGCTTTCAGTAATTCAAACTTAGAGACAATTTCATCTCCTGAATATTGATTAATGAGATTGTCAATATTATCTAAGACAACATCAAACTTCTCTTCCTGAAAAAGCTTGTACCATTTTTGGTATTCTTTTTCTGGTGAAGGAATATCATCTGTATTGGTATTGTTTAAAATCTGAGCATATCTTGAACCAGGATAATTGTTTGTAATATCTGATTTTATTTTTTCGGCTTTTGCAGGATCTGTAATTTGGTAAATTTTATACAAATTATACATTGATGGCAGGATCAGCTTTTCTTCTGGATTGTTTCGTAACAATTGTTCCAGTTTATCACTTGCTAAAGTATATTCTTTAAATTTCTCCTTATATATAAGTCCCAACTGATAATAGGCGAAATTGCGTTCTTTACCAATACTGTCAATAGCAACTGGTGTTTTTGGAAGTTGTTTTTCGTAAAAAGCAGTTGTGTATTTTTCGATTACAACTGTATCTTTTAGTTTATTTGCTTCTGCTTCATTTATACTGTCATTGAGCATTGCAGCATCGTTTGCCGCTTTTATTGCAGATAATCTCCAGTTACCGCCAATAGTACGATTACCCCACATTTTCTTAAACTGTAATTTTCCGTAAGCCACTGTTGTTGGGTTATAGAAATAAAAAGTACTTACAGCGTCATTTCCTGAAGGCGGTCTAATTCCGTCTGTATCCATGTTTGCTGGTTTTCCTAACGAATTTGGATTAACCGCAGTTGGTGCACTTGAAGCACTGTTGTTTCGCTCTACATTAGCCAGTTTTTCTTTTTCTTTTTCTTCCAGAATTCGTTTGGCTTCATCTTTCTTTTTAAGTTCTGCGATGTAGCTTTCAAAATAAATTTTTCTTTCAGAATCCGGCATTCCGTAAACTTTGATAATACTGTCATTACGTTTTGCAATTCCTTCGTATTTAATTACGTTATCAAGATTTTTTCTGTTTTTTTCTATAAAAGCAAATTCTCTGGTCTTTGGATTGAGTTTTGTTAACGTACTGTCATAATATTTGGCAGCCATTGTATAATCTGTATTCTTAAAATACATGTTTCCAATGTTTCGATATGCCGATGCCATTAAATAAGGATCTTTAGATTTTCTGCCCAAAGATTTATTGTAAAATTTCAGTGCATTTTCTTTGTCTTTCTTTTTATCATAAAAGACTCCCATTTCATAAAAAAGGACATCATAATAAGGTCGGTTTTCACGATCTGCAACTAGCTTATTATACGTTTTTAAGAAAATAGTATCATTGCCTTTTTCATAATCATACATCTGTGCTTTTTTTGCATAAGCATGCATCATGTACTTTCTATCGGCTTTGCGGTTCATGTGAATTACACCATCATAATAATATGTCGCACTATCCTTATTTCCAACTTCCTGATACATTTGTCCCAGAATAAATTTATATCTGGCACGGTCTTCATTTATTCTCGAAAATTGTTCGGCAATTCTAAGTTTGGCAACAGCGCTGTCTCTTTCTTCTAAATTTAAAAAAGCTTCTGCCAATAAAGCATTAGCATCAGAAAAAGTCTGTTTATTTAAATCGGTCTTTTTTAATAACTGATTAATATTTTTTACAACAATGGCATCGTTGCCTAAACGCATATTGGTTTTTTCACGCCAGATTTTTGCTGTGTAAATGTTACTGCTGTTTGGATATTTGTACAGAATATAATTGAAAGCTTCTAAAGCCGGAATAAAACGCTGATCATAATATCTGGCTTTTCCAAGCATCAAATATGCTTCGTCGATCTGGTAGTTTCTTTCTCTTCCTCCAATATTCATGGAGTGTTTTTGAATTGCTTTTGTGGCCTTTGTTTCTGCTTTTTCAAAATCAGGATTTTTTGTTTTTTCTCCTTCAGAAAAATTTTCATCAAACTGCATTTTTTCTATCGGAAGCATTTTCCAGAAATTGTCCTGATCATTAGCCTTAATAGCCTGCAGTCCTTTCTCGAGCCCAAGACCTCCATTATACAAAATGTTATATTTTGTACTCAACGCATGGGAGTTTCTGTTCACAAAAGTGTTATTCTTGGTAGAACATGCTATCAAAAAGAGAAAAAAGATGAGAAAAAAACTATATTTAAGAGTATTCTTTTTCAATAGAACTGATTTTAAAGCATTAACTTCTAAAAAGTATTTTTAGTATAAAGACGGGTAAAAATACGCTTCTTTTTGTAATATAGAAACTTAAACCGCAAAAAACGATTCGAGTTCTTGTAAGGTTTCTTTTGATGTTTGAATATCTTTTACAATTTCACCTTTGTTAAGTGCAACAATTCGATCACAAACTTCGACAGTGTGTTGTAAATCGTGGCTTGAAACCAAAACAGTAACGTTTGGATCATCAGCTAATTCATTAATAATTTTCTTTAAACGGCTTACTGTTGTTGGGTCTAAATTGGCAAAAGGTTCGTCTAAAATTACAACTTCAGGATTACCAATCAAGGTCGCAATTATGCCCACTTTTTTCTGATTTCCTTTAGATAAATCGCGAAGGTATTTTTTGTTGTTTAAAATTTCTCCGTTAAAAAATTCTTCATGCTTTGCCAGTAATGCATCAATATCTGCTTTGTTTTGATGGCGAAGATCTCCAATAAAATAAAAATATTCCTCTGGTGTTAAGTATCCTATCAAGAAACTTTCATCTAAAAATGAACCTGTAAAAGATTTCCAGTTTTCACTTGTATTTACCTGAATATCATTGCTTTTTACATATCCTGTTGTTGGTTGAATAAGGTCTAACAGCAAACTAAAAAAAGTGGTTTTTCCTGCTCCATTATTTCCCACTAATCCAAAACTTTGTCCTTTTGGGATTTCAAGATTGTTAATGTTCAAAACTGTAGTTTCGTTATATTTTTTTGATAGTTGATTTACTTGTATCATGATGTAATTGTTGATTTTAGATTAATTATCTAATTAACTCTTTTGTTTATAAGCACTTATTGTACTGTATTTTTCAATTTTATATCTTTTTTCGATTAATGAAAAAACTTTTTCTTTAAATATAAAACCTAAAACTCCTGCTCCTGCAACTAATGCTAATCCAAGATTTTTGTTGTCAAAATAAAGTCCGATTGCATACAATCCTAAAGGCAGTAAAATTTTTGGAAGTGTTAACAGCATTGCGCTGACATTGAACGCTTTTTTATCTCCAAAAGCACCGCTGGCATTACTTAAATCTATAGGCGTTTTGGTAAATGCACCACCCAAAAGAACCAAATGAGAATTGACTCCAATATTATAAATTGCTGCAACAACGATTGTTAGATAAATATACCATCCAAAATAAACATAAAATGAAGCCAGAATTGTAGAAATAATTGTGGCAATAACAATCAGCCACCATTTTGCCATAATATAACCCCGATATGGAATATTTTGTGTCATCATTAATTGATAATATGAACTATCCCAGCTTGGTACAAATTGTCCAAAGACAAATAAAAATCCGCCAGAAACAAAAATTCCGGCTAAAAGATGCATCACTGGTTTGTCATATGTTTCAATTCCTCCGGAGAAAAATAAAAATCCGTAGAACAAAAAGAGAACACTCATAAAAATGGTTGTTTTAGATCTTTTATTTCTTTTGATAAGTTTAATATCATTTTTTAGAAAAGTTCCCAAAGTTCCAAACTGATTCAGCCATGAAAGATTTTCTGTCGTTGCAACATCTTGTTTTACAGAAAGACCTGCGTCCAGAAATAAGTTATTTTTGAAATATTTAAAAGTATAAACATACAAGCCTGCTAAAACTAAAACAGGAATTAAAAATACGCCTTCTATATTATAAAAATTCTGAAAAAACGGAGTTGTAAATGTTGTAATATCAAACAATTGGTAATACTGCGCTCCTGCCAAAGCCAAAATTAAAACCACAAATACAACAAACAATCTGTCAATATTGCTTAAAATAATATTCAAAAAATTATTGATATAAATAAAAGTCATTGCTCCTATATACCAAAAAACGATTCTAATAACGTCGTATCCTTCTAAAATTAATACAACTGAAAAAGGCACAAAAAATAAAGTGTGAACCCAATTAAAAAAAGATAGAACTGTTTTTCCCAATGAAAAATGAACGATTACTGGTTTTTTAAATGGTAAAACTAATAATGGTTTGATATTGAGAACAGGAATCGATTGAAGTAATAACCTTATTACTAAATCAAGCAGGAAATAATAAATTAAAAATTTGTTTATTGTTATTAATGGTTCCAGATTCATATCTTTTAGAACATAAAATGCTCCAACGCCCATTGCAACAAAAATTAATGAGAAATAAATCATTAAAAAACCTATTATGATTTTCATTGCCAGGTTTTTACCAAATGACGCCGACCTAATAAAGGCTTTCCATTCGAGATAAATAAACTTTTTAATCATGGTTAATTTAGTTTAGATTTTTGTAGTAAGAGATCAAATGTAGGAAAACGTTACAAAAAAAGTTAAAAAAAATATTTTAGTAAGTGTCAATTACTTATGGTTTGCTACTTTTGCAAAAAATTTAAATCATGCCTTCATTCTTAAAACTTATAATTAAAGAGGTAAAACGCGAAACTGCCGATGCTGTTTCGGTTCTTTTTAATGTTCCTGAAGAACTTAAACAAGACTATAAATTTATAGCCGGACAATACATAAACTTAAAATTAACTCTTGATAATCAAGAAATTCGTCGTGCTTATTCTATTTGTTCTGCTCCCGAAAGCGGAGAATTGAGAATTGCAGTTAAAGGTGTAAAAAACGGACTTTTTTCTCAGTTTGCCAACACGAGATTAAAAGCAGGAGATGTTCTTGAAGTAGGCCAGCCAGAAGGAAAATTTACTTTTGAACCAGATGCTGAAAGACAAAAAAATTATGCAGCATTTGCTGCAGGAAGCGGAATCACGCCTGTTTTATCTATTTTAAAATCGGTTTTAAAAAATGAGCCAAAAAGTTCATTTGTATTGGTTTATGGAAATAAAACTCCTGAAGATACAATCTTTCATCAGGAACTTCATGATTTACAGTTACAATATGTTGGACGTTTTTTTGTACATTATGTTTACAGTCAGGCAAAAGCTGAAAATGCTTTGTTTGGAAGAATTGAAAAATCAGCAGTAAATTTTGTTTTAAATAACAAACACAAAGAGCTTCAATTTGATAAATTTTTCCTTTGCGGACCAGAAGAAATGATTAATACCGTTTCTAATGTTTTGAAAGAGAAAAATGTAAAAGATTCTGCTATTAAGTTTGAACTTTTTACCTCGTCTTCTGAAGAAAACGTAATTCAAGGTTCTCAGGAAGGGCATACAAAAATCACAGTTTTGGTTGACGATGAAGAAACTACTTTTGAAATGTCTAAAAAACAAACCATTCTTGATGCCGCACTAAAACAAGGTGTTGATGCTCCTTATTCCTGCCAAGGCGGAATTTGCAGCAGTTGTTTAGGACGTGTAACTGCAGGTTCTGCTGAAATGACAAAGAATTCTATTTTAACAGACAGCGAAATTGCCGAAGGATTAATCTTAACATGTCAGGCACATCCAACATCAGAAACTATTTATGTTGATTATGACGACGTATAATATTTGAAAATTTCAATCCCGAAATTTCGGGATGAAAATCCAAATTCCAATTTAGTCTGGAATTTGGATTTTTTTTTATTCTATATTCACAATCTTGTCGTGATGTGAAAATTTTCCTTCATATAGCTTAAGATTGCAATAAAACCAAAATTAAGCCAAAATATTGCGGAATTTTATTATATTAGAGGGAAATTACCGCAATCATAATCTCCATATCTTTTATGCCGATTTTGTTGGGCTAAATCAAATTTGTCAAACATTTAAACATTAAATATCATGACAGCTCACGTACACCACTTTCATTTATATCTCTTTATTATGCTGGTTGTAACTGCTTCGCTATGCGTTCTGGCAGTTATCATAAAAATAAAAAACAAAAAAGGTCCCAAGTTGCTCAAAAGAGATAAATACAATTCAACTATGACCGAAAAAATGGTAGAAGTTAAAAAAACAGATTCGAATGTTTTTAATATCTGGCCTTATGTAAGCAGACTTAAATCGGCTAAAATTTTATCTAAAAAAATTAAAGATCAAGACTTAATTTATAAAGTTTACAGAGATTCATCTCAAAAATTCGAACATATTCTATTGTCAACCGAAGACAAAAATAACTTTGTCTCTATCATAGTAAACAAAAAAAGAAGAAAAACAATAGGATATTCTTTCCTCGATTCTAATGAAAAATACGATTTGAACAAGAATATTGCTTAAAATATTATTTTAGCAATTGCCCAGCGGGGCAAATTATTTATAGAATCACAATAAAAGAAAAAAGCTCCAGCGGAGCGACATATTATAAAAAAACATGTCGCTCCGCTGGAGCTTTTACTTTGTGAATACCATTTTCTTTGCTATAAATATTTTGCTTCTCCGAAGCTTACAAAAAAGCTCTTTTTTAGTCTTTCATTAAAGCTGCTCTACAACTTTGTCAACAACCTTTTGCGGTAAAATTGTCCTCATCACATCCTCATAACCTTCAATAATTTTATTACCATAAACTGATGTTGGCAGTTTTGGAAATTGATTTCGGTCTGAAGTTAAAGCGTTTTCTAAACTTTGGTTAAAAGGTAAGAATCCTGCGTATGGATGCGTAGCGCCCCAAAGCGTAACGACTTTTACACCCAGCATTGCTGCGATGTGAGCATTTCCAGAATCCATAGAAAGCATCACATCAAGATTGCTTATTAATTGTAATTCCTGCTGAAACTTAATTTTTCCAGCCATATTAATTACATTTTTATATGGTTCTGAAAGTGAATCCAGTATTTCGATTTCTTTCTTTCCGCCGCCAAAAAGTAGAATTTTGTACGATGAAATTTCAGCTAATTTTGCAATTACTTCTTTCATTAAATCTAAAGGATAAACTTTAGAATCATATTGTGCAAAAGGAGCAATTCCGATAAGTTTTTGATTTTCATTTCCTATAATGTCTAGAATATCAGAGTTTAAAACTGCTTTTTCCGGAAATTGCGGATTCGATAAGTCTAAAAGGAAACCTAGTTCTTCAAAAACTTTTGCATGTCTTTCAAACATGGTTGGCAATTGCTTGAAAATCTTGTTTTCTGCTCTTGTCAATTCTTTTTTTCCTTCGCGTCCTTTGTCAACAGTGGCTCTTTTTTTTCCGCTTAAAGCGAAAAGCAAACTCACAACCTTAGATCTTAAAACATTATGAAGATCTGCAAAAGCATCAACTTTTAGTTTTTTTATCTCTTTATATAAGCGTAGAAGACCAGGAAAACCTTTATGTTTTTCTTTTTCATCAAAAGCAAAAAACTCAAGATTTGGAATTCCTTCAAAAAAAGGTTTGAAAAACGGACGCGAAATAACGGTTAGTTTTACCGTTGGATATTGTTTTACAAAAGCACGTAAAACAGGAACCGTCATGGCGACATCTCCCATTGCGGATAGTCTCATGACGGCTATATGTTTAATCTTGTTGTTCGACAACTCTGCCAAATTATTTTTTATTTTGATATAAAACCGGGTTCAATTCGTCGTCGTTGTACATTTTCATTTGTTTGTACACTTTCATGAATTTATCGCCGTTTTCAATATCTGTCAATAATTCTTCGATTGCTGTAGATAAATCTGTTCTTTGTTCTAAAAGTACATTTAATTTTTCCTGACATTTATCTCTGTGTTCCTGAGTTGCTTCTGCACGAGTAGCTTCTTCGTTCATGTGATAAATTTTCAATGCTAAAATTGATAATCTGTCAAATGCCCAGGCAGGACTTTCAGAGTTAATTTTTGCTCCGTCTTTTGCTTGTACATTACTGTATTTTTGCAAAAAGTAACTGTCGATATATTCAACCATATCTGTACGCTCCTGATTTGAAGCATCAATTCTTCTTTTTAAAGTCAAAGCCGCTACAGGATCAATCTGCGGATCACGAATAATATCTTCAAAATGCCATTGTACAGTATCAATCCAGTTTTTTAGATATAATAAATGTTCAAATTTATCTTTTGGATATGGATTGTTTATTGGCTGATCAACATTATCAAACTGGTGATAATCTTTGATGCTTTGTTCGAAAACTGAATATGCTAATTTTGAAAACATGTCTTTATTTTTTTATATATACAAAGATACTTTTTATACTTTTATGCTGCGAAAAAAAGAAATTATTTTTTGTTTTCATACAATAGTTCGTTAATAAATTAAAAAATCATCATGAAAATTCATTATATATCTGAAAATAATAGTGTTCTAAATCATTTTCTGGGACAAATTAGAAATGTAAATGTACAGAACGACAGCATGCGTTTTAGAAGAAATATTGAACGCATTGGCGAAATTATGGCTTATGAATTAAGCAAAATTTTACCTTACAAAGAGGTTGAAATTCAAACGCCGCTTGGCATTAAAAAAACTACTGAAATAGATACTGATTTGGTTTTATGCCCAATTTTAAGAGCCGGATTGCCGCTTCATAACGGATTTTTAAATTATTTCGATCATGCCGAAAACAGTTTTGTTTCTGCCTGTAGATATCATCCAAATGGTGGTGATGAATTCGAAATTTTGGTTGAATATCAGGCTATTTCAAATTTAAATAACAAAACCGTTTTGCTTCTGGATCCAATGCTGGCAACAGGACAATCTATAGTGGCGGTTCACAAAAAATTAATTGAAAACGCTGCACCTGCAGAATTTCACATTGTTGTAGTTATTGCTGCTCCGGAAGGAATAGCACATCTTGAGGAAAATCTTCCTGAAAATTGTCATTTGTGGGTGGCATCTTTAGACGAAAAACTTAACGAGAAAAACTACATTGTTCCTGGTCTTGGCGATGCCGGCGATCTTGCTTACGGAAGTAAATTATAACTGCGAGAAAAAAGTAAATAAGCTGCACAAAATCAGTACATAAAATACAATTTCGTTATTGAGTTTTTGCTGCATATATTCAACATGACTGGCTGCCATCATGGCCAATGGTGCAATACTAAACAATAATAAGTCATTGCTTTTATCTGGCGAAATGATGTAAACAAAAACAGCAATAAAAAAACAGGCTACTACTTTTTTATAAGAAGTATGTACAATTTGCGGTCTGTTTGACAAGGTAGTCAGCATTGAAAACACAAAAAACACAACTACTGCCGCATATATTGAAAGTGCTCCGTTTTCGTAATTATCTTTAAAATAATCTATTCTAAAATCGATTACTGCACGTTCCTGAAAGAATTTCGCAGCGTCGATATTGAACATTAATGAAATCATGAAAAAGATTATTGATACCGCCAAAAGTGCAATAAATGGCAAAACCCAGTTTCTATAATCTCTTGAAACGTGAAAAATAATGGATATAAAAACCAGTATTAAAAAGAGAACACTCCAAAATTGAAATAAAGAAGCTACAAAAATCCAGAATGAAGCATCAAATATTTTTTCTTTTGATGCTTTTAAAGACTGCAGTGAAATCAATCTTCGTAATGCCAGTAAAATAAAAAAGTTGGCATAAACTACATTTGAATTATTAAATACTGTTGGAAAAAATAATAGAAATAATAAATAGAAAAATATTGCGTAACCATTGTCTTTACTAAGCCCATTCTTCTTTACGATAAAATTTACCATAAAAAAAGAAGCAAAAATAAAGCACAATAAACTTATTTTTTGAAATATCGTAAAATAAGAATTTATCCAAGTTGTTTCTCGAATTTGAAACATAAAGAAGAAAACCAGTATCAAAATTACAACCAAGGAATAATTTAATGGCGTAGATTTTTTAAAAACACTTGTTATCATAAGGATATTTTATACTTTTGTGATTGTAAATATAATACTTGTTTAAAAAGGAAACCAACAAGTTGAAGAAAGATTCTTCTTTTTGAATTTTACTTCAATGCGTTAAAACAATAATAATCTATAATTTAATAAAATTATGAAAGCTTTTTTTGAAGGAATTCAATACTTATTCGTTAACATTTTGTTTGCTCCGCTTGACTTTTTACGTCGTTTGGAATTAGTTACATGGTTTGGTGCAAATACTATTAACTGGATTTTCATGATCATCTGTGCATGTGCAATCGTTTATTGGATTAAACAATTACGCATTTTTGATGATGCCGGAACAGAAAACCAAGATACAACAGCTCATTCATTTTTAAAATAAAACCAAACCCTTAATTAAAAGGGCTGGTTCAAATATTTTTTAAATTAAATCGAAGCCGATATCTTTTCTAAAATACATCTTATCAAAGCTTAGTTTATCTATGTTTTGGTAAGATTTTTTTATGGCCTCCTGGAAATTATCTCCATAAGAGGTTACAGCAATTACACGTCCTCCATTAGTAACGACTTTTTTGCCATCTAATTTTGTTCCTGCGTGAAAAACTATCGAATCTGTAATATTTTCTAATCCAGAAATTACTTTTCCTTTTTCAAAATCTTCAGGATATCCGCCAGAAACTACCATTACAGTTGTTGCGCTTCTTGGGTCAACTTCTAAATTAAAGTCTCCTAATTTTTGATCTGCAACAGACAAAAACAATTCAACCAAGTCAGATTTTAATCTTGGAACCACAACTTCAGTTTCAGGATCTCCCATTCTGACATTGTATTCAATAACGATTGGTTCTCCTTTTACATTGATAAGACCAATAAATACAAATCCTTTGTATTCGATTCCATCTTTTTGAAAACCTTCGATTGTTGGTTTTACGATACGTGTTTCAATTTTTTCCATCAAAACAGCATCCACATAAGGAACTGGAGAAACTGCTCCCATTCCGCCTGTATTTAAACCTGTGTCTCCTTCACCAATTCTTTTATAATCTTTCGCAGTTGGAAGAATTTTATAGCTTTTTCCATCTGTTAAAACGAAACAGCTTAATTCGATTCCATCTAAGAATTCTTCGATAACTACTTTTGAACTCGCTGTTCCAAATTTAGCGTGAACCAGCATGTTGCGTAATTCTGTTTTGGCTTCTTCAAGATCCTGAATAATCAAAACTCCTTTTCCAGCAGCTAAACCATCGGCTTTTAAAACGTAAGGAGGCTGTAAAGTTTCAAGAAATTTGCATCCTTCTTCAACAGTTTCGGCAGTAAAACTGTCATAAGCCGCAGTTGGAATATTATGTTTCATCAAGAATTCTTTTGCAAATTCTTTACTTCCTTCTAATTGCGCCCCAAGTTTTGATGGCCCAATAACCGGAATATGTTTTAAACTATCGTCGTTTTTAAAATAATCGTAAACTCCTTTTACCAACGGATCTTCTGGGCCTACGACTACTAAACTTATATTTTCTTTAAGCACTAATGCTTTTACTGCTTCAAAATCAGTTGGAGATATTGCAACGTTTTCAGCAATTGCAGCAGTTCCTGCATTTCCCGGTACTACAAAAAGTTTTTCGCAAAGCGGACTTTGAGTCATTTTCCATGCAAATGCATGCTCTCTTCCGCCTGATCCCAATAGTAAAATTGTCATGGTGTTGTTGTATTTAGTTGTGGTGCAAAAATACTTGCTTTTGTACGTAAAAAATAATTAAATCTTTAAAAAGTTGTTGGTTCTGCACTGTTAGTAATTCGTAAACATTATTTTTGACAAAAATTTTTCTGAAAATGATCCGCCTTTTTGATATTTCTCTTCAATTAAATGGTTTTCCTATAAAGAAGGCTAAAACCGAATTGGATAAAATTGTTCGTTTTTCTGAAAAAGAATTTGCTTTATTTCTTGAAAGCAAAAAAAAAGAAATTGTTGATTTTCATCTCAAAAACAATCCTTTTTACAAAGGATTAGCAGGAAATGCAACGGCTCAAAATTGGGAAAATCTTCCTGTTTTAAATAAACAAAATTTACAAAAACCACTGGAAGAAAGACTTTCAAAAGGTTATTCTAAAAAAAATGCTTACCTCAACAAAACATCCGGATCAAGCGGAACTCCTTTTGTTTTTGCTAAAGACAAATATTCGCATGCTTTAACCTGGGCATCAAACATTATGCGTTTTGGCTGGTTTGGAATTGATTTTAATCATTCGTACCAGGCACGTTTTTATGGAATTCCAATGGATTTTATGGGATATCAAAAAGAACGTTTCAAGGATTTCTTAACGCATCGTTATCGTTTTCCGGTTTTTGATTTATCTAATGAAGTTTTGGAGAAATTTCTGCAAAAGTTCAAAACAAAAAAATTCGATTACCTCAACGGATATACCAGTTCTATTGTTTTGTTTGCTAAATTTTTAGAACAAAAAAACATTATTTTAAATGAAATTTGCCCAACCATAAAAGCTTGTTTTGTTACTTCGGAAATGCTTTTTGAAACGGATAAAAAATTGCTGGAAAAACAATTCGGTATTCCAATTATCAGCGAATACGGCGCATCTGAACTAGATTTGATTGCTTTTGAAAATACTCAAGGCGAATGGCAGGTAAATGCAGAAACTTTGTTTGTTGAAATTTTAGATGAAAACAATAATCCTGTTCCAAACGGTACGGAAGGAAAAATTGTAATTACTTCTCTTTTTAATAAAGCAAATCCCTTTATTCGATATGAAATTGGCGATATTGGAATTCTCGACGAAAAAAGCACTCCGCAAAAACCAATTCTAAAAAAACTTATTGGAAGAACAAACGATGTTGCAATTTTACCAAGCGGTAAAAAATCGCCTGGCCTAACCTTTTATTATGTAACCAAAAGCATAATTGAAGATGATGGAAATGTAAAAGAATTTATCATCAAACAAACCAAATTAGATACTTTTGAAATAGAATATATTGCTGAAAAAGAGTTGATTTCGGCGCAGATTGAAAAAATAAAAGAAGCAATTGATTTATATCTGGAACCTAATTTAAATTTCACTTTCACTCAGAAATCGGTTTTAGAAAGAACCAACCGTGGAAAATTAAAACAGTTTAAATCTTATTTGTAAAAATAAATCTTCCCGTTTTTAAATTCTCTGTATATATCTTTGTTTTATAATTAACTGCGTATACAAAAATCGAATCATAAGCAAAACAGAAAATAAAAAACTGTATCCGTGAAATTCTCTGTAAACTCCGAAATTGTGTTTAATTAATTTAAATTTTGAAGAGGAAACAGAGTCTTTTCTGATTCTGTAAAAAGCTAAAGATTCTGGGATTGGTCTGGCTGTTTTAATTTGTTTTAAAATCGTAAGCCAAATTCTCCAATCTTGTCTTTTTTGCGAAGTTTCCATAATAATTTTCCCAAAATAATCTGCATCGTAAATAGCCGTTAAATTCCCCACGTAATTACAATAAAACAATTGTTTATAAGTAAGCGGATTGGGCGATTCAACTTTTCTGTTTAAATCATTTCCTTCATCATCTATAGAATCGTAAAAGCTAAATGTAAAGTGTAAATTGTTTGTTTTTAAAAACTGAATTTGTTTTTCTAATTTCTCAGGAAACCATAAATCATCAGCATCTAAATAAGCAATATATTTTCCCTTGGCTCTTTCCAGAGCAGCGTTTCTAGCAAAACCATTTCCTCGATTCTCAGGTAATTTGAAGAGTTTTATTCTAGCATCATTTTTTGAAAATTCTTCGATGACAAAAGCGGTTTTATCTTTAGAACCATCATCAACTAAAATCATTTCCCAATTTTGATAGGTTTGATTTTTAACTGATTCTATTGTCTCTCTAATGAACTTTTCAGTATTATAAGTTGGTGTTAAAATTGATACTAAATCATTCATTTTAAATCGGGTGTATTTGGGATTTCAACAACAGCCAGAATTTTTAAACAAATTCTGGCTGTGTGAGTTTACTATTTTATATAACTCGAAAAATCTTTATGTTCTTCTTTTGCCAGTTCTTCCGGAGAAAGTGATTTAAAATACTCATACGTAATTTTCATTCCTTCAGCACGGCTTACTTTTGCTTCCCAGCCTAATAGTTCTTTTGCTTTTGTGGTATCTGGCTGACGCTGTAATGGATCGTTTATTGGCAGCGGATGATATACTACTTTTTGATTTGTTGCGGTCAATTTAATAATTTCTTCTGCAAAATCTTTGATTGTGATTTCGTCCGGATTTCCAATGTTTACTGGATAAACATAATCTGAATGCAGTAATCTGTAAATACCTTCAACCTGATCGTCTACATAGCAAAAAGAACGTGTCTGCATTCCGTCGCCAAAAATCGTTAAATCTTCGCCTCGTAAAGCCTGTCCAATAAAAGCTGGAATTACACGTCCGTCGTTTAATCGCATTCTTGGGCCGTAAGTATTAAAAATACGTACGATTCTGGTCTCTACTCCATGAAAAGTATGGTACGCCATTGTTATTGATTCCTGAAAACGTTTTGCTTCGTCATAAACTCCACGAGGGCCAATTGTATTTACGTTTCCATAATATTCTTCTGTTTGTGGATGCACTAATGGATCTCCATAAACTTCTGAAGTTGAAGCAATCAAGATTCTTGCTTTTTTTACCCTTGCCAATCCCAATAAATTATGTGTTCCCAGAGATCCAACCTTAAGCGTCTGAATTGGGATTTTTAAATAATCAATAGGACTTGCTGGTGAAGCAAAATGTAATATATAATCAAGATCACCAGGAATGTGAACAAACTTAGTAATATCATGATGATAAAATTCAAAATTTTCTAATTTGAATAAGTGCTCAATATTTTTAAGGTCACCTGTAATCAGATTATCCATCCCGATAACAAAATATCCTTCTTTGATAAATCTGTCACATAAATGCGATCCTAAAAATCCTGCAGCTCCAGTAATAAGTATTCTTTTCATGATAATTGTTTATACATCGCAAATGTAACTGATTTGAAAATTATTTTTCGGTTATAATTTCAAATTATCTTTATTCAACAATTGTTGATGTTCTTTATATTTTGTTTCAATAAATTCTTTTATCTCTTTTTCAAACCGTTGTTTTGAAAATGTAACTGCATGTTCGCGTATAATTTGAGGGTCGAAGTTTTTTGTTTCAAAATTAAGCACTGCTTGTTTAATTTTTTCTGCAGATTGCTCTACAAAGAAAATTCCGGTTTTGTTTTCTATAACTGTTTCAAGTGTTCCTCCTTTTGCTAAAGCAATAACGGGCGTTCCGCATGCTTGTGCTTCAACAGGAATAATTCCAAAATCTTCCTCAGCAGCAAAAACAAATGCTTTCGCTTTCTGCATTAAGCTTCTAAGCTTTTTATTTTCAATATAACCCACAAACTCTATGTTGTTTTTGGCTGTTTTTTGAAGTTTTTCTAATTCTGGTCCATCACCTGCAACAATCAATTTTAAATGTGGCAATTGATTAAACGCTTCTATTATCAATTGTGTTTTTTTGTACTGAACAAGTCGTGAAGCTGTAAAATAATAGTCTTCTTTTATTTCTTCTAAACTAAAAAAATCAACATCAACTGGTGGATAAATTACGGTGGATTCTCTATTATAAATCTTTTTAATTCGCTCCGCAATATGCTTTGAATTAGCAATAAAAAAATCAACATTATCTGAGTTTGAAAGATCCCATTTCTGGATTTTATCCAATACTGATTTTGTATATAACCCTTTTAAACCTTTGTTTAATCCCGCATCTTTTAAATATTGTTCTCTTAAATCCCAGGCGTAGCGCATTGGAGAATGACAATAACAAATATGTAATTGATTTTTGTTTGTCTTAATTCCTTTTGCTACAGCTGAAGAAGAACTAATTATTAAGTCATAATCTCTTAAATCAAATTGTTCTATAGCAATTGGAAATAATTGTAAAAATTTACGGTGATTTTTTTTTACTGTTGGTAATTTCTGGATGAAACTAGTTTTTGCTTTTTTTCCATTTAAAATAAACTTTCGGTCTTCATCATTCAAAAAGTCGATTAATGCAAAATGGTCAAAATCATCCCAGATTGAGTTTATAGAATGAATTACTTTTTCAGCACCTCCGTTCACATAATACCAATCGCTAATTAGTGCTTTTTTCATTATTTTGTAAAATATTTCTAAATGCTTCCAAATGATTTTTAACAGATTTTTTCCAAGTAAATTTATCTAATTGTACTGCTCTTTTTTCTATTTCAATGCTTACTTTATTTTCTAAACAGTCTTTTATTTTTTGAGACAACTCGATATCATTTTTTGGATCAAAATAAATAACAGCTTCTCCTCCTATTTCCGGCAGACTTGCAGCGTTAGAACTAATCACCATTGTTTTTGCTGCCAATGCTTCTAAAACTGGTAATCCAAAACCTTCGTAAAGAGATGGAAATACAAATAACGATGCATTTTGATAATACAAAGGCAAATCTAAATCAGTTACATGTCCTGTAAAAATAACATTTCTTTCTAATTGGTTCGATTTTATGAATTCATTTATCTGATTATCTTTTGTAATAAATCCATCTTTTTTACCTACAATTAAAAGTTTATATTCTTCTTTTAATTGATTTGATAAAGCATTATAAGCTTTTAATAAAACAATTAAATTTTTATGAGGTTTGACATTTCCTATATATAAAATAAAATCGTTTGGAAGTCTTAAACTATTCTCTTTAAAATTTTCAAAAAATGGCGTATCTATTCCACAATAAACTACTTTAATTTTTTCAGATTCGGTGTTAGTATATTTTAGAATTTCACTTTTTGAAAATTCTGAAACAGTAAAAATTAAATCTGCTTTTTTTACTGCATTATCATATAAAATAGAACTATACTTTTTTTTAAGGAAAGAAATTGGAGAAACCCCGGTAAGATGATTTACGTCATGAATTGCTACAACTTTTTTCTTTGCACGAATAGGAAAAATAGGAAAATTAAAATGTGGGGACCAAAACACATCACATTTTGGTATTTTAAAAGCATAATAAAATTGTTCTTTTAGAGAATACATTTTACAATTGAACTCTATAACCTCAACTTTATTACTCCAATCAAATTGCATGATTTCATTTTTGTTTCCAAGAACTGTAACTGCATTAAATTCTGAAATTATACCCGGTAACACATTTTTTATGTAAGTACCAATTCCAGAAGCATTTATAAAACGAACATCAATTACTAATTTCATTTATATTAATTGGTTATAATCCTTTTCAAAAGTAAGTTTTAAAAATTTAATGATGTTTATTTTTTGTTTAAAACACATTCACCTTTAATAAAAAAATTTACTTTTGAAAAAAAAACCAAATGAAAAAAACAGCCTTTTTAATCAGTGTATCGTTATTAATTATTTCTTGTCAGGAACCTCAAAAAAAAGAAGAGGAAAAAAGTCAAATAGGTAAATATCAAATGACTGTTATTCAAAGAGCTGATACTGGAGAGGTTTGCTTATTTGTATTAGATACCGAAACCGGAACAGTTACCATGCGAAATGATAAATCCGGTTCATGGGCTCCTCAAGGAAATCCAGATGATTCTATTGACAAATCACTTTAATAATGGCAGGCTTCAAATGTTTTGGAGCCTTTATTTTCTAGAATTGTGATTAAAAACATCTTTTATAGTTTTAGCATTAATTTTATAAATTTTCTATTTCCATTAATTCTAATTCCATTTTACATTCATGTATTTGGAATTACTAATTATGGTCTTATTGCTATTTCTTTGTCTTTAATTAATTACATTTCAGTTATTAATGATTATTCCTGGAATGCTTTAGGACCAATTAAAATTGGCCGATTAAATTCTGATATTGATGCAATCAGCAAGTACATTTCAACAGTAATAAATACTAAGTTTTTATTAACTATTCCTTCTTTTTTATTATTGTTTTTACTAGCTCAGCTTTACAGTAATATTAGCAGCAATTCATTATTTTTTCTTTCATTATTTTTAATGCTTTTCTCGCGTACGCAAAATGCACATTGGATTTTTATTGGTTTAAACAAAGTCAATGTGTATTGCATAATTAATTCAGTATTTAAAATAAGCTGTCTTTTAACTATATTGTTTTGCGTGAAAAACAAAGATTCTTTTCAAATTTTATTTTTCATACTTGGCATATTTGACAGCCTTATTTTTATAGTTTCTTACATTTATTTGTTATTAAAAGAAAACTTTGTTTATTCAAAAACCTCTATTAAAGATATTTCTATTGAATTACAAAACGGTTTTAAAATGTTTCTAACTAATTTGACTGTTTGCTCTATCTTAAATTCCGGAACTCTTATTTTAGGTGTTTTTTTCGATTCCAGAATTGTTGGTATTTATAGTGTTTCTGAAAAAATTATTATGCTTGGTAAACATTGTATTGGAGTATTATTTCAAGGCGTTTTTCCTAAAATTTGTAATATTGGTATCGCTTCAATTGCTGAATTAAACAAAACGCTGCGTCAAATTTTTCAGTCTTATTTACTCTTCTTTTCCATTGGAACTGTGATATTAATTATATTTTCTGAACAAATTATCTCTGTATTAAGCAGTGAATATATTACTGAATCGAGTCAGTATTTAATTTTACTTTCGCCTATTCCTTTAATTGCGTCTCTTAATCAATCTGCATATATGTCTTTGTTAATGCACGAAAAGAAAAACATTTACTTTAGCGGTTATTTTATTGGTTTAGTAATTAATGTTTCTCTTTCATTTCTATTGTCTTTTTTCTTTAAAGTCGAAGGAATGATTGCCGCACTTATTATAACTGAATTATTTATCACATTGTTTCTAAATTATAAAGTACTTTGCGATAAGAGTTTAAATTTCTTTAGAAAAAATGATTAAAGTTGGATTTCTTGTTTCATACGATTTCAAATATTTATACAAATCGATTCCACTTGTTTACGATGCTTCTGATTTGATCTTACTTGCTGTAGATAAAGATCGTTTAACCTGGAGTGGAAATCCATTGTTTATTGATCCATCCTTTTTTGAATGGGTAAAAAAATTTGATACCTTAAACAAAATTGTAATCTACGAAGACACGTTTTACATTCCTGAAAATTCTCCTTCTGAAAATGATACACGAGAACGCAATTTGCTCGCAAAAGCAATGGGAGATGGCGGATGGCATATTCAAATAGACAGTGATGAATATTTTAATGATTTTAAAAATTTTGTTTCCTTTTTAAAAGAAAAAAAAGATTATTTAAAAAATCCGGAAAAACATCCTGTAGAAATTCATGTGCAGTGGATTACATTATTTAAAAAAGTTGAAGGGGGATTTTTATACATAAAAGATTCATTAGATGCTATTGAAGTGGCAACTAATTATCCTAAATACAAGTATATGAGAGCCACAAGGCACTCAAAAAAAATAATAACTAAATTTATCTTACTGCATCAATCCTGGGCAAGAGACGATGAAGAAATTTATACCAAAATAACAAATTGGTCTCACAGGGACGATTCTGACAACGCTGCATTTTATAAATTTTGGAAAAATATAAATATTGATAATTATAAAGAGTTTACTAATTTTCATGAAAACGATCCAACAAAATGGAAATCACTTGAGTTTATTGCTGAAGATGAAATAGATTCTCTAAAAATAGAAATTAGCAGTTTTCAATTATTTAAGTTGAAAACTAAAAAATATCTAGTACAGTTTATGCGTGAAAAACTGCCAATATCGATTCAGAAAAAAATTGAAACTATTTTTAAAAGATTAGTTAAATGACAGAAACTAAAACAAATAAAACTGCTGTTTATTCTTTATACCTTTTAGCATTTGCTTCCTCTTTATATATGTTTGAGGCTGTTCAGTCAATTATAATGTCTGCTGCAAGTCTTTTTCTATTGTTTCAATACAATTCTAAAAAGCACTTTTTATCAATTAAAACAGTGCCATTTCTTTTATCATTTTTTGTCCTCCTTGCTTTTAATATTTTTTATTATAATTCTAAAAGTCTGCAGATTATTGCTAACAGTTTTTTAATATTTATTATACCGTTGTTTAGTACTTTTCTTTACGACTCTCCTTTTTTTAAACAGCAAAGAGAAAAGATTCTCCTTGTTTATTCCTTTTGTATTACCTTAATCAGCACATATATTGTAATTTTCTATATAAATGATATTCCCAATCATCATTTTAACTGGTATTTTGCTCGTTTTAATCTAGAAAATAATATTGATATTCACGGTACCTATATTAGTTTATGGATTGCAATTGCGTTTCTTTTTGTTTTTAATTTTCTAGTTAAAACTCAAAATACAGCCTTGAAATTCAAAATACTTTTAATAGTTATTTGTATTGTTTTATTAGCAAGTTTGGTAATCGTTAATGCCAGAATGATCCTTTTTTCTACTTTATTTTTGACTGGATTAAACTGTTATTTTTTCTTTTATAAAAAAGATAAATTAAATACTAAAATGATTTTTTTCCCATTAATAATTCTATTCTTGGGAGTAATTTTTTTATCACAACGATATAAAGATGATATCCAGTTTTTAAATAAAAATAAGATTGAAAATTCAAGTAGATATACCCTTTGTTTTTGTTCTTTAAAAGTAATTACTGATTCTCATTTTTTAGGAACTGACAATGGCTCTATACAGCCAAAACTTAATTCATGTTATGATGAATATGGTTTTAATGACTTATCAAAAGAAAATTTAAATTCTCATAATCAATACCTTGATTATTTTATGAAGGGCGGTTTTTTACTTTTTATTGCTTTTATTTCAACTCTTTTTATAAAACTTCGTTCAGCTTTAAAAAACAGGAATTATTTATATTTTTCGATTTCTCTGCTATTTTCTTTTTCTTTTTTGACCGAAAATATTCTGGTTCGTCAATACGGAATTTACATTTTTCTTCTTTGCGATGTTCTATTGCTCGGCTCTGTTTTGACGAATAAAGGCCATCGTACAAATGAAATAGAAAAAAACTAGTGTAGGTATTAAAAGCATACATCCGTCGCTTAAACAAACAAATAAATACGTTAATATTCCTAATAAGTAAACCTGGTTGTTATTTTTAGTTTGTAAAAAAATATATACCGGGGCAAAAAAAGAAACGCAAAATAAAAATAAACCAATAATTCCAAATTGTCTAAATATAGATAAGTACACAATTTCGTCAATTATGGTATAAGGACCATTTCCAAAAAGTGTGATATCATTTACTTTTCTAATTTGTAAAATCCTTCCGCCAAGATTTGAGTCTAGAATAAATCCTTCCAGGGAACCATATTGAAAATATCTTGTCATAAGAACTGATCCAATAACAAAAAGTAAAATCGCTCCTGCAAGATAAATTTTAGCTAATTGATATAATTTATTTCTATAAATAATTAAAAAGAAGAAAAGTAAACCAATCCAAACTGTTCTTGATAAGGTTAATATTAAAGCTAGGACAACAATGAAAATTTTAATTTTTGATGTTGTTTTTTTATAAAAAACAGGAAAAAGCATTAAAGTACATACTCCAAAAATATTTCCATTATTATACGTTGAGATTAATTTAGCAATAGAACCTCTTTGATTGAATTTAGATCTTGCCAGCTCTCCCAAATCATCAGCATTAACCGTTATATAGGGAATTTCTAAAAAATGACCATAAATCTGTTTGTATGAAAACAAGAAAATACCATAAACAGATATTAGAAAAACAGCATTAGCTATTATTTTTTCAATATAATCATGATTTATTTTAGTTAGAAAATATCCTAAAATAATATAAAATAAAAAAGGCACGAAAACAAAGCTAATGTAGAAAGCAATAAAATTACCCGTTGAACCTTCGTATCCAAATATTAATAAATGAAGTGAAAAATACACCACAAATGGTAAAGTCGCCACATAACACATAAAATGCCGGCTGTTAACCGGGAATTTATATTTGCTGACTATAATAATTGTCGAAAGAATTAATAAAAAACCCAGATATAAATATCCCCATGTCAAAGGAATTCCGGCAATCTTAAATCCTCCTTTTGGAATTATTATCAATAATAAGACTCCTAAAAAAAATAAAATCTCTCTTAGTCTTTCATTATTTAATTTAAGTAATAAAATGTTTTTCATCTTAAAAATATGAAATGACTGCCTACGATAATAATTAGGCTTATAATGCCTTTTGTTTATTATAAAATCTTTTGAAAAATACTATACTTATAAAAGCAAATACAAACAAAAATGGTAAAATAAGTTTCATTTTTCCCTTTATACTTTGAGAATTTTCAATGTTTGTAACGATTGAACTTTCTTTTATAATTTTATTAGAAGTAATTAACTCTACTTTTAAGATTCCATTTTCTCTAACAAGACTTTCTTTTGTTTTAAGTATATCATTAAGCTGTATGTTTTCATTATAATATACCAGCTTATCATTTTTTACTGAACCCAACGATTCTGAATTAGAAAATTTGTTTAGAATATTATCAATTTGCAAAAGAATTTGATCATTTGCCTTTATTTTTTGTTTGATATTATCTACAGTTGTTTTTTGTACCTCAGCATAATAATCACTTGTATTAAAGTAATTCAACAATGCTTTTACCGTATTTTCATCTTTCAATGGAAATTTGGTTGAAAAAGTAATAATGTAAAATGGATAATTTTTAGTAGTGGTTGTTTCCTTAATTATAGATTTTAAGTCTCCGTTTGTCATTAACTTTAAAACCTCTAAATTTTGCTCATTGTTATTAACAAACTTAAAAACATCAACAATTGGTTCTATTTTTATATTGGATATTCTTGAATTCTCTGTTAATCCAATTTTATTAAAAAATGATTTGTCATCAGTTATAATTTTCGATTGAATTAAATCAACCTTACCATATAAATAATCGACACTCCCAAAATTTGGTGTTACAATTATTTGATTATTATAGATTTTTTGAGTCTTATCTAAAAAAAGTCCTATTCCAAATCCTACAACAACTAAAATCAAGACAATCAGCCAATTTCGTATAAAGAATTGAATGCTTCTAAAGATAGAAGCATTAATTCTTTCAAAAAAGTTACTTATTTTTTTTGAAATCAAAACCAAATCAACCTCTTGATCTGTGATATCCTGCGGTACTTTTGTACTCATTTAAAATTTTTATTTGATGTTAAAAATCTGTTCTAAAATCTTAATCGTAATTAAATACGTTGGTTTTACACCAGTTGTTCCTAATCCGCCTGAAGCCAATGTACTTCCAGTTTCTAATGGATTATCTGAAGCATAATAAGCATAACGAACTTTAATATCGTGCGGTACGCTTTTTCTAATTTTTGATGCTGATTGAATTGCTTTTTGGTAATAAGATCCTTCCATTTCAAGACCAATTACACCCCAAGTTGACTCGTGGAAAAATTTCAACAAATCTCTGTTTTGTAATGATGTTCCTAAAACCGTTACCATTGCACCTTCATAAATGTCAATATCATTTCCTTCAAACATAGCGCCTGTAAGTTCGTTTTCAAAGAAATAATTATCTGCAGTTCCTTCGTTTATATGTGCCGATGGAATCATGATATCTCCTTTTCCGCCTTCCAGAATTCCGGCTTTACCCATTATAGAAACCGATTTTACATTTAGTAAGGTTTCTTTTTTATAAGGTTTTAAAAGCTCATCTATGGTTTCATAAGCCTGCTCACCAAAAGCATAATCCATTACAATAATAACCGGTTTTTCTTCGCCTACATTGGCATGAGAAAATGCTGTTTTTGCCCAGTCAATTTTGGCTGTATCAAAAATCTGAACATCGATATTAGTTCCTGATGTGTCAGGAAGAGAAATCATTCCGTTTTTCAAGGCTAGTTCTTCGACCTGAGATCTTATTTCTTTGGAACCTGAATTGCTCAATTCCTCATAAATAAAGAAATCTGTTTTACCTTTAAATTTTGATGTTAATAAAGGTGTCGCAAAAATTGAGTTCATTACACTGTGCATGTTTGCACTTATTACATGAATTGGACGTTTTAAAAGGCTGTTTGCCTTTAAAACTTCCTTGATGTTAGTAGCCCAGATTTCTCCGTGGATATGGTGTCCTAAACGTTCACGTAGAACGGGACTAAAAGTGATTGTACGTTTGTTGTTTTCAACAATTTCTTCGATCGCTAATTTTCCTAACCAATAAATTACATGCAGAAAACGATCTGGTGCACTTTCTGAACCAAAAGCATCGTAGATATCCAAAACCTCTTCAAAAGTTCTGGCTAAAATATTTGCTGCGTGCGAAATTGCTTTTTCTTTTTCAATCTGTGTCAGCTTTTTGGTTTGCGTTACAGCTTGTTCTAATTTTAACCAATCACGCGAAACTTCTCCACCATCGTCAATTAAAACTCTGTTTTTTATTTTGTGTGATTCGATGAAAATAAAAGTCAAATGCGTTAGGATATCATAAATATCTGAACGTCCGCGCGTGATTTCGACATTCATTTGTTCTTCGTCGATTCTGTAACAGTTTCTTCTTCTTTTTGGAGGAACAATTGGCTGAAAATGTGATTTAGAATATCCTTCATCAGAAGTTAAATTGATAAATCGGCATTGTTCAATTCCTATTGGAAGACGCTCTATAACGTATAAAAGCCCGTTTAGTTCTACTTTTTCTTCGGCAATATTTCCGTAGATTTCCGGACGTAAAGCCAGTAATGATTCGCGCAAGCTGTCGCCAGAAACTCCCATTGGTTTATAAAAACCACGGTTGAATAAATGGCGCATTGTAATGTACATTTTTTCAATCGCTGCAGATGATTCCTGAGCTCTTGATCTTGATATATGTTTAGTTTCTTTCATTCTATATGTATTTAAAATCTTCGTAATTGTGAAGACCATTCTATCTTTTCGATAAACGAAAGTAGGAAATATTAATATTATTTTTGTTGAAAACTAGAAATGTGTTTTAATTATAACATTTATTTTAAATTAGGATTTACAACTTCAATAACTTCACATTCTGCTGCCTTGTGAGGTCCTTCCATAAAAAACCCTTTTAAACCAATTTTAATTCGTTCTTTATGAAAAACTTGATTTGCTTCGTTTATAATCCACATTTTCGCTTTTCCAGAAGTCGAAACTCGTAATGATTTATCTAAAATAATATTATCGTCATTATCTAAAAATTCAGGCCAGATCATCCATAATTTTTTTGCTTCTTCATCTTCAGAATACATAAAATCAGAACGATATCCTTGTATTGGATTTCCTGTTTTTCGACCTCCTTCATCTGGTGTAAAAAATCTATAAGTAACTATAAAATCACATTCTCGATTTTTAATTTGTTCGTAAGGTATATGAACATCCATTATTTATATTTTTCAAAATCAACCTCAACTTTTTGAAAGTGTTCATTTGTATCTAAAAGTAAATCTATTTTAATGATACATTCCTGATTATTATCTGCCATTATAAAAGCAAAATCCCAAATGTCTTTTGAAATGGAAAATAAACCAATGTCTGAACTGACTTCCATTAAAATTTCATCGTTCATCCAAAGATCATTAATTTCATCAATTTTTGGGTTTATTGATGCCATTGAACCTAATAAATCCGTTAGAAAATATTCGTCTTCTGCTCCACTAAATATTTCAATTAACAAATTCTGAGATTTATATCCCGGCCTTAAATGATATTTATATTTCATGAGCAAAAAGCATCATTTCTATTTCAAATTATCAGCAATCTTTCTGTCATTCGACAATCTCGGAATTTTGTTCTGTCCGCCTAATTTTCCCTGCGATTTCATGTATTCCTGAAATCCGTTTTTTGAAACTTTGGTTATTACAACTTTTTGCAGCACATTTCCGGTAATTAAATCGTCGTAATAAATGTTTTGTTTTCGCATCGAATCGTCTATAGCTTCGGCGAAAGCCTGTATATTGTCGGGCTCTTTTTCGAACTCAATAAACCATTCGTGGTATGGCAGTCCGTTTGCAGGCGTAATTTGCGGAGCAACAGTAAATTCATTTATTACAATGTTGGTACCCGCTGTTGCTTCTTTCATTGCATTTTCGACTTCGTTAGCGATAACGTGTTCACCAAAAGCCGAAATATAATGTTTTATACGTCCTGAAACTATGACGCGATATGGTTTTAAAGAAGTAAACTGAATTGTATCTCCAATATTATATCCCCAAAGTCCTGCATTTGTAGAAATAATTAATGCATAATTAACGCCAATCTCAACTTCGCCAATCGTGTATCGTTTTGGTCCCGAACCATCGGGATCGGTAAAAAACTCATCAGCTTTAATAAATTCATAGAAAATCCCCGAATTTAAAAGCAGCAGCATTCCTTTTTCTTTTTGTGAATCCTGATAGGCAAAGAAACCTTCAGAAGCAGGAAACAACTCAATGCTGTCAACTTTTTTACCAATCATTTGTTCAAACTTAGCGCGGTAGGGTTCGTAATTAACACCGCCGTAAATAAACAAATTGAAATTTTTAAAAATCTCTCCTATCTTTTTTCCGCCGCTTTTTTCCTGTAAACGCTCAAAATACATTTGTACCCAAGACGGAATTCCGGAAATAACAGACATATTTTCTTTTATTGTTTCGCCAACAATCGCATTTACTTTTGTATCCCAGTCTTCAATACAATTGGTTTCCCACGAAGGCATTCGGTTTTTTTGTAAATATTTCGGAACAAAATGTGCTACAATACCAGAAAGTCTTCCAAATTTAATTCCGTGTTTTTCAGTTAAAATTGGGCTTCCCTGCAAAAAAATCATTTTTCCATCAACAAAATCAGCATTTCCAGTTTCGTTTATATAATGAAGAATTGCGTTTCGTGCAGCATTTACGTGGGTAGGCATTGATTCTTTGGTAAGCGGAATATACTTAGCTCCCGAAGTTGTTCCCGATGTTTTAGCAAAATAAAGCGGTTTTCCTTTCCATAGAATATTTTCTTCGCCAAGTTTTACTTTTTCGATATAATCTTTTAAGTCTTCGTAATCTCTAACAGGAACGTTTTTCTGAAAATCTTCAAATGTCTTTATAGTTTCAAAATGATGGTCTTTTCCAAATTGGGTTTCTTTGGCATTTTGAATCAAACTTTTAAAAACTTCAAATTGTGTTTCTACCGGTTTAGCAGACCAGGCTTGAGTTTGATTGTATATTTTGCGGGCAAATATCTTTGCTGCTATCGATTTAATTGACATTTTTTGTGGTATTATTTTTTGTCACCCTTGTTTTTCTTTGTCTTACTTTCACCCGACTCCTTCTCTGTTTTGGCAACATCTTCTCTCAATTTTATTTCTTCTTCAGAGGCTTTCATATTAAGGTCTGTTGGTACATCGGCCTCAGCCAAAATAGAATCTTTATTGAATTTTGCATATTCTAATTCCCCTTTCAAAACTTTTTGAACTCCTTTTATATAGGCTTCGTTTTTTTTGAGCGCTGTTTCTAGTGAGTCTGATTTTATCGCCAGCTTAGTTGCATTTTTTTTCAATTCAGAAGAAGAGTAACCCGGAATAAATTCTCGGAGCGGTGTAAATGCAATAATAAAAGTAGTAACTAAAATTAAAAATATACCGCCTAAAGTAAACGTTACAAACACGTTCATTAAAGTAAGTCTGAATGAAAAAATCTCTTCAAAAGTGTCTTCATTCAAAATTACCAGCCGGTTTTTGATGAATAATTTTTTTCTAAGGTTTCTTTTCTTTTTCTTAGCCATTTATGGTAGTTTATACGAGCAAATATAGCAATTAATAGTCTTGCTAATAACTGAAAAAAAGGTCTAAAATTATTAATTTAATCATTTTATAAAATATTTAACGCAGTAAAAAACAAATATTTTAATCCAAAAACACTTGTGGTTCGTATATTCTATATACCTTTGCGGTGAAATTTTAAATCAATTTGCTTCGGCATTAAATATAATAGTCATGGGAAGATTAGGTCTTACAGAAATCCTTGTTATCGTAGGTATTGTGATATTACTTTTTGGAGGTAAAAAAATTCCAGAATTAATGAAAGGTTTAGGAAGTGGAATTAAGGAATTTAAAAACGCTGCTAAAGACGATCAACCTGCTCCTGCTAAAAAACAAGAGGAAGAACAAAAATAGTAACCTTCAACTTATTATGAAGTCCCAGACTGCAATTTATAGAATTGTAGTCTGGGATTTTTTTTATATCTAAAAAATCTTACTTTTAGAGTCCCAAACTTAATTAAACAATAATTATGAAAAACCTACTTCTGATTACTGTTGCTTTTTTGTGTCTCAAAAGTAATGCACAAAAGCAGCCGTTTCCGGCCAATGTCGTTTTTAACAATGGCCTAATGCCTTCTGCCAAAAACAGTCAGGATACTCAAAACAATTATGATACCTGGAAAAAGAATTTTGTAGAAGGCTGTTCTAATGGACGCTATCGGGTAAAATTTGATTCTTCCTGGGAAACCGTTTCTGAGGGAATTGGATATGGAATGCTGCTTAGCGTTTACATGGCCGATAAAACTCTTTTTGATGGGCTTTGGCTGTATTACAAAGACAATGTAAACAGTAACAAAGTAATGAATTGGAAAATTAACGGCTGTTCTGGAACTATTGGTCAAAACGGAGCAACTGATGCTGAACTTGATGCTGCTTTTGCTCTTATTGTTGCCGATTATCAATGGGCAAGTGCCGGAACTATTAATTATAAAAATGACGCCACAGCTCTAATTTCTGCCATAAAAAATCATGAAGTTGAAGCAAATACTTATGTTTTAAAACCCGGAGATCAATTCGGCGGAAGCCAGATTACAAATCCGTCTTACTTCTCGCCTGCCTATTATAGAGTTTTTGGAACTTTTACAAATGATACCGCTTTCTGGAATCAGGTTGCTGCGAAATCGTATACTATTATCAACAACAATTTAACGCAAAATAATGCTGTAGGCGGTTTGGTTTCTGACTGGTGCGAAGCTTCCGGTGCTTATTCTTCGCAGGCAGGAGGTTATGCTAATGGCGGTAAAATGTATACTTATGATGCGGCAAGAACTCCCTGGAGAATAGCAGTTGATTATTTATGGCACGGAAATGCTGATGCTAAGGCTTATGCAAAAAAATCATCAGATTTTGTTCGTGTCAATCTTGGCGGATCTTTAAACATTAAAGACGGTTACAATCAAAACGGAAGCGTAAGCGGACAATGGCACAATGCTACTTTTGTAGGGGCATTTGCCTGTGCAGCGATGGCGGGTGAAAATCAAAACCATTTAGATGCTTCTTATACCGATTTAAAAAACCTTAACGAGCCTAACAGCTATTTTAATCATACACTAAAAACACTATACTCCTTTTTACTAACAGGTAATTTTTATTTACCGCTAAACGCCAATTTGTCTAATGATACTTTTGATATTGAAAAATCTACAGTTACGCTTTACCCAAATCCGAGTCCTGATCGAATCACAGTTAACGCACCTCAGCAATCAACTATTTCAGTAATTTCGCCTTCAGGCAGTGTGATTTATCAAAAGAAAACAACATCTGAAAATACCGAAATAAACCTGGGTTCTCAATCGTCTGGAATTTATTTTGTAAAAATATCCAATGATGATTTTAAAAGCATAACCAAAAAAGTGATTTTGAAATAATCCTAAAAATAGAAACTCCCAAATTATGAATTTAATTTGGGAGTTTTTTATTGTTCCAGTTTTGGAATTTTTATAAAATCATTGTCAATTGAATTCTCTTTCTATCTTCATCAACCTCAGTAACTTTTACATCAACATGTTGATGCAGTTTTACCACTTCATTTACGTCGCTTACAAAGCCGGCTTTTAACTGCGAAATATGCACTAATCCGCTTTCTTTGATTCCGATGTCAACAAAACAGCCGAAGTTGGTGATGTTATTAACAATTCCCGGAAGAATCATTCCTGTTTTTACATCTTTAATCGATTTTACGTTTGCATCAAATTCAAAAACCTTAGCAGACTTTCTTGGGTCTAAACCGGGCTTTTCAAGCTCTTTTATGATATCTTTCAGCGTAAGTAAACCAATTTCAGGTGTTACATACTTTTCGGGCTTAATAAGCGCTGTTTTTTCTTTATTAGCAATTAAGTCGTTTAAAGAAATATTCAAATCCTTTGCCATCTTTTCAACAACCGGATATGCTTCTGGATGCACCGCCGAATTATCCAGCGGATTTTTAGCATTTGTAATTCTAATAAACGCTGCTCCCTGCTGATAGGCTTTGTCTCCTAAACGAGGTACTTTTTTCAGCTGCTTTCTGTCTTCAAAAGGTCCGTTTTCAGAACGGTATTGTACAATGTTTTCTGCCAGCTTCTCACCTATTCCGCTCACATAACTCAACAAATGTTTACTTGCTGTGTTAATGTTAATTCCAACCGAGTTCACGCAGCGAATTACCGTATTGTCTAATTCTTCTTTTAGTTTTGTCTGGTCAACATCGTGCTGATACTGTCCTACTCCAATTGCTTTCGGGTCGATTTTTACCAATTCGGCCAACGGATCTGAAAGTCGTCGTCCAATAGAAACCGATCCACGCACCGTTACATCGTAATTTGGAAATTCTTCTCTCGCAATTTTGGAAGCCGAATATACTGAAGCTCCAGCCTCAGAAACTATAAATACCTGAACTGGTTTATCAAACGCGATTTTTTTGATGAAAAATTCAGTTTCTCTCGAAGCCGTTCCATTCCCGATAGAAATGGCATCGATTTGATACGCATTTACCATCGAACGAATTTTCTTGATCGCCATTGATTCCTCGTTTTGAGGTGCATGCGGATAAATGGTTTCGTTGTATAACAAATCACCTTTTTCATCCAAACAAACCACTTTACAACCGCTTCTAAATCCTGGATCGATTGCCAAAATACGTTTTTCTCCCAAAGGCGGCGCCAATAATAACTGTCCTAAATTGTTAGCAAAAACCTGAATTGAGTTCGCATCAGCTTTTGCTTTTGCTTCCTGCAGCGTTTCGTTTCCAATTGCCGGATTCAATAAACGTTTATAACTATCTTCAATTGCTAATTGCAAATGAGCTGTTGAATTATTTTGTTTTTTAATGATGATTTCGTCAATAACATCGTAGGCATCGTCGATATCAACATCAATTTTCATTTTAATAAAACCTTCATTTTCTGCGCGTAACATTGCTAATAAACGGTGTGCCGGCGCTTTTGTTAAAGGTTCTTCCCAATCAAAATATTGGTTGAATTTCTGTGCTCCTTCTTCTTCCGCTTTCTTTTTAACCACTTTTGTAGTAATCGTAGCTTTTCGTTGAAATAATCTACGAAGTTGTTTACGAACATAGATATTCTCATTGATCCATTCGGCTACAATATCTCTGGCACCCTGAATAGCTGCCTCTTCGTTAATAACATTTTCATTAATGTATTGTGTCGAAATAAAATCGATATCGGCATCACTTTCAGATATAATCAATTTCGCCAAAGGTTCTAAACCAAATTCGCGGGCAACATCGGCTTTTGTTTTTTTCTTCTTTTTGTATGGAAGGTAAAAATCTTCGATTTCTTGTAAATCAAAACTTTCTTCAATTTTTTTCTTCAATTCTGGAGTAAGTGCTTTTTGCTCTTCAATTGATTTTAAAACGGCTTCTTTACGTTTTATAAGGGTATCATAATCTTTTTGAAGTTTCGCAATCTGCTCAATTACAGTTTCATCAAGATTTCCGGTAGCGTCTTTTCGGTATCGGGAAATAAACGGAATAGTACAATCTTCCTCTAGTAATTTTATTGTGTTTTGAATACTGACTGTCGGTGCCTGAACAGACTTGGCAATGAATTGAATATTAGTCATACTTTTAATGAAATAAATTCTTAATTATAAGTTGATATAATTTACTTGTTAAAATGAATTGGTAAATTAATAAAACATTTGGCTAAAATAATATCTTTGTTTTTAATTTTACGCCAATGAAAATTTTTTTACTTTATTTTTTAGTTGTTAACATACTCGTTTTTATTCTGGCCGGTTATGATAAAAATCTGGCTCGGAAAAATAAACGAAGAATTCCCGAAAATACGCTGTTCTTTCTACAACTAATTGGCGGAACACCTGGTTTATTAACAGCTATGTTTTTGTTTAGACATAAAACGAGGAAAACTTCATTTATTGTCAAATTCATATTAATTCTCTTGGTCCAGGCTGCATTTGTTTATTTAAAACTAACGGGCAGAATATAGATATTAACATTGTTAATAACCTCAAAAAGTGTCATTTTAAAACAAATTAATTATCTGATTTTAAATATTTTAAATAAAAAACCGGATGAATTTAAAAAATCCGCCCGGTGTGTTTTATCTATATTGGTGCGAAGCACCGATTTTTTTTGACTTTTTACGAACAAGCAATCTTATTAACTCGGTTTTGATGTCTTCCGCCTTCAAAAGCGGTATCAAGGAAAGTTTCAACGATTTCAACAGCCTGATGAATTGATGTAAATCTCGCTGGAATACTCACAATATTAGCATCGTTATGTAAACGTGTTAAATAAGCAATTTCTTTAGTCCAGCATAAACCAGCTCTAACTTTTGGTTGTTTATTAACCGTCATGGCAATACCGTTTCCGCTTCCGCAGATTACGATTCCAAAATCAGCTTTTCCTTCAGATACATCATTTGCAACCGGATGTCCAAAATCAGGATAATCAACAGAAGCATCTGTATCTGTTCCATAATTAGTCACTTCATATCCTCTTGCTTCAAGCATAGCTACAATTGCTTTTTTATATTCTGGTCCTGCGTGGTCGTTTCCTATCGAAATTTTCATTTTTCTATACTATTAAGTTGTGTTATGCAAATTTACTTAATTAATAAATGGTTGCTACGAATTACACCAATTTTCACAAATTATTTTCTTTTAAATAGGATATAAACACACATTATAAATTCGTTTACATTCGTGATCCAGATACTTATCTGGAATAGCAAAACACTTTATTTTACAACTATCTTACTGTCAAAACCTTATCAGTTATCAACAATTTTAATAACTTCATAAGTATCTCATAATCAATAAATAATAAGCATGAAATTTGTTAAAATTTTGAGGTGTTAATAGGAGTTTGTAATTGCTTGATATTCAATTAACTTTAAGTTAACAGAAAATGTTAATAAGTTCGAAAAGAAAATTAGAAGTTTTTTTTGGTTGTTTCAAAAAAATACCTAATCCAAAACTGGAATTAAATATGCAAGAAAAGTTTCGTGAATTTTTGGAAAAGTTATCAATATCAAAAATACCATTTTCAACAGAAATCAACATATCAACTTATCTACAAAATGAATTCAATTTTGGTTGTCAACCGTTGTTAATTAAAATACAAAAAGTCTTCTAAATAAGTAATTTAACTAAAAATAACTATGTTGATAACTCAGAATAAATAAGTAAAACGAGATTTCAATGACTTCAAAAAAAAAAATTATTCGACATATTAACAAGCTATAATAACCATAAATTTTTTTTAAATTTTTAAAAATCTTTTTTGTTGTATTTAATATATGTTGAAAACTAAAAAAGTTAAAAAGGAAAAAAATTTTTTTGAGTTTGAATTTTACTTCTGATTTGAGTTTGTTTTTGAAGTTTGTTTCAGACGATTTTGAGAGGATTGTTGAGATTGTCCAGAATTTGCTGAACTTGTTCGAAGTCTTCGGGATGAACTTTGAGTTTGATTCCGCCCAGTGCATTTGAGTAAAGAGGCATAACGGAAAGTGTCATTTCATTTTCGAAAAAATACGGGATTTCTTCCTGTTCAAGTAAGTGTTTGAGAACCACTGTTTCGTGCTGATAATTGAATACGGCGATTGTCTTAAAGCTTTCCATATGAGGTCTTTTTGTAAATGTACGAAAAGTTATATTTTTAATAATTCTATTTGTTAAAAAGAATTATCTGATTTCTTATTTGTAATTTTAAACCTTATAAGAAAAGATATATGAGTAAGAAAATTAGAAAGCCGATAAAAAAAGAGAAAGATTTCTCTGGGAAGATCCTTAAAATTTTATCGCAGAATGCCAATAAGCCATTTAATTACAGACAGATAGGAGCGAAGTTAGAACTTGACGATACAAAAAGCAGAAACCAGATTATCAAAGACTTAAAGATTCTGGCTGCACAAAAGAAAATTATAGAAACAGAACCTGGAAAATATTTAGTTAAAGCTGTTAGTCAGGATTACTACGAAGGAACGATAGATATGACGAGCAGAAAAACGGCATATTTTATTTGTGATGAATTTGAAGAAGATGTTTTTATTCCTACCAATAATTTGAATCGTGCTTTAGACAAAGACAAAGTAAAAGTTTACGTTTATAACAGAAGAAAAGGAAAAAGACCTGAAGGTGAAGTAATTGAAGTTCTTGAAAGAGATAAAACAGAATTTGTTGGTGTAATTGACATTCAGCCAAACTTTGCTTTTGTTTCTACTGCCAATCCAAAAATGTATACGGATATTTTTATTCCAAAAGATAAATTGGGAGAAGCAGAAAATGGTGATGTTGTTTTGGTTAAGATTGAAGACTGGCCAAAGAGAGCTGATAGTCCGTTTGGATCTGTAATTCGTGTTTTAGGAAAACCTGGAGAACACAATACAGAAATTCATGCTATTCTGGCTGAATATGGACTGCCATCTGATTTCCCGGTAGAAGTAGAGGTGTATGCTCAAAAGCTGGATACCTCAATTCAGGAATCAGAGATTGCAAAACGTCGTGATATGCGTGATACACTTACGTTTACGATAGATCCAAAAGATGCAAAAGATTTTGATGATGCCTTGTCTTTCAAAAAGTTAGAGAATGGAAACTTTGAAATTGGAATCCATATTGCCGATGTTTCGTATTATTTAGAAGAAGGAACCATTCTTGATGATGAAGCGTACCAAAGAGCAACTTCAGTTTATTTGGTAGATAGAGTAGTGCCAATGCTTCCTGAAGTATTGTCTAACTTTGCGTGTTCACTTCGTCCGAATGAAGAAAAATATACATTCTCTGTTATATTTGAAGTTTCGCCAACTGCACAAGTTATCAACCAATGGTTTGGAAGAACCGTAATTTATTCAGATCAGCGTTTTGCTTACGAAGAAGCGCAATATATCATTGAAACAAAAGATAATATAATTCCGGTTGATGTTTCTATTACCGGAGAATCGTATGTGGTTTCAGATGAAATTAGAGAAGCAACTTTGAAATTAGATGAATTAGCGAAGATTTTAAGAAAGAAAAGAATGCAGCAAGGTGCTATTTCTTTTGATAAAGTTGAAGTTAAATTTAATCTTGATGCAGAAGGAGAACCAGAAGGAGTTTACTTCAAAATTTCAAAAGATGCCAATCATTTGATTGAAGAATTTATGCTTCTGGCAAATAGAAAAGTAGCAGAATACATTGGAAAACAAAAGAAAACCTTCGTTTACCGTATTCACGACGAACCAAACGAAGATAAGTTAATTGCAATGCAAACTGTAATTGCTAAATTTGGTTATAAAATTGATTTTAGAAATAAAGGTGATATTGCTAAATCATTGAATTCTTTAATGGAAGAAGTAAATGGTAAAAAAGAGCAGAACTTAATTGATACTCTTGCAATTAGAAGTATGAGTAAAGCCAAATATTCTACAGATAATATTGGGCATTATGGTTTAGCTTTTGATTATTACAGCCATTTTACATCGCCAATTCGTCGTTATCCTGACGTTATGGTACACAGATTGCTGCAGTATTATCTGGATGGAGGAGCTTCTGTAGATGAAGAAACTTACGAAACAAAATGTCTGCATTGTTCAAACATGGAAAGTTTAGCTACTAATGCTGAGCGCGATAGTATTAAATACATGCAGGTTAAATACATGCAGGATCATCAGGATGAAGAATTTCTTGGTGTTATTTCTGGTGTTACCGAATGGGGAATTTATGTTGAAATCGTTTCTAATAAATGCGAAGGAATGGTGAGAATCAGAGAAATAAAAGATGATTACTATACTTTCGATGAAAGACAATATGCTTTGGTTGGAGCTACTTCAAACAGCATTTTGCAATTAGGAGATGAAATTTATGTTAAAGTAAAAAATGCCGACTTAGTGAAAAAACAACTGGATTTTCATTTTTTAAGACGAGCAGAATAAATATTAATTAAAAAAATAAAAGTATGAGAAAGCTAATTATTGGAGCAGCAATTTTATTTGTACAAATGTCTTTTGGTCAGGTAACCAAAGAATTAGGAGATTTTGATACCGTAAAAGTTTACGACAAATTAAGTGTAAAATTAGTTCAGTCATCTGAAAATAAAGTTGTTATAAAAGGAACTAGAGAGGCAGAGTTAGAAGCTGTTAACAAAAATGGTGTATTAAAATTAAGAATGCCTTTTCCTAAACTTTTGTCAGGTAATGATCTTGAAGTAACTTTGTATTATAAACATATTGAACTGATTGATGTTAATGAAGGAGCTGAAGTTACAAGTAAAGAAACCTTAAAAGCAACTTCATTTAAAGTTAGTGCGCAGGAAGGTGGAAAAATTAATGTAGATTTGAACGTTGATAAACTAAAAGTAAGTTCAGTTTCCGGCGGAGAAATCACTGCAACTGGTAAAGCAGACAACCTTGATGCGAGTTTAGGAGCCGGCGGTTATTTCCTTGGAAGTAAATTAGCCACTTCTCAGACCAAAGTAAGCGTTTCTGCGGGCGGAAAAGCCGATGTTAATGCTTCGACCCTTGTCGATGCAAAAGTGAGCGCAGGAGGCTCTATTTACATTTATGGAAAACCAAAACAAATAAATCAAAAAACAGTTTTTGGAGGTAAAATCGAAGAAGTAAAATAACAAGTCGTATTTTGATGATAAATGATATTCTGGCTGGACTGCCATGGGGACTTTTTCTAAGCTTTATGGTAGGTCCGGTATTTTTTATACTATTAGAAACCAGTATTACTAAAGGATTCAGAGCCGCAATAGTCTTTGATTTTGGAGTAGTTCTAGGTGATATTTTTTTTATAGCAATTGCCTATCTAGGAAGTTACAGGTTGATTTCCAGTTTAAAAGATAAACCTGCACTCTTTATTTTTGGAGGAATCATAATGCTGGCTTATGGTATAATTTCTTTTGTAAGATTAAAAAATGAAGAAAAAATTGATGATGAAGAAATTGACCGGGATATTATTAAAAGAAATTACGGAAGTTTATTCATAAAAGGCTTTTTACTCAACGTTATTAACATTGGTGTTTTAGGTTTCTGGCTGGCTGTAATTATTTCTGTAGGGCCAAAATTAGAAATGCAAAACTCAAGAATGATTACTTTTTTTACGTCGGTGATTATAACGTATTTGTTAGTTGACTGCCTTAAAATAGTATTAGCCAAACAATTAAAATCTAAAATGACGCCAACTAATATAGTGAAAATTAAAAAAGGAATTAGTATTGTTTTAATGGTTTTTGGAGTTGTATTAATAACTCAGGGCTGGTTTCCAAAAGAAAAAGAAATGGTAAAAAATGCTTTTGAAAGAATAGAGAAAAAGTAGTTGTTAATAACTATAGAATATAAAATCAAACCTCTGAATTTCAGAGGTTTTTTTGTGTTTATAAGTCATTGTGAGGAACGAAGCAATCTTACTAAGTATGTCAACATTTGTAAACTCATAGTAGTGAGATTGCTTCGTTCCTCGCAATGACAAGACATAAAAAAAACTTCAAATTGCTTTGAAGGTTTTTTAGGCATCCTCAGGATTTGAACCAATATATTTTAATTAATTTTTTCTAAAAATTAGCCACAAAAAAACCTCTAAATTACTTTAGAGGTTTTAGAGGCATCGTCCGGATTCGAACCGGAGTAGGAGCTTTTGCAGAGCCCAGCCTAGCCGCTCGGCCACGACGCCATTGCTTGAACGGATGGCAAAAGTAACTAAAATCTTTAAATTTCAAAAGTTTCGAATGAACTATTTTAAAATTTTAGGATTTTAATTTTTAATATTACTTTCTAGTTTCCGTCATTTTTATAGTAACTGACTCAACATCACCACCAATAGGGGGATTAATTTTAGAAACCCAAACTGTTGTTTTTTCTACCATTTCTATCTCTGCCAGCACACGAATATTGATTCTTTTGGCAACATGCTCTAATAAATGCGAGCGAATTGCCATTTCTTCTGCTACAATTTTGTTCAAATGCACGTAGTCAACAGTATCTAAAAGATGATCTGTTTCTGCTGATTTCTGTAAATTGGTTTTAATTTTTAGATCTACAGTATAATCAGATCCAATTTTTCCTTCTTCAATTAAACATCCGTGGTAAGAAAAAGTACGGATGTTTTTTAGTTTAATAACTCCCATTTTTATATTGTTTCACGTTTAAAGTTTCAGGTTATGCGCCACTTAAATAACTTTAAACCTGAAACCTGAAACCTTTTTTTTATCTTTGCTAAAATTACTATAAAATAATGGCATCAGAAGAGAAATCACTCAATTTTATTGAACAAATCATAGAGGAAGACGTAAAATCAGGTCTTTCAAATACTAAACTTCGCTTTCGTTTTCCACCAGAACCTAATGGCTATTTACACATTGGGCACGCGAGTTCAATTGCGTTAAATTTTGGTTTAGGAATTGATTATCAATCTCCTGTGAATTTACGTTTTGATGATACAAATCCTGAAAAAGAAGAACAGGAATTTGTTGATGCTATTAAAAAAGATGTAGAATGGCTGGGTTATAAATGGGCTGAAGAATGTTATGCGTCTGATTATTTCCAACAATTGTATGATTGGGCAGTTTTATTAATTAAAAAAGATAAAGCGTATGTTGACAGTCAATCTTCTGAAGAAATGGCGATCCAGAAAGGAACTCCAACCACTCCAGGAACTGACAGCCCATACAGAAATCGTTCTGTTGAAGAAAATTTGGATTTATTCGAAAGAATGAAAAATGGTGAATTTGAGGCTGGTACACATATTCTTCGTGCAAAAATTGACATGAAATCAACAAATATGTTAATGCGTGATCCTATTATGTACAGAATTTTACACAAACATCACCATAGAACTGGAGATGCTTGGAAAATCTATCCAATGTACGATTGGGCACACGGGCAAAGTGATTATTTAGAACAAATTTCTCACTCATTTTGTACACTAGAATTCTTGCCTCACCGTGAATTATACGATTGGTTTTTAGATCAAATTTTTGATGATAATAAACTGCGTCCAAAACAAAGAGAATTTGCAAGACGTAACTTATCACATACTGTTGTTAGTAAAAGAAAATTACAGCAACTAGTTAAAGAAAAGCATGTTAACGGTTGGGATGATCCAAGAATGTCAACCATTTCCGGGTTAAGAAGACGTGGTTATACAGCAGCTTCATTGCGTAATTTTGCTAATACAATTGGTATTGCAAAACGTGATAATTTGATCAATGTATCGGTTTTAGAGTTTTGTATTCGTGAAGATTTGAACAAAATTGCACCTCGTGTAATGGCTGTTTTAGATCCTGTAAAATTGGTAATTACAAATTATCCTGAAGGTAAAGAAGAGTGGTTAGAAGCCGAAAACAATCAGGAAGATGAAAATGCCGGTTTCAGAAAAGTACCATTTTCTCGTGAGTTATACATAGAAAGAGAAGACTTTTTAGAAGAAGCTCCAGCTAAGTTTTTCCGTTTGACTTTAGGAAAAGAAGTTCGTCTTAAAAACGCTTATATCATTAAAGGTAAATCTGTTATAAAAGATGAAAACGGAAATATTACAGAAATTCACGTAACTTATGATACTGATTCTTTAAGTGGAAGCGGAACAGAAGCAAGCCAAAGAAAAGTATCTGGAACATTGCATTGGGTTTCTATCAAACATGCCTTAGAAGCTGAAGTTCGTTTGTACGATCGTTTGTTTACAGATGAAGCTCCAGATAGTTATAAAGAGAAAAATTTCTTAGATTTTGTGAATCCAAATTCGTTAGAAATCGTTACTGGATATGTTGAACCAAGTTTATCAACAGCTCAGAATGAAGATAAATTTCAGTTTCAACGTTTAGGTTATTTTACTGTTGATAAAGACTCAACTGCTTCAAAATTAGTATTTAACAAAACTGTTGGATTGAAAGATGCTTGGGAAGAAAAAGGTAAAAAAGAAGAAAACAGCATCAATAATTCTTTAAAAGATATCAACAAATATTTTAAAGTTGAGACTAAACCAGAGAGAATTGCAATCGAAAGTGCAATAGGGGAGAACATCAAAAATATCTCTACTTTTTCACTTTTACAGAATTCTTTAAAGAAGAATATCAACAATAATAAGGCTTCGCTGTTGTTTTCTCAGTTTATTTTGAAGTATTCAAACTGGAAATCTACAGATTTTGAAGAAGAAGATATTAAAAAATTATATTCAATGTCTTTAAAAAGTGAATCAACTTATGTTAGATCAAAAGCACTTTTAAATTTAAGAGATATTGAAAGTGAAAGTTTCAAAAACCAATATGATGATGAAATTTTAAAATTATATTCAAATTCTCCAAAAAATGCTTCGGAGAGAGAAATTGAAATTTTATCTGAAATGGTAAAAAAGTAAAACATAATTAGAATCTATAGAAAAGCGCTTTATAAAAGCGCTTTTCTTATTATATATAAAATCTATTTAATTTCAAAAATTATAATTTTAGTAGATTAAAAATGACTTTCATATTTTTATTTTAAAGAAGAATTAAAATTTATTGGATAACTAACCCATTTTTTAAATTTAAATTCATTTAATAGCTTTATTTCAATTTTTGAATTTTTTAAACTCAATTTTTTCTATAATACTTCATATTATAAATTTTTATGATTTAAATGTTTTTTTTAAATTTATTTTAATTATTATTTATAAAATCTATCATTTATATATTTATTATAATTTTATTAAATTAAAATTGACTTTCATATTTTTATTTTAAAGCAGAATTAAAATTTTACGGATAACTGATTCATTTTTTTAATATTAATTCATTAAATCTCTTTATTTAAGTTTTTTAAATTTTTAAGCTGTATTTTTCAATCGAATGGCTTTATTATAAATTTTTACGATAGTATATTTTATTTTTGTATTATTTTATTTATTATTTATAAAAACTATTAATATTTAAATTTTATAGTTTAATATTATTTAGAAATATTTTTACCATCTCTGCTTTTCCATTTTTATAAAAAATAAATAATTAAGTTTTTTCTTATTTTAATATTTTTAGTTTTTCTTGTTTTTTTATAGATTTTACTAATTAATAAAAATATAATTTAGTTTTTACTTATTATTTATATAATTGATTATAAAATTAAAAATAATAGTTTTTATAAATCGATTTTTACCTTCATAAATCGTTTTTAAGACGTTATTTTAAAACGGTAAATAGATAATTCGTTTTTTGAATTATTGTTTATTTAAAGATTTTATTTAACTTTTCGCTGTTATTTTTGTCAGTTTAACGGCTTGTTAACACACAATTGTTTATAAAGTTGCTATTTTTAACTCAATACCAAAAGTCAGAGATGATTTTATAGAAAATTGATATTTCCGAAGAGATTCTCAATTGATTATTATTTACAATTAAAAAAGACAATTTTTTATTTGATTTATTAATTCAAACCTGAATTCTTGAAAAGACAATTTTATGTTCTGTTTTTTATTGTGATGTGGTTTTGATAATATTTCGCGTAAAAGGTATTTTTCAAATTACTTCATAATTATGAAATTTCCATAGCATTAGTTTTAGGTCATTATTGTTTTTGTAATTCAATCTGACAAATTTTAATTATTAAACTTAAAATCCAATTATCATGAAAATTTTATATTTTACGCTGGCGATGTTATTTGTAAATATTGCAATTTCTCAAACACATCAAATTACAAAACATAATGGGGAACAACTAGATGTTAATTTCATTAAAAACGAAAATGGTTTAATTTATTATTCGTTGAACGGAAGTTCTGAAGAAGTTAAAATTAGCAAATATGCTGTATCTCAAATTACTAATAAACAAACTAAACAAACTCAGAAAATTTCAGATAAGATAATAGTAGATTCAAAAGATGATTACAAAATGGTAACTGTTTTGCCTCAGGAAAAGACAATAGGACTGAAACAGGCTGCTAGTTTTACAGGTGTCTCGACAAGGACAAAAGGTGAACCGCCAATTGCAAATCAAAAACAGACTGCTATGAGAATCAAATCTAAGTCAGCTTCAAATGGTTATCCTTTTGTGAGTATTATTGAAAAAGCTGATGGTAAGTATGAAGCAGTTTCGTATGTGTATTAATTATATTGTTAAATTTTAAATTTTGAAGTTTAGCATTTTAAAAAAGAAGTATCTTTATTAATCACTTTAAATATAAATATCATGTCAAATAATTCAAATACAATTGCAGCGATTTTGGCTGGTGCTGCAGTAGGAGCGGCGATCGGAATTTTATTTGCTCCGGATAAAGGATCAAAAACGAGAGCTAAAATTAAAGAAGGAATTGATGATGCAAAACATAATTTGCAGGATTCTTTTGAAGCAAGTTCTGAAGTACTTCGTGAAAAGTTTACAAATGCAACACAAAATCTTGACGGAACTTTGAATGATTTACTTTCAAATGTAAGTCATAAAACAGAAGAAGTGATCACTTTTTTAGAATCTAAATTGGCTGATTTAAAAGCGCAGAACGCTAAACTTCAAAAATAATATCTAATACAAAAGCACATAACTTGCTTATTTTTAAGAGAGTTTTGTGCTTTTTTTATTTAAAAAACTAATTATGGCATTTGAAGAGTTAAGAGAAAACACTGAAAAAATTCAGGATCAGACTAAAGTTTATATAGATAGTCATTTGGCTTATTACAAACTTTGGGGTTTTAAAGTAGCCATGAAATCCACAACTTTAATTTTCAAATTTACTTTGATATTATTGTGTTTTAGTATGGTTTTACTTTTTGGATCTTTTGCAGCTGCGTATGCTTTTGGAGATTTATTTGGTAGCAATGCTTTAGGATTTTTAGCAGTAGGAGGGATCTATCTTTTATTTACCATTTTACTTTTCTTGATAAAAGATAAGATTGTTGAAGGTCCTATTTTAGAGAAATTTTCAGAAATATTTTTTAACGATTAAAGATTATGGAAAAGAAAAAATACTCGTCTTACGCTGAAATCGACAGAGATTTAGAAATTCTAAAACTGGAAAAAGATATCAATTATCAAAAATTAGTTTTGAGTTTTCAGAAAACTAAAGAAAGCATTACACCACAAAATATTGTAAACGGATTCGTTTCATCTTATACAGATTACTTTTCAAATTCTTATACAAGTATTTTACAATCCATTTTACCTTATGTAATTGGCTGGTTTATAAATAAAAAAAGAGGCAGTTAAGCCTCTTTTTTATTTTAAAATTATCAATGAACATCTGGTTGAATGTCATCTTCATAACCAGATTGCGGCTGAATAGGTTTTGGTTTCTCTATCTTTTTATTGTGCTTTTTCATCATTTCACCAACCTGGTTTGATGCTGAAAATGAAGCAACCATATTATTTAACATGTCACTTCCAGCTTGTGGAGAATTTGGTAACAAAATTAAATTAGAATTGGCATCAGCTCCAATTGCTTGTAAAGTATCATAATGCTGAGTAACTACAATTAGGGCAGAAGCTTCTTGAGAATTAATTCCAACACTGTTTAAAACTTCAACACTTTCTACAAGACCTCTTGCAATTTCACGACGCTGATCTGCAATACCTTGACCTTGTAAACGTTTACTTTCTGCTTCGGCTTTTGCTTTAGCAACGATTCTAATTCTTGAACTTTCTGCTTCAAATTCTGCAGCCGTTTTTTCTCTGTCAGCGGCGTTGATTCTGTTCATTGCATTTTTTACCTGAATGTCCGGGTCAATATCTGTAACTAATGTATTGATAATGTCATATCCATAAGTAGACATTGCCTCATTCAATTCACGTTTTACTGCAACTGCAATATCATCTTTTCTTTCAAAAACGTCATCTAATTTTAGTTTTGGAACCTCGGCACGAACCACATCAAATACATAAGAAGTAATTTGATCGTGCGGATATTCCAATTTATAAAAAGCTTCGTATACTTTTTCCTGAATAACTTTAAACTGAACAGAAACTTTCATTTTGATAAAAACGTTGTCTCTGGTTTTAGTTTCGATGATAACATCTAACTGTTGAATTTTAAGATTTACACGTCCGGCCAATCTGTCAACCAACGGAATTTTAAGTTGTAATCCTGAATTTCTAACACTCTGAAATTTTCCAAATCGTTCTATAATAACAGACGATTGCTGTTTTACAGTAAAGAAAGACGACATGAAAATGAAGAATGCCAATACTAAAAAGATAATAAATGCTGTACTCATGGTGATATAGTTTATATTTTTGATTTTGGTAAATTACGAAAATTCTTCTAAATTAAAATTTTAAAACATTAAAAAAACGCTAAGAACATTTTTGAGATGTTGCTTAGCGTTTGTTTTTTTAACCATTAAGGTATTAAGAAAATTAAGATCAAAGCTTTGTCAAGAGAATTAAGCTTAGCTTTATGAACTTTTAAGTTCTGTTTTTTACCACCAAGAAATGCTTAATTAACTTAATATCTTAACGGTAAAATATTTTTATAAAGCAGAAATTGCTTTCTGAATTCTCGAAATAGTTTCTTCTTTTCCAATAATTTCTACAATGTCAAATAGGTGAGGACCTTTAAGAGCTCCAACCAAACTTAAACGGAAAGGCTGCATTACTTTACCCATTCCAATTTCGTTTTTAGTTAACCAATCTTTTACAATAGTTTCAATGTTTGCAGAAGTAAAATCTTCAATATTTTCAAGAACCGTAATCAATTCTTTCATTAAAGCTGGAGTTTCTTCTTTCCAGTTTTTACTTGCTTTTTCATCATAAGATGCTGGTGCTTGGAAAAAGAAATCAGTTAAATCCCAAAACTCAGAAACGAAATGAGCTCTTTCTTTAATCAAAGAAACAATACGAGTTGTTACTTCGAGCTGAGTAGAGAAGCCTTTTTCTTCTAAGATAGGAGAGAAGCTTTTTGCTAAATCAGCATCATTTTGTTTGATTAAATATTGGTGATTGAACCATTTGTTTTTTTCAGGATCAAATTTTGCTCCTGCTTTATGAACTCGGTTTAAGTCAAAAGCTTCAACTAATTCTTCAAGAGAAAATAATTCTTTATCCGTTCCATCATTCCATCCTAACAAAGCAAGAAAATTTACAACTGCTTCCGGGAAAAATCCTTTCTCTCTGTAACCAGATGAAATGCCTTCTTCCGTTTTCCACTCTAATGGAAACACAGGAAATCCTAATTTATCGCCATCTCTTTTAGATAATTTTCCGTTTCCAACAGGTTTCAAAATCAAAGGCAAATGTGCAAATTCCGGAGCATCCCAGCCAAAAGCTCTGTATAATAAAACGTGAAGTGGCATCGATGGCAGCCATTCTTCACCACGAATTACATGTGAAGTTTCCATCAAATGATCATCCACAATATTGGCTAAATGATACGTTGGCATTCCATCACTTTTAAAAAGAACTTTATCATCAAGTAAGTTCGTTTCAAACTTAACATCACCACGAATGATATCTTTTAAATGTAAAGTTTCATCAACCGGAGTTTTAAAACGAATCACATAATGTTCTCCATTTGCAATTCTCTTAGCAGTTTCTTCTGCAGAAATTACTAAAGATGTATCTAATTTTTCACGGTTGTGATGATTGTAAATAAATGTTTTTCCTTCAGCTTCGTGTTGTTTTCTATGTGCATCCAAAGCTTCTGGAGTATCAAAAGCATAATATGCCCAGCCTGAATTGATCAATTGATCTGCATATTTTTGGTATAAATCTTTACGATCACTTTGTCTGTACGGACCAAATTTTTCATTTTTTCCAACAGTTTCTTCAGGAGAAATTCCTAACCATTCCAGCGCTTCCATAATATAAGCTTCAGCACCTGGAACAAAACGTGTCTGATCTGTATCTTCAATTCTCAGATAGAAAACACCGTTATGTTTTTTTGCAAATAAATAATTAAATAGGGCAGTACGAACTCCGCCAATATGTAATGGTCCAGTCGGACTTGGTGCAAAACGCACTCGAACTTGCTTTGACATTTGTATAAATTTTGATGCAAAGATACGATATTAGTCAAAAGCCAAAAGTCGAAAGTCTGAAAGGTTTTTAGCTGTGTGCTAAACTTTTGACTTTCGACTTTTGACTTTCAGACTTATCGTTATAATTACTACTTTTATGGGTTATAATTAAAAGAGATTTTATTTTGAAAACATCATCTGCAATATATCAGAAGTTAGAAGGATTTATAAAGAAATATTATATGAATGAATTGATAAAGGGAGCACTTCTTTTTATTGGTTTTGGACTTTTGTATTTTTTGTTTACACTTTTTATTGAGTATTTTCTTTGGCTTAAACCATTAGGAAGAACCCTTTTATTCTGGATATTTATTGCAGTAGAAGTTTTTCTGTTGTTTCGTTTTATCTTGTTTCCAATTTTTAAGTTGTTCAAACTTCAAAAGGGAATCGATTATAATCAGGCTTCGGCTATTATTGGAAATCATTTTACAGAAGTAAGTGATAAGCTGACGAACTTTTTACAGCTTTCTTCAAACGAAAATTCTGCAGAAAGTTCAGAATTAATGTTGGCTTCGATAGAACAAAAAGCCAATTCATTACAGCCAATTCCATTTGGAAATGCCATCAATTACAAATCAAACAAGAAGTATTTACCTTTGGCTTTGATTCCGGTTTTACTGTTTGCAGTCTTTTTTGTTTCTGGAAACAGTAATATAATTTCCCAAAGTTTTAATAGAGTAGTACACTTTAATGCTTCGTTTTTACCGCCGGCTCCTTTCAAATTTGTGGTTTTAAATGACAAACTTCAAACAGAACAAAACAAAGATTTCATTGTAAAAGTAGAAACAGAAGGAAACGTAGTTCCAGAAAATGTAATGATCCATATTGGTAACGAAAGCTATTTTATGGAATCTTCTCAAACCGGAAAGTTCGAATTCAAGATCGAAAAACCAACAACAGATGTTCAGTTTTCATTTGAAGGAAATTCAGTTTCATCAAATGAATATGAATTAAAAGTTATTACAGTTCCATCAATTGCCAACTTCGAAATGGTTTTGAATTTTCCATCTTACCTAAAAAAGAAATCAGAAACGATTCAGGGAACAGGAAATGCAATCGTACCAGAAGGGACAATTGTAACCTGGAAAATGAAAACCCAATCCACTCAAGAGGTAGTTTGGAAAGATGAAAACTCAATTTTGAAGTTTAATAAGGCCGAAAACGAGTTTAAATTAGCTAAAAATATTAATCAAAATACAGAATATCAAATTCTTACTTCCAATAATAAGGTTAAAAATTACGAAAAATTAGACTATCAGCTGTCAGTTATCAAAGATCAGCATCCAACAATTACTGTTTCGCCAGCTCCGGATAGTTTAAAATTAGATAAGAATTATGTTTTAGGAAGATTAGGCGATGACTACGGTTTATCAAAATTACAAGTTGTTTATTATGAACATGGCAAACCGCAAACTGCAAAACGAGGAACCATTCCAGTAAAGCAGGCAGTATTCGATCAGTTTGTTTTTAACTTCCCGAGTAATCTTGCAGTAGAAGAAGGAGTATCTTATGAATACTATTTTGAAGTTTTTGATAACGATGCATTACATGGATTTAAGAGTACAAAGTCTTCTACATTTTCAGATCGTGTTTCTACAACAGATGAAATTCAGGATGCAGAATTACAACAGCAAAATGCCAACATTAATAGTTTATCTAAATCATTAAAGAATCAGGAAAAGCAATTTTCTGAAATGGATAAACTAAAAAATACCGGAAAAGAAAAAGATAATTTAGAGTTTAAAGATCAGCAAAAAGTAAATGATTTTATCAAACGTCAAAAACAGCAAGACGAAATGATGAAGCAGTTTGCTGAAAAAATGAACAAGAATTTAGATAAATTCAATACTGATAAGAAAGATAAAACTGCCGAAGATTTGCAAAAGCGTTTAGATAATGCCGAGAAAGATTTAGAGAAAAATCAAAAATTGATGGATGAGTTAAAGAACTTAAATGATAAATTAAACAGCGATGAGTTGTTTGATAAGATGGAAAAGTTCAAACAAATCAGCAAAAACCAATCTCGTAATTTAGAACAATTAGTTGAATTAACGAAACGTTTTTATGTAGAAAAGAAAGCAGAGCAAGTTGCAGAGAAGCTAAATAAGTTAGCCGAAAAACAAGAACAGCTTTCTAATAAAGATGCAGAAAACACAAAAGAGAAGCAGGACGATATCAATAAATCATTTGATAAAATCAAAGAAGATCTTAAAGATTTGAAAGACGAAAACAATAGTTTAAAATCTCCTTTGGATATTCCTAAAGATGCATCTAAAGAAAAAGATGTAGAAAATGATTTGAATAAAGCATCGGAAGAATTAAATAAAAAGAATACTTCTTCGGCTAAGCCAAAACAAAAAAGTGCTTCAAAGAAAATGAAGTCTATGGCAGAGCAAATGAGTTCAAGTATGGAAGGCGGAGAGCAAGAACAATTAGAAGAAGATGTTGCTATGCTTCGTCAAATTTTGGATAACCTTTTAGCTTTTTCATTATCTCAGGAAGATGTTATGAAACAATTTAAATCGATGAAATTGGGTTCTTCTGCGTATACAAAGAACATAAAAATTCAGCAGAATTTAAAACAACAGTTCCGTCATGTGGATGATAGTTTGTTTGCAATGTCTCTTAGAAATCCAAAAATAGCAGAAGATGTTACGAAGGAAATTGGCAACGTACAATATAATATGGACAAAGCAATTGAAGTTTTAACCGATGTTCAAATTCCAAAAGGAGTTTCACATCAACAATATGCTGTTTCATCTGCAAACAAATTAGCGGATTTTTTAAGTGATCTTTTAAATAATATGCAGATGCAAATGTCTAAACCAGGAACTGGAAAACCAAAACCAGGTGATGGACAAGGGATGCAATTACCAGATATTATTCAAAAACAAAAAGGTCTCGCTGATAAAATGAAAGAGGGAATGAAACCCGGAGATAAACCAGGAAGTGGTCAGCAGGGAAAAAGTGGAGAAGGAAAACAAGGTCAAGACAGCGGGCAAGGAAAAGAAGGAAATGGTAAAGAAGGAAAAAATGGTCAGGGTAAAAATGGGCAAGGAAGTAAAGAAGGTGGAAAAGGAAAGGATGGAAATGAAGGCGAAGATGGAGAAGGAGATGCTGAAAAGATAATGGAGATTTATAAAGAGCAGGTTAAACTTCGTGAAGCTTTACAAAAAGAATTAGCTAAAAAAGGATTAGATGCTCAAGGAAGATCTGCAATAGAACAAATGAAAGCTTCAGAAAAACAGATTTTAAATAAAGGATTTAAGAATGAGAACCTGCAGAGAATTTTAAATATTCAGCAAGAACTATTAAAATTAGACAATGCAGTTCAGGAACAAGGTCAAGATACAAAGCGTCAATCTGAAACAAACAAGGCTGAATTTTCTAATCGATCAAATGCTCTACCAAGCTCATTAACTGATTATTTAAATAGTGTAGAAATTTTAAATAGACAATCGCTACCTTTGCGCTCGAATTTTAATCAAAAGGTTCAAGAATATTTTAATACAAAATGATAAACTTTAATTACGAAACCGAATTTTCTTTAGACAACGAACAAGCTTTTACAGATTGGTTGAGCGCTGTTATTGTTTCTGAAAAGAAGAACGAGGGAGAAATAAATTATATTTTTTGTGATGATGAATACCTGCATAAGATAAATGTAGAGTATTTAAACCACGATACACTAACTGATATTATCAGTTTTGATTATACAGTTGGTAAAGAAATAAGCGGAGATATATTTATATCTGTTGAAAGAGTAGAAGATAACGCTAAAGATTTTAATGTTTCTTTTGAAGAAGAATTGAAACGTGTTCTTGCTCACGGTATATTACATTACTGTGGATACAAAGATAAAAGTGATGCAGATGCAGAACTTATGCGTTTAAAAGAAGATGAAAAGATTGCAATGTTTCACGTGGAACAGTAATTAAATATCTAAATTGAATCAAGTATGTTTCACGTGAAACACATATTTTATAAATATTTTATATGTTCCACGTGAAACGTTTTAAAAATTTTTTAAAAGAGTCAAGATTTAGTTCCACGTGGAACATATATAAAGTGATTCATAGTTTAAATTTTTATATCAATTTGTTCCACGTGGGACAGTTGTTGAAGATAATTTTTAAGGTTTGAGTTTTTTTCAAGAGAAGAAATTGATGTTCCACGTGAAACAGTTTATATATCGATATACGTGTGTAACGCAAAGCTGAAAAAGGAATTCTGATATTTCGTGCCACCTGAAATATTTTTTAGGTTTGATATTTGAGCTTTTTTGGAATTTAATCGTTTCGGGATTTTAAAACTTTGGTTTAACGAGAATTTTTAAAATAGAGGATCTATGTGTAGAAGTTTTTATTTTGGTTCCACGTGGAACCAAAATTGATTATTTTTTTTTCACTTTTCCTTTGATTTGATTTGATTTTGAAGAAGAAGAAGTTATAAAGGGATTGAAAGTGCTTTCGAAAACGTTCGGAACTTGAAACCTGAAACTTGAAATAAAAAGAATAACCGTTCCACGTGGAACAAAAAGAAAATAAAGTTAATTCTGAGAACTGCCTTAAACGGTTTGCAGAGAATAATAAAACAAAATGTTTTTAGAAGAGTACGATGTTATTGTAGTTGGTGCTGGTCATGCAGGATCTGAAGCCGCGGCAGCGGCCGCAAATTTAGGATCCAAAACTTTGTTGGTTACAATGAGTTTGCAGAACATTGCCCAGATGTCTTGCAATCCTGCTATGGGAGGAATTGCAAAAGGACAAATTGTTCGTGAGATCGATGCACTTGGTGGATACTCCGGAATTGTTTCAGATCGAACTGCAATTCAGTTTAAGATGTTGAATAAATCGAAAGGACCAGCGATGTGGTCGCCGAGAGTTCAAAGTGATCGAATGCGTTTTGCAGAAGAATGGAGAATGATGTTGGAGGGAACTCCAAATTTAGATTTTTACCAAGAAATGGTAAAAGGGCTGATTATCGAGAATGGAAAAATAAAAGGAATCAGAACGTCGCTTGGAGTTGAGATTCGATCCAAATCGGTTGTGTTGACAAACGGAACTTTTTTGAACGGATTAATTCATATTGGAGAAAAACAATTTGGAGGAGGAAGAGCAGGCGAGAGTGCTGCAACCGGAATTACCGAAGATTTAGTGAAAGCCGGATTTGAAGCTGGAAGGATGAAAACAGGAACGCCGCCACGAGTTGATGGACGTTCTTTGGATTATTCTAAAATGAATGAAGAAAAAGGAGATGCAAAACCAGATAAGTTTTCATATTCTGATTTGACTAAACCTTTAACGCAACAACGTTCTTGTTACATGACATACACGTCGCTGAATGTTCATGATATTTTGAGAGAAGGTTTTGATCGTTCACCAATGTTCAACGGAAGAATAAAAAGTTTAGGTCCGAGATATTGTCCTTCGATTGAAGATAAGATTAATCGTTTTGCAGATAAAGAACGTCACCAGCTTTTTGTTGAACCAGAAGGATGGAATACTTGCGAAGTTTATGTAAACGGATTTTCAACTTCGCTTCCGGAGGATATTCAGTTTAAAGCTTTGCGCTCTGTTGCCGGTTTTGAAAATGTGAAATTCTTTCGTCCGGGTTATGCAATCGAATATGATTATTTCCCGCCGACACAATTGAAACATACTTTGGAAACCAAGTTGGTTGAAGGTTTATATTTTGCCGGACAAATTAATGGAACGACAGGATATGAAGAAGCAGCTTCGCAAGGTTTGATGGCCGGAATAAATGCGCATTTAAAAGTGCATGAAAAAGCGCCGTTAATTTTAAAACGTGACGAAGCGTATATTGGAGTTTTGATCGATGACTTAATTACGAAAGGAACAGAAGAACCTTATCGTATGTTTACATCAAGAGCAGAATACAGAACATTGCTGCGACAAGATAATGCCGATTTCAGATTGACACCAATGTCGTTCGAAATTGGTTTGGCTTCTGAAGATCGAATGAGAAGAATGGAGCATAAACTTAACGAGTCTGAAAAGATGGTTGCCTTCTTTAAAGAAACAAGTGTAACAGTTGCAGAAACAAATCCAATTTTAATTGAAAAAGAATCGGCACCAATTTCACAAGGCGATAAAATGTTTAAAGTTTTTTCTCGTCCGCAGATTGAATTAGAGGATATGCTGAAATTTGAAAAAGTAGATTCTTATATCAAAGAAAATAATCTGGATGAAGAAATTGTTGAGCAAGCCGTAATTCAAGTTAAGTATTCTGGTTATATCGAAAAAGAAAGAAATAATGCTGATAAACTAAATCGTTTAGAAGAAGTAAAAATTCCGGAGAATTTCGATTACAATAAAATCAAATCAATGTCGATTGAAGCAAAACAAAAATTAAGCAAAATTCGACCTGTTACAATTTCTCAAGCATCAAGAATCAGCGGCGTATCACCAAGTGATATTTCCGTGCTTTTGATTTATATGGGAAGATAGAAAAGTATTCAGTCTCGGTTTTCGGTTTTTAGTATTTTTAACTGTGACTGAAAACCGAGACTGAATACTAAATTTTGTTCCACGTGAAACATTGAATTCAATTTTAATGAGAGTTGTTAGAATAGAAAATTTATCATTAGAAGAAAAAAAGGTTTTAATGCATCTTCGTAACAATGCATTTCCGTTTCAGTTTGGTCATGCAGCATTTGAAGAATTTGATTTGTATTTGGATAGTTTGATCCAAGCAAAACATTATTTGCTGAAAGACGAAAATCAAATAGGAGGCTGGGCTTTTACTTTTTTTCGAGATCAGGAAGTTTGGTTTTCGATAATGATAAATAATAAAATTCAGGGAAAAGGAAACGGAACAAAATTGATTGAAGAATTAAAAAGAAATAATTTCAATTTGAATGGCTGGGTTATCGATCATGAAAATGATATAATGCAAAATGGCGAAGCTTATAAATCGCCTTTGTTATTTTATATCAAAAACGGTTTTAGTGTTTATCAAAATACAAGAATCGAAAATGAAAAAATTAAAGCAGTTAAAATAAATTGGACAAACAAAAAATAGAAATAAAAAATATGCTAAAAGTGATTTTTTCATTTTTAGCATTTCTCATGAATTAAACCAAAAAATACCAAGAATTAAAAAATGGACGTTTTAAACAAAAAACATTTTCTTACTGTAAAAGACCATTCTGTTTCAAAAGAAATTTTCGATTTGTACTATGATGAAAATCTGGATATGCTGATTACTTCTCCGCAGCCGGATTTAGAAAATTTAGGAAGATATTACGAAAGTGAAGATTACATTTCTCATACAGATAACAAACGTTCTGTTTTTGAAAAAGCATATCATTTTGTAAAAAGTATCGCTTTAAAAAATAAACTGAATTTGATAAATTCAGAACAATCTCAAAAAGGAAAAATTTTAGACATTGGAGCCGGAACCGGAGATTTTTTATTAACGGCAAAAAATGATGGATGGAACGTAATCGGAATTGAACCGAGCGACCGGGCAAAAAATATTGCAAAGCAAAAAGGAATTTCGTTTGCAGAAGAAACAGCTTCTTTAGAAAATAATTCTTTTGACGTAATTACCATGTGGCACGTTTTGGAACACGTTCCAAATTTAGAACTTCAAATTCAGGAATTGAAGCGTTTGTTAAAACCAACTGGAACATTAATTGTTGCGGTTCCAAATTTTAAATCTTTCGACGCAAAACATTACGGAGAATTTTGGGCAGCTTTTGATGTGCCAATTCATTTTTGGCATTTTTCAAAAAAAGCGATAAAATCACTTTTCGAAAAAGTCGATATGAAATTAGAAAAAGTACTTCCAATGAAATTTGATTCATTTTATGTGAGTCTGCTTTCTGAAAAATACAAAACAGGAAAAATGAATTTTGTCCGTGCATTTTTTATTGGTTTAAGATCAAATTTAAAAGCATCAAGTACAAAAGAGTATTCATCTCACATTTACGTGCTAAAAAACAGCTAAAACGCGAAATAAGCGCATTTAAGGCACTTTCTCTCGTAAGTTGAGGGTTTGTGTTGTCTTTTTTTAGAAAAAGGCTCTAATAAAAGCTATGAAAGTCACTTTTAATAGTGATATTTTATAGCTTTTTTTTGATCCATAAAGAAAACTAATACCTTAAATTAGGGCAGTTTTTCTATTTTTTTCTTGATTTTTTCAATTTTTAATTTTTGACTTTAACGAGATGAAAAAACAAAATTTTTTTGTTTTTGGATTTTGCTTTTTGGATTTTCAAAAATGAAAATTTCAAAAAGTATCAAAAGAGAAATTTCATGACTTTTTTAAAAATGAACTTGATTTCTTGTTTTTGTTGATTTTTAGAAATGAAATTTAACAACGAGGTTCAAAAAGTTTTTGTTTCAGAATTTACGAGCTGAAAAAGCATCAAAACGTAAAATAAGCGCATTTAAGGCTTTTTCTTGGTAAAATCGAGGGTTTATGTTGTCTTTTTTTAGAAAATAGCTCTAAAGAAAGCTATAGAAGTCACTTTTAATAATGATATTTTATAGAATAAAAATGTGCCATAAAGAAAACTAATATGCTAAAATTCGAGCATTTTTTAAACTTTCTGTCGATCCTATTTATTTTTTTATATTTTTGTCTTTCATACCAATAAAAAAATAGAAATTTAGAAAATGAAAAAAGCATTAGCAATTATCGCACTTTCAATTTTAGTTGTTTCGTGTAATAAAGCAACAGAAGTTAAGGAAGTAAAAACAGCTTACATAGATACTTCAGTTTTGATGAAAGAGTACACTGAAGCAAAAGACCTTGAAGCTAAATACAAAGCTCAGGCAGAAGAAAAAGGAAGACAATTACAAGCTGAAATTTCCCGCTTTAAACAAGACGCTGCTAATTTTCAAAGTCAGGCACAGGCAAATGGCCAGCAATGGGCGCAGCAAAGAGGTGCAGAATTGCAAAAAAGAGAGCAGCAATTAGGATATGCTCAACAAGCATTATCTCAGCAATTACAGCAGGAAAGCGGTGTTGAAATGGATTCTCTTGTAAGCGGAGTTAAAAAATTCATCAAAGAATACGGTAAGAAAAACGGATATTCTTATATCTACGGAACAGGTGATGCAGCTACAGTTTTGTATGCTGAAGAAAAGTATGATATTACAAAAGAAGTAGTTAAAGCTTTAAACGACAAATACAAAGCGTCTCCAAAAGCTGAAGAAAAAGCTCCAGCTAAAAAAGAAGAAGCTAAAAAATAAGAACTGCCAAACTAACTAAAACTAAAATTGAAAAACCTAAATCCACACCGGATTTAGGTTTTTTTCTTTTATAAAAATGCGATAATTTTGACGTTTAATACCGGTCTAATGCAAAACGTTTCTGAAGCTGCAGCTTACACTTTACAATTTATCAATCAAACACAAAAATCAATCTTCCTGACAGGTAAAGCCGGTACAGGAAAAACGACTTTATTGCGTGAAATTATAGCAACAACGCACAAAAACACTGTAGTTGTCGCGCCTACCGGGATTGCAGCTTTAAATGCAGGCGGTGTAACAATTCATTCGATGTTTCAGCTGCCTTTTTCAGCATTTATTCCTTCGTATGAAGAAAGTTCCCAGTTTACAGAAACCGTAAAATTTGAGAATAAAGAATCACTTCGCAGACATTTTAAAATGAACAATGTAAAGCGAAATGTAATTCGAAATATGGAACTGCTGATTATTGATGAAGTCAGCATGCTTCGTGCTGATTTACTGGATGCTATCGATTTTATGATGCAGACAATCCGAAGAAATACGCGAGCTTTTGGAGGTGTTCAGGTGCTTTTTATAGGTGATTTATTGCAGCTGCCGCCCGTAATTCGGGATGAAGAATGGCGTACTCTGCGCAATTTTTACAAAGGCAAATTCTTTTTTCATTCACATGTAATTCAGCAAAATCCGCCTTTGTATATCGAATTATCCAAGATTTACCGCCAGAGCGACGATGTTTTTATTTCGGTTTTAAACAATCTGCGAAACAATCAAATCACAACTCAGGATATTGAGGTTTTAAACCAATATGTACAGCCGGATTTCGACTTAAAAATGAATCCGGGCTATATAACCCTTACAACGCACAATGCAAAAGCTGATGCTATAAATGAACAGGCTATCAATGATTTAGCAGGAAATGAATTTGCTTATCAGCCATTTGTAGTGGGCGATTTTCCGGAGAAAATTTTTCCTGTAGAAGAAAATCTAAAACTTAAAGTGGGTGCTCAGGTAATGTTTGTCAAGAATGATTTATCTTTTGAAAAACGTTATTTTAATGGAAAAATGGGCGTTATAAAATCACTTTCGGCAGAAGAAATCTTTGTTCATTTTCCGGAAGAAAACAAAACCATTGAAGTTGAAAAATACGAATGGAAAAACATTCGCTACAAAGTCAACGAACTGACAAAGGAAATCGAAGAAGAAGTTCTGGGAACATTTGCCCATTATCCAATCAAATTGGCCTGGGCCATTACGGTTCACAAAAGCCAGGGTTTAACTTTTGAGAAAGCTGCGCTCGATGTATCGCAAGTTTTTCTTCCTGGGCAGGCCTATGTAGCACTTTCGCGTTTAACTTCCTTAAACGGTCTTATTTTGCTTTCTAAGATGCAGATGAACGGTCTGTCAAACGATCAGGACGTAATGGATTATGCTTTGAACAAAGCAACAGAAGATGATTTGAAAAATTCACTTCATTTTGAAACCAAGAATTTTATTCATAACTATTTGATAAACAGTTTTAACTGGACAGATTTAGCTCAAGAATGGAGAAATCACCGTTTTAGTTATAATGAAAATGCTGTCGCTTCAGAAAAATCAAAACATTCGGCCTGGGCACACAAACGCATGGATACGATTGAAGCATTGGCAGATCCTTCACAGAAATTCATTCAGCAGCTCAATAAAATTTTCAGCAAAGAAACTGTTGATTTAAAGTTTGTTCAGGAAAGGGTAGTGGCTGCTTACGATTACTTTTTTAAACCAATGGATAAATTGGTTTCGGATCTTTTGAGTAAAATGGCTGAAATCCAGAAATTTAAAAAGGTAAAAGAGTTTTATGAAGAATTAGCTCTGCTGGACGATTTACAGACAAAAGCCGTTTTGCGTTTAATGAAAGCCAGACTGCTGGTTGATATTGTGGTTTCCCGTGAAACAATCAGTAAGGAAAGTTTAACATCGCCGGCCATTAAAAATTATAAAACAGATAAAATTTCGAAAATCAAGGAAGACTATAAAATGGCGAATACAGACATGTTTCAGGTCGATGAGCCTGTTATACGTTATTCTTCTAAAAAAGTGGATAAAACAGCCGAAAACGGACCAAAAAAGACCACTGTCGAAGAGACTCACGAACTCTGGCTGCAAAAAAACTCTGTAGAAGATATTGCACGCATTAGAAAACTCACTGTGCAAACTGTCGAATCGCATTTAATAAAACTTATTCAGGCGAAGAAAGTAGACGTTTCAGATGTGCTTCCGTATGATAAAATCCTTGCTTTACGTGAAGCATTTCAGTTTTACGATGAAGAATCCTTAAGTCCGTTAAAGGAAAAATACGGTGAAGAATTTACCTGGGATGAACTTAAGATGTTTAAAGCCAGCATTAACTGATTTTAGATTTTAGATTTTTTGTGCGGCTTGGTTAAGATTTTGTAACTTGTTGTATAATTCTAAATTTTAGAATTAACTATAAAAACATTATGTAAAATAGAAATTATGAAAAAGCTTATATACATTACATTACTTATTTTTTCTGTCACAAATATTTCGGGTCAGGTACTTAAAAAAGAATATCAAAAATTCATTCAGGTTTTCATTGACAACGTAAAAGGGGACAAGAAAGAAGAAATTGCAAAGATAATTTCGTATCCGTTAAAAAGAGATACTCCAATTCCATCAATCAAAAATAAAGCAGAATTTATTAAGAGATATTCAGAAATTTTTGATGTCGCTTTAAAGAAAGAAATAACATCGTCTAAAGCCGATAAAGACTGGACAGAAATGGGATGGCGAGGTATTATGCTAAATCAGGGAACAATTTGGTTTGATGAAGAAGGTCGTTTAATTAGCATTAATTATCAATCCAAATTTGAAAGCGATTTGAAAAATAAACTGATAGGTTCTGAGAAAACTAAAGTACATGCGTCTATATCTAAATTTAAAGAACCAGTTTATATTTTAGAAACTTCTAAATTCAGGATCAGAATTGATGATTTAGGCAATAATAACTTTCGTTATGCTTCATGGTCTATCAAACAAAAAATGACTGAAAAACCAGATTTGATTATAACTAACGGTAAATGGGTTCAGGATGGAACAGGAGGAAACCATTATATTGAATTTAAAAAAGGAAACTATGTTTATGTATGCTATATCATAGTTTTGGGAGAAAAAAATTCGCCTCCGGCAAGATTGGTTATTACACAAAACGGAAAAGAAATTTTAAATCAGGATGCCAAAATTGTTCCACGTTAAACATAAAAAAATCCTATTCGTAAAGAATAGGATTTTAAGATTTTTATAGATTTTCAACGAGAATCCAGGCATCTGGATTTTCACCTTTTTGAATTTCTTTTTGCGCTTTTTCAGCTTCGGCCATTGTAGCGTAACTTCCGTATAAAACCGGAAATAAACCGTGTTTGTTTTCACCAAGCATTCTGGCGCTGTATCCATCTTTAATTAACTGGTTATAAGCTTTTCTTGCATTAGCTTCGCTTCTAAATGCGCCAGCCATAATGTGATACGGCATTAATTTTTCGGCAGTTTCTACTTTTGCAGAATCTACTAATGTTACTGCTGGCAGCGGATTTTGAATAACAAAAGTTGCTTCCTGAATTTTGTTCTGAACTTTTTTCTGAACATTTCCTTCTACCACAAGGGTTTGAGCAGCAATTTGATTTTGGTATAATGGATATCCTATACTTCCAGTTATTCCAAGTCCAAGAACAAATATTGCAGCATATCTTAAGAATGGTCTTGAAGATCTAACTTCTTCATTTTCATATAATGAAATTGGTTCTTTTTCTGAAATTTGCTCGATTGTTTTCTCAAAGATTTCCTTTTTAACCAATGGAGAAACAAACGGGCTCAATCCAAAAGATGTTGCCAGATAGTTTATTTGCTCATTTGGTGTAAATATGATATTGCTTTCAGAATTAAGACGAAGATCTCCAATATTTTTAAGACTTATAACGCCGTTTTCTTCAAGAGTTTGTCTCCAGTTTTGTACTTCATAAGCAATACCATTTACCGCTGCTCCGTAAGATATATTCTCTGCCTGAGCAACATGATTTGCTAATAATCCGTCGTTGTTTTTTAGACGGCTGTTGAAAAAGACTGTTTTTTTGGGTGGAAAAAACGAATTTGTGCTTTCATTCAGTTGAGCCGATTGAATTTCGGTTAAAAATGCTCCAAATCCAGGCACCGTTACACACTGATAACGATACAATAACTGCGCGATGTAAGTTTCGATTTTCATAGTAACAAAGTTAAGTAATGAATATAGTTATCAAAATTTTATTCACAATTTTTATTAACAATTGAGATTTTTTTATAGACAATTTATTTTCAGTATTTTAACATTTAGGTTATCAGCAATATTAAATTTTGTCTATTATAAAATGTTATTTTTATTAAGAAATTACTTTGTTTTTATCATATTTGCAATAGTTTTTGAGTTTAGTTTTTAGCTCTATTTTACATAATATTTTAAAGAGATGTCAGATCAGGAATTATTTTATTTATTAGCCTTACTTAAAGTAGATGGAGTTGGAGATATAGTGGCGAAAAAATTGCTGGTAAATTGCAGTAAAGCTGAAGATGTTTTTAAAACCAAAACAAATCAACTTGCTGCTATAGATGGAGTTGGTTCGGCTTTATTAAAAAACCTGAAAGACAAAAGTATTTTTGAGAAAGCAAATCAAGAACTTGAGTTTATAAGAAAAAATAATATTACGGTTTCTTATTTTCAGGAAGAAAATTATCCAGATCGATTAAAACATTGTTTAGATTCTCCTGTTTTACTTTTTTCGGGCGGTAACATAAATCTAAAAAACAAAAAAATTATAAGTATTGTCGGTACGCGGCAGATAACATCTTATGGAACAGAATGCTGCCGAAAACTTATAGAAGATTTGATACCGCTAGATCCGGTAATTGTAAGCGGTTTTGCTTATGGGGTTGATATTGTTGCGCATCAGTTTGCTATGGATTATAATTTGCAGACTATTGGTGTTCTGGCACATGGGTTAAATCAGGTTTATCCAAGAACGCATAAAAAGTATATGGCGAAAATGGAAGAAAACGGCGGTTTTATAACAGAGTTTTGGAGTTCATCAAATCCTGATAAAGAAAATTTCGTGAAAAGAAATCGTATTGTGGCCGGCATCAGCGAAGCCACAATTGTGATAGAATCTGCAGATAAAGGCGGATCGCTCATAACTGCCAATTTAGCAAATGATTATAATCGGGATGTTTTTGCAGTTCCAGGCAGAGTAACAGATAGATACAGCCAAGGTTGCAATGATTTAATTAAAACTCAAAAAGCCAATGTTTTAACTAGTGCCGCAGATTTGATTTATGTTTTGAACTGGGATTTAGAAAAGAAACCTAAAGTGATTCAACAACAATTGTTTATCGATCTCAATCCTGACGAACAAAAGATTTATGATTTTCTTTTAAAAAATGGCAAAGAACTTCTAGATATTATCGCTTTGGAATGCGATTTGCCCATTTTTAAAATCTCCGGAACTCTTTTAAATATGGAACTGAAAGGAATTATAAGACCTTTGCCTGGAAAAATGTTTGAGGTTGTTTAAAAGAATTAAGATTTTGGATAATATTTCGAAATTTCAATAGAAAAAAGAACACTCGAAATCTTCCATTTTCCGTTAATTTTGACTAGCTGCCAATATTCATTACCCCAATTTGTCATCGAATCTTCAGACCAAAAACTGTAATCAAATGTTACGCTGGCAATGACATCATCATTATGAATTACTATGTTTTCGAACTTTTCCTCGCTTTTTTTGTCTTGTAGAATACTTTGTATAAATGAAGTATAAGTGCTTGTAAAATAATTTTTTACGATTGATGGATTATCTTCGATTGTTTTGGCTTGACTTTTTTCTTTAATTACACCAATCCAGTTAACGTTTCCTTCAAAAAATAAACTATTAAAAATTACAGAATCCTTTTTTATAATACTTTGCATAAAACTATTTAACAGTTGATGTATTTCCTGCTTATCTTTTGATGTTTGTTGTGCAGAAATGAAGTTTAAAGAAAAAAATAGTAATAAAATTGTAATAGCTGCTTTCATGTTTTAAGACTTAATTTTTAGTATATAATTTTTAATTTTTGATGAGGGATTTTCAATTAAATATTTGATAAAATAACTGATTATGATACAGTTAATAAAACAAATTAATAAAGTGACTTGTCCGTCTTTTTCAATATTTAATTTTTCTAATGCCATTTGTGTTAAGTGTATAATTCCTTTGTGCGTGAGATAAATAGAAAAAGAAAGTGATGCCAGCCGAGCAGATAAAATAGATTTTGAATGATATAAAAAACAAGATTTTGAAACAGCCGACATTACAATTAATCCAAAGCCAATTGAAACTAATGTAAATCCAATTATAGAAGCTGATTGTGAAGTTTGATTTGAACAAATCCAAAACGAAAATCCAACAACTACTAATCCGGAAAAAAATAATAGACTGCCATTTGTATTAATGAATTTTTTAAAACAGCTGGAATATTCATAAAAATATGCGATACCAATTCCTGTTACTAAACCGTCTAATCTTGTGTAGGTTGGATAATAAATTTTCATGTACCAAATTCTCCATGCATTATCCGTATTTTGATTTGGAACTATGAATAGCTGCCATGAAATTATTCTCAAAAGAATAGTTATGAACAATAGAGAAAACAGAAAATATTTTATTGTATGTAGCTTATGGAATTTTACAAATAACATTAGCAACAATGGAAAAAGAAGATAAAACTGTTCTTCAATACATAATGACCACGCATGAGAAAAGGTTCCAAAGTGGAGTAGGTCAAGTTCAATGTTTTGAGTAAAAGTGATAAATTTCCAAAATGAAGGCAAAGCTTCTCTTTCTCTAAAAAGAGGAAAGGAAAAATATAAAATTAAGGTTAATGCGTATGGAGGAATGATTCTGAAAAAGCGTTTGATATAAAACTCTTTTAAGCAAATTTTATCTAAGTGTTTGAGTTGTTCAAAAAGCTGTTTTGAAATCAGAAATCCACTAAGAACAAAAAACAAATCTACCCCAGTCCAGCCAAATTGACCATATTTGTCGACCCATTCTGGATGAGCAAACATGCGATAATGATACACCAAAACCATTACAATCGCCAAAGTGCGTAAATGATCAAGGCCAAGAAATTTTTCTGTTGCTGGAGAGTTCATTTTTTTCTGCAAAACTAGAACAGACTTTGTTCTGTTTTTTGAATGGTATTTGTAAAGCTGACTTTGATGTATGAATAACTTAATTTCAAATTTCAACGACGCTTCTTGTCGTTCATCATCAAATTTAAGCCGTTTACCATCAACTTATAAAAAATGGAATTTGATTGTCTATTTTTGGATTATGATAAAATGTAGTTTAAATAATAATGCAAAGCAAAGTACTGTATTTCAGTTGTTTTTCTGGATTTTGTTTTTTTTAATCGGCGAAGCTAAAATTTATGCTGAATACAGACAGCCGCTTTTTTCTATGAACATTCCGTATGATTTGTGCCATTTGATTTTTCAAGTCTTAAGTGCCAATTTCATATATTTCATTTTGATAAAAAGGGTATTTTATAAAAAGCATTATTCTCAATTTGTCGTTTTTTTAGTTACTAGTATTTATTTGTTTTCAGTTTCAAACAGAGTTTTTGCTATTTATATAGCCGAACCTTTTTTTAGTAATGAACCGCAGGACGATTTGTTAAGTATTTTTACAGATTTGGATTATCTGTTTTGTTATTATGTGATTCCAATTGCGACTGCCTCTTTTGTTTTTGTTTCTGTAGCATTTATGTTCGATTTAAGGAACGAAAAACAATATTCTGTAGAAATACTCAAAGAAAAGGCAGAATTAGAATTAAAGGCCTTAAAAACGCAATTAAATCCACATTTTTTATTCAATACGCTAAATAATATTTATTCGCTGTCGATTATCGATTCTGAAAAAACATCAGAATCAATAAGCCGTCTTTCAAACATTTTGGATTATATTTTATATAAAGGCCATAATAAATTAATTTCTATCTCAGATGAGTTGAAGGTAATTCACGATTATATCGAATTAGAGAAATTACGTTACGATTCAAGGCTAGAACTTATTATTACAGAACAAATTAAAAATCAGAATTTTGTCCCGCCTTTATTGTTTTTATCTTTGGTAGAAAATGCTTTTAAACATGGCGCAGGAAGTATTTCTGGAAATATTTTCATTTCAGTTTTTATTGAAACTAATGCTGTAAAGACAGTTTTTAAAGTTGAAAATTCTTTTGTTCCTAAAGAAATTAATAATGAAAAGAGTATGGGTTTAAAGATAATTCAGGAACAATTAAAAATTATTTATGGAAATCTGAGTTCCTATTTAGTTAAAAATAAAGATAATCGCTTTATTGTAGAAATAATAATTCCGGCCAATGAAAATTGATTGTATTATAGTTGATGATGAACCGCTTGCAATTAAGCTTTTAGAAAATCATATCTCTAAAATTGAAGAGCTGCGATTGGTTGGTACTGCCGGAAATGCTTTAGAGGCTTATAAGCTCACTAAGTCTAAAGCTGTTGATCTAATTTTTTTAGATATTCAAATGCCGGACTTAACCGGAATAGATTTTCTAAAATCATTAAAAAACAAACCAAAAACCATTTTTACCACTGCATACAGAGATTTCGCTGTTGAAGGTTTTGAACTTGAAGCGGTAGATTATATTTTGAAACCCATAACTTTTGATCGTTTTTTTAAAGCTGTTGAGCGCGTTTTAAGACATGACTCTGATTACGTAAAAGATGACTTTCTTATGTTGAAGTCAAATGGTTTGCAATATAAAATTATCCTGAAATCTGTTTTGTTTATTGAAAGTCAGGGAAATAATGTCAAGGTAGTTTTAAAGAATGAAAAGCCGCTTATTGTGAAGTATAAAATAAGTGATTTAGAAATAGATTTAAACTCTCTTGGTTTTGTTCGCATTCACAGATCTTTTTTAGTAAACTCAAAAGAAATAAATGCTTTAGGAAATACTGAACTCATTATTGAAAGCTTTTCTGTACCCGTTGGAAGAAGCTATAAGTCAAATTATGAAGAGTTGAAAAGAAAACATTCTATATAGTTTATTATGAAAGTTGTTTATATATTTAACAAGTAATTTCTGTTATTTATTTTTGTTTCTAAAATGTTTAAATAATCGGTACAATACATAAATAATCAATATTCCAAAAGCAATATTTAGTATCTGAAAAAGATAAGGAGGAATGTCGTAGTCTTCAATATATTTATTCATTTTGTATATTATTAAATTATATAAAGAATTAATTTATATGAAGTTACGAAAAAATATATAAAAAAAAACCTCCTGAATTAACAAGAGGTCTAAAATACAGTTTGAATTTGTTTTATTTTCCAAATCCCAGTTTCTCACGAACTCTTTGAAGGACTCCGTCAGCAACTGCAGAAGCTTTCGCTGCTCCTTTTTTCAATAAGGCATCAACTTCATCAAGATTGTTTATATAGTAATTATATCTTTCTCTTTCTGTTTTGAATTTTTCTGTAATCAATTCAAAAATAGCTTGTTTTGCGTGGCCGTAACCATAATTTCCGCCTAGATAATTCGCTCTCATTTCTGCAATTTGAGACTCATCTGCCATTAAAGAATAAATAGCAAAAGCGTTGCAGGTATCAGGATTTTTTGGAGCTTCCAGCGGAGTACTATCCGTTTCTATACTCATAATCTGCTTGCGCAAAGCTTTATCATCCAGGAAAATGTTGATGTAATTATTAGCAGATTTACTCATTTTTCCTCCATTAGTTCCGGGAATCAATTTGCTGTCTTCCTGAATTTTAGCTTCTGGAAGTACAAAAGTTTCGCCCATTTGGTGGTTGAATCTTGAAGCTACATCACGGGTAATTTCTATATGCTGTAATTGATCTTTTCCAACAGGAACAAATTCTGCATCATACAATAAAATATCAGCAGCCATCAACATCGGATAAGTAAAAAGTCCGGCGTTAACATCATCTAAACGATCGGCTTTGTCTTTGAAAGAATGTGCCAAAGTTAAACGCTGAAACGGAAAAAAGCAGCTTAAATACCAGGTTAATTCAGTTGTTTGAACTACATCTGACTGTCTGTAAAAAGTAACACGGTCAATATCTAATCCAAAAGCAAGCCATGCAGCAGCCACACTAAAGGTATTTTCTCTTAATGTTTTACCATCTTTGATTTGTGTAATCGAATGTAAATCAGCAATAAACAAAAAAGATTCGTTTGCCGGATTATTCGATAACTCAATTGCAGGGATGATAGCTCCCAATAGATTTCCTAAGTGAGGCGTTCCAGTACTCTGAACACCAGTAAGTATTTTTGCCATTCTAGTTTTTTTCTTAACCGCAAATATTGCAAGTTTAATTTTAACCGCAAAGTTCGCAAAGTTTATTTTTAATTTAACTGCAAAGTTCGCAAAGTTTATTGGAATGTAAATTCTTTTATAAAATTCACTTCGGTTTTCTTACATTTGAAACCATGAAAATATTGAAAATTGCTTTTTGGATTATCTGGCGCGTTTGGTTTTACGTTTTAATGGCGGTGCCAATACTTATTATGCTGCCGTTACTGCTTATTTCTATCATCTCTGAGAGAGGATATCCATATTTCTTTAAAATGGCCCGTATTTGGGCTAAATTCATTCTGTACGGAATGGGTTTTTATTATAAAGTAAAACGAGAACAAAAACTGATCAAGGGAAAAAGCTATATGATCGTTGCCAATCATACATCAATGACTGACATTATGCTGATGCTGGCGATTATTAAAAATCCGTTTGTTTTTGTTGGAAAAAAGGAACTTGTAAAGATTCCTTTGTTTGGATTTTTCTATAAAAGAACCTGTATTTTGGTTGACAGAAATTCATCAAAAAGTAAAAATGAGGTTTTTAAAAGGGCTCAAAGCCGTTTAAACCAAGGTTTAAGTATTTGTATTTTTCCTGAAGGCGGCGTTCCGGATGATGAATCGATTTTGCTGGATGAGTTTAAAGATGGTGCTTTCAGACTTGCCATAGACCATCAAATTCCAATTGTGCCTATTGTATTTCCTGATAATAAAGACCGTTTTCCTTATAGGTTTTTAAGCGGCAGTCTTGGAAAAATGCGCAGTAACATTCTGCCTTTCGTAGAAACAAGCGGACTGACATCTGATAACAGAAAAGAGCTTAGAGATACAGTCAGAGAAATGATTTATAAAGGTTTACTCGAATTTAAAAAGAAAGATTTAAAAGAGTAATTTAAAATACAAACCCGGCAAAATATAAAAAATTGCCGGGTTTTCTTTTGAATAAAAACCCCCGTTTATAATTCAAAAAGTTTATCGGTGTATTATTTTTTCAGAGATGAATCGTAATACTTTTTTAAATTTTAATTTGGTTTTTCTGCGGTTTTTAGTGAACAACACTTCTATTCTCTCTTTCATGATTAAGTATTTATAGGGTTGATAATAAAGAGTTTATTAAACTCAAGTTAATGTCACATATTATTAAGAGCGTCAAAAATGAAAAAGGTTGCGTCGAAAGAAGAAAATTCTTTAAAATAATTAGTAAAAAATCCGTTAGTTCTTGGATACTAACGGATTTTTACTGAATCAACCAACCAAATTTATTCTAAAAAAACGACGAATTGGTATTTATGGCCCATACCAAAAACAAATCGTATGTCTGTTTAATAGATGAGTTTGTTTTAAAAAGGTTGCGTTGATTTCTAATTTTATTTTCAAAATAAAAAACCCGGACTTTTATAAGTCCGGGTTTTTATGTGTAAAGTATTAATTTTAAAAGATTAAGCGTTTGCTAATTCTTTCATATGAGCTTTTATTTTTTCTTCTAATTCGTCAGCTAATTCTGGATTATCTTTAATTAGAGCTTTTACAGCATCACGTCCTTGACCTAATTTTGTATCACCATAGCTAAACCAAGATCCTGCTTTTTTAACGATATCAAATTCAACCGCTAAGTCAAGAATTTCACCGGTTTTAGAAACTCCTTCTCCGTACATAATGTCGAATTCAGCAGTTTTAAAAGGCGGTGCCACTTTGTTTTTAACGATTTTCACTTTAGTTCTGTTACCAATTACGTTTTCACCGTCTTTAATTTGAGCAGAACGACGAATATCTAAACGTACAGAAGCGTAAAATTTTAATGCATTACCTCCGGTTGTTGTTTCAGGATTCCCGAACATAACACCAATTTTTTCACGCAGCTGGTTAATAAAGAAAACGGTACAATTTGTTTTACTGATAGTTCCAGTAAGTTTTCTTAATGCTTGAGACATTAAACGTGCATGAAGCCCCATTTTAGAATCTCCCATTTCACCTTCGATCTCGCTTTTTGGTGTCAATGCAGCTACAGAGTCAATTACAACAATGTCTATAGCTCCAGAACGAATTAGGTTTTCGGCAATTTCTAAAGCTTGCTCACCATTGTCTGGCTGTGATATAATTAAGTTCTCGATATCAACATTTAATTTTTCAGCATAATTTCTGTCAAATGCATGCTCAGCATCAATAAACGCTGCAATTCCACCCGCTTTTTGTGCTTCGGCAATAGCGTGTAATGTCAATGTTGTTTTACCAGATGATTCCGGCCCGTATATTTCAATAATTCTTCCTTTTGGATATCCATTTACCCCAAGAGCTAAATCAACACCAAGTGAGCCAGAAGAAATCGTTTCTACCTCCACAATGGCTCTGTCGCCCATTTTCATTACGGTTCCTTTTCCGTAGGTTTTGTCAAGTTTATCAAGCGTTAATTGTAACGCTTTTAATTTGGCTTCTTTGTCTGAACTCATCTTTTCTTAATTATCTAAAATTGTTATTTTTCTTTCCAGATAAAATTCAAAAAAATTGCTTCTTTTAAATTTTAAAGGTCAGGCTTATAATTTGTAAAATTACTTCTTTTTTTGAAGTTTGATTGTTCCAAATTGTCACAATTTAACTATAAAATAAAGCCTTTAATTCTGTTGCATCAGAAGGTTTTATTTTTCCGGCAAGCAGTAAACTCAACTGTTTACGACGCAGAGCTGCGTCAAAGCGCTGTATTTCAATTTCTGTTTCCGGTACAATTGGCGGTACTTCGACAGGTCTTCCGGTATCATCTACAGCTACAAAAGTATAAATTGCTTCGTTTGCTTTTGTTCTGTTTCCAGATTCGCGGTCTTCTACCCAAACGTCTATAAAAACTTCCATAGAACTTTTGAAGGATCTTGAAACTTTTGCTTCGACAGTAACTACGCTTCCAAGCGAAATGGCCCTGTTAAAAGCCACGTGATTTACAGATGCCGTAACTACAATTCGGCGGGAATGTCTGCGTGCTGCAATACTTGCTGCACGATCCATTCGGGCTAATAATTCGCCTCCGAAAAGATTGTTTAAAGGATTAGTCTCGCTCGGTAAAACTAAATCAGTTAATATAGTTAGGGACTCTGAAGGATGTTTTGGATTCATTTTTTTAATGTGAAAATTTAAAATAATTGCGGTTGATTAATTCAACCAGTTTACTACCATTACGGCAGGAATGAAATATATAACTATGGTTCTCGCACCATCGTAATCTTTGGCTAATCGCTGTCCGAAAAGCATCATTAATAAACAGATACATGAAAAAATTCCGGCATAAAAACCATACTCACGACCACTGTTCGTTAGTAATTGTATGGCTCCGACAACACTTAAAATTCCGGAAATTAATTCTAAAATTAATAAATGCAGTAAAGCAAGTGGAACCTGATTTTTTAATGGCGTTTTGGCAAAATGTTCTTTAAGCCAGGCTACATTATCTTTCCAGTAAAAAATCTTTTCGTAGCCTGATTGTAAAAATGTTAAGGCTAAAAATGCCAGTGATAAAATTGAGGCAACATTATTCATTTGAGGACTATTTTTTATGAATTAAACGAGTCAGTTTTATAGATAAATCGGTTAGGATTATTTTTGCATTTCCGTTTCTTTCAATGTGATACATGGCATCTGAAAGTTCTTTGAAAATTTCGTGAATATTATTCCCGTTTACAAAAGGAGCAAAATTTTCGAGTTTAAATTTGTCGACTTTTGGTTCTATGTAAACTAAACTTGGCGTTTGATAATTCAGTAAAAGTGCCTGTCTGAACATTTCGATACAAAACTGAATAAACTTTTTCTGGCTTTCGCGTCCAAGTCCGGCAATTTCTTCGCTCCATGAAATTAAATCCTGAATTGCTGCTGCGTTTCCTTTTGCTCTAAAGGCAGCGCGGACCCAATTAACAAACCACTGTTCAAAAGGATATTCAGTATCATCTTCTTTTAACAAATGCATTGCTTTATTGAAATTTCCCTGTGCCTGATGAGCGATTTTTTTAGCGAAATTAGAATCAATATTTTCTCTGGCAACCAATGCTTCGGCAATAACTTTTTCCGGAAGTCCGTTAAAGTGAATTACCTGACAGCGAGAACGTATGGTTTGTATAATGTCTTCTTCATTTTCAGAAATCAGAATAAAAATGGTTTTATCTGATGGTTCTTCAAGAAGCTTTAAAAGTTTATTTGAAGCTGCAATATTCATTTTATCTGCCATCCAGATAATCATGATTTTATAACCGCCTTCATACGACTTTAGGGAAAGCGATTTTAAAACTTCCTGTGCATCTTCGACTCTGATTTCACCCTGTTTGTTTTGAACGCCCAGAATTTTATACCAGTCAAATAAACCGCCGTAAGGCATTTCCTGAATAAATGTTCGCCAATCCTGAATAAAGTCTAAACTTTTTGGTTTGGTTTTTACATCTTCGGTAGTAACTGTTGGGTAAATAAAATGCAGATCGGGATGCGAAAGGTTTTGAAACTTTAAATTGCAAGAATCGTTTCCGTTTTCATTTTCGTTTCCGGTATTATTGCATAAAATATACTGCGCATAGGCAATTGCAGTAGAAAGTGTACCGCTTCCTTCGGGTCCAATGAATAATTGTGCATGCGGAATTCGTCCGGAAGATGCACTTTTTATTAAGTGGCTTTTGATATAATCCTGACCTAAAATTTGAGAAAATTGCATGAAGCAAAGATAGAAGAAAATGATGTAGTCAAAAATTTTAGATTAAAAGATTATCGGCTGGATTTGATTTATGAGATTATGATTGATTTTTGCTAAAATTTTTGATGTATGTTAACCAGCTTTTGTTAATAAATTGCTTCACGCGAGCAGATATCAAGACTTTTTTGTTAATATTTTTTTGCTTAAAACGACAATCGTACGTTTTTTTTAGCTATTTATTAGTTCAAAGTGCTGTTTTTTTATAGGGAATATCTTATGCTTTGCTTTTTAACAATTTTAACAAAAAGCCCGTTAAAACGCACATTTTCTCGACATAAGACTGGTTTTTAAGGTTTTTTTAAGGTTTTTTTTTGAAAAAAAAAATCAATAAAGTTGCAATTTAAGTTAATTTCTATATTTTTGTTTGCATCAACAACCAATTATATAATAAGAATTTATGAAAGGGAAAATTATTTTATTTAGTGCATTTTTAATCATGACAACTGCAGCTGTTTCGGCTCAGGCAAAGAATGCTCCAAGAAGTATTATTAGTACAACAGCTCTTATTCGTAAATACCATGATCAAAAAGAATTGAGCGGTATGCAAAAAGGAGAACTTTTGGAATTGTACATCGAACGAATTAAAGTATTAGTAAAAACTCTCCCTTACATTGCTTTGGTTACTAAACCAGGTGTTACGATGGCAGACTTAGGTATTCCAGACGATAACGAACACAAAAAAGTTTTAGATGCTCAGGCAGTTGGTACATCAACTTTCTTAGATACTACAGTTGAGTTTCAAAGAAAAATGATGCCTTACTCTGATAAAGGAAACCTTATTGCAGCAATCTTATTTTACGAAAACACATTAAAATCTTTACACGAGTTCAATGAATTGAACGAAATGTAATTAAAAAATATTTTTAAAACCTTTTTCGGATTGTTTACGTAGATGCATAAAATTTCTGCGTTATTTCGAGAAAGAAATCATCATCAACTCGTTCTCGTTGTATTCTGAAATTTTATTAGAAAACACGAGGGGAGTTTTTGTATTTACGCATACCCAAATTTATTATTAACCTAATACACATTGATCATGAAAAAAATTACTCAAATGATCTGCGTTCTTTTGACTGTAGCGAGTATGAATGCTCAACAAGAAAAAGGAATTATGGGCTACACAAACTGGTTAAACAACTGGACAGAATTTAAGCCTAACAAAGTAGAGTATGGAGAAGCAAATCAAATTTTAGCAGGAAACATTTCTGTTAATACAAAGTTGCTTAAGAGAAACATCTACGTACTTCAAGGTAATGTTTATGTTACTAACAATGCAGTTTTAACAATTGAACCAGGAACATTAATTATTGGTGATTTCGAAACTAAAGGAACATTGGTAGTTACAAAAGGTGCACAACTTGTTGCTGATGGTTTAGAAACAGATCCAATCGTATTTACTTCAAACCGCAGCCAGAAAAAAGCTGGAGACTGGGGTGGAATTGTTATTCTTGGAGATGCTCCAATTAACAAATTTGGAAACGTAGGTTCTTACAACATGGATCTTGACCCAACATTAACTACTTATGGTGGTGACAATGTTGCTTCAAACTCTGGAATTTTAAGATTTGTTAGAATCGAATTCGCTGGTAAAAAAGTAAAAGGTGTTGATACTTTCAACGGTTTGACTTTGGCTGGTGTTGGAAACAAAACTGTCCTTGAAAACATTATGGTAAGCTACGCTGGTGGTGACTCATTTGGTTTCTTAGGAGGAGATGTTAATGCTACAAAATTTGTTTCTTATAAATCAATCAATGACGATTACAAATTCTCTCAGGGAGTTCAATGTCGTTTCTACAATTCATTAGCTGTTAGATCTTCTTATTTCTCTAGTACAAAAGACGGTTCTCGTTGTATGGAAGTAAAATCTTATGAGAAAAAGAGCGAAACAGACTTTACTAAAAAACAAACTTTAGTTGTTGCTACTAACATTACAATGCTTAACGACAGTGAAAATATCAATGCTGATATTCAGGCAGGATTGGTAAAAGAAGCTGTATACGTAGCTGAAAATGCTTCTCTTGAAATGAAAAGAAGTGTGATCTCTGGATTTAATCCTGCAGTATTATTAGACAGCAAAACTGAAATCAATGATGCTAACCTTAAAAAAATCAAATTTGAGGAAATGTATTTCAACTTATGTAAAGGAAACATCTTTACTGAATACAATTCTAACAATGAAGATTTAGAGAGCTGGTATGGAAACAGTGTTTTCTTTAATGTTTACTCACAAAGTGACAACAAAGAAACATTCATTGATATGTTCAACCCTAAAAAGCCAGACTACAGATTACAGTTAGGAAAAATTACAGCTTCAAGCGGCAATAGATAAATAAATTTCGATTTTTATTTCGCGTAAATTTTATTAATAAAGTCCCCAGACACAATTTATGTATCGTCTTGTACGGACCAAATAAAGATCAAAACATAATGGCTCTATCTACAAAAAAATATTTATATATATTCTTTTTGGTTTCTCCTATTTCGTTAAGTCTGTATGCACAAAGTTTGACAACAGAAAAACCTACAGTTTCTGTTGGTTTTGACTGCAAATCAGCTGCGGTAATCGAGGCAAATCAAAACAATGACTCAGCTGTTTTAAATAACAGTAAAATAGATAATTCCAATCAGTTTATAGTAGGGTTGTCCACCCCCAAGGACAACCTTACTATGGCGACTGAAACGAATAATCAGTTCATAGAATGTAATGAAAATGCATTGCTTAGTTCTACCTCAATTCTTGCAAAAGATATTATTGAGAACTACAAATATGACTTTTCAGAAACATTTATTGATATCTTGTTTTTTGAGCGTATAGACTTAGCAAGAAAACGTACTATATGATTCAAAAAACTACTTTATCTTTTTTTAAAGTTTTCATTTTATTTAGTATAATCATTTTTACTAAATCAAATTCTTATGCCCAAACTATTGTTCCACAACAGTTGGGCTATCCTAGGATTTGCGCGGGACTTATTGTCGATGGCAAACCCTTTAATGAATACAATGCAACCTTTAGTTATGTAGATTTTCCTGCAGGTACATCTTTTGAGGTAGAACTCTCAGATGATGCAGGAAATTTTACAACACCAATCGCTACTACAAAGATTTCTGTAACAGAGAACGCAGCTTTACAGCAGCAGACTATAAAATTTGGAGTTCCAACTAATTTAAAAGGTTCAGATACATACAGTCTTCGTATAAAGAGTAATACTTCTAGTCCTGTTTACAGTATCAAATTTAGAAATTCACAAAACGTAACTAATTTTCCTGTATACTATAGAACATTTGTTGAATCATTTTATATTAATAATAGAAATGAGACAGCATCTTACTGTGCAGGAGGAAGCTTCACATTATCAATTGATAATCCTACACCTGGCGATCAGAATTCATCTCCTGTAAACTATCCAAATTTAAAATACAAATGGTTTAAAGATGATGTTTTAATTGTCGGACAAAGTGGTACAACACTGGTAGCAAGTTCGCAGGGTGTATATTATGTACAAATTGATTACGGAGGATGTTTAGATGAAAACTTCAGTTCTAATCGTGTTACCGTAAGTCCTTCTAACGGAGGCTCAGCAGTTACAATTACTTCTAGTTTAGGAAACCCATTTTGTTCAGATGGTACAGGAACCATTTTAACAGCAACTTCTGGAAATAGTTATGTTTGGAAAAAAGATGGAGCAACGATAGCGGGTGCAGTTAACCGTACTTATTCTACAAACGAATCAGGCGTGTATACTGTAGAAGTAGATTTTGGAGGATGTAAAGCTACAGGTAGTATTAATTTAAGCAGCAATGGTTTTGAATCGAGCATAGATGTTGCAGAAACTACTTCAATTAACGAAGGAGAAACTTTAAATGTTACTGTAACTACAGATGCAGCTAATCCGAATTTTCAATGGTTTTTAAACGGGAATGCAATTTCTGGAGCAAATGCAAATTCTTATTTGATAGCCGTACCAGGTAATTACAAAGTAACAATTTCTCAGGTTTCAGGATGTGTATCATCAAAAGAATTTAATTTTAAAGTAACCGGACCATCAAAACCATCTTCGGTTATTCAAAATATTATAAAATTAAGCGGTTTAAACCCTTATTGGAATATTCCTGATGAATATAAAAATGCAAACACCAATGTAATAATTCTCAGTTCAAATGGAGAAAAGGTTCTCGATGTAGTTAACTATCAAGGCGACTGGCCTCAAACAGCAATAGATTTTAAAAATGTAAATCCAGTATATTACTATGTCATTAAATCCGACACAGGTGAAAAAAAAGGATCAATAACCGTGATTAAATAATGAAGAAAATATTACTATTCATAACTTTATTCTGCGGTTTTTCATGTTTACTCTATTCTCAGGAAAAAAATGAGAATGGAGTTGTTTCGTTTTCAATGCCTATTAGAAATTCATTAAAGTTCAATAGATATTTAATTAACCCGACTTTTAGTTTTGTACGTGAATCAAACCCTTATGCAAGCTTTTATAATAAAAGACAATGGGTGCAGTTTGAAAATGCTCCGCAGACCTATTTGGCAAATTACTCAGGGAGATTTAGAGAAAATGAAGCATTTGCAGTAGGATTATTTCAACAGAATTATGGATTAATGACCGTTTTTGGCGGTGTTGTCAATTTTGCACATAACATCGTTTTACAAGAAGACAGTAACTTGACTTTTGGTTTAAACGTTGGAGCTTACCAAAGCGGACTTGATAAAGGAAAAATTGTAACAGACGATATAGATATTTTAAATGGAGATTATCCATCAAATACGCTGCTTACTGTTAATCCTGGTATTAATTACGGAACGACATTTCTTGATTTTGGATTATCGGTTAACAATTTAATCCTTTACAATTTTGGGTCAGGAATGGTAAAAGAAGATCCGGAAAGAGCGATTCAATTACACGCCATGTATACAGGTTATATTGATACTTATGGCTTTTTTGACAGAAGTAAATTTTCTGGAATAATTAGAACAGAACTTAAAAAAGATAAAACGGTTATTTCAGGGCTTGCTATGCTGGCTCTTAAACAAGGAGTCTGGGCACAGGCAGGTTACAATACTCTATACGGAGTTTCAGCAGGTTTAGGTATTAATATTTCTCCTAGCATTGCTATCGAATACAATTATGAAAGAGGAATGGGCAATTTTACAAATATGGGAGGTTCTCATGAATTTGCAATTGCTTACAGATTTAAAAACAGAAATTACTATTACGGAGACGACGATGAAGGTTCTATAATCGATCCGTCAAGACCAAAACCGGTGCCAGCAAAACCAAAATCAGCAGCAACGCAGGTTAATAGAGCTGATATCGCTGAAAAGAACAGACTTGCAGCAGAAGCAAAAGCAAAAGCCGATGCTGAAGCAAAACAAGTAAGACTTGCAGCCGCAGAAAAAGCTAAAGCTGATGCTGAGGCCGCTGCGAAAGCAAAACTAGAAGCAGACAATAAAGCTAAAGCTGATGCCGAAGCTCTTAAAATAAAATTAGCGGCAGATGCAAAAGCAAAAGCCGATGCAGCAGCGGCAGCACGCGCGAATGTTGTTGCAGAACAAAAAGCACAAGCACAATTAGCTGCTGATAAAGCAAAAGCTGATGCTGAAACAAGAAGATTAAAATTAGCGGCAGACAATAAAGCTAAAGCTGATGCGGCTGCAGCAGCTAAAGCAAAAGCAACAACAACAACGACAGTTGCAGCAACACAGAAAACACAGGCACAATTGGCAGCAGATAAAGCCAAAGCCGATGCAGAAGCAAGAAGATTAAAATTAGAAGCAGAAGCTAAAGCCAAGGCTGATGCAGAAGCTGAAGCAAAAGCGAAAGCAGCTGTTACGACACCAGCAGCGCCTCAGCAGACACCTGCACAATTAGCAGCTGATAAAGCTAAGGCCGATGCGGAAGCAAGAAGAATAAAATTAGAAGCAGAAGCAAAAGCAAAAGCTGATGCAGATGCAGCAAAAGTAAAAGCAGTTACAACGACATCTGTTCAACAAAGAACACAAGCACAATTAGCTGCAGAAAAAGCAAAAGCAGACGCTGAAGCAGCAACAAAAGCAAGACTAGCGGCGGCAGAGAAAACAAGAGCCGATGCAGAAGCAGCAAGACAAGCTCGTTTAGCTGCGGCAGAAAAAGCTAAGGCCGATGCAGAAGCTGCAAGAGCTAAATTAGTTGCTGATGCAAAAGCAAAAGCAGATGCAGCAGAAGCCAAACGTAAAGCAGATGCAAAAGCCAAAGCAGAGGCGGCTGACATGGAATCAATTCTTGCGGCAGACGCAAAAGCAAAAGCTGATTCAGATGCATTACAAGCAAGATTAGCGGCTGATGCAAAAGCCAAAACAGCTGCAGAAGCTAAAACTAAAGCTTCAATTGATGCAGCAAACAAAGCAAAATTGGCAGCAGATGCTAAGGCAAAAGCTGCAGAAGAGGCTGCTCTAAAAGAAAAATTAGCAGCAGAAGCGAAAGCAAAAGCGGATGCAGAAGCAAGACAAGCAATTATTGCAGCTGAAGCAAAAGCCAAAGCTGATGCAGAAGCATTGAAAATAAAACAAGCAGAAGAAGCAAAAGCCAAAGCGGCAGCAGAGGCTCAGGCGAAATTAGATGCTGAAGCAAAAGCCAAAGCAGACGCTGAAGCTTTACAAGCAAAATTAGCAGCCGATGCAAAAGCTAAGGCAGATGCAGAAGCACTTCAGGCTAAACAAGCAGCTGAAGCAAAAGTAAAAGCAGAGGAAGAAGCACGTCAGGCTAAGTTAGCAGCTGATGCTAAAGCAAAAGCAGATGCTGAAGCATTACAAGCTAAATTAGCAGCCGATGCAAAAGCTAAGGCCGATGCAGAAGCATTGAAAATAAAACAAGTAGCTGAAGCAAAAGTAAAAGCAGAGGAAGAAGCTCGTCAGGCGAAATTAGCTGCAGAAGCGAAAGCCAAAGCCGATGCTGAAGCTCTTCAGGCAAAACAAGCGGCTGAGGCTAAAGCAAAAGCCGATGAAGAAGCTGGTCAGGCTAAATTAGCTGCAGAAGCAAAAGCTAAGGCAGATGCCGAAGCTTTACAAGCTAAATTAGCAGCCGATGCAAAAGCAAAAGCTGATATGGAAGCGGCTCAAGCTAAATTATTAGCAGATGCAAGAGTGAAAGCCGATGCAGAAGCTACAGCGAAAGCCAAAGCCGATGCAGAAGCGAAAAAATTAAGAGAAGAGGAAGAAGCTCGTCAGGCGAAATTAGAGGCCGATGCTATGGCAAAAGCTGATGCAGAAGCTCTTCAGGCAAAACAAGCGGCAGAAGCGAAAGCGAAAGCAGATGAAGAAGCTCGTCAGGCTAAATTAGCTGCAGATGCAAAAGCTAAGGCAGACGCAGAAGCATTGCAAGCAAAATTAGCTGCCGATGCTAAGGCAAAAGCTGATGCAGAAGCCCTTCAGGCAAGACAAGCAGCAGAAGCAAAAGCAAAAGCAGATGATGAGGCACGTCAGGCTAAGTTAGCTGCAGATGCAAAGGCTAAGGCCGATGCAGAAGCACTTCAAGCAAAATTAGCAGCCGATGCTAAGGCAAAAGCTGATGCAGAAGCCCTTCAGGCAAGACAAGCAGTAGAAGCAAAAGCTAAAGCAGATGAAGAGGCACGTCAGGCTAAGTTAGCAGCAGATGCAAAAGCTAAGGCCGATGCAGAAGCATTGCAAGCAAAATTAGCTGCCGATGCTAAGGCAAAAGCTGATGCAGAAGCCCTTCAGGCAAGACAAGCAGCAGAAGCAAAAGCTAAAGCAGAT